>Ga0126377_10000601_pt1 | contig 22112 bp, 14 predicted proteins | sample PanSoiMetPlot_22_FD_92647 | JGI IMG/M metagenome (GOLD analysis project Ga0126377, IMG submission 92647) | Tropical forest soil microbial communities from Panama - MetaG Plot_22 | ecosystem: Environmental > Terrestrial > Soil > Tropical forest > Bulk soil | place: Panama | collected 2016-02-17 | reverse complement strand
TACGGCAAGGGCGTGGAGATGGCGACCCATACCGGTATGTAGTGCCATGGAAGGTCGTCGGGCATGATGCTGCCGCCCATATAGCGGACGCGCTCCGAAAACCGCTGGAACGACGACATGCTGCGCACGACGGTCGTGAACCGGCCGATGGGGTCTTCCCACAGCCATGGGAAGAAGAGCACCACGAACGCGGTCACCACGCCGAGGAAGAGTGCCGCGAGGACGACCTCCCTGACCGGCGGACGCTCACGTCTGATCGTCTCGACCGCACTGAGTCCAAGCGTCATGGGGACCAGCAACACCGCGGCGACGCGGACGTCGACGGCCACCGCGGTCACCAGTGCGTGCAGCGATGCGGTCCGGACTCCTGGTTTGGTGACGAACGCGAGCATCGTGTTGGTCGCCATGGCGAAACACGCCATGAACACGACGTCCTTCGAGTTGTAGAACGCCTCCGCGAAGAACCGGGGCGAGAGCACGAGCATCGACGCAGCGCACAGACCCAGCCGCCAGTCGTCGAATCGACGCGTGCCCATCTGGTAGACGGCGAACACGCCGCCCAGGAACACCAGGTACGTCAGCAGGTGCCGCATCAGATAGACGTCGCGCGAGTCCGTCAGCCCGAGGAGGAGTTCCATCGTCACCGCCGGGGCTTCGAAGGCCACGCCGTAGTCCCGGTCGTCGAAGGTCGCAAGCGGTTTGTCCGGCACGGAGGCCGGCAGCGGCCGGGATGGCGCGGCGTGCTGCAACACATAGCCGACCGAGACGCCGCCGATCAACCGCTGGCGCGGCTCGTCCCACGACACGCCGTAGTCGCGAAACACCGTCAGACCCAGCACCACGAGCGCGAGGAAGTACGCGAACACGACCCACCGCTGGACGCGCGGTGTCACAAGATCCAGGTCCCATGCTCGACGACAACGAAGACCGCGCCGCCCAGAATCGCCGAATAGCCCACCTGGAACTAGTATCGGCGAGTCGATCGCTTCCCGTCATGTCGGGGCGCACCGGCACACGCATGGGACGTGTTCTTGGTCCTTGGTCCGTCCGCTGGTCGACCGGGGGCCACCCTGTTCTGGCTCTAGGCGGTACCATGGGGCGATGATTCAGGACCTCCGCTCCGCACTCCGGCTGCTCGCCAAGGAGCGCTGGTTCACCACGGTGGCGGTGCTGTCGCTGGCGCTCGGCATCGGCGCCAATACCGCGATCTTCAGCCTGATCAACGTGCTCATGCTGCGGATGCTGCCGGTACGCGAGCCGCAGCAGCTCGTGCAGTTCATGAGTGCGTTTCCAGGCGAGCCGCGCATGAACAGCTTCGCGTATGCGCATTACGAGCGCGTTCGCGACGCGAATACGGTCTTCTCGGATGTGATCGGTGCATCGCCGGCGCGCCTGACGGTTACTCGCGAGGATGCGGCGCCGGACACGGTGTACGGCGTGTACGTCACGGGCAATTTCTTCTCGACGCTGAGCGTCGAGCCGGCGCTCGGCCGCATGCTGCGATTGCAGGACGATCGCATCGGCGGCGACCCGGCGGTCGCGGTACTCAGCTGGTCGTACTGGAACAGTCGCTTTGCCGGCGACAGCTCCATTGTGGGACGTCGGATCATCGTCAACACTGTCCCGGTGACCGTCGTCGGTGTCGCGGCACGAGGCTTTTCTGGCATCGAAGTGGCTGTCGATCCCGATCTCTGGTTGCCGGTCGCGATCGAGCCACTGATCGCGCGCCCCAGTCAGCGCGAGAGCGGTCGTCCCTCGATGGCGATCGTTGCGCGACTCAGACCGAACGTGTCGATCGAGCAGGCAGCAGCGGAAATGCGCGTGCTGGATCGGTCACGCGTCGAGGATCTCGCCCGCTTCTTCAACATTCCCGAATGGCGGAAGGCCCGACTCGATGTCGAACCGGCGGGCGCCGGAACGTCGGTGCTGCGCGAGCGTTTGAGCCGCCCGCTGCTCGCGCTCATGGCGATGGTCGCGGTGCTTCTGCTGCTGGCGTGCGTCAACATCGCCAGCCTGCTGCTGGCGCGCGGCGCTGCGCGTGAACGGGAGATGGCGCTGCGAGCGGCGATTGGCGCGAGCCGATGGCGTCTGTGGCGCCAGGTGCTCGCGGAGTCGTTGCTGCTCTCCGCTGGCGGCGCCCTCATCGGCATCTTCGTCGCCTTTGCCGGCGCGAGCACGCTGGTTCGCGTCCTGCTCTCGGGCCGTCCGATCATCGGACTGCCAGAGCAGATCCATCTCGACGTGCAGCCTGATCTTCGCGTGCTGCTCTTCACGGTGGGCGTGGCTGTCGTCACGGGCGTGTTCTTCGGAATGGTCCCGGCGTGGAGTGCATCGTCATCTGCCCGGATCTCGAGTCTCCGCGAAGGTGGATCAGTGGGCGAGCGACGATCTCGCCGCGTGGCCGGGCGCGTGCTGGTCGTGGCGCAGGTCGCGCTGTCGATTGTCATGCTGAGCGCAGCCGGGCTGCTCGTGACCCATCTGTCGAACCTGCGGAATCTCAATCTCGGATTCGATCGTCATTCAGTGCTGCTCTTCACGCTCGATCCATCGCGAAGCGGGTACGAGCGATTGAGGCTCTCGAGCCTCTATCGCGATCTCCTTGACAGGCTCCATACGATTCCTGGTGTAAGCGCTGCGACGCTGAGCGGTATGACGCCAATCTCCGGTGCAGGCGGCAGCCGCCTGGTGAACGTGGAGGGCGTGCCCGAACGCGCCGAGGATCGCCGGCACGTGTCGCTCAACGGGGTCGCACCGAAATACTTTGCCACGTTCGGTACGCCGCTGATTGCGGGTCGCGACTTCGCGTTTGAAGACGAGGGCCGTCCGCCGGTGGCGATCGTCAACCAGTCCTTTGCGCGGCACTACTTCGGGAGCAGTAATCCGATCGGCAGACATTTCAGCTTCGACGGCCAGGATCGGTCGTACGAGATCGTTGGCGTGGTCGGCGACGCGAAGTATCTCGATCTCTACGAGACTCCGCCTCGAACCATTTATCTGAATGTGTTTCAGGAAGGACGCGGCTCGGCGTCTCACTTCGCGCTGCGCACCGATGTCGCACCAACCGCAGTCGTCGCCAACGTTCGTCGCGCGGTGAATGAGGTGGTGCCGGACGTCAACGTTGGCCGCGTGACGACGCTCACCGACCAACTGGATGCTTCGATCGTCGTCGAACGGCTCATCGCGCTGCTATCGACGGCGTTTGGCGTGGTAGGCGCAGTGCTCGCCGCGATCGGCCTATACGGTTTGCTCGCGTACACGGTCTCGCGCCGCACGACGGAGATCGGCGTACGCATGGCGCTCGGTGCCACGAGAAGCGAGATCACGTCGATGGTCGTGAAGAGCGCTCTCGGTCTGGTGATAGCGGGCCTGCTGATCGGGGCGCCACTCGCGGCGCTGAGTCCACGTTTCCTCGCGCGACTCGTGCAGAGCCTGACCGTCGAGCCGCCGCTGCCGCTCGTGGTGGCGGCGGTCGCGATGATCGCAGTAGGGTTGGTCGCGGCTTATGTCCCCGCGCGCCGGGCTGCCCGCGTCGAGCCAATCGAAGCGCTGCGCCAGACGTAACACCTCGAGATTACCGTTTCGCGACGCCCCTCCGCACAGTAGGCGACGCATGCATCGCCCTTCCCCCCAACGTTACTCGCTGCGCAATGCCACGGCTGGATCGAGGCGCGCTGCGCGTCTTGCCGGCACCACACACGCAACGATCGTCGCGACCACGAGCACCAGGCACGCCGACAGGTAGGCGAGCGGGTCCGACGTTCGCACGCCGTACACCATCGTGCTCATCACGCTGCGCAGCAGAACAGCGCCTGCGACGCCGATGACGAGCCCGATGGCGACGAGCCGCCCACCCTGACTGAAGATTAGAGCCAGAACGTCCGAGCGCGTCGCGCCAAACGCCATCCGCACGCCGATTTCAGGTACACGCTGAGTGACGAACTCGGCGATGACGCCGTAGATGCCGACGACGGCAAGCAGCAGACCCAGGATCGAGAACAGCCCGATCAGACGCAGCACAAAGAGCCGCGGCGCGAGCGCTTCGTCGATGCGTTGCTGAAGCGGCTTCACGCCTGAGAACGGCTGCTCGCGACTGATCGAGCGGATGATGTCGCGAATGGCTGGCACCAGCCTCTCTGGATCGCCCGCCACTCTGATCAGCATGCTGCCGGCGTGGAAGTTCCGCGACTGGTTGCTCAGCTGATAGATCATCGGTCCGGGGTCCTTCTCCAACGTCATGCGGCGGACGTCGGCAACGACGCCGATCACGCGCATTTCATGTTCCTTCCCGTTCAACACTGTCTTGCCGAGCGGGTCTGCGCCGTTCCAGAACGCACGCACAGCGGACTGATTGACCAGAATGACCATCGGACCGTCCCTGACCGCATCGCGAGACTCGAAGAAGCGGCCAGTCATCAGCCGTACGCCGAGCGCCTCGAAGTAGCCGGGGCTGACAGCATCCACCCCGACGGTGCCCAAATCTCTCGTATCGTTCGGAAGCGTAAGGCCTCCCCAGCCCATGCCGCCTGCGAGCGGTCCGAGTCCGATGCCCGCCGCCTGTACACCCGGCAATGCTTTGACTCGCTCGATGATCGTCGTGTCGACGTCCTGTCTCTGGCGCAGCCCCGTGTCTGCGAGCGACGAAAGGTCGGCCGAGACGACCGCTCGCGGATCGAAACCCAGCTCGATCGCATTCAGCGCGCGCAGTGTGCGCACCATCAGCGTGGCCGCGACGGCGAGCATCAACGCCAATGCGATCTCGCAGACCGTCACGCTCTGTCGCATGCGTGTGGTGCGCGGAGTCGTCGCTGCCTGCACCGAGCCAAAGACGGCGCGCGGTGCGGTTCGCATGGGCAGCGCGGCCAGGATGCCGCACACAATCCCGACCACGGCAGAGGCGACCAGCGCAAATGTGAACGTGGACCAATCGACGGCGATCTCATCCAGCCGTGGAATGCGTCGTGGAGCGAGTGACACCAGCACCGGCAGCGCCCACACCGCCAGCGCGAAACCGCCGACGCCACCGAGCAGCGAGATGACCAGGCTCTCGGTCAGCGACTGGCGGATCAGACGGAGTCGCGACGCGCCGAGCGCGACCCGTGTCGCCAACTCATGGCGACGGCCGGCGGCGTGCGCGAGAAACAGGTTCACGATGTTCGCGCAGGTCACGAGCAGCACGCAGACGACGGCGCCGAACAGAAACAGCAGCTGCGTCCGGACCTGGCCGACGATGTCGTCGAGGACGCTGACGGCGCGAAGCGCTTGCGGTTCCTTGGTCCAGCTGTCGTTCTCCAGATTCCTGCCGATGACGTCGAGTTCTGCGTTGAGTTCGGTCAGGGAGCGGCCGGGCTCGAGCCGGCCGACGACGATCCGCGGCCGCCACAATCCGATTGATGCGTCAGCGACGTCGGGAAGCCAGCACTGTCCGGGCATGCTGCGCCCGAGGGCTTCGAGCTCCGGTCCCATGACGCCAACGATCTCCAGACGCTGGCCGCCGCTGACGGTCATATATGTGCCGACGACGCCGGGATTGCCGGCGAAGCGTGTGCGCCAGAGGCGATCGCCGAGGATGACGACGTGCGGCGTGACCCGTCGTCCAGGATCCGTCTGAAGCGCGCGCGCGGCGTCGTGATCGGCGCGCGTAAACGTGCGCCCAAGGAAGGGCCGCACGCGCAGCACGTCGAACAGCCCTTCGGTCATGGCCAGACAGACGCTCTCCGCCGGCTCGCCGGGTGCGACGATCGTGATGCCGTGAAGAGCCGCGCCGCTGACGGCTTCGAGCGTCCGTGTCCGCTGAACCAGATCGACAAACAGCTTGTCCTCGATCTGACGGAGTCGGGGGGAGCTGACGGTGACGGTTCCAACCGAGACGAGACGATCGCTGTCGATCAAGGGCAGGCTGCGCCACAGGACACCGCTCACCACGCTGTAGACCGCCGAGTTCAGTCCGATGCCGACCGCCAGACTCAGAATCGCCGTTGCCGACGCCATCGGATGTTTGCGCAGCACGCGCCACGCGTAGACGACGTCGCGCCACACCACGTCGAGATGTTCGCGGGGTGCGCGACGCAGAAGATCGATGATGGTTCTCGCCCAGAGCCGCCGCAGCTCGCGCGGCCGGCCCCCGGTGTCGCGACGCTGATCGCGAAAGTCGGCGGTCATGGCGGCGCCGAAATCGCCGCGGAACTCCGACGGAAACAGCGACAGCAGCGCTCGATACAGACGTTCGTGAAAGGGCGGGCGAGCCATCGACCGTCACCCGGCCTGATTGGTGAGCAGCCGCTTGGCCTGCGCTGCCGCGACGAGCCCGCGCAGACGTTCGGCTTCGGCCAGCGCCACTTTGCGGCCGAAGGCGGTCAACCGGTAGGCAGTGCGGCGTTCGTCACTGCCGGCCGCCGACTCGCGAATCATGCCATCGGCGAGCAGACGCTTGACAATGCCGTAGAGCGTGCCGGTGCTGAGCACGACCTGTCCGCTGGTCCGCTGCTCGATCTCTTTGAGGATGGCGTAGCCGTGCTTCTCGCCGTCGGCGAGCGAGAGCAGCACGTGGAAGAGCGCCGGTGTCAACGGCAGCGACTCGGACGGATCGCGGTCAGCCATGGCGCGCCACGATATGTCGTGTCACGACGTATTGTCAAGTGCCGCGCCGCGATGGCTCGCTGAGGCGAGATACGGATCGATTGAAGCAGTCGAAAGGTCGCCAGTTCCCATCGCGTGAATATAGGAGCGGGCCCCAAGCTCACTTCATCGCCACCCCATGCGGCCTCGCTGGTCCTGACGCAAACGCCGTGTTGAAGTCGACATCGAAGCGCCGGTCGAGGGCGAGGCGATTCTTGAAGACCCTGATCACGCGGACGTGATGATCACCCTCGAAGTGAACCTTTCCGAAGTCGTCTTCATTGAGGAAATAGTCGCTGACGACCAGGCGCTTGTCATCGTCAGTGAGCGCAATCATGTGCGGACCCACATCCACCCCTAGATTGACGATCCCGGCCTGAACGGGATGCTCGGGATCGCTGATGTCGAGCATCCCGACCTGGCCCGCTTGGAACAGCGCAAAGATCAACCGGTCGCCGGAGCGCGGCATGGCCATGAGCTGCGTCATCCCGCCGCGAACGGGAACCGGCACATGCGGCACGATCGTCTCGCAGTCGAAGACGGCGTGCGCTGTGCCGTTCATGGTGTCGACGAGATACACCAGCCCATCGAACATCCCCGCGGTGAAGGCGCGTCCGAGCGGATCCCGTGGGATCAACTTGACGTCCATGGTGCCGAGCGCGGTCGGAATCTCGATCGTGCGGACAATCGACCGGTGTTGAAGATCCCAGACGCGAATGATCCCGCGCAGGAGCGGATCGCCGGGGACCACGTTCAGGGAGCTGGCCGGCATCATGAAGTCCGACGTCACCATCAGGTTGAGGTCTGGGCGGGCCGAGATGCCATGCGGGTTGAAATCATGCTCCGGGGGATTGGCGGGCCATTCGCCAATCAGTTGCAGATTACGGTCGAACTCGGCCACGCGACCGGGCGTCCCCCCGGTGTGGGAGCCCATCTGCGTGACGAGGAATCCGCCTTCCTTCAACGGCAGGAAGTCGTCCGTGATGTTGGAGAGCGTACCGCTGGTCGAGAACATGAATCTCGGCCGGCGTGCCTCAGATACATCGAAAAAGAAGATGCTGTCCTGTCCGCGCAGCAGGGCCAGCAGCCCGCCACAGGCGAGGATGTTCTTGTCGGCGGACAGATGGCAATGGTGCGGCTCATTTCCGGAGCCGCCAGGCCCTGGGACGGGAACTGTCCTGATGACCCTCCCATAGCGGGGCGAGTCTTCGTCGAAGTCGATGACGGCAAGGAAGTCCGGGGCGACTCGGGCCTGGTCGCCTGCCCAGACGTAGAGGGTTCGGGCTTTGCCTTGGTCATCCTGGCTGTCATCGCTGACAAACTGCGTTCCGGCGAGTACTGGAACCAGCACCGCCAGCGTCCACATGCTGCCGACACCACGCCATTTCTGATTGGTGCTCATCGTGCTCCTTGTCTGCTTTTCTCAGCCGCGCCGTTCGATCGTCGCGCCATGGAGCACAGATACGCGCGACATCCGCCTCGGTCAATTCCCGCGAGATTCCCGTGAGGTGAAATGTTGATTCCCGCGAATCCGCGGGGCTGAAGGTCGGGCGCTGCGTCCGGACCCGCATGGCGCCGCCGGAAGGATCGGTTGTCGTTGCCGACCTGTCTACGGCAGCCCGATCTGTTGGAGGAGTGTTTGAAAACGTGGCTCTGTCCGCAGCCCGTCGAAATCCGGTTCCACGTTCAGGCTGACGAGATCAGAGCACCGGCGCCGAGAGCACGTCTCGAGCAGCGCTAAAGCTTCATCCTTATCACCACTCTGTGCGTAGTAACGGGCCGCCGTCACGAGCGCCCCGCTCTTCTTGAACGCCTCTCCACTCTTGCGCAGGAGCGCCTGGAAACCATCGCGCTGGAATGTGCGGGCGATGATTTGCACCTGATCCGGGGCGGCCACCGACTGGCGCAGCGCCACCGCGTCGTTGAACAGCCCCTTGTGCCTGAGCGAACCCTCCAGCCAGAGGAGGGCCACCGAAAAATTCGGATCCAGTTCGAGCGTCTTCCGGGCTTGCGCGATCGCTTCATCGTAACGGCGGGCGCGGTACAGCGCCCGGGCTACGTTGGCGTTGCCGATCACGGAAAGAGGATCGAGTTGCTGGGCCCGCTGGTGTTCTGCAATCGCCTCGTCGTGCCGGCCGAGGAGCGACAGGTAACCGCCATGCCAGTTCCGGCCCAGGGCATCATTGGGATTCAGCTCGAGTCCCCGTCGAAACTCCCGATCTGCGCCGGCCCAGTCCCAGTCGTACCATGTGTGCGCCGTGGCCATCGCATAGTGGGCGCTTGCCAGCGTCTCGTCCAACTGCAGGGCTCTTGCTGCCGCTGCCTTTCCGCGAGTCAGCGCCTCCTCGGTCGGGACCGCTGAGTACGCGCCAGCGACCAGGTAGGTATCCGAGAGGCCTGAATACGCCGGCGCGAATTCCGGATCGCGTTCAATCGCCCTGTTGAAGTGCTCGATGGCCTGCTGCCACCCCTGGCTCGTGTATGTATAGAAGGCGTAACGCGCTTTGAGGTACAGCCCGTACGCCTCTGGGTTCACGACCCGGGCCCGATCGAGAGGCTTCACGAAAACATTGATATGCCGGGCGATGTCAGTGGCGAGCGAGCGCTGGAGATCGAGGATGGAACTGACCTCGCGTTCGTAGGCTTCAGACCACAAGTGCATGTCGGTCGACACCTGGATCAACTGCGCCGTGACCCGCACGCGGTCGCCGGCGTACATCACGGTGCCCTCCACGACAGCGTCCACGTTCAGCTCGCGCCCGATGTCCTTGATGTTTTTCTTCGTCCCTCGGTACTGCATCACGGACGTGCGCGACGTGATCCGGGTGCTGCCGATTTTCGCCAGGTCGGTGATCAGCGCATCGGTCAACCCATCGGCAAAGTACTGTTGCTCGGGGTCGTGAGACAGGTTTTCCAGCGGGAGTACCGCGAGAGCCGCAATCTGCGGAGAAACGGTGGCCGCCTGTTTTCGCACGCCACCGATGCCGGCGCCGATGGCCATACCGATTGCTGCGGTCACCACCACCGACAACAGAAGCCATCGCCGCAGGCTCGACGCGCGCGGCATATCGGCTGGCGGGGCAGCTTCGACCTCTTCACCAGCACACGTCACAGGTGCGATGAACCGGTACCCTTTGCGCGGCAGGGTCTCGATGAAGCGCGGTTGTTCGGCTGAATCTTCCAGCGCTTCCCTGAGATGGTTGATCGCCTTGTTCAGACCGCGATCGAAGTCGACGAAAGTCCCCTCCGCCCACAGGCGCCCTGCCAGTTCTTCGCGGGTGATGAGTTCGCCAGGGTGCTCCAGCAGCGCCAGCAGGAGCTGGACGGATTGATCGCGGAGCGGCGTTCGGCGGCCGGCGTGCGAGAGTTCACCAGTTCGGGCGTCGATGGTAAATGCCCCGAACTGATAGACACGCGCGGTCTGGACGCCGTTCGGCATCGGCTGTACTCGAGCAGCGTAGCAATTTATCACCCGTAACGGACAGCATGATTATCAGCAGTTCGTGATGCAACCGAAGGACAAGTTCGCGCTGCAAACACGGATCATCTCCGTCCCTTCGCATAAATTCGTATGGACACGTCAGATGTCGCGTGAAAGAATTCCGCAACTCCCTTCACAGTGCGAGCTGTACATGGACGAGCGGAATCCTTACACTCCTCCGATTGCCGCCGTGCGCGACGTGGTGGAAGTGGCGCCGCCGGGACGGGACCACAGATACGTCGAGAATGGCCAGTCGCGTCCAATCGGCCACGGCCTGGAATGGATTGCCACGAGCTGGCAGATCTTCCGGCGGAATCCTGGCCTCTGGATCCTGGCGCTCATCGTGGGCTACGGAACGATGCTCGCGTTGGCGTTCGTGCCCGTCGTGGGTGTTCTTGTAAGAATTGGCTCCTCGATGGTGCTGGCCGGCTTCGCCGCGATGGCTGATGCGTCGCGCCGGGGCGATCTCTCGGGGCTCAACCCGCTCTTTGCTGGCTTCCGAAAACAGACAGCGTCTCTCCTGATTCTGGGAGTGGCCTCCGCAATCCTGTTGGCGGCCCCGTTCCTGGTGCTCGCGGCAATCGACGGTCCGGCGTGGTTGCAGATCGGGATCGGGTACAGAGATCCCGCGCTGTACGAAGGACGGTTGCTGCTGTTGTTCGCCTACTCGATGGCCACGAGCGTCCTGGGACTGCTGATCGTCTTTGCACCGGCATTGGTGCTGCTTGATGGACTGCAGCCGCTTGCTGCGATGAAAGCGAGTGCGGTTGGTGCGATCAAGAACCTGCTGCCGGGTATCCTCTGTGCGATTGTGTTCGCGGTGCTATTCGTCGCCTCGATCATTCCGCTGACGCTCGGTCTCTTCGTGACGGTGCCGATGACGATGATTGTGTTCTACGCGGCCTATCACGACATCTTTCACGAAGTGGCATCCTGAGCGCCAATCGGTAGACCTCCTCGATTTCGTTCACGAGATCCTTCTGCAGTTCCTTCTCGCCCAGCACCCGCGTCGAGCCAATCGAAGCGCTGCGCCAGACGTAAACGCGCAGCATGATGATCGCCGTATCCGCTGCCGCGTCCTCGCGCGGTGGCGTTCGAAGAAAGTGTCGAGCGTCTTGGCGTACGTAAAGGTCGGTGAGTTGCCGTTCAGCCGGAGAACCGACATTGGAAGTGCTGGACCGAAGTTCGCGCATTCCTGCGGCGTGATCAGCTCGAGTGCGATCGCGACGAGATCGACGACCTGGTCGAAGCTGCGCGGTCGAGCCGCGCGTAAGAACGCTTTCAGTTTCGCAAACGCGAGCTCGATCGGATTGTCTACTGCGGGAGAGATCGCAGGTGCGCTTCGGCCTGCTCGATCGCGACGCGGACCGCGGGCTGTTTGAGGTTGTCGAGCACGACCACATCGCCGGGCCAGCCTTGCTCAGCAGAAACCAAAAGGACACTTCATCGCCGCGGCGATCCCCAGCTCCATCTCGAACGGCGAGTTAATCTTGAGCGGACCGGCCCCGATGGACTGGGTCATCTTGATGCCCGCGTCGGTGAACGAATCATCGTTGCCTCGGATGTAGAAGCCGAACCTTTCGGAAACGCCCGGCAGCGAGCCCTTGACGCCCATGAACGCGGTCCAGTCTCCTGAGCGCGCAGCGGTCACGTGTACGAAGGGTCCGAGTCCGGGTTCCGCGATGTCTATCGTCACCTTCTCGCACTCGATATCGACACTGATCACGTCAAACAGGGTTCCACTGAACGTCACTGCTTTCAGGCCCGAGCACGCGTTCGGGCTCTGGAGGCCGGGTAAGGTCGCTGGCGGGGTAAAACTGAGGTCATCGCGCGCCTGGGCCAGCTCCCACCATGTCGCGAGCTGCCCCATGATCACTCCTCCCTGATTCACGAGGCCGGAGTACCGCAGAAGAAAATCGGCCTCTGCCTGGGACTGACGCTCTTGATGGGCGTGAGGATCGGACAGGTTGGCCGCTAGCCCTGTGAGGGCCCGGTACCAGGGATCGGCGAAGGCACGGAACGCTCGGTCGTACGTGCCCACCTGAAACAGGAAGGGACTCATGTACTCGTGTACCTGCGCGCGACCCTGCGCGAGGACCTCTAGATAGGCCTCGCATTCGTCGACCGGCGTTTGCTGAGCGAGGCAGGTAGCAGCGGCGGCACTTCGATCGTCGCCCCAGGCCCGAAAATCCTCAAAGATCTGAGTCGAGAGATCAAACGTGGTGTTGATGCCGTTCTCCACCGCGTTCCAGAGGTCGCTCAGCCCTGGAGGCGACTGATCGAAGGTCGGCGTTCCCAGCGCGTCCCCGAAGTCATAGATGTCTGCAACCCGCTGGACGGTCAACATCGGCCACGGTGTGGCGATCAGTTCCTCCTGGAGCTGATGATGCGCCTCGTCGCGCATGTCCTGTGCCGCAGTGACCTTCGCGAGCACTCCCGCGCGAATCTGACCCCATGTTGTGGCGTAGGCACGCAGCCGATCGGCTGTTCCTGGATACGGCAGCGGCGGAACGTCGGGCGCGACGCCCTGAGACAGGTCGAGGATCTGATCGAGCGTCAGGAGGCCGGGCGAGCGGTGCCAGGCCGCGAGAAAGGCTTCCTCGGCGTCCTGCCCCTGACAGATCTGTGCCACCGCGGCATTCAAGCGGGCTTCAGCCAGGAACGGCTCCAGAGCGTTCGCGCTCGCGAGCTGAGTCTGGGCCTGCGCATACTGTCCGAGCTGAAGCAGCGCGAACCCTCGATTGTTGCGCGCGATCGCGTGGCCGTCGAAGCCCATGGGGGTGCCGAAGTCTCCGCCTATCGCATCGGCCGCATCGAGCAGGGCGAGTGCTTCGTTGGGCATTCCCAACACCGCGGTTGCGCCTGCAGCATTCACGAGATGGGCCGGATTCGTCGGGCTGTTCTGGTGAGCGGCGAGCAGCGCCGCGAGCGCGCCCGGGCCGTTGTTCGTCGCCGTGGCCCCACCCGCCAGCGCCGTAAGCGTCGACGTGTCGGTGCCCGCGTTGGTGGCCACGAATCCTTCGAGCGCACCTGGCCCCGCGAGCTGATTCAGACGCGACCGAATCGAGCTCATGGCACTGGCGAGCGTGAGCGGGTTGGGCGGCACCACCGGCTGACAATCCAAGATCGACAACACTGGAAGAGTCACGGCGAGCACATCTGGGTCGGGCCGAGCCCGTGAATCGCTTAACGCGTGAAAGAAGACCGTGTCCGCACAGAGGTCACCGGCGAAGAGAAGGTGCGCGAACGTGAATGGACGGCGCGAAGGGTTACTGAACTTCAGCGCAATGCCGCTGAACCTGGCCGTCGGTGCCAGGCCGGCCGGAGACAGCGAAAACACGAGCACGGGCACTCCACCAACCAGACACGTTTCGTTCGAGAGTTGCACAGCCGCCGGATTGATCTGAGGCAACTCCAGGGAGAACACGCCCGAGAACGTCGTTGAGGACGTGTTTGTGATCGTTGCCGTCGTGTTGAACGTGTTGTTCATTCGATCGAAGACCAGTCCCGAAAACGTGACGTGAAGGTCACTATCGAGTATCTGTGTCTGCGCGTAGCTCGGCTCCGTATACAGGCAGCCAATGAGAACGAGGATGCTGCAGAGCAACGGCCGATGTACACTTCGCAACATACTGGGCCCCTTAGCTTCGAGAGCGCACGATCCGTCTGCGTGCGAACATGGCTGCCGTTCCGAAGGCAAACAGCGCGAGCGAGCTCGGTTCAGGCACTTGCTCTGGTGGTACCCCCGGCTCTCGTACCTGAATCGAAAAACCAGACTGATCGTGACCGTAGACGCTCAAGCCCGAAGCTCCCTGTCCGAGGTTGAACAATAGGAGGGCGTTGGCGCCGGTGGGATCGCTGGTCGTAAAGAGTGGCGTGGTGAAGTCGTCGATGCTTACAACGAAGAAGGAGAACGCATCAGGGAGTGAGCCGGGACCGGGCGCGTTGTCGGTCGTCGTGAAGGAGAACGACACCGATGGCCCCATCGTGACGAACGGAAGCTGCAGCTCATTGAAGAACGAGCCCCCGGCGTCGGAAAACGTCCACTGTCCGGTTCCAATTGCAGCTAGGTTCCCGATGTACGACGGTGAGGCCGGGACGCCACTCGAGATCAAAGCGCTCAGCGTGACCTCATTATCGGGAGGGCCACCATCGATGAAGTCGAAGATAAAAACGGCCGGATTCCCGCTCAGGAATGTGCTGTCGACCGTTATGTCGAACGTACTCGCGTGCGCCACGCCCGATGCCAGAGCCATGCATAGCCACGCCCCGCAAATGTGAATACCTGGATTGAGACGCATAAGCCTCCCAGAGCTGGCGCCAAGTCGCCGCCTGTGATCAAAAGCGCAAAACCGCGGAAAACTCGCTCACCCAGCGTCGCGGTGTAATCGGGCCTTCCAGATCCTTCGATGAATCGTTGCAATGTGGGCGTGCTAGACTCGCCGCGAAGACGCACGTCCCCGCGAAATCAATCCGCCACTCCACTCATGACCAACCATCCACGGGCTCGGGAGGTGACAGGGTTGCTGCAGGCGTGGCAGCAGGGGGATCGCGGGGCGCTGGATCGACTCATCCCGCTCGTGTATGACGAGTTGCGGAACGTCGCGCGCGCGCGACTCCGCGCGGAGCCGGTCGGCCACATCCTGCAGACGACGGCGCTCGTTCACGAAGCCTACCTTCGGCTGGTTGACATCGATCGCATCACTGTGCGGGACCGAACGCACCTGTTCGCGCTGGCTGCGCGCCTGATGCGCCAGATCCTGGTGGATCAGGCCCGGCGAAAGAACGCTCGCAAACGCGGCGGCGAGGTGAAGATCGTCGGCCTGGAAGGGGTCACGACGGCCACCGACCCGCCCGCGATCGATGTGCTCGCCCTCGATGAGGCGCTCACCGAGCTCGCCTCGGTCGATCCGCATCTCTGCCAGGTCGTCGAAGTGAAATTCTTCGCAGGCCTGACGATCGCTGAAATGGCCGATGCACTCAGCGTCTCGGCAGCCACCGCCGTGCGCGACTGGACGGTCGCCAGGGCGTGGCTCTATCAACGACTGTCGATTGGGTCGGAGCGAAAGGATGTCCCCGACCAAGAGAAAAAAGGCCTAGACGTGGACTAGCGCGCGTTTCATTTCTCCGTCGCGCGCGAGGCACCGAGACTACGAGAGAAGCCCAAGAAAGGAGCTTGGCGTCTCCGCACCTCGGAGTGTCGTAGTAGTGAAAAATGCTCGAGCGGTCAGCGTCGCACGGGCGGAGCGGAAGGGCGCGAGCACACCGCCCACAACACCTCGAACCGATCCCGAAATCTCCCCGACTCGCCTGGGACTTCAGTCAGCGAATTCCAGATGCGCAGGCCGTCTCCGATCTCACGACATCCCTCCGCTCGCTGCGAGGGGTTGGCGAGTAGCGTTTCACCCAGCCTCAGCTTCGCCTCGGCCAGCTCGTTGAGAACGAAGCCGTTGCCTGGCGCAGCCTTGACGATCGACTCGCCGACGGCGATGGCCTCGCGAACGTGCGGGATGCCTTCCTGCCTCTGGCCGGCGTTAACCAGCGCGACCCCCAGCGCGAAGTGGCTGATCATCACGGCGACCTGGCTGGCGTGGTCGTCGGGCGCCGATCCACGCAACGCCTCGGCAACGGTGACCGCACTGGAAAACGCCGCAAGCGCGTCGCGGGTCCTGCCGATGCCTTCGAGTGCGTCCCCTTGGTTCTTGAAGATTCGCACGAGATTCTGCTGGTATCCCGCGTTGAGGGGCGCCCGGATCAGGAGCCTCTCGAACGTGCCCTGCGCGTCGTGGAGGGCGTTGTAGGCGTCGGTTGCCCGTTGAGCCTGCAGCAGTTGTTCGCCGTAGTCGATCTGGATTCTCGCGAGGCGCGCGGCGTCATCGACATCGTCGGGCCGGCCGCTTACCTGTTGCTTCGCGCGCGTGAGGGCCTGGTCGAGTGACTCGAGGGCAGCCTGATTTTCACCCCTGCGGGCCTGCACATACCCCAGTTGGTGATGTGCTGTGGCAAGCTGGCCCAGCCGACCAGTTGTGCCCTGCGAGTCCGCGGTCGATTGGAGCAGCGTCACCGCGCGTGCCGCGGTCTCCTCGGCCATTCCAAGATCGCCGGTGAGGGCGAAGAATCTCGCCATCTGGACACGCAGCGTTGCGAGCGCCGTCAGGTCGTCCGGTTCCGCGTCAGCACGCGCGGCAAGAGCCTCGCGGATCCGCAAGGCGCTCTGATAACGCGCTCGCGCGGTCGGGAAGTCAGCGAGGTTCGACACGCCCCCACCACCCAGAATCGTGCCCAGCCGCTCGTAGGCCGTGGCGATTTCACGCTTCAACGCAACGTCGTCTTGGGCTTCAGCGGCAAGTCTGTCGAGGTATTCCGCAGCGCGCTTGACGACCAACTTACGAGCCTCGAGAGATCCGGGCAGGTCGGCGATGGCGTCGTGGAATTCGAACAGAAACGAGTTCGCCAGCCGGCGGACGTCGTCGAAGCGTCGCTCCGCACGAATCCGTTCGAGCTTCGCGATGTGCGCCTGGTAGAGCGCTATACCCGCTCCGATCAGGACTGCGAGGAGCGCTACCGAGCCAATGCTCACCAACGCCCGATGACGCTGGAGGAATTTCTTTGTCCGATATCGCCTCGAATCGGTCACGGCCAGTACCGGCCGGCCTTCGAGAAACCGTTGCAAATCCTCTAACAACTGCCCGACCGACTGATATCGGTGTTCCGGCTCCTTGCGGAGGGCCTTGAGGCAAATCTGATCGAGATCGCGATCGATCCGCTTTCTCGCGGATGCGACGCTGGCACCCGCCGCCACACTCGGAGGCCGTGGCATCTCATCACAGATCGCTTTCAGGAGCGCGGATTGATTCGACGGCGCGGACGCATACGGACTGCGTCCCGTCAAGAGCCGGTATAAGAGAACGCCGAGCGCGTAGACGTCGGTCGAGACGGTGACAGGCTCGCCGCGCACCTGTTCGGGGCTGGCGCTGTCGGGCGTCATGACGCATTCGAGCGTGAGCGTCAGACCCTGCTCTCTGCCTGGATCGACAAGTTTCGCGATACCGAAATCGAGCAGCTTGGGTGTGCCGTCGGGCGTCACGAGGATGTTGCTGGTCTTGATGTCGCGATGAATCACGAGGTGCTGGTGGAGGTACTGGACTGCCTGACACACCTGCCGGAACAGCTCGATGCGCGCGCGTGTTGTGAGGTCGCGCTGTTCGCAGAAGGCGTCAATTGCAACGCCGTCGACGTACTCCATGACCAGGTACGGCAAGCCGTCCGCCGTCGTGCCACCGTCGAGGAGACGGGCGATGGTGGGATGTTCGAGCGCGGCCAGGATGCGTCGCTCCTCGTGAAAGCGCCGCCGCAGGATCTCGTTGGGAATGCCGCCGACGAACTTGATGGCGACTTGCTTCGCGAACTCTCCGTCGGCACGCTCCCCGAGGTAGACGCTGCCCATTCCTCCTCGTCCGATCTCTCGGACGATTTGAAACGGTCCGACGCGACGGCCCTCAAAACTCGTGTTGACCGTATCGAGGGTCGCCAGAGCCGCTTGGGTGCCGAGAAAGCCGCTCGCGCGCTCGTGCGAGGCCAGCAACGACTCCACATCTTCTCGGAGCTGCTGGTCGTCCCCGCACGACGACGCAATGTGTGCCAGGCGGAGCTCGGCAGGCTGCGACAGGGCGGCCTCGAACAGCGCCCGCACTCGTGCCCAGTCGTCGGGACGAGAGGTCATATGGCCTTCACTGCACGCGAATCATACTTAAAGGCCAACCGCGAAGCTCGTCCCACGACCGAAGATGCACTCTTTGCGGTTGCACCCCGTGAGGTCCGAGCGTTAGTCTGAGCCCGCATCAGATGACACAGCGATCCCGTCTCTCGTACCCGCGACGTGAGTTCATGCGGCGCGCCGCCGCCGTCAGCGCCGCATTGGCTGCGCCGGCGGACGCCCTCGCACAGTCGCCGGCTCCCGCATCGGCCACGCCCCCTTCGGATTCATCGACCACCGCGACGGAGGCGCTCACTGGCGGACGCGCCGGCTCCGACTTCATGGTGGACACGATCAAGGCGCTCGGCTTCGAGTACATCTGCGCCAACCCTGGCTCGAGCTTCCGCGGACTGCACGAGTCGGTGATCAACTACGGCGCCAATGAAAAGCCCGAGCTGATCACCTGCATGCACGAGGAGTCGGCCATCGCGATGGCGCACGGCTACTTCAAGATCGAAGGCAAGCCGCTGGCGGTGATGGCGCACGGAACGGTCGGTCTGCAGCACGCGTCGATGGCGATCTACAACGCGTGGTGCGATCGCGTGCCGGTCTACCTCCTTCTCGGCAACACGCTCGATGCGACGATGCGGGCGCCGGGCGTCGAGTGGGTGCACAGCGTGCAGGACGCGGCGGCGATGGTCCGCGACTACACCAAGTGGGACGACACGCCGATGTCGCTCGCACACTTCGGCGAGTCGGCGGTGCGCGCCTACAAGATCGCGATGACGCCCCCGTATGGGCCGGTGGTGATCGTCGCCGACAGCGAGCTTCAGGAGCGGCCCATCGAGGAACACCACGGCGTACTGAGGGTCCCGCAACTGACGCTCGCTGCGCCGCCTCAGGGCGACTCCAGCGCCGTTGCCGAAGCCGCGAAGCTGCTCGTGGCGGCAGAGTCTCCGCTCCTCATCGCCGATCGGCTCGCCCGCACGCCCGCGGGACTCGCGCGTCTCATCGAGCTCGCCGAACTGCTGCAGGCCGCCGTCATCAGCACGCAGCCCAACACGCTGCCGCCGATCGCCGCCGGCCGCATGAACTTCCCCAACCGCCATCCACTCAACCAGACGCTGCGCGGCGTTGCCGCCATCGCCGCCGCCGACGTCATCGTCGGCCTCGAGATCGCCAACATCTACGGGGCGATGCACATCTTCCGCGACCAGCTCGAACGAACGTCGCAGCCCGCGACCAAGACTGGCGTGAAGGTGATCACCATCACCGCGGGAGATCTGAACGTCAAGGCCAATTACCAGGACTTCCAGCGCTATGCGGAAACGGACCTGACGATTGCCGCGGACGGCGAGGCCACGCTGCCAGCGCTGATCGAAGCGGTGAAGCGACTGATGACACCCGATCGCCGCAGGGCGTTCGAGGCACGCGGCGCAAAGCTGGCCGACGCGAGCCGCGCGGTGCTCGATCGCGCGCGCACCGATGCCGGGTACGCGTGGGACGCGTCGCCTATCAGCACGGCCCGACTCGCCGCCGAGCTCTGGCAACAGATCCGGACCGAAGACTGGTCGCTCGTCAACGGCAACTTGAGCGGCTGGCCGCTGCGTCTGTGGAATTTCGAGAAGCATCATCAATACATCGGCGTCTCCGGCGGCTCGGGAATCGGCTACGGCGCGCCGGCCTCCATCGGTGCTGCGCTCGCCAACCGGAAATACGGACGGCTGTCCGTGAACATCCAGAACGATGGCGATCTGATGTACGCGCCTGGCGTACTTTGGACCGCGGCACACAGCAAGATTCCACTCCTCACCGTGCTGCACAACAACCGCAGCTACCACGAGGAGACGATGCACCTGCAACGAATGGGAAACCGCCGGAACCGCGGCGTCGATCGCGCGCACATCGGCAACGAGATCGACAATCCGGCGATCGACTACGCGAAGTTCGCGCAGAGTATGGGCTGGTACGCTGAAGGACCGATCGCCGATTCGAAGGATCTCGGCCGGTCGCTCGCGCGCGCCATCGCCGCAGTCAAGCGCGGGCAGCCGGCGCTGGTCGACGTGGTGACGCAGCCGCGATGACGACAACACGCGTCCTCCTGCTCGTTGCAGCAATCACAACCATCGGCCGCGTGATGCTGGCGGCACAGACACAACCGCAGCCGACACCGCCGGCGGCCGCCGCGAGCAGCATCGAGAGGGGACGTCTCGGCTTCGTGAGAGTCGGCTGCGCGCAGTGCCACGGGCGTGAAGCGCAGGGGTCGCCGACGACCGGGCCGCGGCTCGGCCCAAACGGCCTTGCGTATCAGGCGTTCGCGCGTTACGTGCGCGCGCCCCGCCTGCAGATGCCGCCGTACACAGAGAAAATCCTCCCGGACGCCGAGCTCGCCGACCTCTATGCCTTCGTACAGTCGCGGCCGAAAAGCGCGACGCCGCCTCCCCTGCAGTAGCGGCTTGATTTGGTCCTTGGTCCTTAGTGCTTTGTTCTTGGTCCGTCCGTGGTCCTCTGTCCCTGGTCCGAATGCGAACGCGGCGGACATCGGTTGAAGTCGCCCCGCGCTCCGACTGCACAAACGTTCCTGTTGACACATCGCTGATGTGTAGATTTCCTACACAATATTCTGTAGGATACCTACACAATGAGCCGAACATCATCCGACTCGCGCGTCGAGCTGCTTCGCGGCACTCTTGACCTGCTCATCCTGCGCACGCTGCTGTCCGGGCCAAGTCACGGCCACGCGGTGGCGAAGCACATTCAACGCACGTCCGAAGAACTGCTGAAGGTTGAAACCGGCTCGCTCTATCCGGCGCTCTACCGCCTCGAGGCCAAGGGGTGGATCACGGCGTCGTGGGAGACCTCCGACAAAGGCAAGCGCGCCAGGTATTACCGGATCACGGCGCTCGGGCGGAAGCAGCTCGCCAGCGAGCGATCGAAATGGGATGCGTTCGCGCGGGCGATGCGGCTGCTGCTCCAACCCGGAGAGGGAACGCGATGAGCGCACTCTTTCGCCGGCTCGCGTGGTGGCGTCGTCGGCGCGTGACGGAAGAGGAGTTGCGCGAGGAGCTGGAGTTCCATCTCGCGGAGGAGGCGGACGAGCGTCAGGACGAGGGCGTGTCTTCCGAAGAGGCACGGCGGCACGCTCACCTCGATCTCGGGAATGCGCAGTTGATTCGCGAGGACGTCCGCACGCTCTGGACCTGGACAACCGTCGAGCAGATCGGACAGGACGTCCGGTACGCGCTACGGACTATGGTGCGATATCGGCTGGTGGTGGGACTCGCAATCGTGTCGCTGGCGCTCGGCATCGGCGCCAACACCGCCATTTACAGCTTCATGGACGCGTTGTTGTTCCGTCCCCTCCCGGTCCCGCAGCCCGAGTCGCTCGTCCTGGTCAAGTGGCACAGCAAACCCTTCAAGATCCTCCGCGACTCCGAATTCGTCATGCACGGGGTGAACGGCAGCTTCGATCGCACTGCGTCAGGTGTGACAGCCAGCATCCTGCCGTTTGCGGCGTTCGAGCGTCTCCAACAGGCGTCCGGCTCAGTGTTCTCCGGGTTGTTCGCGTACAGAGCTGCGGGCACGCTCAATGTCATTGTTCGTGACAGTGCGGAGGTCGCGACGGGTGAGTTGGTAACGGGCGAGTTCTTTTCGACGCTTCAGGTCGTTCCTGCCGCCGGTCGAGCGTTTCTGCCGGGCGACGATCGCGATGGTGCACCTCCGGTCGCGATCCTCAGCAGCGGCTACGCCGCGCGGCGCTTCGGCAGCGCTCAGGCGGCGATTGGCCAGGCAACCTTGATCAACCACGTGCCGTACACCGTCATCGGCGTCACACCGCAGCACTTCTCCGGGATCGATGCCGCCACCGTTCCGGATGTCTATCTGCCGCTTCGCACTTCCGTGTTGCTGGAGACCGAAACACTCGCAGGCCTCCTCGACCAGAACTACTACTGGCTCGACGTGATGGGCCGTCTCCGGCCCGGCGTGCGTCTCGCCGACGCGCAAACGGCGCTGGCGACGCCCTTCGAGCAGTGGGCGGGGTCGACGGCAAGGACCAGGGCGGAGTTCGCAAACCTGCCAGCCTTGCAACTGAAGAACGGAGCCGGCGGTCTGGAAACCTTGCGTCGCAGGTTCTCAAAGCCGGTGTACGTGCTGTTCGCGATGGTGGGTTTGATCCTGTTGATTGCTTGCGCCAACACTGCGAACCTGCTGCTCGCGCGGTCGACCGCGCGGCGGCGAGAGATGGCGGTTCGCCTCGCCGTTGGTGCCGGGCGGCTCCGCATCATCCGGCAGCTGCTGACCGAGAGTGTCGTGCTCGCG
>Ga0126377_10000600_pt1 | contig 22138 bp, 20 predicted proteins | sample PanSoiMetPlot_22_FD_92647 | JGI IMG/M metagenome (GOLD analysis project Ga0126377, IMG submission 92647) | Tropical forest soil microbial communities from Panama - MetaG Plot_22 | ecosystem: Environmental > Terrestrial > Soil > Tropical forest > Bulk soil | place: Panama | collected 2016-02-17 | reverse complement strand
CTTGGCCTTGGCGACCAGATGCAGAATGACCTCGGTGTCGCTGGTCGACTGCATGATGGCGCCGTCGCGCACCAGCTGGCGGCGCAGCGTGAGCCCGTTGGTCAGGTTGCCGTTGTGGCCGACGGCAAAGCCGCCGCCGTCGAGCTCGGCGAACAGCGGCTGCACGTTGCGCAGGATGGTCTCGCCGGTGGTCGAGTAACGCACATGCCCCATCGCCGACGTGCCGGGGAGCCGCTCGATCACCTCGCGGCGGGAGAAGTTGTCGCCGACCAGCCCCAGCCGGCGCTCGGAATGGAACCGCTTGCCGTCGAAGGAGACGATGCCGGCCGCCTCCTGGCCGCGGTGCTGGAGGGCGTGCAGGCCGAGCGCGGTGATCGCGGCGGCGTCCGGATGGCCGAAAATACCGAAGACGCCGCACTCTTCACGCAGCCGGTCGCCCTCAAGATCGAGCCCGGCGCCGCTTGGAGTTTCGGTCATCTGGTTCATCTCCTGTCGATTTCCCGGGCTTCCAGTCAGCGCGCCGGAGCCTCGAGGCTCGAGCGCTGACCCGGCGTCGTCGGCTCTTCCTCGTCCGGCTTCGGCTTCTTGAACCGTTTCAAGATGGTGTTCTCGGGGTCTTCCGGCAACATCGAGATCAGCCAGTCGCCGGTTCCCTGCAGCACCACCCGCGACTTGGCGCTGCGGATCCATTCAGGCTGGCTGCGGTCGGGCACCAGCCAGGCGAAAAATAGGAACGCTACAACCACGATGATCAGGCCGCGTGCCAGCCCGAACAGGAAGCCCAGCGTGCGGTCGAGCGCGCCGACGCGGCTGTCGAGCACCATGTCGGAAAAGCGCACGGTGATGATCGATACGATCAGCAGGGTGCCGAGAAAGGTCCCGCCGAGCACCACCGCGGTCGCCACGATGTCGTTGTTGAAATACGACTTCGCGTTCGGCAGCACCTTGGTGAAGGAATAGAGTGTCGCCACGGCCGCGATCACCCAGGAGGCGATCGACAGAACTTCGCGCATGAAGCCGCGGATCATGGCGAGCAGTGCCGAGATCAGCATGACGCCGATCAGGATGATGTCGAGCAGGGTGATGGGCATGACCGGGTTCGAATTCTCTACGCTTCCGGGACGCTGGCACGTTCGAGTGTGACGCTACTGCGGGGGCGAAACGGCCCCGGATCGGGTCCGGCGCAGGCTGCGCCGAGGGAGGCCATTGCGGTCGAATCGACGGTCACCGTGCCACCAAACTCCGTCCGTCCCGAGGCGCTCACAAGCCCCCGCTGAGAGTTAGCCCCAACCTGTTAATATGTCTGCCGTTATCCGCCCGTCGGCGCCGGCGAAGAGCGGCGCCCGACCGGGTCGGCAGTTCGGCCGCTGTATAGCCGGGCGCCGCTGCGCCGTCACCCCACCTTGTTGCTTATTTGTCCGGGCTTTGATCCGTCGGCCACAGTCCACAGCGTCTGAAAGGCGGGGGTTACCGGCGGTTGCGCGAGGCCGACCAGGGGGCCCTCCCGGTTCATGATTTCGATGCAATTGGCGGGACAGAGTTTTGCCAACGCCGAAGGCACTACCGGGGAAAAGATGACGTACCGTGCGAGGAAGGGGCATCGATTGCCGGCTGCACCGCTGCTGCGGCATTAACGCTACTGCTCTCCGCCGGCGCAGCCGCGTAGGACAGCACTCAGGTCCGACTGCTGACGGAAGCCTACAACGCGTCCGGCGAGGCCCTGTTCAAGCAGTTCCCGCCCGGCAACGTGGTGTTCTCGCCCTATTCCATCGGCACCGCCATGGCCATGGCGCTAGCGGCGCCGTCCTGTTCCAGGGCCGCATGGTCGACCCGCGAACGTCCTGATCAGTTGTCTCCGACCGCGCGCCGCTCGGCGCGGGCCGGGCGGCTGCCGCGCGCGGCGATATCGGCAACGAGGCTCGCCAGGCTGCCGACGGATTGCAGCGCCAGGCCGGGCTCGCTACCACCTTCGCTACGTGCCGCCTCGGGAGCGATGGCACGGGCAAAGCCGAGCTTCTGCGCTTCCTTCAGCCGCGCCGCCGCCTGCGCCACCGGACGTATTGCACCGGAGAGCGAGACCTCGCCGAAATAGACGGCGTCGGCGGGCAGGGGGGCATTGGCGAGCGACGATACCAGCGCGGCGGCGGCGGCAAGGTCGGCCGCCGGCTCCTGGATGCGCAAGCCGCCAGCGACGTTGAGATAGACGTCGTGGCCGGAGAGCCGCACCCCGCAATGCGCCTCGAGCACCGCCAGCACCATCGAGAGGCGGCTCTGGTCCCAACCCACGACCGCGCGCCGCGGCGTGCCGAGCGTGGTCGGCGCCACCAGCGCCTGGATCTCCACCAGAAGCGGCCGGCTGCCCTCGATGCCGGCGAACACCGCCGTTCCGGGTGAGCCGAGATCGCGCTCGGACAAAAACAGCTCGGACGGATTGGCGATCTCCTGCAGCCCGCCGCCGGTCATCTCGAACACGCCGATCTCGTCGGTCGGGCCGAAGCGGTTCTTGACCGCGCGCAGGATGCGGAACTGGTGCGAGCCTTCGCCCTCGAACGAGAGCACCGCGTCGACCATGTGCTCGACCACGCGCGGCCCCGCGATCTGGCCGTCCTTGGTGACGTGGCCGACCAGGATCACGGCCGCGCCCGAGCGCTTGGCGAAACGGATCAGGTTCTGCGCGCTGCCGCGCACCTGCGTGACCGTGCCCGGTGCGGACTCCACCATGTCGGTCCACATGGTCTGGATCGAATCGATGATCACCAGCCGCGGCGTGTCGCCTTCACCGAGCGTTGCGATGATGTCTTCGACCGAGGTCTCAGCCGCGAGCTCGACCGGGGCGTCGGCCAGGCCGAGCCGGGCGGCGCGCAGCCGCACCTGCGCCACCGCCTCCTCGCCGGAGATGTAGATCGCGCGGTGCTTGCCGCGCCCGAGCGCGGCCGCGACCTGGATCAGCAGCGTGGACTTGCCGATGCCGGGATCACCGCCGAGCAGGAGCACCGAGCCGCGCACGAAGCCGCCGCCGGTGACGCGGTCGAACTCGGCGATGCCCGAGGGCAGCCGCGGGGCATCGTGGGTCGTGCCCGCGAGCGGCTCGAGCGGGAATTTGCGGCCCTTGCGCGGCGCGCGTCCCGGCATCTGCGGGCGCGCGGTGGCGGAGTTTTCCTCGGCGATGGTGTTCCATTCGCCGCAGGCATCGCACTTGCCCTGCCAGCGGCCATACACGGCACCGCAGTTCTGGCAGATGAAGCTTGGGTCGCGACGGGCCATGCGTCGTTGGTGCTCGTAGGTTGGGTCGAGCCCTTGCGAGACCCAACGCCTCGGTTCGCGATTGTTGGGTCTCGTGAAGAACTCGACCCAACCTACGGCTCCCCGCCATGAGGACCCGAGTCACGCGCCCTTGTAAACCCGGTGGTAGCGCCGTCCGAGACTGGTGAGGACCTCGTAGCTGATGGTGCCCATGGCGGCGGCGAGGTCATCGATGCTCATGCCGTCGCCGATCAGCGTGGCGAGCTCGCCACGGCGGGCGGCGCCATCGGGGAGGTCGGTGACATCGACCGCGAGGACGTCCATGGACACGTTGCCGGCAACCGGACAGCGCTTGCCGGCGATGACGACCTCGGCCGCGGACTTGCCCTTGGCGACCACGGCGGCCGACCGCATGAAGCCGTCGGCATAGCCGGCCGCGACGATGGCGATGCGGGTCGGCCGTCCGGCGACGAAGGTCGCGTCGTAGCCCACGCTCTCGCCCTTGTTGATGGTGCGGACCTGGATGATCCGGCCCTTGAGCTCGACCACCGGCCGCATCGGATTCTTCCCCCACGGGGCCGGATTGCCGCCGTAGAGTGCTATGCCCGGCCGGACCATGTCGCAAAACATTGTCCCGCCGAGACATACGCCCGATGAATTGGCGAGCGAGGACGGCACTCCGCGATACATGATGCGGATCTCGCGAAACAGCCGCGTCTGCCGGTCGTTCATCGGATGATCGGGAATCTCGGCGCAAGCGAGTTGGCTCATCAGCAGCGTGAAGCCGTGATTTTCCGACTGGATGCGCGGAGCGATGGCGACCGCCTCGTCGATGGTGATGCCGAGCCGGTTCATGCCGGTGTCGACGTGCAGCCCGGCGCCGCCGCGCCAGTTGTGGGTGGCGACGAAGGCGTCCCACTCCGCCAATTCGGTCGTGCTGTTGATGACCGGGCGCAGATTGTCGCGGGCGAAAGCCGCCGCCGACCCCGGCATCACGCCATTGAGCACGTAGATGGTGGACTCGGGCGCGACCGCACGCACGCAGCGTCCCTCGATGACGTCGGCGACGAAGAAGGTCCGACAGCCGGCCTGGGCGAGCTTGCGGGTCACTGGCTCGAGGCCGCAGCCATAGGCGTCTGCCTTGACCACCGCGGCGCTCTCGACCGGCACGGTCGTGCTGGAGACCATTCTCCAGTTCGCTTCGACGGCGGCGAGGTCGATGGTCAGGATACCGCCGGCTTCCGTCGGGTCGGACGCCGCCGGCCCTGCCGTCACGGGCCGCAGATCGGGATCATGGATGGTCATGGCCTAAAGCGCGTTTACGCGCGTCTGCGACGCGCCACGGGGTTTATGGCGGGCCGCGACGCGCCCGTCCAGTACCAGTATCAGTATCACAGCAGAACGGTCGCGGCACGGCCGCTGACGGCCGGTGCCGACCGGTTGGCGGTCACTCCGGCGTCTGATCTTCCAGCGCGAGATTGTCGAAGCGGGTGACGGCGGCGTCGAACTGCAGATTGACGGTTCCGGTGGGTCCGTGACGCTGCTTGCCGATGATGACCTCGGCCTTGCCGTGCACGGCGGCCATCTCGACCTGCCACTTGGTATATTCGTCGGTGCCGGGCCGCGGCTCCTTGTTGCTCAGGTAGTATTCCTCGCGGAACACGAACATCACCACGTCGGCGTCCTGCTCGATCGAGCCGGATTCACGCAGGTCCGAGAGCTGCGGCCGCTTGTCGTCACGGTTCTCGACTTGGCGCGACAACTGCGACAGCGCCACGATCGGAACGTTGAGCTCCTTGGCGAGCGCCTTGAGGTTGGTGGTGATCTCGGTCACCTCCTGCACGCGGTTTTCCTGCGAGCGGCGGGTCGAGCCCGATAGCAGCTGGATGTAGTCGATGACCAGGAGGTCGAGCCCCTTTTGCCGCTTCAGGCGGCGGGCGCGGGCGGCGAGCTGCGCCACCGTCAGGCCACCGGTTTCGTCGATGAAGAACGGCAGGTGCTGCAACTCGATCGCCACGTCCTTGATCTTCTCGAACTCGCGCTCGTTGATGCCGCCGCGGCGGATCGTGCTCGAGGGGATGCCGCTCTGCTCGGCGATGATGCGGGTGGCGAGCTGCTCGGCCGACATTTCGAGCGAGAAGAAGCCGACGATGCCGCCGTTCACGGTACTGATGTGTCCGTCGGCCTGCACCTCGCCGCGCCAGGCACGGGCGACGTTGTAGGCGACGTTGGTGGCGAGCGCGGTCTTGCCCATGCCGGGGCGGCCGGCGACGATGATCAGATCGGACGACTGCAGACCGCCCATCTTGCCGTCGAGGTCCTTGAGCCCGGTGGCGAGCCCGGAGAGCTTGCCTTCGCGCTGATAGGCCCGCGCCGCCATGTCGATCGCGTTGGTGAGCGCCGTCTCGAATTTCTGGAACCCGCCGCCATAGCGCCCGATCTCGGCCAGGTCGTAGAGGCGCTTCTCGGCGTCCTCGATCTGGTCGCGCGGCGCGAAATCGACCGGCGCGTCGAAGGCGACATTGACCATGTCCTCGCCGATCTGGATCAGCTCGCGCCGGACCGCGAGGTCGTAGACGGTGCGCCCGTAGTCCACCGCATTGATTATGGTGGTGGCTTCGGCGGCGAGGCGGGCGAGATACTGGCTCGGCGTCAGCCCGGCGATGTCGATGTCGCCGGGCAGGAACGTCTTCAAGGTCACCGGCGACGCCAGCTTGCCGGTGCGGATCAGGCTGCGCGAGATATCGTAGATCTGCTGGTGGATCGGCTCGAAGAAGTGCTGCGGCTCGAGAAAATCGCTGACCCGGTAAAGCGCCTCGTTGTTGACGAGGATGGCGCCCAGCAGCGCCTGTTCCGCCTCGATGTTGTGCGGGGCCGCACGATAGGTCGGCGGGGCGGTTTCTGGTTGTTTGCGTGCTGCCGAATCGAGCGGTGCCATGGTCCCGGAGCGTGCCCCTTCCAATCGGTCGAAAGAGAGGCGCAATTACACCCCGCGCCGATTCGGCGCGACCGTTCATTGCCGCTTTCCCCGATACTCACCGCGCGGAAATAACTATTGAAACTGGCCGCGTTGCGCTTGACCCACGAGGGCTAGTGTCCCGGTTCCGAGGCTCGCAAGAACTTGCGGTGCGCCCACGTGCGAACGCCGGGACTGCGGCGCCTGACCCATACGTGATACGCACGTCACAAAACCCGCACCCGCGACTACTCGGCGGCTGCGGCAATCTTCAGATTCGCGGTGCGGTCCTTGTCCTTGTACATATAGCCCCGCGTCATCGGGACCGCGTTGAAGTTCTTGGCGAGCTGGATCTGGAACACGACCAGCCCGTAGTGCCGGAACGAGGCCTCGAACCCGGCGAGATAGTATTCCCACATGCGGATGAATCGTTCGGCGCTGCCGAAGCGGTTTCTCAGGCTCGCATCCTCCTCGAACAATCTGACAACCTCGTCGCGATGGGCGAGGAAATTGCTTCGCCATGCATGCAGCGTTTCGGCGTAGTGGATGCGGAGCACCTCGATGTCGGTCATGATCAAGCCCGAGCGCTCGATCACGGGGGCAAGCTCGGACAGCGCCGGGCTGTAGCCGCCGGGGAAGATGTAGCGCCAGACCCAGGCATTGGTATCGGCGGGGCCGTTCCAGCGGCCGACCGTGTGCAGCAGCATGACGCCGTCGTCGGTCAGCAGGTCGCGGCACTTCTGCAGGAACTCGTCATAGTGCTGCCTGCCGACGTGCTCGAACATGCCGACGGAGACGATGCGATCGAATTTTTCCGAGACGTTCCGGTAGTCCTGGATGCGAAACTCGCAGGGCAGGCCCTCGGCGGCGGCGCGTTGCCGCGCGATGCTCACCTGCTCGTCGGACAGGTTGATGCCGACGACCGAGACCTTGGAGTTGCGCGCAAGATCGAGCCCGAGGCCGCCCCATCCGCTGCCGATATCGAGCACCTTGAGGCCCGGCTTGAGCAGCAGCTTGCCGGCAATGTGCCGCTTTTTGGCGAGCTGCGCCTCGTCGAGCGACGCGTTCCTGCTTTCGAAATAGGCGCACGAATATTGCAGGTCTGAATCCAGAAACAGTCGATAGATGCGATAGTCGATGTTGTAGTGATGGACCGCGTTGCGGCGGGAACGCCACAAGCTGTTGTCCTGGAACAGCCGGCGGGCGAACGACCGCAGCCAGCGCAGGGCGCGGCCCCGCGCGTTGGGCGGTTTGCGGCTGAGGTTGTGGACCGCGAGGTCGAGAAAATCCGCGATCGAGCCTTGCTCGACCACGATCTCGCCGTCCATGTAGGCTTCGCCGAACCGCAGCTCGGGATCGAGCAGGGCGCCGCGTTCGGCCGCGCGTGTGGTGAAGCGGATTGCGACCGGCGTGCCGGTCCCGTCGCCGAAGGTAAAAGTCGTCCCGCTCGCGGTAGAAATCCGAAGATTCCCAGCGCGGACCAGTCTCTCGAACGCCGCCCGAAGCAACCGATCCATCGGCCGCCTCCCACCACTTCGTCAGGGTCAAGACCGCCACGCCCGCGACATAATTGTCGCCTGCCGGCGGCGCCGCGAAACAAATCAGGCGCCGGTCATCCCGACCGGCGGCCCGCCCGACATTGCGAATTTAAACAAAGTCTTTTCGCTACTGCAACGCGGTTCCGCCTCAAGAGTTGCACGTTATTCGATGGCCGGGCAGGGTACGGCCGAGATGGGCGCATCGTCTTTTGGCCAAAAATTCCAAGCATTGGGGCGGCGACTGACCTGCTGGTGTTCCGTTGTTTGATGGAGGTGCATGGTGTCGAGGGTTAATCGTTTCGTGCCGTGGATGATCGGCGTCGCCATCGCGGCGGCCGCCAACGCGGCGCAAGCGCAGTCGAACCTCGATGCTGGCAAGTCGCCCGCGCAGATCTTCTCCAATACCTGCAACGCCTGCCACCGCAGCGCGCGGGAGCTCAGGCCGACCAGCGCCGGATTCCTGCGGGAACATTATACCACCGGGGCGCAGGAGGCCGCCTCAATGGCGGCTTATCTGGCCTCTGTGGGCAGCGATCCGCGCGCCGTGCAGCAGCGGCGGCCGCCCACACTGGGCGCCGGGCAGGCGGCGACGACGACCGAAGGCACTCCCCGGCCTCCCCAAGCGATGCCCGGCGGCGAGCAGGGCAGGCCGCAGGAGGGCCGGCCGCAAGAGGGCCGGCCGCAGGAGGGCCAGGCGACGCTGCCGGGACGCCGTCCGCCGTCCGAGCAGAGCAAGCAGTCGCCGGCAACCGCCGCGCTCAAGCCGCGGCGCCCCTCGGAGAGCATGGAAGCGGGCAGGCTGTCGGACGGAGGCGACCTGGCCCCGGTGCCGGCCGCGGCGGCGCCGAAACCCGCTCCCCACCAGGACTTCGAGGAGTAGCGCCCGGTCGAGCCGGGCGCTTCCTCAGCTCTTCTTCTCTTCTTTCTCTGGCTCGGTCTCGGCGCTCTCGCCGGTCGCTTCGGCCTCGCGCGTGCGGCGCGCCTCGGCGGCCTCCGGCTCGAAGAAGGCTTCGGCCGCGGCGGCGGCCTCCTCGGCGGCGACCTCGGCCTCGTCGCGGGCGACGGTGATGTCCTCCCCGCGGGCGAGGCGCTGCGCCTCGTCGGCGTTGCGCGCCACCGCCACCTGGATCGTCACCTCGACCTCGGGATGCAGCGACACCGGCACCTTGTGCAGCCCGATGGTCTTGATCGGCGTGTTGAGTGCGATCTGCGCGCGGCTGACGGTGAAGCCCTTCTCCACCACCAGCGTGGCGATGTCGCGCGGCGAGACCGAGCCATAGAGCTGGCCGCCTTCGGCCGCCTGGCGCAGCACGGTGAAGCTCTGGCCGTCGAGCTTCTTGGCGATCTTGTCGGCTTCGCCCTTCTGCTCGAGGTTGCGCGCTTCGAGCTCGACCTTCATTTTCTCGAAGCGCGAGCGGTTCTCCTTGGTGGCACGCAGTGCCTTACCCTTGGGCAGGAGAAAGTTGCGTGCAAAGCCGTCTTTGACGCGGACGACCTCGCCCATCTGGCCGAGCTTGGCGACGCGCTCCAGCAGGATCACTTCCATGGTTGCAGCTCCTTCATAGCGGACAGTTTCATGTGGATGGATTGGCGGGTGGACCTTTGGGTGGACTTGGCGGACCGCGATAAGCCGCGAGGCGCCAGCGCAGCCCGAACAGCGTCTCGGCCAAGCCGAGTGCCGCGAGCACGATCGATGCCCAGCTGGTCCGCAGGCTGAGCATGACGAAACCCGCATAGACGCTGGCGAGGATGAGCACGCGCGCGTTCATGCCGATGGTCACGGCGTGGATCACCGCCAGCCCGACCATCACGTGGACCATGAGCAGCACCGCCGCCGCGATCCCGCACACCATGCCCAGCACATCCGGCGCGAACGCGCCGGCGACCGATACCGCCAGGGCGATCGGCGCGGCGAGCGGCAGCGAAATGGCGGAGATATCGGGCCACGGGCGCGACAGCCGTCCCGACACCAGGACGATACGGCCGGCGAGCCAGAGATTGAACGAATTGATGACGAGGAGGCTGACCGCCGCCGCCGGCGGGAACAAGACCACGAACACGTCGAGCAGGCGGCCGCGCTCTTCCCGTGTCAGCACGGCTCCGCTGCCGGTAGACGCCGGAATCTGCGCGCGGATGATCTCGTCGAAGCCTTTGCGCAGGGCCGAGCGGATGGTCTCCTGATCGGTGCCAATCTGCAGAATGGCGACCGTGACGATGGCAGCGCCGAGCGCGGCTGCCCACAGCACGATGCGGCCGATCGGGTACCATTCGACGCCGCTCTGCGCCGTCGATGGGCGGGCAAGCAGCGCGAGGTAGCCGAGCCACCACGCCGGCAGCGCCATGCCGAGCAGGAAGCCTCCGAAGTAGAAGAGGCCCAGTACGCTGCCGAGCCCGACGGCCGCGGTGAGCGCCGCCACCAGCCCCGCCCAATGGGTGAAGCCGAGCGCCGCGATCATGATCGGCAGCGGCGAAAGATAGAGCAGCAAGGTCGCGAGCACGGATCCGGACACGACCGACGCGCACAGCAGCGCCGCCGCCGCGCCAGCTCCCAGTCCGACCAGTACGATCTGTATCATCGCGAGCTGTCCCGCTTCATCAGCGGTTAGAGCCGGATCGGGTCCGGCCCAACCATCGGAGGACAGAGGACGGAATGTCCGTCATCCGTCCTCCGGCGTGTCATTTGATCACGTAGGGCAAGAGCCCGAGGAAGCGCGCCCGCTTGATGGCGCGCGCCAGTTCCCGCTGCTTCTTGGCCGAGACCGCGGTGATCCGGCTCGGCACGATCTTGCCGCGTTCGGAGACGTAGCGCTGCAGCAGCCGCACGTCCTTGTAGTCGATCTTCGGCGCATTGGCGCCGGAGAACGGGCAGGTCTTGCGGCGGCGGAAGAAGGGGCGGCGGGTTTGCGGCTGAGGAGAAAATGCCATGGCCGTCACTCCTCGGTCGCTGTGGGTTCGTCGTGGCTCTCGCGCGGCGGACGGCCGTCGCGGTCGCGGCGGTGGTCGCCGCGGTCTCCGCGGTCCCGATCGCGGAAGCCGCCGCCACGATCCCGGTCACGGAAACCGAAACCGCGGTCGTCGCGCTCGCGGTCGCGGTCGACCTTGCGCATCATCGCGGAGGGCCCTTCCTCGTGCTCATCCACGCGCACGGTGAGGTAGCGCAGCACGTCCTCGCTGAGCCGCTCCTGCCGCTCGATCTCGTTGAGCGCGGCCGCCGGCGCCTCGACGTTGAACATCGTGTAGTGCGCCTTGCGGTTCTTGCGCAGGCGATAGGAGAGGGACTTGACCCCCCATTGCTCGGTCTTGGCGACCTTGCCGCCCATTTGCTCGATGACGCCTTTGAATTGGGCGGTGAGTTCTTCGACCTGCTGCGCGCTGGCGTCTTGGCGCGTCAGGAAGACGTGTTCGTAGAGGGGCATGCGGATGCCTTTCCCTTGTCGTTGTGCCCTTCTCGGCGCGAAGCCCTTCGAGCCCTTTTCGGGAAAGGCTCGAAAGCTCAGAAGGTGGGAGCACGGGACGCCGGGCCAAAAGACCCTGCCGCATGGCACTTTAGCCGTACGGCCGTCCGTTCAGCTCCCAGCCGGGATCGAGCGGAAGCGGGCCTTATACGGGGTTTCGACGAAAAGGCAAGGCAGAGGGGCTCTAGACCCGGCAGACCCTGCCGCTCAGGCAGCGCGCGGGTCCTCCGAGCGCTTGTGGGCGATCCGCTGCAGGAGCTCGGAAAGCTTGACGGCGAGCTTGACGCCTTCGCGGATTTCGGCGCAGTCCACGGCGTCGTTGCGCGCCGTGCGCATGTGATGAATCTCGTCCAGCAGGAGCCGCAGATTGTCGACCACGAGCTGGTAATGAAAGCCCGGGTCTCGGCGGGCGCGCGCGAGATCGTCGTCCGTGACCAGGTGAACTTTGCTCATTGGGGCACCGCCTTGGGTCGCCGCCGCTCCCACCCTGTCGAGGCTAGTTACGCGGGGTTGTCGGTCCGTTAGGAACTAAGGTTTCCCGTTGGTTATGAGGCAGCCTTGGCGTTTGGTTACCGGCCTCCTCGCGCATGGTCGGCTTGACAGGGCAGATGTCGCGGTGTCTTAGGGCCGGACCTCAGGGGAGGGGCAAGACGAAAAATGTCGCTCGCATTCGTATTTCCGGGCCAGGGCAGCCAGACGGTCGGCATGGGCAAGGCGCTCGCCGACGCGTTTGCGCCGGCGTGCACGGTGTTCGAGGAGGTCGATGCGGCGCTCGGTGAGAAGCTCACCCGGGTCATCTGGGAGGGACCGGCCGAGACGCTGACGCTGACGGAGAACGCGCAGCCCGCGCTGATGGCGGTGTCGCTCGCAGCGCTGCGGGTCCTGCAGGCCGAAGCCGGCGTCGATCTGGCGCGCGACGCGCAATTCGTGGCGGGACATTCGCTTGGAGAATATTCGGCGCTTGCGGCGGCCGGCGCACTCAGCGTCGCCGATACGGCGCGGCTCCTGCGCATCCGCGGCCGCGCCATGCAGAAGGCGGTCCCAGTCGGCACCGGCGCCATGGCCGCGCTGCTCGGCCTCGATTTCGAGCAGGCGGTGGCGGTCGCGGCCGAAGCTGCGCAAGGCCAGGTCTGCCAGGCCGCCAACGACAATGGCGGCGGGCAGGTCGTCGTCTCCGGCGACAAGGCCGCGGTCGAGCGCGCGGTCGAGATCGCCAAGGGCAAGGGTGCCCGGCGCGCGATGATGCTGCCGGTGTCCGCCCCCTTCCATTGCGCGCTGATGCAGCCGGCGGCGGATGCGATGGCCGAGGCACTGGCCAATGTCGCGGTGAGGGCTCCGGTCGTGCCGGTCGTCGCCAATGTGCTGGCCGGTCCGGTCGGCGATCCGGTCGCGATCGTGCGCGCGCTTGTTGCGCAAGTGACCGGGACGGTGCGCTGGCGGGAGTCGGTCGCCTTCATGGCAGGGAAGGGCGTCACCACATTCTACGAGGTCGGGGCCGGCAAGGTGCTGAGCGGTCTGGTCAAGCGCATCGCCGATGGGGCGAGCGGTATTGCCGTCGGCACGCCGGACGACATCGCGGCGTTCAAGGGCGCGCGTAGCTGACCCGGCTTTGTTTTCGACGTTCGCAAAGTGCGTGCTGCAAAGTGATGCGAACGTCGGAACCGGGACCTAGCTGGCCAATTCCAGAGGAGGGCGTCGATGTTCGATCTGACCGGCAAGACCGCGCTCGTCACGGGAGCGACCGGCGGGATCGGCGGCGCGATCGCGCGCGCGTTTCACCAGCAGGGCGCGACGGTCGCGATTTCCGGCACTCGCCGCGACGTGCTGGATCAATTCGCAGGCGAGCTCAAGGACCGCGTCCACGTGCTGCCCTGCAACCTGGCCGACAAGGACGAGGTCGAGGCGCTGGTGCCGAAGGCCGAGGAAGCCATGGGCCAGCTCGATGTCCTGGTCGCCAATGCCGGGATCACAAAGGACAACCTGCTGGTCCAGTTGCGGGACGAGGATTGGGATCAGGTCGTCGCGGTGAACCTGACCGCGACCTTCCGGCTCGCACGGGCGGCCGTGCGCGGCATGATGCGCCGCCGCTTCGGCCGGATCATCGGCATCACGTCGGTGGTCGGTGTCACCGGCAATCCGGGGCAGGGAAATTATACCGCCAGCAAGGCCGGCATGATCGGCATGATCAAGTCGATCGCCGCCGAATATGCCAAGCGCGGGGTTACCGCGAACGCGATCGCGCCGGGCTTCATCGCCACCGCCATGACCGACAAGCTCAACGACAAGCAGCGGGAAGCAATCCTGGCCCGCGTGCCGGCCGGCAGGCTCGGGGCCGGGACGGATGTGGCGGCTGCGGCGGTGTTTCTGGCCTCCGACGAGGCCGGCTATGTCACCGGCCAGACCCTCCATGTCAACGGTGGGATGGCGATGATTTGACGGCTTGGCACAATGGCTTAGCGGGAGTTGCCGATGCGGCTTGGCCGCGCTGGTCAAGCCATTTGAAGTATGGTAACCGGACTTTGGTTTAGCTGGGGCGGCATGACGGTTCAATCATCAGAGGGTCCGCTCGCGACCCGGTGATCCGACGCCGGATACCACGAAAGCCCGAACTACAATGCCCATACCATGAGGCTCGGGGGCGCCGACCGATCGAGCCCAATTCAAAGGACACGAGGTTACAGCGATGAGCGACATTGGCGAGCGGGTGAAGAAGATCGTGGTGGAGCATCTGGGCGTCGAAGCCGACAAGGTGACCGAGAACGCAAGCTTCATCGACGATCTCGGTGCCGACAGCCTGGACACCGTCGAGCTCGTCATGGCGTTCGAGGAGGAGTTCGGCTGCGAGATCCCCGATGACGCCGCCGAGACCATCCTGACGGTCGGCGACGCCATCAAGTTTCTCGAGAAGAACGCCAAGAGCTGAACCTCCGCCGTTTTCGGCGGGCCCTCACGGTTGCCGCATCGGACCTCGTGTCCCGGTTCCGACCTTGGCGCGCCCCGGAGCGCATTCCAGTCGGAATGCGCTCCGGAGTCGTTGAGTGGCGCATGTCCTTCTCGCAAAACCGGATCCACTTTTCCGGGGCATGCGCTAGGCGTCGGGGGAGTATGATATTGGCCGACCGCGCCATATGGAGGCGCGCAAGGAGTGGCGGATGAGACGCGTCGTCGTCACGGGGCTCGGCATGGTGACGCCGCTTGCTTGCGGCGTCGAGCCGACGTGGCAGCGCCTGGTCAAGGGTGACAGCGGCGCAAGGCGCATCGAGACGTTCGACGTATCCGATCTGCCGGCCAAGATCGCCTGCCAGGTTCCGCGCGGCGACGGCTCCGACGGCAGCTTCAATCCCGACCAGTGGATGGAGCCGAAGGAGCAGCGCAAGGTCGACGACTTCATCATCTTCGCCATGTGCGCCGCGCGCCAGGCGCTCGAGGATGCCGGCTGGAAGCCGGCATCGCCCGAGGACCAGAACAGCACCGGGGTGATGATCGGCTCCGGCATCGGCGGGCTCACCGGCATCGCGGAAACCGCGATCGTGCTGAAGGAACGCGGGCCGCGGCGGGTGTCGCCGTTCTTCATTCCGGGCCGTCTGATCAACCTGGCATCCGGATATGTCTCGATCGCGCACGGCCTCAAGGGACCCAACCACGCGGTGGTGACCGCCTGCTCGACCGGCGCGCACGCCATCGGCGACGCTGCGCGGCTGGTGGCGCTCGGTGACGCCGAGGTCATGGTGGCGGGCGGCGCGGAGTCGCCGATCTCGCGCATCGGCATGGCCGGCTTCGTCGCCTGTCGCGCGCTGTCGACGTCGTTCAACGATACGCCGGAACGGGCATCGCGCCCCTACGACCGCGACCGAGATGGTTTCGTGATGGGCGAGGGCGCGGGCATCGTCGTGCTGGAAACCTACGAGCACGCCAAGAACCGTGGCGCCAGGATCTATGCGGAGCTCATAGGCTACGGACTTTCGGGCGACGCCCATCACATCACTGCCCCGGCCGAGGACGGCGACGGAGCCTTTCGATGCATGACGGCCGCGATCAAGCGGGCCGGCATCTCGGCGGCGGAGATCGACTACATCAATGCCCACGGCACCTCGACGCCGCTCGGCGACGAGATCGAGCTCGGCGCGGTGCACCGGCTGGTCGGCAACGCCGCCGGGCGCATGTGCATGTCGTCGACCAAGTCGTCGATCGGGCACCTCCTGGGGGCGGCGGGTGCGGTCGAGGCGATCTTCTCGATCCTGGCGATGCGCGACGGCGTCGCGCCGCCGACAATCAATCTCGACAATCCGTCGGTGGAGACGCCGATCGATCTCGTGCCGCATCGGTCGAAGAAGCGCGACATCGATGTGGCGCTGTCCAACTCTTTCGGATTCGGCGGGACCAACGCCTCGCTGGTGTTCCGCCGGGTGGTCGGTTAGCGGGCGCTTTTGCGCGCTCTGCGGTGAGTGCCCCGATTGCGAAGTTCGCAAGCAGTTGGAGCACGCTCGCATGCGAACTTCACAATCAAGGGGACACTATCGACTCCGTGACTCTCGTGCCCCTTTTGAACCCGAAAGTTCGCAACCGCTGCTGCACCACGAGCCGTGCGAAATTTCGGGTTCGGGGTACTCGTGGATTTCCAATAAGCTGGAATAGCTTCGGGCAAGCCGTTCGAGCGCTACCACCGGCTGTCCAGGTTCCTACCTTTGCCATATTCCCCACTAATGTGCACAGGCTCGGCTGTCCGATTCCGCTTGGAATTTGATCGGCGGCCGGCAAGATATGTTTGGCTGGGCCATCGCGGGGGCGCGGGGCCATTTCGGGACACTCTGGCACGTAACTTCTGGCGCGTAGACAACTCTGGTACGTATACAAACTTAGATACGTAGACTTGGTGGTTGCGGCCATGGTGGCGTCGAGGCGGGGAGGTAGGCGGTGAACTCGAAAAACCCACCGCCTGACAGCAATGATCCCGCGGGTTCGCGCGCCGCGTCGCAGCCCGAGCGAACGATCGTCGAACTGTCAGGCCCGCCCCCGCTGGCGTCGCAATCGAAACCAGGCGCGTCGCAGACACGAGCCAGCGAGCTGCGCACATCCAACGGACAGTCGCCCAACGGACAGTCACCGCCCACCGCCGCAGGTAACCCGTCGCCGCAATCGCCTGCTCCGGATCGCGCCGACGCTTCGGCCGCGCGCCACCGCATCGCGGCTGGTTTGCCGCCGCAACCGCCGCCGGCCGGAGCCCGGGCCGCGGCCCGCACGGATCAGCCGAACGCGGGCGCCGCCAAAGGGATCGGTACTCTGAGCCCGACCGCGGCCAGCCTGCTGCGGGGCGGGTCGAGCTCCGCAGCCGCCTTGCCCGGGAGAAGCGCCATCGGATCCAATCGGCCGCCGGTGTCCGCCGGCGCGCAGAGCAGACCCGATCAGCCGATGCCCGACCGCAGGAGCTCGGCTACGACGGGGACTGCTTCGTCGGCAGCCAGTGCGGCGACGCCGGCATCCGGCCGGTCGCAGCCGGCGTCGGCGGCGCGCGCGATGCTCGGCGCCGGCCAGGGCGAGCCGCCGCAGTCCGGGCGGCCGGAGGTACTTCCCATTTTGACCGGCCCGCTGGGCAACGGCCCGGTCAGTGTCGCTTCGCTGTTGGATCAGAAACGCATCGCGCCGCGCAGTCCGCGCGCCGCCCTGGAGCCCGATCACGTGCCGGTGCCCACCCGTTCCTCTCCCTCCCGCCCTTCGCGGCGCGCCCGCAATCCGCTGGTGATCGTCGGCAATGCGATCTTCACCTTGCTGGTGCTCGTCCTCATCGTCGGCGGCGGCGCGGCCGTCATCGGCAAGACCCGGTTCGAAGCGCCTGGCCCGCTGACCGAGGACAAGGTGGTCAACATCCCGCCGCGCTCCGGCATGATGGACATCGCGGACTTGCTCAAGCGCGAAGGGGTGATCGACGAGCACCGCCTCATCTTCGTCGGCGGCGTGATCGCAATGAAGGCGCGTTCCGATCTCAAGGCCGGCGAATACGTCTTTCCCAAGCGTGCCAGCGTGCGCGACGTGGTCGCGACCATCGTCGAAGGCAAGGTGGTGCAGCACCAGCTCACCATTCCCGAAGGCCTGACGTCGGAGCAGATCGTGGCGCGGCTGCTCGAGAGCGACATGCTCGCCGGCAACATCAAGGACGTGCCGCGAGAGGGCAGCCTCTTGCCCGACGGCTATCATTTCAATCGCGGCTTCACGCGCGAGCAGATGCTCCAGCGCATGCGACAGGCGCAGGATCGGCTGGTGCGGGAGGTGTGGGAGCGTCGCAACCCCGATCTGCCGCTCAAGACGCCCGAGCAGCTCGTCATTCTCGCTTCCATCATCGAGAAGGAGACGGGCAAGCCCGAGGAGCGCACGCGCGTCGCGGCCGTGTTCGCCAACCGGCTCAAACAGAAGATGAAGCTGCAATCGGATCCGACCATCGTCTACGGTCTGGTGTTCGGCAAGGGCTCGCTCGGCCGCGCGCTCAGCAAGGCGGATATCGCGCAGCCGACGCCGTACAACACCTACGTCATCGATGGTCTGCCGCCTGGCCCGATCGCCAATCCCGGTCGCGCGTCGATCGAGGCCGCCGCCAATCCGGCGCGCACCAAGGAGCTGTTCTTCGTCGCCGACGGCACCGGCGGGCATGCATTCGCCGAGACCTACGACCAGCACCTCAAGAACGTCGCGCGGCTGCGCGTAATCGAGCAAGGCGGCGATCCGGGTCCGCCGCCGGCCGCATCGGATGCGCAGTCGCCGGGGCGCGGCGCACCGGCCGCGGCGCCCGGACGCGGCAAGCGCAGCGCCAGCGGCACCGCGAAGTCGGCGCGCGCCGCGCAATAGGCGGTCTGGCCGCTGCACTGCAGCCTTCGGGCCTGGTTCCGAACCGGTTTCCCCTTCGGCGGAAAACGCTATAAGGTCGCGGCCGATTCCCTCATCCGGGATTCTTCTTGGAGTACGCGGGTTTATGGCGCTTTCGAGCATGACCGGCTTCGCGCGTGGCCACGGCGTGAGCGGCGCCTATAGTTGGTCCTGGGAGCTCAAATCCGTGAACGCCAAGGGCCTCGACCTGCGGCTGCGGCTGCCGGCGGGCTGGGACGCGGTCGAGGGGCCGGTGCGCAGCCACGCTGCGCAAGTGCTGGCGCGCGGCAACGTCTACGGAACGCTCACCGCCGAGCGCAAGGGCGTCGCGCCCATCGTGCGCGTGAACGAGCCCGTGCTCAACGCGGTGCTCGCGACCGTCAAGGGGCTCGCCGGAAAAGTGCAGGCGGCGGAGCCGCGGCTCGACGGCATTCTCTCGCTCAAGGGCGTGATCGAGGTGCTCGACGAGGACGAGAGCGAGGAGGATCGCCGCGCCGCCGAGGCCGCGGTCATCGCCGGCTTCCGCGCGACCGTGGCGGAGCTCGCCGCCATGCGGGTGCGCGAAGGCGCAGCACTGGGCCAGGTCCTCGGCCAGCGCGTCGCCGAGATCGCGGCGCTCGCCGCGCGCGCCGACGCCGCGCCCGGCCGTCGCGCCGAGGCAATCAAGGCGCGCATCGCCGAGCAGGTGGCCGTGCTGCTCGACGCGTCGAACCGGCTCGATCCCGACCGGTTGCACCAGGAGGCGATCCTGATCGCGAGCAAGGCCGACATCCGCGAGGAGCTCGACCGGCTCGCCTCGCATGTCGCGCAGGCGCAGCGCCTGATCGCCGACGGCGGCGCCATCGGCCGCCGGCTCGATTTCCTGGCGCAGGAGTTCAACCGCGAGGCCAACACGCTGTGCTCGAAGTCGAACGACGTCGAGCTGACCAATATCGGGCTGGAGCTCAAGACCGTGGTCGAGCAGTTCCGCGAGCAGGTGCAGAATCTGGAATGAGCCGATGGCGAGCGGCCCCCGACCAAGCGATGCCATTGCCCGCCGCGGGCTCATGCTGGTGCTGTCCTCGCCGTCCGGCGCCGGCAAGACCACGCTCTCGCGCATGCTGCTCGACGCCGACCGCGGCGTGGCGTTGTCGGTCTCGGTGACCACGCGCAAGCAGCGGCCGGGCGAGATCGACGGCCGCGACTATCATTTCATCGATGCCGCGCGCTTCGACGCCATGGTCAGGAAGGGCGAGCTGCTGGAATGGGCGCAGGTGTTCGGCAATCGCTACGGCACGCCGCGCGCGCCGGTCGACGCGGCGCTGGCGCAGGGGCGCGACGTGCTGTTCGACATTGATTGGCAAGGCACTCAACAACTACGTGAGAAGGCGAGCCGCGATCTCGTCAGCATCTTCGTGCTGCCGCCCTCGATCCCCGACCTCGAGCAGCGGCTGCGCTCGCGGGCGCAGGATTCCGACGACGTGATCCACGGCCGCATGGCCAAAGCCGCCGACGAGATGAGCCACTGGGCGGAGTACGACTACGTGGTGATCAACAGCGACGTCGATCGCGCGTTCGCCGAGGTGCGGTCGATCCTGGCGGCCGAGCGCCTCAAGCGCGACCGGCAGACCGGCCTGACCGCCTTCGTGCGCAAGCTGCAGTCGGAGCTGTAGCGCATGATCCCGAAAAGTGGACACTGGTTTTCGGAAAAGATCATGCGTCAGCAATAAGCTAGAGCGCGATGACGATTCGAAGACAAGTCATCACGCTCTAGAATCCGTCAGATGCTCGGCGGGGGTGCGAAGAAACACTTACGCATGCCGCCCCACTGGCAGCGCCAGTAGTTGCCGTCGGGAGAGGGCAGGGCCTCGCTGAACGGCACCGTCTCGCGGATGCTCCGGACGAAGTAGCCGGCGCCGGTGATCGTTATGTCCTCGCCGGAAATCTCGAAGCAATCGCGCTCGCCGCAACACAACTCGCCGGCGGCGTTACGATACCCACCGCGCTGGATCCATTCCGCCGGACCGTGCGCGCTGGCAAGCGACAGCGTCGCGGCCACCAGAACGGCCGCAAGCGTGACACGCGTTACACCTCCTTTGCGTGACAGGTTCATGACCCCGCTCCTTAATCTGCGGGATCAAAGCTGCGCCCTGAAAGGCTAACAATCCGTTAACTATAGTATCCCTCAACCATCTCTTAACTGTTCCTGGGGGCGATTCGCGCGCGATATTTACCAGAATAAATACGTAGTTTCAGCGAGTTATGCCTCGTCCGCGAGCACTGTGCGCCCCACGACACGCCCGCCACGTAAAGCGTCGAGGGCGGCCTGCGCTTCGCCGAACGGGCGTTCGCCGATCGGCGGCGCGCGCAGCTGCCGGCTGCGCGCGAGACTCACCAGCTCACGCGCCTCCGCGAGCGTTCCGGTCTGGATGCCTTCGACGGCGATCGCCTTCAGCGCAAACATCGCGACCGGCAGGGTGAAGGTCCCGCCGAACAGCCCGGTCACCACGGCCTTGCCGCCCTTGGCAAGCGCGCCGGTCGCGAACGCGAGCGACCGCTCGGAGCCCACGAAATCGCAGGCGCCGTAGACCCCGCCGCCTGATGCCGCCAGCAGCGCCTTGCGCGCGCCGGCGTCGCCCGGATCGAAGGCCGCGGCGGCGCCGGCGGCAAGGGCCGCCGCGCGTTTCCCGCCATCGACGTCGGCGACGAGCGGTGCGTGAGTGAACATCGCGCGCGTCAGCGCCAGCCCCATCATGCCGACGCCCCCCATCCCGACCAGCAGCAGCGGGCCGAGGGCGGCCTGCGCGGCGAGCCGCTTGAGCGCCGCGTAGGAGGTGAGGCCGGAGCACATCAGCGTTGCCGCGAACGAGGCGGGAAGCGGCGCATAGTCGATGAGGTAGCGCGGATGCGGGATCAGCACATGCGAGGCAAAGCCGCCGTCGACGGTGATGCCGAGGTGGCGCGGGGCGGCACAGATGTTTTCATCGCCGCGGCGGCAGGCCGGGCAGTTGCCGCAGCCGATCCAGGGATAGACTGCGACTGCGTCGCCGAGCTTGGCGCCTTCCGCTGCCTCGCCGACGCGCTCGACGACGCCGGCGATCTCGTGGCCGAGCGTGAACGGCAATGCGCGGCCGGAGCGCACGTCGAGCTTCTTGTCGTCGCCCAGGAGGAAATAGCCGTCCTGCATATGCAGGTCGGAGTGGCAGACGCCGCAGCGGTGGATGCGCACCAGCACTTCAGTGCCTGTGGGCTGCGGGCAGTCGACGATGGTTTCGCACAGTGGCGCGCCATAAGCCGTGAGCGATTGGCGGCGGAGCTTGGTCATGACTCCATCCTATCCGGTTGTGGTGGCGAGTGTCCCGGTTCCGACGTTCGTATGCCCTCGCAGCGCGCACTCGTACGAACGTCGGAACCAAAGGGGATTTGACGTTCCTACGAAGGACTCGCAGCAAATACTGGTAGGAACGTCAAATCCGCCGCACTAGAGCGCGCGGGCGAGCGCAACAAAACCTTGCACCGGGATATCCTCGGCGCGCGCGGTCGGCTCGAGGCCCGCGCGCGCGAGCAGCGCCAGCGGATCCTCGCCGAGCGACTTGAGGCTCTGGCGCAGCATCTTGCGCCGCTGGCCAAAGGCGGCCTGGGTGACACGCTCGAGCGCGCGCCGCTCGCAGGGAAGCGGGTGCTCACGCGGCGTGAGGCTGACCAGGGACGAGGTCACCTTGGGCGGCGGCACGAAGGCGCTGGCGGCGACGTCGAACAGGATGCGCGCATCGCTGCGCCATTGCGCGAGCACGGACAGGCGTCCGTAGCTCTTGGAGCCGGCCTCGGCGACGATGCGCCAGGCCACCTCGCGCTGAAACATCAGCACGAGCCGGTCGTACCAGGGCGGCCACGGCTCGAGCGTCAGCCAGGAGACCAGCAGGGCGGTGGCGATGTTGTAGGGCAGGTTGGCGACGATCCGTGCCGGGGCTTGCGCGAGCGACGGGCGCGGATCGAACTCGAGGGCGTCGGCCGCGACGATCTCGAGCCGGCCGGGGTAACGTTCCGCGATCTCGGCAAGCGCGCCGAGCGCGCGCTCGTCGCGCTCGACGGCGATCACCCGGCGGGCGCCG
>Ga0126377_10000599_pt1 | contig 22152 bp, 16 predicted proteins | sample PanSoiMetPlot_22_FD_92647 | JGI IMG/M metagenome (GOLD analysis project Ga0126377, IMG submission 92647) | Tropical forest soil microbial communities from Panama - MetaG Plot_22 | ecosystem: Environmental > Terrestrial > Soil > Tropical forest > Bulk soil | place: Panama | collected 2016-02-17 | reverse complement strand
TGTCGGCATCGTGGCGCTCTCGGGCGGCTGCGTCGGCGCGCATTGACGCGCACTCGCCTCGAAGGCCGTCGCCGGCAGATGCGGCAGCGAGATCGTGGCCGTCGTGAAGTCGAACGCCGACGTGAGATCGCCGCAGACCGCGCGCCTCCACGCCGAGAGGTTCGGCTCGCGCACGCCCAGCCACGTTTCGAGGAAACGGATCACCGAGCTGTGATCGAACGTCTCGCTGCACGTGAAACCGCCGCGGCTCCACGGCGACGCGATGAGCATCGGCACGCGCGGCCCGAGCCCGATCGGCAGGCCCTGCACGAACTCGCCCGGCGTGCCCGTCGGCGCGACGGGCGGCGGCACGTGATCGAAGTAGCCGTCGTTCTCGTCGTAGTTGATGAAGAGCGCGGTCGACGCCCACACGGCGGGTTCGGCCGACAGCGCGCGGATCACGCCGTCGATGAAATGCGCGCCGTTCGCGGGCGACCACGCCGGATGCTCGCTGCTCGATTCGGGGGCGATGATCCACGACACGGCCGGCAGCGTGCCCGCATGCACGTCGGCGCGGAGCGCGGCGACGATGTCGTCGGCCGTGTTGCCGGTCGTTGCGGGCACCGAGGCCATGCCGCGATCGAACAGCGGCGAGCCCGGCATCGCGCGCTGGAACGCGGCGAACCACGCGAGCGCGTTGTCGTCGTAGTTGTCGGCGGCGTTCTGGTACACCTTCCAGTCGACGCCGGCACGCTGCAGGCGCTCCGGATACGTCGTCCAGCGGAAGCCCGTCGAGCCGTTGTCGATAACGGGCCCGCCCGCGCCGCCGTCGGGATCGATCGTGCCGCTCCAGAGATAGAGCCGGTTCGGATTCGTCGGCCCCATCACCGAGCAGAAGTAGTGATCGCAAAGCGTGAACGCATCGGCGAGCGCGTAGTGATACGGGATGTCGCGGCGCGTGCAGTAGCCCATCGCGAGCGCGCTCTTCGCGCCGATCCAGTCGTCGTAGCGGCCTTCGTTCCACGCGCGATGCGTGCCGTGCCAGCTGTGGTCGAGATCGGGCGCGCACGGCGCCGCGCGCTCGCGCGAGTCGAGATGGAACGGCAGCACGCGGCGCGCGCCGTCGGACTGCGCGAACACCGATGCGCCGTTCGCGAGCGTCAACGCGGACGCGTCGTCGAAACCGCGCACGCCGGCGAGCGCGCCGAAGTAGTGATCGAACGAGCGGTTCTCCTGCATCAGCACGACGACGTGTCGCAGAGACGCCATCGAGCGGCCGGCCGCGGGAATCGCCAGCGCCTGGCTCAACGTCGTGGGAAGCGTGCCGAGTGCCGCGGCGCCTGCTGCGCTCGCGGACATGCCGAGGAACCGGCGACGCGTGAAGGCTCGCATGCACGGCCCTGTGCCGAAAACCGCGGCGATCCTGCGCGAGGCCGATGTAACCGGGATGGCAGCCCGATGAAGCTATTCTTGCGGCGCGCGCTTCGACATCGCGGCGAAACGCACCTGAAATCTGACGGCAACATCACATCCAGGGCGAGCCGCCGATGGCAGCATCGACGGACCGCAGCGGGCAGGACCGCCATGCGCCAGCTCGTCGTCCTCGCGCTTCTCGTCGCCGGCACCGCGCAGGCGCAGAACGCCGTGCAGCTCGCCGGCGTGTCGACGCACGGCAATTTCGAGGCCGGCGGCGTCGTTGCCGAGATCACCGGCGATGCGAACGGCAACGCGGCCGCGAGCCTCGAAGTCCGCGCGCCGGGCGCCGGCAGCTACCGCACCGCGCATCCGCTCGTGCGCATCGACGCGACGCATTTCGTCGGGAGCCTGTTCTGGCTGCAGCCGGGGCAGACCTACGGCGTGCGCGTCACGCTGAGCGACACCGACGGCGTCACCGGCGCCGCGACGGCCACCGCCGATCTCGCGACGCGCGCCGAGAACGCGCCGTTCGTGCCGGCGCGCACGCTGTACGTCGCACCGAACGGCTCCGACGACAACGCCGGCACGAATCCGTCGCAGCCGCTGCAGACGATCCAGCACGCCGCGGACCTCTCGCAGCCCGGCGATCTCGTCTCGATCGCCGCCGGCACGTATCGCGAGGACGTACTCGTTTCGACCTCGGGCACGCCGTCCGCGCCGATCGTGTTCCGCGGCAGCGCCGGCGCGATCCTCGACGGCGCCGATCCCGCGATTGCCGCGGGCGTTACGTGGAACGCCGCCGGCAACGGCGTGTATTCGGTCGCGACCGGCTACTCGACCAATCTCGTGGTCACCGATCAGGGCCGTCTCTTCGACTACACGAGCCTCGCCGAGCTTCAGACGCTCGACGCCGGAGTGCCGGGCGGCTCTTATTCGGACGGCAGCCACGTCTACGTCAAGTTCAGCGACGGCTCGCCGCCGATGCAGCACGCGATGAATGTGTCGCGCTTCGACGCGGGCTTCTACGTCGACGGCGCGGACGACGTGCGCATCGAGAACCTCGAGATCCGCTACTACGGCAGCAGCGAGTTCGGCCGCGCCGTGTACCTCCGCTACGCGAACGACTGCGTCGTCGGCGGCAGCTCGCTGCACGAGAACGGCGCCGCCGGCGTCTGGATCAAGGGCGGCGCGCGCAATCTCGTCGAGAACAACGTCATCGGCGACAGCTCGATCTTCCACTGGCCGTGGGCGCTGACGCACGAGAGCACCGCGCAGAACACCGGCGTCTACTTCACCGACGACAACGGCCAGGGCAACGTCGTCCGCCGCAACGTGCTGCGCGACACGTACGACGGCCTGCATCCGTGCGGCTCGCTTCCGCCGCCGGACACGTTCACGACCGAGACCGACGTCTACGAGAACGTCATCTACCGGCACGCCGACGATGCGATCGAGTCGGACGGCTACTGCGCGAACCTGCGCCTCTGGAACAACACGATCAGCGACAGCCTGATGGCGTTTTCGGTGGCGCCCGCGGCGCCCGGCCCGACGTGGATCGTGCGCAACACGGCCTACGACATCGGCAACACGCCGTCCGCGCTCGTCGACGGCCAGACACCGAGCGGCATCAAGATCAACAGCGACTATCCCGAAGCGACCGGGCCGCTGCTCGTCTACCACGACACGTTCCTGACGACGGTCGACGGCGTGGACGGCCTCACGTTCTTCGACCCGGGCTTCAACACCTGGCTGTTCAGCCGCAACAACGTGATCGCCGCGCCGCACAACGCGCTGCGCAAGATCAACACGATCCTGCTCGATCTCGACTACGACGATCTGTGGTCGATGGACGGCGCCGCGCTCGTCAACTGGTACGGCACGAACTATGCGACGCTTGCCGACGTGCAGAACGCGCTCGGCCAGGAACCGCACGGGATTTCGGCCGATCCCGCGCTGGCCGATCCCGCCGGCGGCGACTTCATGCCGCTCGCCGGCAGCGCGCTGATCGATCGCGCCGTGCCGATCCCCGGCATCAGCGACGACGTGCCCGACGGCCTGCCCGACATCGGCGCCGTCGAGCGGATCGAGCGCGGCGACGCGATCTTCGCCAACGGCTTCGAATAGCCGCTGCGCGCAGGTGTCGGTTGACAGATGCGCGCGCGGATGTGAGCGTGCAGGGAAAGCGGAGAGGCGCATGTGCGGATTCTTCTGTGTGTTCGATGCGGCCGGCGCGGCGGCGGGATTGCGGCCGCTCGCGCTTCGGCAGGCGCGACTGCTGCGTCATCGCGGACCTGACTGGAGCGGCGTCTACGACGACGAGCGCGCGATCCTCGCGCACGAACGCCTCGCGATCGTCGACGTGCTGCACGGCGCGCAGCCGCTCGTGTCGAGCGACGGCAAGGAGGTGCTCGCGGTCAACGGCGAGATCTACAACCACCGCGAGCTGCGCAAGCGCTTCCCCGACTATGCGTTCCGCACCGACTCCGACTGCGAGGTGATCCTGCCGCTTTATCGCGACATGGCCCCCGCCGAATTCCTGAACCTCCTCGGCGGCATGTTCGCGTTCGCGCTGTGGGACAAGGCGCGCGGCGATTACCTCGTCGCGCGCGATCCGCTCGGCATCATTCCGCTCTACACGGGCCGCGATGCGGACGGGCGGCTCTACGTCGCGTCGGAGCTCAAGGCGCTGGTCGGCATCTGCGTCAGCGTCGAGGAATTTCCGCCTGGAAGTTGCCTGACCAGCACGATGAGCGCGCCGGAATCGTATTACCGGCCGGGCTGGCGCGCGTTCGACGCCGTCGAGCACGGCTCGCGCGATGTCGGCACGCTGCGCGCCGCGCTCGAGCGCGCCGTGCACAGCCACCTGATGACCGACGTGCCGTACGGCGTGCTGCTGTCGGGCGGCCTCGATTCCTCGCTGATCGCGGCGCTGACCGCGCGCTTCGCCGCGAACCGCATCGAGGACGACGACAAGAGCCAGGCCTGGTGGCCGCGCCTGCACACGTTCTCGATCGGGCTCGAAGGCTCGCCCGACCTCGCTGCCGCGCGCACGGTCGCCGAGGCGCTCGGCACCGCGCACCACGAGTTCCATTTCACCGTTCAGGAAGGGCTCGACGCGCTGTCGGACGTCGTCTACCAGATCGAGACCTACGACGTCACGACGATCCGCGCGTCGACGCCGATGTATCTCCTCGCGCGGCGCATCCGCGCGATGGGCATCAAGATGGTGCTGTCCGGCGAGGGCGCCGACGAGATTTTCGGCGGTTATCTCTATTTCCACATGGCGCCCGACGACCGCGAGTTCCACGACGAGCTCGTGCGCAAGCTCGACGCGCTCCACGCGTACGACTGCCTGCGCGCCAACAAGGCGACCGCGGCCTGGGGCGTCGAAGCGCGCGTGCCGTTCCTCGACCGCGAGTTCCTCGACGTCGCGATGCAGCTCGCACCGTCGGCCAAGCGCCCGGCCGACGGCCGCATCGAGAAGCACATCCTGCGCGAGGCCGGCCGCGGCCTGCTGCCCGACGCGATCCTCTGGCGGCAGAAGGAACAGTTCTCCGACGGCGTCGGCTACGGCTGGATCGATTCTCTGAAGGCGCATGCCGAGCGGCAGGTCAGCGACGCGCAGATGGCGATGGCCGCGCAGCGCTTTCCGGTCAATCCGCCACAAAGCAAGGAAGCGCTCTTTTACCGCGTCCTGTTCGAGCGCCACTATCCGGGCGACCAGTGCGCGCGGCTCGTGCCCGGCGGACCCAGCATCGCGTGCAGCACGCCGACCGCGTTCCGCTGGTCGCAGGCGTTCGCGGCGAATGCCGATCCTTCGGGACGCGCCGTCGCGGCGATTCATCGCGCTGCCGCAACGTCCGTCGTTTAGGTTGTCCCCTCTCCCGCTTGCGGGAGAGGTCGCCCGAAGGGCGGGTGAGGGATGCCTCACCCTGCCCTCTCCCGCGAGCGGGAGAGGGGAATTGCGCGCGACTTGCCCTAGAATGCCGCAACTTCGCGGAGACCCTGCATGGCCCAAGCACCGCTGCACGTGATCGTCCTCGCCGCCGGCGAGGGCAAGCGCATGAAGTCGTCGAAGCCGAAGGTGCTGATGCCGCTGGCCGGGCGGCCGATGCTGGCGCACGTGCTGGACACGGCCCGCGCGCTGCAGCCCGCACGGATCCACCTGGTCTACGGGCATCTCGGCGACCAGGTCCGCGCGACGCTGACCGATCTCGGCGACCTCACGTGGGTGCATCAGGCCGAACAGCTCGGCACCGGCCACGCCGTGCGCCTCGCGATGTCCGGCGTGCCCGAGGACGCGCGCGTGCTGATCCTCTACGGCGACGTCCCGCTGATCCGCGTCGACACGCTGAGCAAGCTGCTCTCGGTGCAGACGCCGCTCGCGGCGCTGGTGACGCAGCTGGAGAACCCCTACGGCTACGGCCGCGTGATCCGCGACGGCATCGGGCGCGTGCGTGCGATCGTCGAGGAAAAGGACTGCACGCCCGAGCAGCGCACGATCAGCTGGGTCAACTCGGGCATCGTCGCCGCCGACGCGCGGCGCCTGCGCGTCTGGATCGAGAACCTCACCAACGAGAACTCGCAGCGCGAGTATTACCTCACCGACATCTTCTCGCAGGCCAACGACGAGGGCGAGCCGGCCGAGGCGACGCAGTGCATCAACCCGCAGGAAGTATTCGGCGCGAACGATGCGTGGCAGCTCGCCGCGCTCGAGCGCCTGTACCAGCGCCTGCGCGCGACGACGCTCGCGGCTGCCGGCGTGCGCTTCGCCGATCCGGTGCGCTTCGACATCCGCGGCGACGTGCGTGTCGGCCGCGACGTCGAGATCGACATCGACGTGGTCCTCGAAGGCCTCGTCGAGCTCGGCGACGAAGTGCGCATCGGCCCGTTCTGCCGCATCCGCAATTCGACGCTCGCGGCCGGCACCGTCGTGCACTCGCACTGCAACCTCGACGGCGTCGTCACGCACGGCCCGTGCGACATCGGCCCGTTCGCGCGCCTTCGTCCCGGCACCGAGCTCGCGTCGAACGCGCGCATCGGCAACTTCGTCGAGACGAAGAAGGCACGCTTCGGCGAGAACGCGAAGGCCAATCACCTTTCGTACATCGGCGACGCCGAGGTCGGTGCCGACGTCAACATCGGCGCCGGCACGATCACCTGCAACTACGACGGCGCGCAGAAGCACACGACCGTCATCGAGGACGGCGCCTTCATCGGCTCGAACACGTCGCTGGTCGCACCGGTCCGCGTCGGCAAGGACGCAACGATCGGCGCGGGCTCGGTGATCAGCAAGGAGGCGCCGGCCGGCGAGCTCACGCTCGCGCGGCCGAAGCAGACTTCGATCCCGGGCTGGCGGCGGCCGAAGAAATAGTCATGCGTTTTCCGCGCGGCGCCTCGCGTGCCGCCGTGATTGCTTCGTGTCTGCTCGCCGGCTGTTGGTCGGCGCCGCCGCCGCCATCCGACACGCCTTCCGACTTCGCGTGGGCCGCGCCGCTCGATCTCGGCGTTCACGAGGGCGGCTTCTTTCGCTTCAACATTCCCGATTCCGCACCGGAGTTCAGTCGACGCAGGAACGAGCCGGAATACTTCGGTGCGTACTCGCGAATCGCGGTCTTCGACGCGAACGGGCGCAGCATGCGTTGCGGCGGCTTCGATCGTGAAGACTTCGCCGAGGGCTACGCGGAAGGTGCAAGCTCGGGGATCGTCTTTCGAGGCGTCACCCAATCCGTCGTTCCCCGACCGCTTGCGCGGGAAGCCGCGCGCGTGCGCCTCTGCACCAACGAACAAGGTGCGATCAGCACGTTCTGCAAGATCGAACCTGCGCCTGCCGCGGGCGAGGATGGCGATTTCTACGTCGCCGATTTCGATGCGACGGGCGCTGCCCGCCGCTTTCAGATCTCGATCGAATGGAGCGCGCCGCCCGCCGGCGGGACGGTGGACGTCCTGCGCTTCCTCGGCGAAAGCACTCCGCAGCCGATCAAGGCCGATGCGAACTCGAAGGATGCTTCCTTGCAATCGGTCGGGGCGCCATTCGAGTCGCCGCTGATCTTCCGTACGCGCGGCACACCGCCTGGCTTCGTTCCGCAGCGCGTGCTGGTCAAGACGGCGCTGCGCCGCGCGGACCGGCTCGCACACTGGTTCGAGGCGAGCGGCACGCCGCCGTATCGCTTGCTCATCGACGAGCACAACGGCAGCTGCACAGCACACGATATCGGCGGTATCGTGCTGCCGGCGGTCGTGGTCGATCCGGACTGGCCGCCGGACGCGACGGCCGGAACCGTGACGAAGAACGAGCGCTCCATGCTCGGCGTCTTGCGCGCCGGCATCGCGCCCGAATGGCGGATCTGGGTCCGGGTCTTCGTCGGCGCCTATGCCGCGGGGCTGATCATGGCGCTTGCGTACCGGTTCCTGCATCGGGGAAGAGCCTGAACTTTCCCGCGACCGCGAGAATCGACCACGCCGCGAGCCATGTGAGCCCGCAGGCCGGCACGACCGCGTCGACCTGGGCGGGCATGTTCCATGGACTTGCGACGGCGCCGAGCCAGACGAGCCCCGAGAGCGCGTACTCGTAGCCTCCCGGCACCGGCGTCAGCAGAAGCGCCGCGAGGGCCGCAAGATAGGTGAGCCGCTGTTCGCTCGTGCCTGCGTCGAGCGAAACCGACAGGAGGCGTGCTGCAAAGAAGCAGAAGCCGATCAGAGCCGCGACAAACCAGATCAGCATGACGAACCCGACGGGTCCGGCGATCGGCATGTCGGTCGCCCGAGCGCAGGTGCTGGTGAAGATCGCGATCGAGCACAGCGCGACGGCCGCAAGGCCTCGCAGGTTCGGAGTCCCCGTCTCTGCGCTCTTCATAGGCACGACCTCGGCGACGCCTCGTGGCGTCATCCGCATGCTAGCGCAGCGCAACCGCCTCTAGTCGAACCCGCTCGCGAAAATTTCGTCCGGCAGATCGCCCGGCGCCTCGAACGCGCCGATATCGGGCGCGGCACCGGTGGAGCGCGGGTAGCCTTCGCCGCGTTGATCGAAGTCGAGGTTGTCCGGGTTCGAGCCCGCATCGAGCGCGACGCTCGTCATGTCGAACGCGTGGGTCTGTGTCGGGCCGCCGTTGTCGGCGAGCGGGAGCAGCAGCGGATCGTCGGTGATCGTATCGGGCGGCGTCGGCGCGTTCGTGGTCGTGATCACGCTATGGTCGCCCGATACCGTGGCGCCCGATGCGAACACGTCGAAGTCGGCGGCGCTGTAGTAGTGGAACTGGTTGTAGTTGTAGACCGAGGTGTTGCCCGCGATGATCGAGCTCCTGATGTCCGCGTTGCCGGTGTAGACGTAGACGCCGCCGCAGTAGTAGCCCGCGTGGTTGTTGGTGACGGTGCTGTTGTGCAGATTCGTGTAGGCGATGTAGATCGTGTTGACGCCGCCGCCGCTCGCGAATGACTCGTTGCCGGAAATCGTGCTGTTGACGATCGTGAGGCCGTCGGGCTCGCCGCCGAAACCGCCGAGGATCTCGATCGCGCCGCCGAGCCAGCCGGCGTTGTTGTCGAACGTCGAGCCCGAGATGAAGTGGCCGCCCACGCCCGAGGTGATGCCGCCGCCGACCGAGCCGCGGTTGTTCATCTCCGCACGGTTGTGCGTGATCGTCGAGTCGGTGATCGTGAACTTGCCGGTCGCGTACGCGCCGCCGCCCCACGACGTGCCGTTGAAGATGTACGGGTCCGGATAACCCGGGTAGTAGTAGTAGTAGTAGTGGCCCTTCGTCGTGTTGCCGCTCAGCGTTGCGTTCGTGAGCGTGATGTTGCCGACCGCGCAGATCGCGCCGCCGTAGGCGTGGCCCATGTACGCGTAGCAGTTCGACAGCGTCGTGTCGTTGACGACGACGTTCGCCGCCGAGAGCACGCACGCGCCGCCGTGGAAATCCTGGCCCTCGATGTGGCCGTTCGTGAGCGTCAGGCCTTCGATCGTGAGCGTGCCGGTGCCGTAGTGGTTGACGATGCCGGACAGCTGGCCCGCGTCGATCGCGAGCGTCGAAGCGCCCGGGCCTTGTAACGTCACGTCGTCGGCCGTCGTCGAGATCGCGCCGGTCGTCAGCGAGATCGCGCTGCAGGAAAGGCCCGTGAGATCGACGACGTCGCCGCTGACCGCGTTGGTCAGCACGTCGCGCAGCGTGCCGGGGCCCGCGTCGTCGCAGCTCGTGACCGCGACCGTACCGGCGGGCCGGTTCGGCATCGGCCGCGCAGCCCGCGCGCGTACGACGGCCTGCTCCATCACCTCGCGCAGCCTCGGCGCGTGCGTCGGGCGCGACATCGCGAGGAACTCGGCCGCGAGCGAATGGCGCGCGACGTGGGCCGGCGGCTGCGGGCGGTCGGCCGGATTTGCGACGACGGCGCCGACCGGGGCCAGGGCGAGGGCCGCGGCAAGGCACGCCGCCAGCGGTTTCAGGCGGAACGGAGAGGGCACGTTCATGACGGGATTCCCTGCAAAGACAATACGTTGCGATGCGCGATCGGAAGGCGATCCGCGTCAGGCAGTATCTTCACGGGCTCGGCTGCAGTTCAAGCCGTTTTCGCGACCGATTTACCTCATGACAGCTTTCTGTCACGGATTCAGCGGGGCGGATCCTTGCCGTCGGCGACGCCGCGGGCGAGCCAGCCGAGCTGGAAGCGCGAGCGTGCGTCGACGCGTTTCATGAGCTCGGCGATGCGCCGGTTGAGCGTCGATGCGGAGATGCCGAGCTCGTGCGCGATCGCCTTGTCGTTGAGACCCGCAGCGAGGAGCGGCATGAGCTGCTCGGCGTCGTCGGGCGCGTGCGCGGCAGTCACGCCGGTCTGCATCGCGCCGCCGCGCGTGAACGCGATCGGCGCCGCCTGATTCCACAGGAGCTCGAACATCGCGTACAGCGCATCGAGCAGCGCCGACGAGCGCACGAGCAACGAAGGACTGCCGGGCCGTTCGAGATTGAGCGGTATCAGCGCGATGCTGCGATCGGCCATCACCATCTTGAACGGCAGCTGCGAGACGACGCGCACTTCCTCGCCGGCCTGCATGTCCTGGCGGATCCGCGTCATCACGCCGGGCAATTCGAGGAACGCCTTGTCGGCGATGCTCCGATAGCGCACGCCGCGCGCGAGCGCCTTCATCTCGGTCTCGTTCGGCTGCTCGGGACCGGCGATGAGGATCGGCGGGCGCTCGAGGAAGATCAGCTCGTGCTGCGCGGCGTGCTGCATCTGCTCGAACACGTGGCGCTCGGCTTCGCGCGTCGTGATGAGCTCGATCATCTGCCGACGCTCGCCGGCGCTCTGCGCCGCGCGCTCCTGCAGGCGCTGGATCTCGCCGCGCGCGCGGCGCAGCTCATCCTGCCGGCGCAGCGCGAGCGCTTCGATCGCGATGTCGGGCGACGCCGGCAGGAAGCGGCGCGGCTGGCCCGCGGTCGGCGTCGCGAGGCCCTTGTGCTCGAGCGCGTCGAGCACGCGCTTGAGCGCTTTCGACGGCAGCGCGAGATCGCGCTCGAGCTCGGCGAGCGTCGCGCCGGCGCGATCGAGGAGCGCTTCGTACACGCGCTCCTCGACCTCGCTGATGCCGAGCGATTCGAGCGGCCGACCGCGCGGCTTGCCGGATGTGTCCATCGCTCCCGTCAGTGCACGCGCGGCACGATGCCGAGCGCCTTCTCGATCGCGCCGGGATCGTAGACGCGGCCGCCCTTCAGCACGGTCGCGACCTTGCGGATGTCGGCCATGTCCTTGGTCGGATCGCCGTCGACGAGCACCATGTCGGCGAGCTTGCCGGCCGCGATGACGCCGCGATCCTTGTCGACGCCCATGACGAGCGCCGGCGTCAGCGTCGCCATGCGCAGCACTTCGGCGTTCGGAATGCCGGCCTTCGCGTAGAGCACGAGCTCGTGGTGCAGCATGTAGCCCGACAGCCCGTCGGTGCCGGGGATGATCGTGACGCCGGCGTCGTGGAGCGCCTTCAGGAGATTGAGCATCGACGGAAACGCCGTGCGGTACGCCTCTTCCTGGCCTTTCGGCACTTCGAGCGTGTTGCCGCCGTAGAGATTGCGGCGCACCTGCGGCGGGAAGCGCGGCGCGATCTCCTCGAGCCCCGGCGTGATCGCCTTCGGATCGCCCGAGAAGAGCTGCTGGAACACGCCCATCGTCGGATCGAGCACGGTGTGGTGCTGCTTCAGGTACGCGATGAAGTCGCGGACCATGGGCTTGTCCGGCGTGAACTCGTGCGCGTGCTCGGCGACCTTGATGAAGCGGTCGCGGTTGCGCGTCTCCTTGACTTCCGGATAGAGGAAATTGAGCTCGATGAAGTTGAGGTGCTGGATCTCGTCGGCGCCGTCTTCGATGAACATCTTCGCCGACATGAACGCCGGCACGTGCCCGCTGACGCGCAGGCCGCGCGCGTGCGCGCGGTCGGCAATGATCGGCACGAGCTCGGGCTTCATCGACGAGTAGATCTTGATCTGCACGTAGCCGTGGTCGGCATACCAGTCGACGTCCTTGATCGCCTCCTCGGCGGTGTCGACGCGCATCTTGGTCGGGCCCGCGAGCTCGCCGGTGCCGTCGATGATGCCGGCCTTGAGGACGCGCGGGCCGATCTCGGTGCCGGCGTCGAAGCGCTCGACGCGCTTCAGGAACGCGTCGGTGTCGTTGGCCATGTCGCGCGAGCTCGTCACGCCGTTGGCGAGATCGAGCATGCCGTCGATGTCGCCGAAGTGCTGGTGGTTGTCCCAGAGGCCCGGCATCAGGAACCTGCCGTGCGCGTCGATGACTTCGGCGTCGGGCGCCGCGTCCTTGAGATCGGCGTCGGGCGCGATGCGCACGATGCGCTCGCCGCGAACGAGGACGCTCATGTCCGGCCTCACCGAGAGATCGCGCGGATCGTAGAGGCGCGCGTGGCGGATCACGAGATCGCCCTTCGGCGCGTGCACGAGCTCCTTCGCGAGGCGCGCCGAGCGCTCGTTGTCGGCCTTGTCCTGCGCCTCGGTCAGCGCCGGGATGTCGCCGGCCGTGCCTTCGGGCACGACCGAGAACCAGCCCGACACGATGCCGGCCGTGTTGCCGTCGGCGTCGAGCCAGATCGTCTGCGGCGTGAACCCGAGGCCGCTGACCATGTATTCGGTGACCGTGCGCTTGCCGCCGCCGACGGTCAGCGTCGCGGCCTTCTCGATGCGCGCCTCGCCCGCCGGCAGCAGCGCCAGCGTGTGGTTCTGTGCCTTCAGGAGCGCGCGTGCCAGCGTGCCGAAGAACTCCGGCGGCGAGTTGGTCGGAACGTAGAACGCCGGCACCTTGATCGCCTGCGTGCCTTCCTCGGTGCGGTTCTTCCAGCTCGCCGTGCCGTCCTTCAGCGAGAACTTCTCCTCGACCGGCGCCTTCATGTAATCGTTGCCGCTGCCCGCGTACTCGACGAGAACGCCGTCCTTGTCGACCTTCCAGGTCGCGACGATGTGATCGCCGCGGCCGCGATCGTTGTACGAGTACTCGGCGCGCACGCCGCCGTCGGGCGTCGCCGCGACGGTCTGCGAGCCCTGCTTGTTGCCCTGGATCAGGATCTCGTCGGTGCGATCGGTGCCGGCCGCGAGCGCGTTCGCGGCAACGGACGCGTAAAGCAGTGCGAGCATTCTGCGCATGTCGTTTCCCCGAGGTTGGACGGGCTAGTCAAGCACGACGGGTGCGGCCTTGCCTATGCCGGAAGGCCCTGAATTTGCACTCGGCTTGCACGGCCTCTTGCTAGACTTGCCGCCCCGTCGAAAACCGGAGCCAGAGGAATGGATGCTGCTGCCCTGCCCCGCGCGGACGAAACGCGCGTCGCCGTGATCGGCCTCGGCTACGTGGGCCTGCCGCTCGCGGTCGGCTTCGGCCGCAAGCTGCCGACCCTGGGCTTCGACATCAACAAGGCGCGCGTCGCGGAGCTGAAGGAATTCCGCGACCACACGCTGGAAACCTCGCCCGAGGAGCTGAAGGGCGCCCGGCACCTTCGCGTCAGCGCGGAGCCTGCCGACCTTCGCGAGTGCAACGTCTTCATCGTCACGGTGCCGACGCCGATCGACGACGCCAAGCGTCCCGATCTCTCGCCGCTCGAATCGGCGAGCCGCACCGTCGGCAAGGCGATCCGCCCGGGCGGCGTCGTCGTGTTCGAATCGACCGTCTATCCCGGCGCGACCGAAGAGGTCTGCGTGCCGATCATCGAGCGCGAGTCCGGCCTCAAGTTCAATGTCGACTTCTACGCGGGCTACAGCCCCGAGCGCATCAATCCCGGCGATCGCGAGCACCGCCTCGAGACGATCACGAAAGTGACCTCCGGCTCGACGCCCGCGGCCGCCGATTTCGTCGACGCGCTGTACCGGCAGGTCGTCACCGCCGGCACGCACAAGGCCTCGAGCATCCGCGTCGCGGAAGCGGCGAAGGTCATCGAGAACACGCAGCGCGACCTCAACATCGCGCTGATCAACGAGCTCGCGCTGATCTTCCACCGGCTCGGCATCGACACCAGCGAAGTGCTGGCCGCGGCCGGCACGAAGTGGAACTTCCTGCCGTTCCGTCCGGGCCTCGTCGGCGGCCACTGCATCGGCGTCGATCCGTATTACCTGACGCACAAGGCGCAGCAGATCGGCTACCACCCCGAAGTGATCCTGTCCGGCCGGCGCATCAACGACGGCATGGGCGAGCACGTCGCGCAGCGCGTGATCAAGCTGATGACGCAGCGGCGCATCGCGGCGGTCGGCGCGAACATCCTCGTGCTCGGGCTCGCGTTCAAGGAAAACTGCCCGGACTTGCGCAATACGCGCGTCGTGGATGTCGTCGCCGAATTCAAGAGCTACCACGCGAACGTCGATGTGCATGATCCCTGGGTCAGCGCCGACGAGGCGCGGCACGAGTACGGCCTCGATCTCGTCGATACGCTCGAGCAGGGCAAATACGACGCGATCGTGCTCGCGGTTTCGCACAAGCAGTTCACGGCGCTCGGCGCCGACGGCATCCGCGCGCTCGGCAAGCCCGATTGCGTGCTGTTCGACGTCAAGCAGACGCTGCCGCGCCACAAGGTCGATGACCGGCTGTAGGCTGTCATCCCGGCGAAAGCCGGGATCCATCTTGACGTTGTCGATCGACGCCTCGCCGGAACAAGAGCAACATGGATCCCGGCTTTCGCCGGGATGACGAACCCAGGGATCCGAACGTCATGCGCATCCTCGTCACCGGCGCCGCCGGCTTCATCGGCTCGGCCTTGAGCGAACGCCTGCTCGCGCGCGGCGACACGGTGCTCGGCTACGACAACGTCAACGCTTATTACGATCCGAAGCTCAAGGAAGCGCGTCTCGCGCGCCTGACCCCTACGCCGGGCTTCACGTTCGTGCGCGCGGCGCTCGAGGATCGCCCCGCGCTGGAGCGCGCGTTCGCGGACTTCGAACCTGAACGCGTCGTCAACCTCGCGGCGCAGGCGGGCGTGCGCTACTCGATCGAGAACCCGCACGCGTACGTCGAATCGAATCTCGTCGGCTTCATCAACATCCTCGAGGCCTGCCGCCACGGCAAGGTCGAGCACCTCGTCTACGCCTCGTCGAGCTCCGTCTACGGCGCGAACCGGAAGCTGCCGTTCTCGGTGCGCGACGCGGTTGATCATCCGGTCAGCCTCTACGCGGCGACGAAGAAGGCCAATGAGCTGATGGCGCACACGTACAGCCACCTGTACGGCCTTCCGACGACGGGCCTGCGCTTCTTTACCGTGTACGGGCCGTGGGGCCGGCCGGACATGGCGCTCTTCCTGTTCACGCGCAAGATCCTCGCCGGCGAGCCGATCGAGGTGTTCAACCACGGCAAGCACACGCGCGACTTCACCTACGTCGACGACATCGTCGAGGGCGTCATCCGCACGCTCGACCGCGTGCCGGCCGGCGATCCCGCCTTCGATCCGCTGAACCCGAGCCCGGCCACCTCGGCCGCGCCCTACCGCGTCTACAACATCGGCAACCACCAGCCCGTGGAACTTGCGCGCTACATCGAGGTTCTGGAAGCCAAGCTGGGGCGCACGGCCGAGAAGATCCTGCTGCCGCTCCAGCCGGGCGACGTGCCGGATACGTTCGCGGACGTCGAGGAGCTCAGCCGCGATACAGGCTACTCCCCGTCGACGCCGATCGAGACCGGCATCGGACGCTTCGTGGACTGGTATCGGGCGTTCTATAACACGTAGCTAAGTCGCGGTGGCGACAGCCGAAAGTCGATTATTCTTACGTCGCAAAACGGCGTTCTACGACATCTCCTACACAAGCGGGGTTGCTAGAATGCCGGGCCTTGGAACTGTGATACGTTTCACATTTTCTTGGACTTTGGGGGAGGGAACGAACGTGAATAACGTGCTCCGCTGGCTCGTCGTGGGCTGCCTCGTCCTGCTCGCCGCCTGTGCGACGTCGACCGGCTCGAAGACCGCGCCGAAGATCGACCCGCAGGCCCAGGCGGTCACCGCCTACCGGATCGGCGTCGACGACGAGGTCAAGGTCTCGGTCTGGCAGAACGAGGGGCTGGGCGTCAGCGTCCCGGTCCGCCCCGACGGCAAGATTTCGGTCCCGCTGGTCGGCGACGTCGATGCCGGCGGCCGCACGCCCGAGGAAGTCGCGGGCGAGATCCAGGAAAAGCTGAAGACCTTCGTGCGCGACCCGCAGGTGACGGTGATCGTGACGCAGCTGCGCAGCCACGAATACCTTTCGCGCGTGCGCGTCACCGGCGCTGTCCGGTCGCCCGTCTCGGTTCCGTATCGACAGGGCATGACCGTGCTCGATGCCGTGCTCGCCGCAGGCGGCACCAACGAATTCGCCGCCGCCGATCGCACCGAGCTTTATCGCAAGGAAGGCGAGGCGACGCGCGCGTACGCCGTCCAGCTCGACCGCATCCTCAAGAACGGCGAGCTCTCGACGAACTACCCCGTGCAACCGGGCGACGTCATCACGGTTCCCGAGCGCACGTTCTGACACGATCGCGGCAGGCGGACGGACGACATGGCCATGAACGGGGAGATGGTGCCGCTCAACGAGATGGCGCCGATCGTGATCGCCGAGGGACGCCGGCACGCGATCGCGCTCGTCGTCATCTTCGCGGTGATCGCGCTGATCGCGCTCGTGGTCGGCGCGCTGTGGCCGAAGAACTACGTCTCGTCGACGACGATCCTCGCCCAGAAAAGCGACATCATCCAGCCGCTGCTCGAAGGCCGCGCGGTGCCGACCGGCGTGTCGGACCGCGTCGCGATCGCGAAGCAGGTCATCTTCAGCCGCAAGGTGCTCGACGACATCCTGACCACCGGCGGCTGGACGGCCAAGCATCCTGATCCGATCACGCAGGATCGGCTCATGGAGTCGATCAAGAACCGCACGACGATCGCGAGCCCGCGCGAGAGCCTGATCCAGATCACCTATCGCGATTCCGATCCGGACCGCACGTTCAAGGTCACCGACCGGCTCGCCGAGCTCTTCATCCAGGAGAGCCTCGCCGCGAAGGAACGCGAGAGCCGCGAGGCCTACGAGTTCATCAACAGCCAGGTCGAGGACTACCACAAGAAGCTGACCGACGCCGAAGAGAACCTCAAGAAGTACCGCGCCGCGAACGCCGACGCGCATCCGGGCAGCGAAGCCGACACCAACAGCCGCATCTCGACGCTGCGCGCCGGCGTCGAGCAGGCGCGCCTCAACGTGATGGAGCTGCGCTCGACCGAAGCCGCGCTGTCCTCGCAGCTCTCCGGCGAATCCGAGGTCACTGCGGTGCAGACGCGCGCCGGCATCTACCGCGCGCAGCTCGCCGAGCTGCAGTCGCAGCTCGACAAGCTCCTCCTGACCTACACCGACCAGTATCCCGACGTGGTGCGCACGCGCCACCAGATGGAAGACATCAGGAGGCAGCTCGCCAGCGAGGAAGCGCGCAAGGACGACGCCAAGGCCGGCACGCCGAGCGCGCTCGACCAGACCGCGCAGTTCAACCCGCTCTACACCGAGCTTCGCAGCAAGCTCGCCGACGTGCGCCGCCAGATCGCCGCGAACGAATCGCGCATGAACGCGACCGAGTCGCTGCTCAATGCCGAGCTCGATCGCAGCCGCCGCATCGCCGCCTCCGAGAGCGCGCTCGCCGAGCTGACGCGCGACTACGAAGTCAACCGCGACATCTACCAGGATCTCCTGAAGCGCCGCGAAAACGCGCGCGTCTCGATGAACCTCGACGAGGAAGGCCGCGGCCTCACGTTCCGCGTGCAGGATCCGGCGGTGAAGCCGCTGCGCCCGACGGGCCTCAGCCTGATGCACTTCTCGATCGCCGGCATCGCGCTCGCGATAGCGCTGCCGTTCGGCCTCTTGTTCGGCGTCGCGCGATTCGATCCGCGCGTGCGCTCCGCGCGCGAGCTCGAGCGCCACATCGGCGTGCCGGTGCTGGCGACCGTGCCGGTCTACGCGACGCCGCGCGAGCGGCGCGTCGAGCGCACGCGCTACGCGCTCGTCACGATGCTGATCCTCGGCGTCGCCGCGGCCTATGCGCTGACGTACTGGATCCGACTGACCAAGCTGCTATGACCCCCGCCGACGACAAAACGGTTCCCGATCACGTGCGCGCGGCGCTCGGCGCCGCCGCGCTCGACATCGCGCAGCGCACCAGCGCGAGCCGCTCGATCGCGCGCATCGTCGAGCCGCACGCGCTGACCACGCGCACGCTCGAGGAGCGCCGCCTGATCCACCGCGACGAGTCCGCGCGCGAGCAGGCCGACGCATTCCGCGAGATCCGCACGCGCCTCCTCGCGCTCGGCGGCTCCAACAACTTCGTGACGATGGTCGCGCCGATCAGCCATCGCTCAGGCGGCAGCTTCGTCGCGCGCAACCTCGCCACCGCGTTCGCGTTCGACGAGGCCAAGACCGCGCTCCTCATCGACTGCGACGTGCGCCACGCGGTGCAGCACACGGCGCTCGGCGTCAATCCGTCCGAGGGCGGCCTCATCGACTACCTCGAGCATCCGGCGCTCGGCGTCGAGAAGATCCTCTATCACACCGGCATTCCGCGCCTGCGCCTGATTCCGGTCGGCAAGCAGCGCGAGATGAGCGCCGAATACTTCTCGTCGTTCCGCATGCGCGCCGTGCTCGACTCGCTGCGCAGCCGCTACGCCGACCGCTATCTCTTTCTGGACAGTCCGGCGGTGAAGGGATCACCGGACGCGCGCATCCTCGCCGACCTCGCCGACTTCGTCGTGCTGGTCGTCGGCTACGGACGCGACACGCCCGGCGCGGTCAACAAGGCGCTGGCCAATTTCGACCCGAACAAGATCGCAGGCGTGGTGTTCAATCACGTGCCTTGACCGGCACGCGGGAGGGGGAAAGCTTCTCATGCAGTCACGGTGCCCGCTCGTGCGCATTCCAGGCGTGCTGCTCGCCCTCGCGGTGCCTTCGCTCGCCGGTGCGGTGCAGCTCGACTACATGGTCGAGATGGGCATCGAGCACAACGACAACGTGAACCTCTCCGAGAACGATCCGGTCAGCGAGGACATCCTCGAGCCGATGCTCGGCTTCGCGGTATCCGAGGACGGCTCGACCGTGCAGGCGAATGCCACGGGCGCCGTGCAGTATCGCGACTATCTCGGCGGCGAGTTCTCGGACGAGTTCCGCGGCCAGCTCTCGGGGCACCTCAACTGGACGATGGTGCCCAAGCGCCTCAACCTCACCGTCGAGGACTACCTCACGGTCGAGCCGGTCAACCCGCTCGCGCCCGACACGCCGAGCAACCAGCAGCAGACCAACGTGTTCGGCATCGGCCCGACGTTCGGCTTCCGCCTCGGCGAGACCGTGCGCGGGCAGGCCGAGCTTCGCTACATCTCGAGCTACGCCGACAAGACCAAGCAGTTCAACACAGACCGCGGCGTCGGCGCGCTGCGCGCGATCAAGGACCTCGATCCGACGAGCGCGGTGTCGGGCAACCTCGAGGTCGAGGAGATCGACTACACCGAAAGCCAGGGCGCTGCGGCGCCCGACTACAACCGCTACAGCCTCTACGGCCGCTATACGCGCAACTGGACCAAGGTCGACCTGACGACCGATCTCGGCTACTCGTGGCTGCACTTCTCCGGCAACACGGTGGAGAACCAGCAGGATCCGCTCGGCCGCATCAACCTCGACTGGCGCATCAGCCCGCGCAGCACGCTCAACGGCAGCGCGACCTACCAGTACTCGGACGCGGCCTCCGCGATGATGGTGCCGCCGTCCGAGATCGGCACGACGATCCCGTCGAACATCACGACCGGCAACGCGACGACGACGGCACAGCCGTACCTCGAGCGGCGCTTCCAGTTCGGCTACGCGTGGCACGGCGAGCGCCTCACGTTCAACATCGCGCCCTACTACTATCAGCTCGACTACGTCTCCGGCGGCGCAAGCCTCATCGCCGGGCTCGACGAGACGGGCAAGGGCGCGGCAGCGGGTCTGAGCTACATCCTCCGGCCTCTCCTCACGACCGGCCTCACGGCGACCGGCGAGAACCTGCACTACGACTCGATCAGCCGGGTCGATGACTCCTGGACCATCGCCGCGTTCCTGCGCCAGCAGTGGACGCGCAACTGGAGCTGGCGCTTCGAGCTGAGCCACTACGAGCGCAACAGCAACGCGCCGGGTCTCAGCAGCGACGAAAACATCGCCTACTTCGGCATTGCCTATACGCGCTGACGCTTCCGCCGAGCGCATGCGGCGGAGGCGCCGCGACAGGGAGTCGAAGAGCGAAATCAGGATGATGCCCCTCCGATGAACACCATTCTCGTTACCGGCGGCGCCGGCTACATCGGCAGCCATGTCGCCCGCCAGCTGGTCGAGCGCGGCGAGCGCATCGTCGTGCTGGACAACCTCTCGACCGGATTCCGCGAAGCGACGCTCGGCGCGCCGCTCGTCGTCGGCGACGTCGGCAACGCTGCGCTGGTCGAGCGCGTGCTCGCCGAGCACGGCGTCGACACGGTCATGCACTTCGCCGCGCACACGGTCGTGCCGGAATCGGTGCGCGATCCGCTGAAGTATTACGGCAACAACACCTGCTCGACGCGCAACCTCCTCGCCTGCTGCTCGGCGGCCGGCGTGAAGCACTTCGTGTTCTCGTCGACGGCGGCGGTGTACGGCATGCCGGCGTCGGGCATCGCCGACGAGGCGACGCCGACGCAGCCGATCAATCCGTACGGCGCTTCGAAGCTCATGAGCGAGATGATGCTGCGCGACCTGTGCGCCGCGACGTCGATGCGCCACGTGATCCTGCGCTACTTCAACGTCGCCGGCTGCGATCCCGGCGGGCGCATCGGCCAGTCGACGCCGGAAGCGACACTGCTGATCAAGGTCGCCTGCGAGCACGCGGTCGGCCGCCGCCCGCGCCTGGCGATCTTCGGCACCGACTATCCGACGCCGGACGGCACCTGCATCCGCGACTACATCCACGTCGAGGATCTCGCCGCGGCGCACATCGGGGCGCTGCAGCACCTGCGCGACGGCGGCGATTCGCTGACGCTCAACTGCGGCTACGGCCACGGCTACAGCGTGCGCGAAGTCCTCGACACCGTCGCGCGCGTCAGCGGGCGCGACCTCACCGTCACCGAGGAGCCGCGCCGCGCCGGCGATCCGCCGATGCTGATCGCCAAGAGCGAGCACTTGAAGCGCGTGCTCGGCTGGCAGCCGCGCCACGACGATCTCGACTTCATCGTCCGCACGGCGCTCGACTGGGAGCGGCGGCGCCTCGCCGCCGCGTGAAGGCAACGATGATGTCAGTCGCGGCGTGCGAGCAGCAGCGGATACGGCGCCGGCCCCTTGAGGCCGACCATCTCGCAGGTCATCTCGACGAGGCTGTTGGCGATGTCGGCGGCGTTCTTGCGGTTCGCGAAGAACGGGTCGTAGAACGCGTCGCGCTGCAGCACGGTGAAGCCGTGCGCCGCGAGCAGTTCCGCCGTCGTCTCCAGCGTGTGCAGGTGCAGCTTGCTGCGCGCACGCGTCCCGACGCCCTTGCCGTCGCGAAGGCGCCGGTACATGCGGCGCAGCACGGGCCAGGTCTTGGTCGCGATGACGAGATGGCCGCCGGGCTTCAGCACGCGGCGCACTTCGTCGAGGTAGGCCTCGGGATCGGGCACGAACGGCACGACGACGACCGACGCGACGATGTCGAAGCTTGCGTCGCCGAACATCGGCAGGCCCTGCTCGGGACACACCTCGAAGCGCAGCGGCGCGTACTGGCCGCGCGCGAACTCGACGCGATCCGGCGCGACGTCGACGCCGACGACATCGGGATGCGTGCGCGCGATCGCGTAGGTCAGGTCGCCGTAGCCGCACCCGTAGTCGAGCACGCGGCCCGCGGGCAGCTTTTCGACGATCGCCAGCACCGCACGATGGCGCCGCGCCTGGTGCGGGTTGTGCGGCGCGTCCTTGCGGAAATGCCGCGGCACCTCGGCCGTAACAGAAGGGGCAATAGTCTCCGGCACGGTTCGCTTCCGTTCGCAGAGGAATCATGACTATATCCGATGCCAGCGGAATCGGCCGCTTCCTCGGCGCGCTCCTCGCGATCGTCGCGGTGACGCAGGGCTGCGCCTCGGCGGCGCCCGGGCCGTTCACGTTCGAGGACGTCACGCGCGCGAGCCTCGATCGCATCGAGGATTCGAAATACCGCTTCGACGCGGTGTTCGCGGACTTCAACGACGACGGCTGCTACGACCTGTTCGTGTTCGGCCACGAGGATCCGGGCACGAGCCGCGTCTGGATCAACCGCTGCGACGGCACCAACACC
>Ga0126377_10000598_pt1 | contig 22169 bp, 18 predicted proteins | sample PanSoiMetPlot_22_FD_92647 | JGI IMG/M metagenome (GOLD analysis project Ga0126377, IMG submission 92647) | Tropical forest soil microbial communities from Panama - MetaG Plot_22 | ecosystem: Environmental > Terrestrial > Soil > Tropical forest > Bulk soil | place: Panama | collected 2016-02-17 | reverse complement strand
TCGGGGACGAGGAACCGCTCGCGCACGAGCCGTGCCGCGGCGTCCGACACCTTTGCGACGTAGTCCTGGTGGCTTCCGTAGAGCGCGTGCAGCGAATTGCCGTCCAGGAAGACGGTGCTGCCGAGGAGGCCGGCGCATGGACCCGTGTTCCCGACCCCGCTGTAGATCGCCGTGGGCACGTCGAGCAGCGTCGATCGGACGCCCCCGCGGGCGTTGCCCACGTCGTCGAGCATGGGGGACAACGGTGGGCCCGTCTTGACCTCGAGCAGTGGTGCGCTCGGGGCCGGTACCCCGTCGAGTAGCCAGCCGGTCATCGCCTCGACGGCGGCGTTGTATACGTATTGCTGCGGTCCCTCGTTCAAAGGCTTGGCACAAGTGTCGAACACTCTGAGGTCGCTGGCGGGAAGAGGCGGCGACGGCACGGCGCGCGTCGCGTCGGCCGCCAGCACGGCGAGGTTGTAGCGGTTCCCGTGCGCACCACCAGCGATCTCCCAACGTCGCAGCCGGGGCGTGTCGGGCTGACGCGCCGCGAACGCTCCACCGAGGATCTCGGTCTCGGTCTCGATGTCCATCACGGGGTCGTCGAGGTCCGTCCGTAGAAGCGTCGGGATCGGAGCCTGGAGATCGTCGAGCGGTGCCTGTGTCAAGGGAGCACCTCGACCGAAGCCCACCTGCACCAGGAAGCCGTCGTACACATCCGCGAGCGGGTGGACGGCATTGATGTAGGTGTTGAGGCGGATTGCGGACTGCGAAGTTCCGGCCGCGACGAGCCTCTTTATGCGCAGGTGCCCGAGCGGACGGACGGGCCTGGCGCGGGTGGGCGCGCCGTGGAGCAGTGCCATCGCGGCCTGGGAGAAGATGTCGTACGAGAAGCTGTCGCCCGGGTGCTGGAGGCGCCCGTACCGCTCCGGATCCCAGACCTTCAGCGCCCCAGCGTTCCCCGCGGGGTTGCCCGGTGGGAACCCGTTCACGCCCACCTCCTGGGCCGACACGCCGACATACGCGTAGCCCTCGCGCAGCAGGTGCTCATGGGAGAAGCTCCACGTGCCCTGGATGTCATAGCCGGAGCTGACGTTGAGCCACTCCACGATCACCACGCCGTTGAAGTGGGACGCGTCCCGGGGACGGCGAACCAGTAGGCGTGTCCGGTACGGCGCCTCGGCGACGGGCTTGACGTTCCATCGCCCATCGGCGCTCAAGGGCTCGTCCGAGCCGTACGCGTGGGCGGTTCCCGAGACGAAGAACTCGTCCTCGACGTAGCCGAGGGCGGACAAGGGCATGGCGCTCGCGCCAAAAGGAAACCCGTGCATGCCGCCCTCTATCGGGCCCTCGACCGTCGGGCGTGCCACATGGTCCCCCCGCGGCTCCGCGCTCGTGCGCGACTCGGCGCCGGCCCACGCGACCGTAGAGAGAATCAGGGCCGTCGTCGCAACCACGGTGAGTGAGTTCCGACGCCACACGCGGCGTGAGCGCCGTGCGCTACCCACGTCTGCAGCAGGATCGCGATGCCCAGTCATGTCGCCTCCTCAGCCGCCCTCTTTCTAGGACACTCTTTCATCGTAGGTCAGAGGGATCCGCAATGAGCAGGAAGTGCACCTAGTTCTGGCTATTAACGCCCTTGCTCCGACAGCGTTATCGCTAGAAAACCGTGTCCTAATTGTCTAGGGGACGTCATGGCCGTGAGGCGACAGCGACGCCCGTGTCGAGCAACGCCGCGATCACGTCGGCACCAAGGCCGACCTCGGCGAGCACCTCCCTGGTGTGCTCACCGAGCAATGGCGGCGGTCGTTCGAGGCGCACCCCCAGGTCACCGAATGCCCAGAACGCGCCGGGCTGCTCTAGCCGACCCCACGTCGGGTGGGCGTAGGCGGCGACGAGCCCGGCAGCCAGGTTGGCAGCCTCGTCGTAGAACGGGTCGCGCTGGTTCTCTCGCACCGGTTCGCGCACCTCGCCGGCCGCCCCCAGGTCGGCGACGGCGATCCAGCCGGTGTCGCAGCATTCGATGCGGCGACCGTCCGACGCCTCCGTCTGATCGGCATTCAGAGTGGCGACGGCGGTCGACGTCCCGTCGCCGATGCGGATGAGTTCGCCGGTGGTCAGGACGCCGGCGCCGAGCAGCGAGGCAGCCACGACCTGGCCCACACCGGTTTCGTCGCGCCGTCGGAGCGCCAGCAACGTCGCCACGACCGACGCCATGGCGCAGAGGTGGTCCATGAAGCCGAAGCGGTGCCACATCGGCGGGTTGCCATCGCCGGCGCCCAGCACCTCCCAGCCGCACAGGGCTTGGAACAGCTGGTCGAATCCGGGCCAGTCCGCCCGCGGCCCGGTCGGACCGTAGGAGCTCGTGTGGCAGTAGACCACGCTCGGGTTGACAGCAAGGACCTCGTCCGGGCCGAGACCGAGGCGGCGAGCGGCAGGCATTCGTAGGTTGTGGTGCACGACGTCGGCCCACCGGAGCAGCGCGTCGAGCGCTCGTCGGGCGGCCGGTGCCTTGAGATCGAGGGCGACGCTTCGCTTGCCGCGCTGGCAGCCGGCGAAGGCCCACTCGACGGGCCGCATCCCATCGCCGCCCGTGGACTCCACCTTGATCACGTCGGCGCCCAGGTCGCCCAGCATCATCGGGCCGTAGGGTCCGGCAAGGAAGGCTCCGAGATCGAGGACCTTGAGACCCTCGAGCGGCCAGCGCCCGCACCGGTCGGTCACGGCCGGTGGCACTGCGTGCGCTCGCGGCCGCCATCCGGCGAGGACGGCGAGGCGGTCAGCGTCGAGGGCCGGCGCAGGGCCCCTCACCGCGCACGGTGGCGTCGTCGTGAGCGGGTTGCCAGGCATCGTCGCTCGGCCGAGGCGAGGGTCGTCGAGCTCCACGACATAGCCGTTCTGACGCGCCTGCTCGTCGTCGAGGACATCGCCGAAGGGCAGCGCCGGCTGCACCGCGACGTCGTGCGCCCACAGCTCGGCGAGCCAGTCGTCACGTGGCCGGCCGGCGAAGATGTCAGCCACGGCGTCGCCGGCGGCGAGGCGCTCGGCGAAGACCGGCGACTGTGACGGGTTGCCCATGAGGTGGAGCCAGGTCCCGTCGGCGCACGCGAAGAGCGTCGCCTGGGAGCCGCGCGACGCTTTCGGCATACCGATCGCCAGCGACTCGGTCGGCGTCGTCGCCCGGGACCACAGCATCCCCAGAGGGACGAGCGCGCCCTGGACGAGACTGGTGTGGGCGACACCACCCCGACCCGTGCTGGCTCTCGCCCGGAGCCGGGCGAGGACGCCGACCGCGGCCAGGTAAGCAGCGCACCAGCTCCCCAGTGGGAAGCGCACGAGCACGGGCCCGTCGCGACGCATCGCGAACTGCTCGTCGAGGACGCCGAGGCGCGCCATGGCGAGCAACTCGTCCGTCGGCTGCTCGGCGTCCGGGTGGTTGGCCGGCCACCCCAGCACCGACGTGACGACCAGGTGCGGGTGGCGGTCTGCGAGTGCGGCGTCGTCGAGGCCCGTGACCGCCGCCGCGCTCGGAGCAAGCTCGTGGACGAGTACGTCCGCTGCGGCGAGGAGCTCGTCGAGCGTGCGACGATCGCCGGCATCGTCCAGGTCCAGCGCGATGCTGCGCTTGCTGCGGTTCCAGGTCAGGAAGCCGGGCCGCTCCCTGTCGTGGACATGGCGAGTCGGGTGCTCGACCTTCACGACGTCGGCTCCGGCCTCGGCGAGCAGCAGGCAGGCGACCGGACCCGCGATGCCGGTGGTCAGGTCCAGCACTCGCACGCCCGCGAGGAGATCCTCGGTCATCGCAGAAGCGCGGCGAGGTGCGGCACGTCGGACAGCGCTCGTAGCAGGTCGTTCAGATGTGTGCACACGCTGGTGCCGCGCAGCTCCTCGCCGACCACGCGCCGCAGTGCCCCGACCGGCCGACCGACGAGCCTGGCTGTGCTGGCAGCGGCGGACGGGCACTCGGTCCACGGCAGGACGTGGGGAGTCGCCCGGCACTCGGTGACCGTCCAGGTCGACGAGTCGACGGCCGCGGTGACGGACCACTCGTGCAGCACGGTCGCGTCGCCCCCCGGATCGACGTGCGTGTCGCGGAACATCGCGTCGACGGCGACCCGGTCGTTGCCGTCGTCGAGGCCGACGTCGAGGCGACGGCGGCGGCGCATCGCACCGGCCGGCACCGGATCGAGGCGGTGCCATGCCCGGGGGTCGTCCCCAGCCTCACGGGTCGATGCCGGCGGACCGAGGGGCACCGGGATGCGCCCGTCCCTCCGAATCGCGCGCATCATCGTCGCATCCGACGCCCAACCGGCGCAGATGTCGGCCTTCACTCGACCGACCGGCTGCGGCCGCCCGCCGGCAGCGTCGGTCCGGGTGTAGAGGTCGGCGTAGCCGGCGATCAAGCTCGCCACGGGCAGGTCGTCGAGCAGTAGGCGCAATGGACTGCGGTCGTCCTCGTGGTCGCCGAGCACGGCCGCGACGGCAGCTCTGAAGCCTGCCGCTACCGGTCGTCCTGTGACGCCAGCAGCGGCTTCGGCCGGGATCGCCGGGTCGGTCACGATGTGTTCCAGGACACGAGCTGACCCGACAACGGCGCGCAGCGATGCCTCGGCGACCACATCGATCACGCCCTCGCCCTCGAGCCGGACATCACGTGCCGCGGCGGACAGCTCGAGTCCATCGCTCATCGACGCGCCGCGAGAGCGCACGTCGACGTGACTCGTACGCCGCACCGTCCGGACGCTCACCGCATCACCGTCGAGCGCGTTCACGCACAAATAGTACCCCCATTGCCGTCGTGTCCGGGGGCGTCTACTCCTAAAATGCTATACTCAATTCTGTTCCGCTGGGCGGGGAGATCAACAGTGCGGTTGGGGATCCGGACCAAGCTGGCGCTGGCCTTGGCCGTGCCGCTGACAGCCCTAGGTGCGTTCACGGCCATCCCGGTGGTAGAGGCGCGTGCGGACGCCCGTGAGGTGAGACGCGAGGCAGACATCGCCACGGCTGCTCTTGGACCCCAGGGACTGGTCACCGCCGTCTTCGACGAGGGCGCTATGGCGGCCATCTATGCGTCGGGGACCGAGAAGATCGTCACGCTGCCCGTCGACGACAACCGCGACGCCCGCGCGAAGACCGATCGGGCGCGCCGCGGGTTCAGTGCGGTCCTCGACCGGAGTGGTCCCGAGGTGCGGCGGGCCTACGGCCCGGCCGTCGACGCGCTCGACGCCCTTGACGGCTTGCGGGCCCAGCTCGATGGGATCGCCGGGCCCCGGTCGATCGAGACGACCGCCGACCTCGCCAACGTCTTCTACGAGAAGTACAGCGGGCTCAGCTCCGGTCTCCTCGATGCCACGACTCGGCTCTCGACGAACGTGCGCGACCCCCGATTGCGAGTCGGCGCTGCGCTCGTGGCCGACGCCGCCCGGGCAAGAGCCGAGGAGGGCCAGGTCGTCCGGATGCTCGGTTTGGGACAGGTCAGTGGCGGCGGTCTCGACACGACGGAACTCGGGCAGGCGGCCCTGGCGGTCTCAAGCCTCCGCCGGCGGCTCGACGCCATCCAACTCAGGGCGACGGCCGGCTACGGCCCCAGTGTGGACACCCTCCTCGCCACCCCCCGCATCCGGAGCATGCTGGCGTTCGCGGACGAGAGCCTGACGACGAAGAGTGTCGATCTCCTCGCCCTCCAGAAGCTCATCGGAGACGAGCAAGGCGAGGGGTTCGAGCGGTTTCTCGACGAGGTCTCCGCGATCCTCGTACGACGGGCGGACGATCTGAGAGCGACCGCCTCGACCGAGCAGAGATCGTTGGTCACGCTCGGAGCCGTCGCCTTCGCCGGGACCGTCCTATTGACCTGGCTCGTGGCGCGGTCGATCACGCGCCCCCTCCGGTTCCTGGCAGCGGCGGCGACCGATGTCGCCTCCCGGCATCTCCCGGAGGCAGTCCGAGGCGTCCTGTCCACACCGCCTGGGACGGAGATCCTCGCCCCCGAAGCCGCCGCGGTCGGCGTGCGCAGCAGGGACGAGGTGGCCGACGTGGCCGACGCCCTCCACGATGCTCAGGGCACAGCGCTCGGCCTCGCCGTGGAGCAAGCGGCGCTGCGGCGGAACCTCGCGGACGCCTTCATCTACTTGGGTCGCCGCAATCAGGCCCTCATCGCGCGCCAACTCGAGCTCGTCACCCTGCTCGAGACCCACGAGACCGACCCCGAGGCGCTGCGCAACCTCTTCCATCTCGACCACCTGGCGACGCGCATGCGGCGCAACGCGGACTCGCTCCTCGTCCTCGGCGGGCTCAGAGCGACGCCGCCGTGGGCGACGCCGGTGTCCATCGACCGCATCCTGCGAGCCGCTCTCGGCGAGATCGAGGACTACAACCGTGTCGCCTGGCGCTGGGTCGAGCCGGCTGTCGTCGTCGGCTCCGTCACCGCCGACCTCACCCATCTGCTCGCCGAGCTGCTCGAGAACGCCGTGACCGCAACGCCCGGCGGCTTCACGGTGGAGGTCGCCGGACAGAAGACGGCGCATGGCTACAGCCTCGGCATCATCGACGCGGGTCACGGCCTGACCGACACGGACCTCGACAACGCGAACCGCCGCCTACGAGGGCACGCGCCACGCACCGCCACCCCCTCGCACGGGATGGGCCACTACGTCGCCGGCCTCCTCGCCGCCCGGCACGGCATCCGCGTGACGTTGGAGAACTCCCCGGGCCGGGGGATCACAGCTGTGATCGACCTACCCCCGAGCCTCCTCGTGCACCAGCAGTCTGAGTCCACCGGTGCTCTGCAGGGCGCGTTCGATCTGAGCCGCTGAACATCACACCAGCCGCGCCGCCCGAAGCGCTGCGCCGTCCCACAGCCGTCCCACAGATCAGGGGACGCGACGGCGCCCGGCGGACACCCACGGTCAAGGATGCCGGGACGGCGGATCCGGCGTTTCCCCACGTCAGCGGCAATCTTCGCAGGGCCGACGCAGCGCCCCCGGCAGGACTCGAACCTGCGGCCTACCGCTTAGGAGGCGACTCCGGGGAGTCCATCGCGTGTCACCCGGTGCGCTGACCTGCGGCGACGTCCACGACTGCGTCCGTCCAGTTCATCCGAATCCTCGTTGTCTCCTTGGAGTTTGCCTCCTGGATAAGCACCTGCCGAGCCCATGCAGCGAGGAGGCGTGGCGCTGGCGCCCGTGCGCGGCCCAATGTCCTCGGGCCGCAGCCATTCAGCGCGCCTCGAGCTCGGCCAGCACCTCGGTGGTGTGCTCGCCGAGCTTTGGGGCCCGGCGGTAGACGCCTCCCGGGGTGGCGGTGAATCGCAGCGGGGTGTTCGGGGCGACCACCGGGCGGGTCGAGCCCGGGTGGTCGATGGCGACGAGCATCTCGCGGGCCCGTACGTGGGGGCTGGCGACCAGGTCGGGGGCGGTGTTCACCGGCCCGACCGGGACCCTGCCCGCCAGCTCCTGCACGACCTCGTCGGTCGAGCGCGCCGTCGTCCAGCTCTCGATGACCTCGGTGACGAAGTCGCGGTGCAGGACGCGCCGCCGGCTGCTGCGGGTGCGGTCGTCGTCCTTCAGGTCCGGGCGGCCGACGATGTCGCAGAGCGTGTGCCAGTGGCGCTCCCCGGGGGCGGCGATCGCGACGCCGCCGTCGGCGGTGCCGTAGACCTCGAACGGGCACAGGGAGGGATGCTGGCTCCCCCTCGGCTCCTGGATCTGGCCCGTGTAGCTGTAGCGCCACATCACCGACTCGCACAGCGCCATCACCGCATCCATCATCCCGACGTCGACGAACTGGCCCTCGCCGGTCCGCCGGGCGTGGTGCAGTGCGCCGAGCACGCCGACCGCTCCCATGGCGGCCGGGAACAGGTCGCCGATGCTCGGCCCGGATGCCACGTGCTCGCCGGCCGTCGTCCCCGTGCAGCTGACGACGCCGCCCATCGCCTGGGCCACGATGTCGAACGCCGGCCAGTCCGCCAGCGGGCTCGCCCCCGTGCGGGGATCGCCGAACCCGCGGATGGCGGCGTAGACGAGGCGGGGGTTGCGCGCCCGCAGGTCCTCGTACGCGAGCCCGATGCCGTCCATGACGCCGGGGCGGAAGTTCTCGACCAGCACGTCGGCCGTGTCGATCAGCCGCCGCAGCTTCTCGAGGTCGCCGGCGTCGGCGAGATCGAGCAGGACGCTGCGCTTGTTGCGGTTGTTGCTGGCGAAGTAGCCGCCGAAGTGGTGCTCGTCGTCGGCCTCCGTATGCGGACCGATGAGCCGCACCTCGTCCCCGTGGGGCGGCGTCTCGATCTTGATGACGTCCGCGCCCATGTCGGCCAGGATCATCGTGCAGAACGGACCGGCCAGTGCCCGCGTGAGGTCGACGACGCGCACGTCGAACAGGGGACCCGACCGTTCGGTCCGCATCGGCGCGGCCATCTCGTGCGCCCGGGTGTGATCGTCGCTCACGTCGGCTCCCCTGTCTCGGTCACGTCGTCACGATCTCGGCCGCTCGCAGGCGCTCGTCGGTCACCCGCGCGAAGTAGTGCAGGGCGGGAGCCACGCCGAAGCCCTCGGGGTCGAGCAACCACTGGTAGGCGATCCCGCGGATGCCAGCCACGATCATCGCCGCCTCGCCGGCGGGTGAGGTGCCGACCCGGATGCTTCCGTCGCGCAGGCCCCGCCGGACGAAGCGGGCGAAGTCGGCGCGCATGTCGGCGTGCAGATCCATGAAGGTCGGCCGGAGGTCGGCGACCGGCCCGGCCGCCTCGAACATCAACGCGTACAGCACGCGGAGCGCGGACGGGTCACGATCGGCCTGCGCCGCGATCGTGTCGAGCACGATCCGGATCGCGTCGCAGCCGTTGGCCCCGCGGGTGAGCGGCAGGACGTTCCGGTGGCTCCACCGGCCGACGATCCGCTCCACCAACGCCTCGAGCAGCTTGTCCTTCGACCCGAACCTCGCCGTGGCGAGACCCCGGCTGTAGCCGGCGCGCTCTCCGACCGCGGCCAGCGTCATCCCCTTGTAGCCGCCCTCGACGATCAGCTCCCCCGCCGCGGCCAGCAGCCGCTTCGTCGAGAGATCGGAGCGCTCCTTCTGGCGGTTCGGGCGCGCGGTCGTCGGCACGGTCCCAACGTAGGAGCTTTCTTGTCAGCAAACAAGTATTATGCGCTAGGGTGCGGACCTTGAGCGCAGCACCCCGTGATCGAGGCAGCCTTGACGGCCGCACGGCGGTCGTGACCGGATCCGGGCGCAACATCGGCCGGGCGATCGCCCTGGCCCTCGCCGCCGAGGGCGCCCGGGTCGTGGTGAACGGTCACCGGGACCGGGATGCCGTCGACGCCGTGGTCGGCGAGATCGAAGGGTCCGGCGGACGTGCCGTCGGCGTGATCGCGGACGTGTCCCTGCCCGAGGACGTCGAGCGGCTCGTCGGCGAGGCCACCGATGCGTTCGGCGGCGTGGACATCGCGGTGTCGAACGTCGGGGTGCGGCGCCAGCAGGCGTTCGAGGACATCACGATCGAGGACTGGCACGCCGTGATGGCGGTCAACCTGCACGCGTGCTTCTACCTCGCGCACTTCACGCTCCCGGCGATGCGGGAGCGGGGATGGGGCCGCATCATCCACATCAGCGGGTACGACGGGTGGACGGGCCACATCGACCTGCGGGCCCACAACGTCACAGCCAAGGCCGGCATGCACGGCCTCACCAAGGCGATCGCCCGCGAGTACGGCCACCACGGCGTCACCGCCAACACCGTCGCGCCCGGCGCCATCAGGACCGTGCGCGACCGCAGCCAGTACTCACACATCGACCTCGACGCCGTGCGGGCCCGCCTCGCGGTCGACCACTTCGGCGAGCCGGACGACATCGCCGCCGCCTGCGCCTACCTCGCCGGCGAGGGCGGCCGCTTCGTGACCGGCCAGGTCATCCACGTCAACGGCGGCGAGTTCATGTTCTGAGCCCGGCACGACCGGGCACTTACTGGATGCTGCGCCCACCGTCGACGTCGAGGCAGACGCCGGTGAGGAAAGCGCCTCGTCCGAGGCGAGGAACAGCGCGGCGTTGGCGACGTCCTCCGGGGTGGCGCGGCGACCCATCGGGATCCCGCGGATGACCGCCCGCTCGACCTGCTCGGGCATGTCCGAGCCAAACGTGTTCCGGTCGAACCCGGTCGGCGCGGACACCGGGAGGACCGCGTTCACCCGGATCGCCGGCGCCAGCTCGGTGGCGAGGCCCCGCACCAGCGTGATGACGGCACCCTTGGAGGCGTTGTAGGCCGTCATCCCCGGCCGGGGACGGATGCCGCCGATCGACGCGGTGGCGATGATCGAGGCTCCCTCGCCCATGTGGGGCACGCAGTACCGGGCGGCGAAGTACACGCTCCGCACGTTGACCGCGAACATCCGGTCGAACTCGTCGGTGGGGAGGTCGATCAGGTTCGTGGCCCGGTGGGGCAGGCCGGCGTTGGCGCAGACCACGTCGATGCCGCCCCACGCCTCCACCGCCGTGTCGGCCATGGCCCGGGTCTGCTCCTCGCTCGTGACGTCGATCTCGCACGGCAGCGCGGACGGCAGGTCGGCGGCGACCTTCTCGGCCCCTCGCCGATCGATGTCGGCGACCAGCACCGAGGCGCCGTCGGCGGCGAACGACCGCGCCATCGCCTCGCCGAACCCGGCGGCGCCGCCCGTGACGATCACCCGCTTTCCGGCGAACCGGCCCTCGGGGCCGGTCACGGCACCAGCCCGCACTGCCGGGCCCGGTCGAGGGTCACCTCAAACACCCGGGCCGTCGCCGCGTCGATCATCATCCCGTTGAGGTTGGCGGCACCCTCGCCGCGGGCCTCGGCCTCCTGCACGGCCGCCACCGCGGCCTGCGCCTGCGCGATCTCCTCGGCCGTCGGCGCGTAGACCCGGTTGGCGATCTCGATCTGGCTCGGGTGGATGCACCACTTCCCCACCCCGCCCAGCCGGGCGAACCACACGGCACTGCGCTCGTAGCCGGAGGGGTTGGCGAAGTTGGCGTAGGGACCGTCGATGGCCTCGATGCCCGCGGCGCGCGCCGCCACGATCATGCGGTTGCGGGCGAAGTGCCACACGTCGCCGGGGTACCCGTGTGCCTCCTCGCCGTCGGTCACGCCCAGGTGGCCGAGCCGCATGCCCTGGCTGGCAGACAGGTCGCCCACGCCCAGGATGACCGCCTCCAGGCGGTCGCTCGACTCGCAGATGTCCTCGACCCGGGAGAGCGACTCGGTCTCCTCGACGAGCACCTCGATCCCGATGCGGCCGACCTCCAGGCCCAGCTTGCGCTCGAGCTGGGTGAGCAGGTCGTCGACGAACCACACGTCCCGGGGCGCCTTGACCTTGGGGACGATGACGATATCGACGTTCGCACCGGCCCCGGTGACGACCTCGATGAGGTCCTCGTGGCACCAGGGCGTGTGCACGCCGTTCACCCGGTAGGCCCGCACGGTTCGGCCCCAGTCCAGATCGTTGAGCCCGTCGACGATGTTCCGGCGGGCGCCGACCTTGTGCGCCGGCGCGACCGCGTCCTCGAGGTCGAGGAAGGCAAGGTCGGCGTCGCTGGCCGCCGCCTTGGCGATCATCTTCGTGCTCGTGCCCGGGGTGGAGAGCTCCGAGCGCCGGAGCCGGTGTGGGTGGTCGGAGCGGGTCATCTGGACTCCTCTGTCGAGATCGAGCGGAGCACGGGCAGCAGGTAACCGAGGAAGCGCTCGGGGTCCTCACACATCGGGAAGTGGCCGAGCCCGTGCATGACCGTGAACGTCGAGCCCCCGATGGCCTCGTGCGCGGCTCGTCCGGCCTCGATCGGGGCGCTGTGGTCGTACTCGCCGGTGAGGATGTGGACCGCGGTCTCGCCGGTGTCGACCGGCGTGTCCCGCAGGTCGAAGCCGTCGAAGTAGTAGTGCAGATCGCCGGCGAACGACTGCGGCCAGCCGGCGGCGTAGGCGTAGGACGTCTCCTTGCGGTAGGCCGCCGGCGCGTCGGGCGCCATCAGGCCCTCCATGATGCGGGCCTTGGTCTCGTTGCTGACCTGGGGATGCCAGAACCCGACGAGCGCGTCGAGGTTCCCGTCGACCTTGAGAGCACCCTCCAGGGAGATGACGGCCCGGAAGCGGCCGGGATGGTGGGCGGCCAGGTCGAGGGCGAGCAGCCCGCCCACCGAGCAGCCCATGAACACGGGCCGGTCCAGCGCCAGCGCCTCGGCGACGGCCAGCGGCAGGGCCCGCGCCCGCGCCGCGGTCAGGCGGTAGGGCCCCTCCCACCACCGAGGCCCGACGGGCGGCAGCGACTTGCCGTGGAACGGCATGTCGTAGGCGACGAGGCGGAAGTGGTCGGTGATCTCGGCGCACTCGAACAGGTGGCGCCACTGGACGCCGTGGGACCCGGCCGTGTGCTGCAGCAGCAGGGGGATGCCGCGGCCGGTCTCCTCGACGTAGATGCGGTGGTCCTGCCCGCCGAGGTCGACGTGGAGGTAGCGGCCGACGGGTGCGTCGAAACGGGCGTGGGCCTCGACCGGGACGGCGTCGGGACGGGCGGGGCGCAGCAGCTCGACGGCCCGCTGCAGAGCCGGGTAGTACTGCCAGTACGTGAGCGGGTCACCGTCCCACCGCAGCCCGAGGGCGAACGCGGCGGCGATGTCGGTGGCGAGGCGGGGCGGCGACCCCGACAGCAGCTTCTCCCACACCTCACGCGGCCCGCCGAGCAGGACGACCCCGGCCCCGCCGCCCGGGTCGCCGTCCTCGGCGGAGCCGTCGACCAGGCGCACACCCACCTCGTCGCCGCCCATGGCGAACCGGAAGCCACCCGTCCAGTGGCGCGCCGCCAGCCGGAACTCGCCGTCGGCCGCGCAGCGGGCGCCCAGCGTCGCCGTCACCCGCCGCCTCGCTGGCCGCGCCGCTTGAGCAGGACCAACCGCTCGAGCTCGCACACGACGTCGCCGTCCTGGTTGACGCCCCAGTGCTTGAACCGCACGACGCCCGCGTCCGGCACGTCCCCGTCCTCGATCGCCAGGACCTCGGTGTACGCGTAGACGGTGTCGCCGTGGTGCACCGGCCTGGAGAACCGGACGTGGTCGAGCCCGAGCTCGGCCAGCGCGTTCTCGGCCGTGTCCTGGCTGGCCAGGCCCACGACGACCGACGCGGTGATGAGGCCGAACACGAGCCGGCCCTCACCGAGCGGCGAGCCCGCCATGGCGTGCTCGTTCCAGTGCGCCTGGGCGGTGTTCATCACCAGCTTGGACAGGGCGTTGTTCTCGACCTCGTCGATGGTCACCCCGCGGTAGTGGCGCATGCGCTGCCCGACCGCGAAGTCCTCGACGTACCCGTGGTCCGCCGTGAGCCCGGTGATGTCCATCGAGGTCATCGCAGCGGCGTCGGGGGCAGGAGGGCGTCGGAGATGATCCGCTGCATGATCTCCGACGTGCCCTCGAAGATCTTCGTGAGCCGGGCGTCGCGCCAGTAGCGCTCGATGGGGAAGTCGGTCGTGTAGCCGGCGCCGCCGTGGATCTGGAGACCCTCGGACGTGACCCGCTCGGACATCTCCGACGCCAGGTACTTCGCCATCGCGGCCTTCATATCCACGTCGTCGCCGTGGTCGGCGTCGTCGGCCGCCTGGTACATCAGCGCCCGGCACGCTTCGACCTCGGCGGCCATGGTGGCGATCTTGAACCGGATGGCCTGGAAGTCGCCGATGGGGCGGTCGAACTGGTGGCGCTGCTGGACGTAGGCGATCGAGTCCTCCAGGGCCCCCCGGGCCAGCCCAATGGCGCGCGCCGCGGTGTGGATGCGGGGCACGGTCATGCCCCGGGCCGTGCGCTTGAACCCCGCGTCCGGGTCGCCGCTGTCGCGGTCGTCGCCGCCGAGCAGCGCGTCGTCGGGCACCCGGCACTCGTCGAAGGACAGCTCCCAGGTGTGCCAGCCGTGGTAGCCGATCTTGCGGATGGGGTTGCCCGACACGCCGGGCGGGAACGAGCCCGGCTCCTTGTGGACCGCGAACTGGCGGATCCCCGAGTGGCGGTGCTGCGCGTCGTAGGGCTTGGTGCGGGCCACGACCACGATGCAATTGGCCTGGTCGGCGAACGTGCACCACATCTTCTGGCCGCTGATGAGGTAGCCGCCGTCGACCTTGTCCGCCCGGGTGCGCACCGAGGCGACGTCGGAGCCCGCGTCGGGTTCGGACATGGCGAACGCCCCGAGCCACTCGCCCCGTGCCGCCCGGGGGAGGACGTCGGCTCGCTGTTCCGCTCGGAAGTTGGCGGCGAGGTTGGCCCGGGCGGTGATGCTGGCCACGCTCATCCAGGCCCTGGCGAGCTCCTCGGTGACCAGCGCGTACTCGAACACGCCGAGGCCCAGCCCCTCGTACTTCTCGGGTATCAGGATCCCGAAGAACCCGAGCCGGCCCATCTCCTTCCGCAGATCGTCGGGGATCAGCCCCTGGACGGGGTCGAGCTCGTTGGCGACCGGAAGGACGCGCTGCATGGCGAAGTCGCGGGCCAGTTGCTGGATGGCGACGCGGTCCTCCGTGCGGAAGGCCACGGGGATGGGAGGACGCGGGTCCACCAGCGGTCTAGGCATCGGTCCCCTCCCCTCGCCTCTTGGCCACCAGGTTCGTGCGCCGGAAGTCGACGACGAGCTCGCCGCGCTGGTTGTAGGCCTCCGTGTGCCAGGTCACGATGCCGGTGCGCGGGCGGCTCTCCGAGGCCCGGGCCTCGACGACCGTGGACCGGGCGGTGAGCGTGTCGCCGGGATGGACGGCACGGTGGAACGTGCAGTCCTCCATGCCGAGGAAAGGTCCCCCCGCCTCGCTCAGGTCCTCGACCGACAGGCCGACCACGGTGCACAAGACGAGCATCGGGTTCACGACGACGTCGGGATGGCCGTGCGCCCGGGCGTACTCGGCGTTGAGGTGCATCGGATTCCAGTTGCACGTCGCCGTGGAGAAGAGCGCGTTGTCTCCGTCGGTCAGCGTCCGGCCCCAGTGGTGCACGAACTGGCGGCCCGGCTCGAAGCCCTCGAACGACCGTCCCTTGCGCGCCAGCGGGAACGTCGCGAAGTCGGGCGCGGCCATCGGCTGCACGCTAGCCACAAGCTTGTTGGTTGACAAGTAACTTGCTGGGGGCGAGACTTGCCCCGATGGGCGCTGTACGGCTGATCCCCCTGGAGGTCGGCCGCATCGACGCCGACCTGGACGAGCTGCTCGGGTTGCCGGGCCGGCGTCTGCTTCCCGTGCCGTCGTGGCTGGTCGAGCACCCCCGCGGGGTGGTGCTGTTCGACACCGGCCTGCATCCCGAGCTCCGCACCAGCCTGGATCGGCTGCGCGGCCTGATGCAGACCAGCACCATCGAGATGCCCGACGGCGCCGACCTCACCGGCCGCCTGGCAGCCGCCGGCTTCCGGCCCGAGGACGTGGACCTGGCGATCTTCAGCCATCTCCACTTCGACCACTGCGGCGGGACCGCCGAGCTGCCCAACGCCCGGCTGGTCGCGCAGGGCGTCGAGTGGGAGGCGGCCCACCACCCGCGTCTGGTCGAGGCGGGGGTCTACAACCCCGACGACTTCGACCTCGGTCACGACCGGCACCTGGTCGAGGGCGAGCACGACGTGTTCGGCGACGGCCGCGTCGTGTGCCTGCCCACGCCGGGACACACCAAGGGCCACCAGGCGCTCCGGGTCGAGCTGGACAGCGGGCCCGTCGTGCTCACCGGCGACTGCGTCTACTTCGCGGCCATGCTCGAGGAGATGCGCGTCCCCCGCCTCACGTACAACGCCGAGCTCCAACTCGAGTCGATGGCCGCGCTGGCGCGCCTGCGGGACGACGGCTGCCGGCTGCTCTTCGGCCACGACCTCGCCCAGTTCGGCGCCCTGCCCACCGACGGCCTGACCTGAGGTGCGAGCACGATGAGCGATGAGATCACGCGGCCACTAGCGCGTTGGGCCGCCGGCATCCGCTTCGAGGCTGTTCCCGACGACGTCGTCGAGATCGCCTCGCAGTGCATCCTCGACTGGCTCGCCGTGACGCTCGCCGGCTCGGCGGAGCCCGCGGCGCGCATCGCCCTCGCCGTCGCGCTGGACGACGAGGCGGGCGATCGGGGCGCGACGGTCGTCGGCACACCCACGCGCCTGTCCCCGCCGGCCGCGGCGATCGTGAACGGCACCGCCTCCCATGCGCTCGACTACGACGACGCCAACGCCGCGATGATCGGACACCCCACCGTGCCCGTGCTCGGCGCGCTCCTCCCCCTCGCCGAGGTCCGGCACGCCTCCGGCCGCGACGTGCTGGAAGCGTTCGTCGCCGGCTACGAGACCGAGTGCCGCGTGGGCCGGGCCCTCGGCAGCGCCCACTACCGGCTCGGGTTCCATGCGACCGGGACGGTCGGCACGATCGGTGCCGCGACGGCGTGCGCCCGGCTGCTGGACCTCGACGAGGCTGTCACCGCCGTGGCGATCGGCCTCGCCGCCACCCAGGCCGCCGGCCTCAAGTGCATGTTCGGCACCATGGCCAAGCCGCTGCACGCCGGCAAAGCCGCGGCCAACGGGCTGCTCGCCGCCCGACTCGCCGCCCGCGGCTTCTCGGCGGATGCCGAGGCCATCGAGGCGCCCCAGGGCCTCGCCGCGACGATGGGCGGATCGCTGAACCCCGAGCGCGCAGGCGCCGACCGGTGGTACCTGCGGGACAACCTGTTCAAGTACCACGCCTCGTGCCTCGAGACGCACTCCACGATCGAGGGGATCCGGGCGCTGCGAGCACAGCACGACCTCGCGCCCCAGCAGATCGACCGCATCGTGGTCCACGCCAACACGATGCAGCTCGGGATGTGCGCGATCCCCGAGCCGACAACCGGCCTGGAGGCCAAGTTCAGCCTCCGCCACCTCGCGGCCGCCGCCGCGCTCGGCATCGACACCGGCGCGACCGCCTCGTTCGCCGACAACCTGGTGGCAGACCCGAAGCTGGTCGCACTGCGGCACCGCGTCGAGGTCACCGACGACGGTCCCCCGACGGGTGGCACGCCGGTGGAGATCCACCTCACCGGCGGGACGCGGCTGACGGCGGCCCACGACATCCACCAACTGACGACGGACATCGCCGGCCAGCGCCGGCGCCTGGAGGACAAGGCGACCTCCCTGGTGCGGCCCATCCTCGGCGACGCCAGGACGACGCAGCTCATCGACTCGGCCCGCGAGATCGCCCATTGCGACGACGTCGCCGACCTCCTGGCGCTCGCTTAGGGAGGCGTCAGCAGGGATCCTTGCTCCACATCGCGACGGGGTTCACCGGCGGCGGCAGCGCCGCGTCGTCGCCGGTGAGTACCTCGATCAGGACGTCGGTGCTCGCGACCGTCCCGACGAAACCGTCGATCAAGCGCTCGGTGGTGCGCTGCAGCGTCTCGTTGACGGTCGCCGTGGCATCTGACGCGAGGAAGCCCCGGTAGCCGCGGTCCATCCCGCCGGCGGCGGTGAGCAGTACACACCCGTTGGTGATGACACCGGTGTAGATCACGTTCTCGATGCCCATGTTGCGCAGGTGGCTGTCGAGAGCCGACGTGTAGAAGCCACCGGACCCCGTCTTGATCAGGCTGAGGTCGCCCGGGCTCACGGGGAGCGCGTCGATGACCCAGGAGCCCCACAGGTCCGCACGCGGCTCCCATGCCGCGATCCCCCGGAACGAAGGCGTCAGGTCGTCGTAGCCAGCGTCGTAGGCACCGACCCGCAGGAAGCCGACCTTGGCTCCCGCCGCACGCGCCGCCGCGAGCAAGCGTTGGTTCGCCGGGATCGTCGTCGTCCGGATCCGCTCGACGATGTAGGACACGTCGATCCCGGCGTCGTCCCACGCGGCGAGCATGCCGCGCCCGGGAGTGCACTGGTGGTTCACCATGTCGACCACCACGACGGCGGTCCGCTCGGGGCTCAGGGGCTCGGGCATCAGCGGGCGCGCTTCACAGCCGCCCGGCGCCCTGCGCGTCCGAGGCGGACGCCACGACCGTCGCGGTGTCGCGGCCGGAGCGAAGGACGCGCCCCGGGCGTTCGTCGGTGAAGTCGGGGCCCTCGACGATGCTCCGGCCGGCGACGAGCACGTGCTCCACGCCGTCGGCGGCGCCGTACAGGCGGCCGGCACCGGAGGGGAGGTCGCGGCGCGTCTGCACCGGTCGGGGCCCGATGCGATCCAGGTCGAACACGACGATGTCGGCCCACGACCCCTCGGCGAGCACGCCCCGATCGACGAGGCCGTAGAGCTGGGCGGGGTCGCCGGTGAGGAGCCGGACCGCCTCCTCGATCGCCAGCAGGTCGCGCTCGCGCACGGTTCGGGCCAGCAGCGTCGTGCAGTAGGAGAAGCTGTCGATCATGTCGAGGTGGGCGCCGGCGTCGGAGGCGCCCACGATCGTCCGGTGGTCGCGCCACACCTCGACCCGGCGCTCCCAGGTCGCGTCGTCCTGGCCCCGGTCGGGGTTCTCGATCACGGTCTCCAGCTCGTCCGTGACGGCGATGGCGGCGAGGGTGTCCCAGGCGCCCGTCCCCCGCTCTCGGGCCACGTCGCCCACCGTGCGCCCGACGACCGACGGGTCGTGGCTCTCGACGATGATGTAGCTCGACCAGTTGGCGATGGTCCGCATCGGACCGGTCGCCGACTGGGCCAGGCGGTCCCACTCCGCCCGCTGGGCCGGGTCGCGCAGCGCCGCGAGCTTGGCCTCCGGCGGCAGGGCCATGAGCGTCTCCCACCCGGGCAGGATGTCGAGGATGAACCCGCTGCGCAGGTTGAGGCGGGTCCGCAAGGTGTCCGGCAGCGTGAGCGCGACGACCCGCCCGCCCGCCACCTCGGCCACGTCACTCGCCGTCAGCAGCTCGTCGACGAGTTCGCGGTTCTTCCCGTAGACCTGCAGCACGTTCCAGTTCAGCGGCCGGTCCGCCGCGCAGCTCATGGCGGCCATGAGGTCGACGCGCTCGGGCCCGAAGGGCGTGGTGCCGGGGATGAACTCGAGCGTCGTGCCCGGATGGTTCCGGACGACGGCGCACAGGTCGAGCAGCTCCTGGCGGGACGCGTGGCGCGACGGCACGGGGTGGCCCTCGTGGTCGTTGTGGGACCGGGACCACGTCGACGAGAACCCGAGGGCGCCCGCGCCGAGCCCGTCGGCGAGCAGGCGGCCCATCGCGGCCACCTCCTCGGGCGTGGCCGCCCGCTCGATGGCGTCGTCGTGCATGACGACGCGGCGGAGTGCGGAGTGTCCGACGAGGAAGCCCACGTTCGGCGACGTCGCGCCGTCCACGCGGTCGAGGTAGTCGCCCGTGGACGACCAGTCCCACGGGACTCCAGCCTCCAGCGCCTCGCGCGGCATTCCCTCGACCCGCGACAGCATCTTGAGGAGGTAACCGGCGTCGTCGGAGGTCAGGGGGGCGATCGAGAACCCGCAGTTGCCGCCGATCACGCTGGTCACCCCGTGCAGGGGCGAGGGGCTGAGCGTGCCGTCCCAGAAGATCTGGGCGTCGTAGTGCGTGTGGATGTCGATGAAGCCGGGCGCCACGACGAGGTCGGTGGCGTCGATCGTGCGCTCCGCCGGCTCGTCCGCGCTGCCGAGGGCGACCACCCGGCCGTCGCGGATGCCCACGTCCGCGTGCCGACTCGGCCGGCCCGTTCCGTCCACGAGCAACCCGTTGCGGATCACGACGTCGTACATGCGGCCCCCTTCGTCTCGAGCTCCAGCGTAGGTCGCCGGTCCGGGATCAATCGTCCCGAACAGACATCCTGGATGCAAGACTACGCCCGTGACCGACTACGACGAGCTGCTGGCGCGCTTCGACCTGTTCGATCCCGCCCTGCACGAGGTCGACCTGTGGTCGTTCTTCGATTGGATGCGCGAACAGCGTCCCGTCGCCCGGACGTCGGCGCTCGGCGGTGTGTGGATCGTCTCGCGGTACGAGGACGTGCTGCACGTCTACCAGCACCCGGAGATCTTCTCGAGCCGGGCGGTGGTGTGGCCGTTCCAGGAGTCCGACTCGGTCCCGCTCAACCTCGACCCGCCCGAGCACAGCCCCTTCCGGCACCTGCTGGCCCCGATGTTCTCGCCCGCCGCGGCCCGGCGGATGGAGCCGCTGGTCCGGGACGTGGCCGGCGAGCTCATTGACGGCATCCGTGCTCGCGGCCGGTGCGAGGTCGTGTCCGAGTTCGCCCGGCCGCTCCCGGCGCGCGCCTTCCTGGCCGGATTCGATCTCGACCCCGATCGCCTCCCGGAGATGCAGAGGTGTGCCGAGAACGCGTTCCGCCTGCCGGACGACGAGGAGGGCTTCGCCGAGCTCCGGCGCAGCCAGGACACGATCACCGCCTACTTCCACGACCTCGTGGCCACCCGCCGCAGCACGGGCGCCACCGGCGAGGACGTGCCGAGCCAGCTGGTGCGCGCCGCCGTCCTCGACCGGCGCCTGACCGACGACGAGATCGTCAACATGCTCAACCTGCTGATGGCGGCCAGCCTGGACACGACGACGAGCGCGCTGTCGAACATGCTCACCTGGTTGGCCGAGCACCCCGAGCCGCGGCGCGCCCTGGTCGCCGACCCCGGGCTGCTGCCCGCGGCGGTCGAGGAGCTCCTCCGCTACGAGCCGATGCTGTTCAACGGCCGCATGGTGGTGCAGGAGACGGAGCTCCATGGGATCACGATGCGGCCGGGCGATCGGGTGATGATGGTGTTCGCCGCCGCCATGCGCGATCCGCGCGCTTTCGAGAGCCCCGGCGAGGTCCGCTTCGACCGCGAGGCCAACCGCCACCTGACCTTCGGCGCCGGGCCCCACCGGTGCCTCGGGGCCCACCAGGCCCGGCATACGCTCCGGGTCGCGCTGGAGGAGTGGCACCGGGCGTTCCCCTCGTACCGGGTGCGGCCCGGGACGCGGCCCCATCGACGGCTCACGATGGTGATGGCCGTCGACGCGGCGGAGCTCGAGGTCTAGCCGGGCCGCGTCAGAGCGCCGACAACGCCCGGTCGACGTGGACGCTGACCGGGCCCTTCCACTCGACGTTCGCCCACATCCCGTAGCCGACCGCGACAGCGGCCAGCGCGGCCAGGACCATCACGACCGGCTGCGGGTCGGTCTCGGGGTCGACGCCCAGCCGCTCGGCGACAATCGCCACGATCGGCTGCGCCCACTCGGCGAGCGAGGCCAGGCCGATGAGCCCCGGCCGCGTGGCGAGCGCGGCCGAGCGGACGGCGACGTCCGCCGCGTTGTCGTCGTCGGCCTCCGCCATCGTCACCAGCGCCCTGTGCAACGAGACCCGCGGGTCCTCCTCGGGGGGCGTCTCGCTGAGCGCGTGCCGCAACCGCTCGAGCCGGCGGTGCTGATCGCGCAGGAGCAGGTCGTCCTTGCTGCCGAAGTAGCGGAAGAACGTCCGCTGCGAGATCCCCGCGGCCGCCGCGATCTCCTCGACGGTCACGGCGTCGTAGCCGCGCTCGGCGAAGAGGCCGATGGCGAGCTGCTCGATCTCCTCCGTGACGAAGGCGCTGAACCGGCGCCGGAGCGACACCGTCTCGCCCTCGGGCGTGGCCGACGCGGTCCGCTCGGGCCGGGCCGGGGCGCGGCTCGACCGCTTGGGGTTCTCGGGCACGGCCGGATCCTACCACCCTCGGCAAGGACTGTACGTTTCTTCAGGTTATGACGTTATTGACAGTCACTGCCAGGTCCCCATAGCATCGCCGCACGTTCCGAGCCGCGGACGAAGGGGGAGTCCATGGACCGCTTGATCGTCGTCTCGTGCGATTGCCACGCCGACCCGGCGACGCCGGCCGACTTCGGACCGTACGTGGCGGCCGAGCACCAGGGCGCGTTCGGCGATTGGCTGCAGCAGATGGAGCTGGTGGCCGCCGCACGGGAGAACATGAAGATGGAGGAGCTGTTCTCCGAGGACCATGTCCAGCGGCGATCGGATACCTCCGGGTACGAGGGCACGGCCGAGGAGCTCGAGGAGCACCGGGCCCGGCTGGCCTCGGGCCTCTCCCGCACGAGCGACCCTGGTGTCCGCCTGGAGGAGCTGGAGGCCGACGGCGTTGTGGCGGAGGTCATCTTCCCGAACGGGATGCCGTTCATGATCGGCGATCAGCGCCCGTCCGGCGAGCTGGCTGCGGCCGGCACTCGGGCCTACAACGGGTGGCTCGCCGAGCTGTGCCGGGCCCACCCCGGCCGGACGATCGGCGTGGCCCAGCTCGCGCCCGTCGCCGAC
>Ga0126377_10000596_pt1 | contig 22179 bp, 11 predicted proteins | sample PanSoiMetPlot_22_FD_92647 | JGI IMG/M metagenome (GOLD analysis project Ga0126377, IMG submission 92647) | Tropical forest soil microbial communities from Panama - MetaG Plot_22 | ecosystem: Environmental > Terrestrial > Soil > Tropical forest > Bulk soil | place: Panama | collected 2016-02-17 | reverse complement strand
TCAAAGCGCATCCTTCTGGCCTGCCGCAACTTAGGCAATCGGCACGCAGGGCACGGCGGTTGCCCACGCTCTGCCGCGGAAAGGTCACGGGAGGGTGTGATGAGCAACGCGCTTTCTTCAGTCGACATCGAGCACCCACTTGGCGTCATCGGTCTGTTCCTGATGCTGATCGTGGCCGTGATGGCCAATCACGGATACACGGCACATCGAACACTCACCGGTCGGATCGGCGGATTTCTCGCCCGGCGCACGATTGATGCGGTTGCCGCGATCGGCTGGCTCATCGATCGCCTCCCTCGACCGTCCCCACGAGCGGAGGCATGAGATGAGCAGGCTACTGGTGTGTGCGTACGGAGTGATTTCCTACGCGGGGTTCTTCGTTACGTCCCTCGACGCCGCGGGCTTCGCGCGGCCGTGGTTCACGCGTGCCCTGCTCACGTTGATTCCGCAGGCAGCCGAGCGCAGCACGTCTGTGCTCGCCAGCATCGAGACCACGCGCGCACGCGCGTGACGACCTTCCATTTCTGTCAGGGGCTCGAACACGTGGCTCGTCATGATGAGCGGCAACACGCTCTATTTCAGGAGGTTTGGCAATGACAGTCGGACGCTTTCTGATGCCAGTCAACAGGGTGATCGTCGGCGTGCTCGCGGCGATGTGCGTGACGTCGACCGGCGTGATCGCGCAGGAGCACAACCACGGGTCGAACGGCAAGGGAGATGCGAATGCGCTCGTTCAGGCCGTGCGTGAGGCAACGGTGCGATTCAAGGATGTGGGGGTCGCCGAGGGCGAGGACTATCACTTGATGTTCGGGTGCGTCAGTGGACCGGACGTGGGCGCGATGGGTCTTCATTACGCGAACCTGGGGCTGATCAACGACGGCGAGCTCGACCCCGCGCATCCAGAGATCATCCTGTACGAGCCGACGCCGAGCGGACGCCTGAAGATCACCGGCGCCGACTTCCTGGTGTTCGCTGACGCCTGGGATGCCGCACATCCCGGCGACCCGCCACAACTCATGGGACAGCTCTTTCATCGGTTCGACGCGCCGAACCGGTTCGGGCTCCCGGCGTTCTATACGCTCCACGTCTGGGCCTGGAAGGACAGCCCCAGCGGCACCTTCGTGAACTGGCACACGGACGTGTCGTGCGATTCGTTCACTCAGTAGGAATCAGGATGCGGGAATCAGGAAGCAGGGGGCCGGGAACTGGTCTGATTGCCTGATTCCGAGACCGCGGCGCAGTTGATGGTCGTCGCGATGGGCCTGGTGGCGACCGCAACGATTCTGTTCTTCGTTCGCACGGCGGCCGCGCGACAGTCGCTCATCCTGTCGTAGCCGAAGGGAACCGAGGCGGGCTGCGCCCGCCTCGGTCTTCCCGAGCTAAACCGGCACTATCAAGGTCTGCAGACGTGCGAGGTCCGGGTTTTTCGCGAAGGCTTCGCGCAGGCGCGGCTCACGGAGGCTGTCCCGCACTCTGCGCATGACGTCGAACGAACGCTGGTAGGCCTGCTGCGCGTCGACGGTTCGTCCCGTATCTCTGAAGAAATGCCCGAGTGCGAGTTCAGTTTTCCAATGCTGAGCGGGGTTGCCAAGCGTCACGGCGAGATCGCGCGCCGCGCGGAAATGTCCTTCGGCCCTATCCCAATCCCGCTCTGCGCTGGCGATCGCACCTGCGAGCCGCCATCCTTTCACCAGATTCTTGCGTGCATTGGTGCGAGTGGCCAGGTCGAGGCACTCCGCGCTGTGGCGTCGCGCCGTCTGCAAATCTCCGCGTGCGACCGCGAGTTCGCCCATGCCTGCGAACATCCTGATCGAATAGCGGAATCGCATCCACAAGCTGACAGACGGATTCGCGTAGTACTTGAAGACGCTGTCGTACTGATCCTGCGCGTGCGCCTCATCTCCGCGCGCGCTGAAGATCTCGGCAAGATTGAGCTCGGCGTTCGGCTGCGATCCGGGATCGCGACGACGACGGCCGATCTGTGCGCTGGTGGCGTTGAGCGCCGCGGCCTCGTCGAGATCCCCCAGTTCGGCATACAGCCAGCCGAGGCAATTGAGCAATCGATGGTGAATCGCTTCGTCGCCGATGCGCTTGGCGAGCGAGAGGCCTTCGGTGAACAGCGCACAGGCCTCGTCGTACTCGCCCTTGGCTGTCAGCGTCAGCCCGTGTATGAAACAACTGAACAGAAGTGGCATCAGCTGACCGTGCTCGCGGGCAATCGCCATTCCTTCTCTTTGGAGACGTGATGCCTCGTCGTACTCGCCGGCCCAGTTCCGGACCAGACCCGCGACTGACAGCGAGAGCGAGCGATTCACGGTGTCGCCGGCGGCCGTGCTGATCGCGATCGCCTTGTCGAGTGCGGGAGCGCTTTCCTCGAGCACGCCGGTCACGCCACGGACGAATCCGATGGTGAGGTACGCACGGCCGTGGGCGAACTGCGCACCCGCTGGTTCGGCCACCGCGATCGCCTCGCGCGCGGATCGCAGCGCCAACTCGATCTGACGGCCCCACGTGGCGCCCCACGCGATCACCGCCAGCGCGTCGGCCTCGTTGCCCCGGTCACCGATCAATCGCGCCAGCGGCAGGATCCGTTCGCCTTCCGCCTCGGAGCGCTCGAAGTCACTGGTGACGAAGTACAACCGGGCCTTCGCCTGGTGAATCTTGATGAGCGTCTCGGTGTTGCCGACTTCCCCGGACAGTCGTTGTGCGGCGCCGAATGCCTCGTCGTAGAGCGCGAGCGCTTCGTGCGTCGAAAAGCTCCGCTCGGCCTGCTCCGCCGCGGCCATCAGATACTCGAGCGCCTTGTCCCATCGCTGCGCCTGCGCGTAATGATGCGCGAGGACGCCGTACTGCTCGGACACCCGATCGGCGTACACCTGTTCGACCGCTTCCCCGATGCGGGCATGCTGCGATCGCCGCTCGCCTTCGGGCTGCGCCTCGTACGCCACTTCATGCGTCAATGCGTGTCTGAATGCATAGACGACCTCAGGCCAGACACGGGCGTTGTGAATCAACTCGGCCGCGCGAAGCGCCCGGAGTCGTTCTTCCAGTGCTGCCGGCGCCTCGGGAATCACGCGCTCGAGGACGCGCCGCGGAAATTCACGGCCGATCACTGCCGCGACACGAAGCACATCGCGCGAGGCGGGATCGAGCCGTCCGAGCCGCCCGAGCACGACGTCCCTGACGCTGTCCGGGAGCTCGATCTTCGCAATCGGACGAACGAGCACCATCTCGTCACCGCGGCGTTTGAGCAGTCCGCGCTCGTCGAGCGATCGCAAGACCTCTTCGACGAAAAACGGATTGCCCTCGGCCTTGTCGTCGAGCAACTGCTGCAACTCCACCGACAGCGCGGCAACGCCCACGAGCCCGCATCCAATCGCGCCGGCATCCGAGCGAGACACTTTCGACAGCGTCAACTGCGTCCCGAAAGTGCCCTGCGCGAACGGCAGCGTGTATCCGGTCCGATGCGTCGCGCACAATAGAATCCGACCAGACAGCAGGCTCTCGGCCATCATCGCCAGGAACTCGCCCGTTGCCGGATCCATCCAGTGCAGATCCTCGAGCACGACGATGAGCGGCCGGACGGTCGAGAGGGCATGGAGCAGCCGGCCAATCGCTTCGAACGTCGCCGCGCGCCGCAACTTCGGATCGAGCCGTTCGACCGAGGGCTCGCTCGCGCCGATCGAGAGCAGCGATCGCAGATACGGCACCGACGCGCGAACGTCTTCATCGAGGAGCGCCGTCGCGCGATCGACTCGATCGGCGATCGCCTCGTCCGAATCGTTCGGTTGCACCGAGAAGATGTTCTTGAGCAGATCGATCAGCGGATGGAGCGGCCGCGCGCTCCCGAAAGACACGGCGGAGCCCTGCAGCCATGCGGCGCGCTGCCGCGTGTGCCTGCGGAACTCCTGAAGGAGGCGCGTCTTCCCAATGCCGGGATCGCCGGTGAGCAGCAGCGCGCGGCCACGGCCATCCTCGACTTGCGTCAGCAGATCGGCGAGGAGCGCCAGTTCGTGAACACGGGAGACGAAGGGAGTCGCGTGGCGATCGGTGTCGGCCAGACCGAGGATGCGCCACGGCTGCCGATTGCCCGATGCGCTTCCGACCGGCTCGACGTCGAATCGCCGCTCGAGAAAGCCACGCGTCGATTCCGACGCGAGGATCGGCTCCCCTGGGTACAACGTCAGCATCTGCTCGAGCAGGGCCTCCGCCGTCCAGCGCGCGTCGGCATCGATCTCGACTCGGTCCTCCACGCGACCCACCAGCATCTCGTCGGTATGCAGGGCGATCCGTACCAGCGGGGCCCGCGACGACCGCGAGGCACCGACGTCGCGGTGCACGGCAAACGCCGCATGTGCGGCGTGGCGGGCCGCGTCTTCGACGAGATCGAGACCGAACGCCGCCTTGACCGACGACGTGCCGACCTCGATGACGCGTCCGCCGAACGCGCTCGCCTTCGTCGCGACCTGTTCGAGCGTGTGCGTGCGCTCGTGATCGGCGGGCGCCGGACTCGATTCGAGCACCGCGGCCTGAAGCAGCGTGACGCGCGTCCGCTCCCATCGTATCGGCGCAGCCGCCTTCGTCATCGATGGCCGGCCGTTCTGCTCGTCGGATCGCGCCGCCGATTCCGATCGACGACGGGGGTTGGCGCCTTCATCGAAGAGGCCGTGCCGCTCCATCCGATACCGCAGGGTGTTCCGGGCCAATCCCAGGCGCGCCGCGGCGCGCGAGATGTTCCAGCCTTCAATCCGCAGCGCGTCTTCGAGGCGCGCGCGCTCCATCACCGCGAGCTGCTCGTTCACGTTCGCGCCCGACGAGGGCGCGGGCGCGACGCGCGCCGTCCGCGGGAGCTGCAACCGATCGGCCGACACCGTCGACGCGTCGGTCAGGAGCGCCACTCGCTCCATGACGTTGGCCAGCTCTCGCACGTTGCCGGGCCACGAGTACGCGACCAGCGCCGCTTCCGCATCCGACGACAACGTCTTGGCCGGCAACCCGTACTCGCTGCAGGCATGATCGAGAAAGTGGCGGGCCAGCATCACCACGTCGGCGCCGCGCTCGCGCAGCGCTGGAAGCCGCACGGTCATCACCGCCAGACGATGGTAGAGATCCTCGCGGAACCGACGCGTACTGATCGCGGCACCCAGATCTTCGCTCGTCGCCGCGAGCACCCACGCATCGGCCGGCTCCGCTCTGGTGCTGCCGAGACGTCGGACTGCACGATCTTCGAGCGCCTTGAGCAGCTTCACCTGCAAGCCGTCCGGCATCAGCCCGATCTCGTCGAGGAAGATCGTGCCGCGGTGGGCGACCTGCAGCAGACCTGCCTTGGCCTGTCGCGCATCGGTGAACGCACCGCGCTCGAACCCGAAGAGTTCCGCTTCGAGCAACGTGTCGGGAATCGCGGCGCAGTTCACGTCGACGAATGCCGCACCGGAACGCGGCCCCATTTCGTGAATCAGATGCGCGACGAGGCCTTTGCCGGTGCCGGTCTCTCCGGTAATGAGAACGGGAGGCAACCGTTTCTGCGCTGCCGCAGGTCGCGCAAGCAGACGGGCAAGTTCGTCACGAACGGCGGCCAGTGCCGGGCTGGCTCCGAGCAACTGCTGCAACGGCATCCGCCTATCCTAATCAAAGGAATCAGGAATCCGGAATCGGGAATCCGGAATCGGGAATCGGGAATCGGGCGTAGGTTATTAGGGATAGTTGAACTGTTCTACTTCGAGAGTTTCCTCGTCCAGTTGATGGCGACGACGATCGGCGCGGCAGGGCTTTCGACCGCGGTATTGAGGAGGAAACGGCCATCACGAGCGACCGCGTACTGCGGCTTGTTGCCGACGACGTTCGTGCCGGTGGCCAGATAGGTCTGGAATAACACCACCGGCAGTTTCACATCAGGCGTGGCGCCGCCAAGCGCGACCGATACCGCCATCAGCTTGCCGTCAGGGGCGAGATAGAAGATCTCTTTCCCATCAGCGGACCAGCGCACTTGTGTGCCGCCGCCCGTCGACACCTGCGTGCGCGACTTGCCTTCCGGAAACGACTGCACGAACACCTCAGTCCGTCCGCTTTCGATCGAGACCAGAGCCACCCATTTCCCATCCGGCGAGAACTGTCCTTCGGTCTCGTCGAACGGCGATGCGGCGACGGCAATCTCGCGCGGCTCGCCCATGGTCGACACGGCGATGAGATCCTGTCCGGTCTTGTCGTTCGCACGTCGAAGCAGCACATAGCGGCGATCGCGCGTCCACGACAGCACGGCTCCGCGCACTTCGCTCGCAAACAACGGTTCGGCAGGACCGCCGGTGATCGACTGTCGTGTCGCGCCGCCGTTCGCGGGGAATCGTCCCGAGTTGTAGACGACATGCTGACCATCAGGATCAAACAACGGATGCGCGTCCGCTGGCGGGCCATCGGTGACGCGCCGGGCCAGACCGCGTGCGAGCTCGATGATCCAGATGTCGTTGTCGCCGCTGCGGCCACTGAAGACAACCGCGGATTGTTCGTCGGCGCTCAACTCGGGCGAGCCGTTGTTGCCGGTGTCGGGCTCGCCGATCGCGCGCACCACGGCGCCCTTGCGATCGACCCATACGAGCTGCCGTCGCTGCGCGCTGCCCGTGCGGTATGCGAGTACTCCGGTGGTTGACGCAGCGACCGCGGCGGGACCACCGAGAAACCCCTGCGCAATCACGACTGGATCCCCGCTCACCGTGCCGGTGTCGGCGTTGAAGTTGTATGCCTCCAAGACCCCTTGTCTCGTCGAGAGCAGTCGGTCCGGCGGAGCGAAGCCTCCTGCCGCTGCGGCGAGAACACGAACCGGCGTCGTCTTGTCGAGCGAGCCGATGAAGATGCCTCTCGTCTCTGCGGCGCCGAGCGTCGATGAAAACAGGAATCGCCTGCCGTCCGGCAAGAACTGAGGCCACCGGTGATCGGGGCCCGAGCCGCCGGCGTTCGGCTCAGTGGCCCGCTCGGCACGGCCGCCGCGAATCGAGACGCGCATGATCGGATCCTGGACGCCGGGCGAGAACAGGATCACGCCATCGCTGTTCCACGCGCCGCCGCGACCGTTGGCGGCATCCGCGACCGCAATCGGGCGCCCACCGTCGACGTCGATGCGCTTCACTTTGCCATCGGCGAAGAACCCGATGCTGCGGCCGTCGGGCGACCAGAACGGATTGCTCGCGTTCTCGGTACCGGGAAGCACGCGGCTTTCGGCGCCATCGATGGGGCGCACCCACAACATCGGGATGCGGTTTTGATTCGCGATGAACGCGATCTGCCTGCCGTCGCCCGTCAACGCCATCGTCGGATCGTCGGTGGGCGGCGTCGTGAGCTCGAGGCGCAACGACGGCGTGTCGTTCGGTCTCGTCATGCGACGGACCGCTCGATACGTGAGGCCAACGGCCAGGAACGCCAGGAGGAGCGCCCCGATTCCAACCAATGGCCACAGCCGGCTGCGCGGCGTCGCCGGCGCGACAGCCCCAACGGCAGGCATCGGATGCTCCATCGTCCAGCGCAGTTCTCCTGTGACGTCGCCGATGCTCTGCCACCGGCGATCGCGATCCTTTTCGAGACAGCGACGCAGCAGGTGATCGAGGTGTGGCTGCGATTGCAGGGCGGGAATTGGTGGCGGCTCGCTGCCCATGATCGCGGCGATCGCCGTCACCGCCGTCTTTCCCTCGAACGCCTTCCGTCCGGCCAGCATTTCGTAGAGCACGCAGCCGAACGCGAAGATGTCGACGCGATGATCGCCTTCGCCGCCATCGAGCTGCTCGGGTGACATGTACTGCACAGTGCCCGAAAAGCCGCTCGACACCGTCGCACTCGGCGGACGTGTCGCCACCATCGAGGGCGCCATGGTGGCAGCCAGCGAGGCGTCGAGTCCTGACGGACGCAATGTCGCCGTTCGCGACGCGAGTCCGAAGTCGAGGAGCTTCACCGCAGGTGTGCCCGACGTGCCCGGCCGCTTGATCAGCATCACGTTGCCGGGCTTCAGATCGCGATGCGAAATCCCCGCGCGGTGCGCCCGATCGAGTGCATCACCGATCTGGACCGCGATCGCCAGCGTCTCGGCGATCGGCACGATCGGCGATCGCATCAAGCGCGACGCCAGCGTCTCGCCCTCGAGGTGCTCGAGGACGATGTAGTCGAGATCGCCGTGCCGGCCGATGTCGTGAATCGTGCAGATGTGCGGATCGTTGAGTGCCGCGATCGCCCGCGCTTCCTGCTCGAAGCGCTGACGGGACTCGGCGTCCGCGGCGAGAGAACCGCTCAGCACTTTGATCGCAACCGTCCGATCGAGGCGCGTGTCGCGCGCCCGATACACCTCGCCCATGCCCCCTTCACCGATGGGCGCGATGATTTCGTAGGGTCCCAGACGGGTTCCAGACTCGAACGCCATACGACCGGATGAATTCTAGCGCGCTAATTGCCGCGTTCGATGAACAGGTTGGCGAGCAACTGATCCACGGGCACGAAATCATCCGTCAGCGTGATCGCCCGTCCGGAGACGAGATAGGCCTTCAGGCGATCGTCCGGCAACGGCGTGGTTCGCGAATGGGGATCGTCGGGTGACGTGATCGCGTCGAACCGCTCCCGATCGAGCGGCTGCTTCGAGGCCATGAGGACGTAGGTGTTCCGATCGAACGGGCGGAACCCCTCGCCGCGACCGAACACGTAGACGTGCGGAAACACCGCACGCAACGCGTTGGCGTACGCCTTCAGGAACTCGCCCCCGTCGAACTTGTCGATGATGTTCGTCAGATAGATCCCGTCTGGCTTCAAGCGAGCGGCGACAATGCGATTGAACTCGACTGTCGTCAAATGGTACGGAATCGAGAGATCGTTGAACGCGTCTCCGTATGCGATGTCGTAGCGCTTGGAATCGGCCCGTTCCGCCAGGAACACGCGCGCGTCCTGGTTGAAGGAACGAATCCGCGAGGTGGCCGGCAGACCAAGCCGCTCGTGTGCGACCGCGATGACGGCGGGATCGATCTCGACGACGTCGACAGTGGCCGAGGGATAGGTCGCTTCGACATAGCGCGGGAACGAGTAGCCGCCGCCCCCGATGAAGAGCGTGTCGAGCTGCGATCGCCCGGTCGCATGCACTCGGGTCAGGTTCGAGTACGCCTGCTCGTAGCCGTAATCGAGCGCCGTCGGATCGTCGAGCACGACATAGCTGTGTATCAGTCGATCGAGCATCAGCATGCGGCCGATGTGCCCCTTCTCGTAGGTCTCGATCACTTTGATGCAGTAATAGTTCGATTCGACGTCACACGGGGCCCGATAGCGGTCGTGTGTCTCCGCCCGGAGCGCGAGCAGCACGACCACACCGGCCGCCGCAGCCGCCGCTCTGCTCTTCCTGCCGATCGGCAGCGCGCCGACAGCGAGCCCGGTGGCGAGGAGGATCGCCGCCACGAGCCACACGATCGTCCGCGTCCCGAGCCAGGAGATCAGCCAGAAGCCGGTGAGAAACGTCCCGACGATCGATCCCACCGTCGATGCGGCGTAGATCGTCCCCACCGTGTGGCCGCCGCGCGCGAGATCCGCGAGCGCGAGCTTCACGACCATCGGCGACACCATGCCGAGCACGAAGCTTGGCAGGAAGAAGATGAGGGTGATCGACACGACGATGCGCGGGAGAAACGAGAGGCCGAGGGAGGCGCCTTCAATGGCATGCGTGACGACCAGGATCGCCGCGCTCGCGAGGCTGCCCAGCACGAAGATCAGTCCGAGCGTTCGACGCGAGGCGTGGCGGTCGGCCACGAAGCCGCCGAAGAAGTTGCCACCGGAGATGCCGGCCAGCACGACGCCGATGATGCTCGTCCAGGTATACAGCGACACGCCGATATACGGGGCCATGATCCGCCCCGCAATCAATTCGATCACGAGGGTGCAGGCGCTGCTGATGAAGGCGAGGAGGCACGAGAGCCACATCGGGGCATGGTAACGGAGATTACGGGGGAACGGAGGGGACGCAAGAAACGGAGGGGACGGAGGAACGGATTAACAGGAGGAACGGAGAAACGGAGACCGGACGGAGGACGCCACGCCGAACTGAGGCGAGCCGTCGGACTGATACGCTGACTGCCGTCGTTGCGACCTTCCGATCAATTGCTCCTATGGGTTACCACGTGACGTAACTCCGCTCGTCTCCGTTGCTCCGTTTCTCCTGTTAATCCGTTTCCTCCGTCCCCTCCGTTTCCTCCGTCCCCTCCGTTTCCTCCGTCCCCTCCGTTAGCTTGAGCCGAGCTGATCACGCACGATCGGTACGACCCGCGTCCCATACAGCTCGATGCTCCTCATCAACTTTTCATGAGGCAGCGTGCCGTTGCTGTATTTGAGATCGAAGCGTGAGAGACCGAGCGTCCGCACCGTCTTCACGATCTTGGCCGCCACCGTCTCGGGTGAACCGACGAAGAGCGCGCCGTCAGCGGCTTCCCGTTCGAAATGCGCGCGGCCGATCGGCTGCCATCCACGTTCGGCGCCGATGCGGTTCATCAGCCCTGCATGGTGCGGCCACAGTTCTTCCCTGGCCTGCTCGTCGGTGTCTGCGACGTGACCGGGCGAATGCACGCCAATGGGGAGCATCGGCTTGCCGAAGCGCTGAAGCATCTGTCGATAGAGCTCTGAGTACCCGGTGAACCGTTGGGGGCTGCCGCCGATGATCGCGAGCATCAGCGGCAGGCCGTAGTGAGCGGCGCGGACAACCGATTCAGGGCTTCCGCCGACGGCCACCCAGGTCCGCAGCGTCCCGGTCTCGCTCGGCGGATACACCGTCTGGTTCGAAAGCGGCGCGCGCAGTTGCCCACTCCATGTGACCGGCTGCCCTTTCAGCAGCTCCACGAAGAGGTTGAGCTTCTCTTCGAACAGCGGCTCATAGTTCGACAGGTCGAAGCCGAACAGAGGAAATGACTCCGTAAACGATCCGCGACCAACGAGCACTTCTGCGCGTCCATGAGAGAGGGCGTTGAGCGTCGAGAACCGCTCGAAGACGCGAACCGGATCGTCCGTGCTCAGCACGGTGACCGCCGTCCCCAGTCGGATGCGCGTCGTGCGGCTGGCAATCGCGGCGAGGACGACCTCGGGTGCGGAAATCGAGAAGTCCTTGCGGTGATGTTCGCCGACGCCAAAGAATTCGAGTCCAAGCTGGTCGGCGAGCACGCCCTCATCGAGCACGTGACGCAGAACCTCGGCCTGGGGCAGAGGCGCGCCATCAGTGCCAACAGTCACGTCGCCAAACGTATCGAGACCCAACTCAATCGGATGTGTCACGTAGGGTTTTTCACCGAAACTTGGAGGATGGTAGGCTGGCAGTAATGCTGCACAATCGTACTACCAGCGTCATCAGCCGGATCCTGTCCCTGCTCAGGCAGTTTCAAACGGTCCTTTGTCATCAGGTGGACTCCGTATTGTTGGGCGGCATGGTTGTGGTTGATACTGCCGGGTCCTGTAATTGAACACTGAACCACCGGGGTGTGCTCCATGCACCAGACCGATACTTCTCTACCCACTGGCGTACTGGCGGGTCAGCGCAATGAGCTTTCAGAACTTTTGACCGCGCTCCAGGCCGTCCGGGATGGTGACTTTTCGGTTCGACTCCCCGGCGACTGGACCGGTCTCGAGGGAAAGATTGCCGACACGCTGAACGAGATCGTCGCGGCCAACGCCCGCATCGCGGACGAGCTCGAACGCGTCGGCACCGTCGTCGGCAAGCGCGGAAAGACGCGGCAGCGCGTGAAGTTCGGTCGCGTGGGCGGTGCGTGGGGCGAGATGGAAACGTCGGTCAACACGCTGATCGACGATCTGCTCTGGCCGACGACAGAAGTCACACGCGTGCTCGCGGCGGTGGCCAAGGGCGACCTGCTGCAGACCGTCCGCCTCGATGTCGATGGACGTCCGCTCGAAGGCGAGTTCCTGCGCTCGGCCACGATCGTCAACACGATGATCGAGCAGCTGGGGGTGTTCACCTCGGAAGTGACGCGGGTGGCGCGCGAGGTCGGCACCGACGGCAAGCTCGGAGGTCAGGCCGCCGTCCGCAACGTCAGCGGCGTCTGGAAGGATCTCACCGACAGCGTCAACTCGATGGCGAGCAACCTGACCGGTCAGGTGCGCAACATCTCGGAGGTGACGATTGCGGTCGCCAACGGCGACCTCTCGCGCAAGATCACCGTCGACGTCCGCGGCGAGATCCTGCAGCTGAAGGAAGCGATCAACACGATGGTCGATCAGCTGCGATCGTTCGCGTCGGAAGTGACGCGCGTCGCGCAGGAGGTCGGCACCGAAGGACGACTCGGCGGCCAGGCGGTGGTGCCGGGCGTCGCCGGCACGTGGAAGGACCTCACCGACTCGGTCAACGCGATGGCGCGGAACCTCACCGGCCAGGTCCGCAACATCGCCGAGGTGACCACGGCAGTCGCGCGTGGCGATCTGTCGCGGAAGATCACGGTCGACGTGCGCGGCGAGATTCTCGAGCTGAAGAACACGATCAACACGATGGTCGATCAGCTCAACGCGTTCGCGTCGGAAGTCACGCGCGTGGCGCGCGAGGTCGGCACCGACGGCAAGCTCGGTGGCCAGGCCCAGGTGCCCGGCGTCGCCGGCACGTGGAAGGACCTCACCGACAACGTCAACTTCATGGCCAGCAACCTCACCGCGCAGGTGAGAAACATCGCCGACGTCGCCACCGCCATCGCCGGCGGCGACCTGTCCAAGAAGATCACGGTGAACGTCAGCGGCGAGATTCTGCTGCTGAAAGAGACCATCAACACGATGGTCGATCAGTTGAACGCCTTCGCCGGCGAAGTGACACGGGTGGCGCGCGAGGTCGGCACCGAGGGACGGCTGGGCGGCCAGGCCAAGGTGCTTGGCGTCGCCGGCACGTGGAAGGACCTCACCGACTCGGTGAACTGGATGGCGAACAACCTCACCGCGCAGGTGAGAAACATCGCCGAAGTCGCCACCGCGATCGCGAGCGGCGATCTCTCGAAGAAGATCACGGTCGACGTCAGCGGCGAGATCCTCGAGCTGAAGAACACGATCAACACGATGGTCGATCAGCTCAACGCGTTCGCAGCCGAGGTGACGCGCGTCGCCCGCGAGGTCGGCACCGAAGGCAAGCTCGGAGGTCAGGCGCAGGTGCAGGGTGTCGCCGGGACGTGGAAGGACCTCACCGACAACGTCAACTTCATGGCGAGCAACCTCACCGCGCAGGTGAGAAACATCTCCGAAGTCGCCACCGCCATCGCCGGCGGAGACCTCTCGAAAAAGATCACGGTCGACGTGCGCGGCGAGCTCCTGCTGCTCAAGGACACGCTCAACACCATGGTCGAGCAGCTCCGATCGTTTGCCGCGGAAGTCACGCGGGTGGCGCGCGAGGTCGGCACCGACGGACGACTCGGCGGGCAGGCGGTCGTGCCCGGTGTCGGCGGGACGTGGAAGGATCTGACCGACAACGTCAACCTGCTCGCTGCGAACCTCACGACGCAGGTCCGCAACATCGCGGAAGTCACCACCGCGGTCGCGCGTGGCGACCTGTCCCGCAAGATCACGGTCGACGTCAAGGGCGAGATCCTCGAACTGAAGAACACCATCAACACGATGGTCGATCAGCTCAATGCGTTCGCGGCGGAAGTCACGCGCGTGGCCCGCGAGGTCGGCACCGAAGGTCTCCTCGGCGGACAGGCCCAGGTGCCCGACGTGGCCGGCACGTGGAAGGACCTCACCGACAACGTCAACGTCATGGCCGCCAACCTCACCGAGCAGGTGCGCGGCATCGTCAAGGTCGTCACCGCGGTCGCCAACGGCGACCTGCAGCAGAACCTCACGGTGAAAGCGAAGGGCGAAGTCGCCGCGCTGGCCGACACGATCAACGACATGACCGGAACGCTCGCGACCTTCGCCGATCAGGTGACGTCGGTCGCACGCGAAGTCGGCGTCGAAGGCCGCCTCGGCGGGCAGGCCAACGTGCCCGGCGCAGCGGGCACCTGGAAGGACCTCACCGGCAACGTGAACCTGCTGGCCGCCAACCTGACGACGCAGGTGCGCGCGATCGCCGAAGTCGCCACCGCGGTCACCAAGGGTGACCTCACGCGATCGATTCAGGTCGACGCGCGCGGCGAGGTCGCCGAGCTCAAAGACAACATCAACACGATGATCGACAACCTGCGGTTGACGACCGACCGCAACACCGAGCAGGACTGGTTGAAGACGAACCTCGCGCGCTTCACCGGCATGCTCCAGGGGCAACGCGATCTCGCGACCGTCGGCAAGCTCCTGCTCTCGGAGCTGGTGCCGCTGGTCAACGCGCATCAGGGCGTCATCTACCAGATGGACGTCGAGCCGACGCCGATGCTGAAGATGCTGGCGAGCTACGCCGAGGTCTCGGACAATCCGTATCCGGCGCAGTTGAAGATCGGCGAAGGCTTCATCGGACAGTGCGCCCGCGACAAGCGGCGCATCCTGGTGTCCGATGTGCCGCGCGACACGGTGAGGGTGGGGTCGGTGTTCTTCCACGCCCTGCCCCGCAATCTGGTCGTCTTCCCCGTCGTCTTCGAAGGTCAGATCAAGGCGGTGATCGGCATCGCCTCGCTGCGTGATTTCTCCGAGACGCACCTCGCGTTCCTCGAGCAGCTCACCGCGAGCATCGGCATCGTGCTGAACAGCATCGAAGCGACGATGCAGACCGAAGGACTGCTGAAGCAGTCGCAGGAGCTTGCCGGCGAGCTGCAGACACAGCAGAAGGAGCTGCAGCAGACCAACGAGGAGCTGGCGCTGAAGGCGCAGCAGCTGGCCGAGCAGAACGCCGAAGTCGAACGCAAGAATCAGGAGATCGAACAGGCGCGGCGCGCGCTCGAAGACAAGGCCGAGGAGCTCGCGCTCACCTCGAAGTACAAGTCCGAGTTCCTCGCGAACATGTCGCACGAGCTGCGCACGCCGCTCAACAGCATCCTGATCCTCGGCCAGCAGCTCTCGGACAACCCCGAAGGCAACCTCACCGGCAAGCAGGTGGAGTTCGCCCGCACGATTCAGGGCGCCGGGACCGATCTTCTCAATCTGATCACCGACATCCTCGATCTCTCGAAGATCGAGTCGGGAACGGTGACGGTGGAGGCCGAAGAGATCTTCTTCACCACCCTGCTCGACATGGTGGTCCGCACCTTCTCGCACGATGCCGAGAATCGCGGGCTGTCGTTCGACGTCAGCGTCGACTCGGCGCTCGGCCGCAGCATCGTCACCGACTCGAAGCGGCTGCAGCAGGTGTTGAAGAACCTGCTGTCGAACGCCTTCAAGTTCACGGCGCAGGGCGGCGTACGACTGAGCGTTTCGGAAGTGACCGGAGGATGGACACCGAACCATCCCGTCCTCGGCCAGGCCGGGCGCGTGGTCTCGTTCGAAGTGGCCGACACCGGCATCGGCATCCCGCCGGAGAAGCAGCGGATCATCTTCGAAGCGTTCCAGCAGGCGGACGCGAGCACGAACCGCAAGTACGGCGGCACGGGTCTCGGTCTCGCGATCAGCCGCGAGCTCTCGAGCCTGCTCGGCGGCGAGATTCAGCTGCGCAGCGCGCCAGGTGTCGGCAGTACGTTCACGCTCTATCTCCCGCTTCGCTATGCCGGCCCCTCCACCGCCGCCGATCCGGTTGAACCATCGCCGACGCTGGGGGCACGGTCGCCGGCGCCGGTCGTCACGTTCCCGGCGGCACGAATCCCCGAGCGTTCGGTGGAAGTCGTCGAAGACGATCGTGACATCATCAAGGCGGGAGACCCGACGCTCCTGGTCGTCGAAGACGACGTGCATTACGCGCGCATCCTCGTCGATCTGGCACGCACCAACGGGATCAAGCCGGTGGTCGCGATGCGAGGCGGTGACGCGCTTGCGCTCGCGCGGCAATATCGACCGACCGCCGTGTCGCTCGATGTGTTCCTGCCCGACATGCTGGGATGGACGGTACTGAGTCAGTTGAAGCAGGACCCCGAGACGCGGCACATCCCCGTGCAGATCCTCACGCTCGACGAAGATCGGCAGCACGGGCTGGCGCGCGGCGCGTTCTCCTTCATCAGCAAGCCGACCACGAAGCAGGGCCTCGAGGCGGCGATCGCGCGCATCCGGTCCTATGCGACTCCGCGTCGCAAGCGTCTGCTCGTGGTCGAAGACAACCCCGCCGAACAGTTGAGCGTTCAACAGCTCCTCGGGCACGACGACATCGAAATCGTGATGGCCGATACCGGCGCGGCGGCGCTCGCCGCGATGAGCGAGCAGACGTGTGACTGCGTGGTCCTCGATCTGCGGCTGCCGGACATGTCGGGCTTCGAGGTCCTGGAACGGATCAGTCAGAACCAGGACTTCGCGGACGTGCCGGTGGTCGTCTTCACCGGTCGCGAGCTCTCAGCCGACGAGGACGCGCGGCTGCACACGCTGGCGCGCAGTGTGGTGGTCAAGGGCGTGGAGTCGCCGGAACGGCTGCTCGACGAAACGTCGTTGTTCCTCCATCGCGTCGTCTCCGAACTGCCGGTCGAGAAGCAGCGCATGCTCGAACGGCTGCACCGATCCGACGACGACCTCGTAGGCAAGGCCGTGCTGGTCGTCGACGATGACGTGCGCAACATCTTTGCGCTGAGCAGCGTGCTCGAACGGCGCGGAATGCACGTCCTGACGGCCAACACCGGCAGCGAAGCGATCGACCTGATGGAAAGAACGTCCAACCTGTCGATCGTGTTGATGGATATCATGATGCCGGAGATGGACGGCTATCAGACCATCCGTCGCATCAGAACCAACTCGGCATTCCGGCGGCTGCCGATCGTGGCACTCACGGCCAAGGCGATGAAGGGCGACCGGGAGAAATGCTTCGAGGCGGGTGCCTCCGACTATCTGGCGAAACCGGTGAACACCGAGCAGCTCCTGTCGGTGCTTCGTATGTGGCTCCATCGATAAAGGCGACCAATCATGAGTGGCAGTACGCGGGTCAATCGAGTCAATATCCTGCTGGTCGACGACCAGCCATCGAAGCTGCTCACATACGAATCGATCCTGAGCGAGCTGGGCGAAAACCTTCTGACCGCAAGTTCGGCGACCGAAGCGCTCGACTGTCTCCTGCGAACGGAGATCGCCGTCGTGCTCGTGGACGTGTGCATGCCCGACCTCGATGGATACGAGCTCGCGTCGATGATCCGGCAGCATCCCCGCTTCCAGAAGACGTCGATCATCTTCGTGTCGGCGGTGCTCATGACCGATCTCGATCGTCTGCGCGGATACGAGAGCGGCGGGGTCGACTACGTGCCGGTACCGGTGGTGCCGGAGATCCTGCGGGCCAAAGTCAGCGTGTTCGCCGATCTCTATCGCAAGACGCGCGCGCTTGAACGTCTCAACGCCGAGCTCGAACGCCGCGTGAGCGAACGCACCGCGGCCCTCGAGGCCTCGACCGCAGCGCTGAAGGAAGCGGATCGCCGGAAGGACGAGTTCCTGGCGATGCTCGCGCACGAACTCCGCAATCCGCTCGCGCCGATCAGCACCGCCGTGCAGCTGCTGCGCCTCAAGGAGTTGTCCGAATCACAGCGCGATCGGGCGCGTGACGTGCTCGAACGCCAGGTCCAGCATCTGGTGTTTCTCGTCGACGATCTGCTCGACGTGTCGCGCATCACGCGCGGCATGATCACGCTGCATCGCGAGCGCGTGCTCGTCGGCGCGGTGGTGGCGCGAGCGGTGGAGACGGCGCGTTCCGCGATCGATGAACGACGCCATACGCTCACACTCGAACTGTCGGACGAAGTGCTGTCGGTCGAAGGCGACAAGGCACGCCTGACGCAAGTCGTCGGAAACCTCCTCAACAACGCCGCGAAGTTCATGGAGCCGGGTGGGCGCATCCTGCTCAAGGTCGCGCGCGAAGGCACGTCGGTCGCCATCACCGTCAAGGACAACGGGATCGGCATCTCGAAGGAACAGATGCCTCGCATCTTCGACCTCTTCACCCAGGCCCATGCCAAATCCGACACCGAGCAAGGAGGACTCGGCATCGGCCTGGCGCTCGTCCGACGCCTGATCGAAATGCACGGCGGAACCGTCGCCGCGCACAGCTCCGGACCAGGCCAGGGCACGGAGATCACCGTGCGTCTGCCGTTGTGGGCGACCCAGGGCGTCGCCCGTCCCGATGAACCGGTCATATTGCCGCCATCGACGTCAGCGCCGCAGGTCGGTCCGTGCCGCATCCTCGTGGTCGACGATCACCCCGATGCGGTCGAGGCGCTGTCGATGCAGCTGCAGGTGGCAGGGCATGACGTGCGTTCGGCCAACGACGGCATCGAGGCGATGACCATCGGGGAATCGTTCCAGCCGCAGGTGGTGATCCTCGATCTCGGGATGCCGAAGATGGACGGGTATGAAACCGTGAGAAGTATGCGCCGGCGGGCGTGGGGATCGCGGGCCCTGATTGTCGCCTTGACCGGCTGGGCGCAGCCCTATGATCGGCAGAAAACGGCCGAAGCCGGCTTCGATGCACATCTTGTCAAGCCGGTGACCGAGTTCGAATTATTTCAGGCAATTGCTGCAGGTCGGGCGACCAACGCGGACACTCCGGCGTTATGATCCGCTACACGACCCGAGCCCATCTTTTACACTCGCCCTAAAGGCGGGGGTCCGGGTCACGGAGATCGCCAGCGGTTGCAGCGGTTCAGCTCGGTACGAGAATCGCAGCCGCGGCCCCAAAAGCGTAAAAGGACTTATGGATCTCGCAGTAGCGGAATCGCTCGGTCCCGAAGCTCAGCCAAATTTCACTGACGGATTTGGCGAACGGCGACAGGCCATCGGCGCTCGTGGTGAGCGTCTCGAAGTTCTACGGCTGAGCTCGACGCTTGGTGACGCATCTGCACTCGAACTCAGCCTGCGCGAGCGTGCAAGCCGACTGAGTCCGGTCAGGGACGTGCACTTCGCCCATCTCCGGGCGGTCATTCTCGACCAGCAGGCGCGCACGCTTCTGGTCTTCTCCGACTACGTCCCAGGCGTGCGGCTGTCATCGCTCCTGGCCGCCGCCGAGAAGCGCTCGCTCGCACTCGATCTCAATGCGGTGCGCTGCCTTCTGCGTCAGCTCATTCGCGCCTCGGCGGCCTGGAGCGAACTGCTGCCTGGCATTGCTCACGGCGCGATCGGTCCGGAACGGATCATCATCACGCCGGATGGTCAACTCGTGCTGGCCGACGGCGCCGTCGGCGCGATACTCGAGCAGCTTCGCTACTCGCGCGATCGCTACTGGAACGAGCTGCGGGTCCCGTTGCCTCCGCCTCCAGCCACGCCGGCGTTCGACGATCGCACGGACATTGCGCAAATCGGCCTCGTGGCTCTGGCTCTGGTCCTCGGACGCCGCCTGACGAGCGACGTGTACCCATCAGGGTTGGCAGATACGCTCGGTTCTGCATCCGTGCGATCGGGAGTAGGCGTGCTCGAGCCGCTGCCCCCCTCGTTCCGCGAGTGGCTGGGCCGGGCGATGCAGCTCGATGCGCGCCGTTCGTTCCGTTCCGCTTTGGAGGCGGCGGCGGTGCTCGACGAGGCAATCGGCCCCGAGGAGCTGACGCTCGAACGCGATGCCTTCCACATGTTCCAGGCACGATGCCTGACGCTCGACGTTCGTCGGCCCCAAACCGAGATCGCCGACGACGCGATACCCGACGACCCGGTCGGCGACGACGTCGCCTCGGACGTCGACCTCACGCCACGAATCGAAGCGTTGCGCGCGTTTCTCGCACGGTATCCGTTGCATTCGCCGCGTCCAGCTCCTGGTCCACTCGGTCCTGCGCCTCCTGCTCCAGTCGCTGCGGGTCCTGCTCCGGTCGTTGCCGCTCCTGCGCCGGTCGCTACCGCTCCCGCTCGAGTCGCGCCTGTTCCTGCTCCAGTTGCTCCTGCTGTGGACGAGGAACCTGCGAGCGCGGTCGACGAGTCCTTTGCGGAGGAGATCGAAGCGCAGGCGCTGCTCGCCGATCTTGCGCTCGAGGCCGAGCCACCGCCGCGGAGAACCGCGGCACCGGTCCACGCCGATTGGACGGGTCGTCTTCGCTACATTGCGATCGCTGTCCTTGGCGTGGGGAGTCTGATCGTCGCAGCCTTCGCGGCGGGGCTCCTGAAAACCCCGCAAGCCGCGCCCACCGGTACGTTCTCGATTTCGACGAATCCTGTCGGCGTCCCTGTCGTCATCGACAACGTCCGGCGCGGCGTGACGCCGCTCGGCGTCGAACTGTCGCCCGGCCCGCACACCGTTGAACTGATCACCGATCGCGGGCCCCGCCAGTTCCCGATCACGATCAAGTCAGGCGGCGAAGTCTCACAGTTCTTCGACCTGCCGGCCGCGGCCGCAGCCGCGGCATCGCCGACCACGAACGGCGAGTTGCAGGTGCGTACCGATCCGCCGGCGGCAACGGTCGTTGTCGACGGGCGTAGTGTTGGCCGATCTCCTGTCAGCGTTGCCGACCTCCCTCCGGGACCGCACTCGGTGCAGCTCGTATCCGACGGGGGAACGGTGACGGAACGCGTGCTGATCGAACCGGGGAAGATCGCATCACTGTTCGTGCCCCTGGGTCGTGCTGGCACCGGTAGTACCGCAGGGTGGGTCACCGTGTCGGCGCCATCCGACGTGCAAGTGTTCGAGGGCGATCGGTTCATCGGGAGCAACCGGATCGATCGCATCATGCTCCCTGTGGGCCGACACGATCTGGACATCGTGAACGAATCGCTCGGGTATCGCGAGCGTCGCTCGGTGCAGATCACGGCCGGCCAGGTCTCTTCGGTGCGCGTCAATTGGCCCAATGGCACGCTTGCGATCAATGCGGTGCCGTGGGCCGAGGCGTTCGTCGACGGAATGCCCGTCGGCGAAACGCCGATTGGAAACATCCAGGTGCCGATCGGCGTGCACGAAATCGTGCTCCGTCACCCCGATTTGGGTGAACGGCGCGTGACGGTTACCGTGACACTCGGCGCCCCGGGTAAAGTAGGCGCCGACCTGAGAACCAAGTGAACGCCCTAAGAACCAGATGAACAAACGATCCGTCGCGGTGTGGCTGAGCACCGCACTTGTACTTGCGTTGTCGTTGCGGGCTTCGGCTCAGGAGTCGCTGACCTCGGCGCGGCAGCTGTACGCGTCGGCCGAGTACAAGAGCGCGCTGAACATGCTGGACGGGTTGCTCAAAGCCAACCCCACGCCTCCCGATCGGCAGGCAATCGATCTCTATCGCACCTTCTGTCTCGTCGCGCTCGGAAGCGTCGATGAAGCGTCCGCCGCGGTCGACGCCATGATCACGCGCGATCCGCTCTACCACCCAAACCTCGATGACGTTCCACCGCGACTCCGGGCGCTCTTCAGCAACGCCCGGAAGAAGCTGTTGCCGGGAATCATCCAGCAGCGCTACGTCACCGCGAAGGCGGCCTTCGATCGCAATGAATACAAGCCGGCGTCCGAAGGCTTCACCCAACTCCTGATCGCGATCTCTGATCCCGACATCGCGCAAGCCGCCGGTCAGCCACCGCTTTCGGATCTGCGCGTCCTCGCGACCGGATTCAACGACCTGGCGGTCAGGGCGCTGACGCCGCCACCGGCACCGCAGCCGCCCGCGCCTCCGGCCGTGGCATCTGGACCAGGCGTGCCACCGTCGGCAGGCGGCGGGTCTGGCCCTGCGTCTGCCGCGGCAACGCGCGTTGTCGAGGTGTACACGAAAGATACGCCCAACGTTGTTGAACCGATCATGGTGCGGCAGAACATACCTCCGTATCCCGGTAAGGTGACCACGGCGAAGGTCGGCGTCATCGACATCGTCATCGACGAGAACGGCATGGTCGAATCGGCGACGATGGTCGAGTCGGTCGATCCGCTTTACAACCGAGTCCTCATGACGGCCGCCAAGAGCTGGCTGTACCAACCGGCAAAGCGAGACGGCACGCCTGTCAAATTCAGGCGGCGCATTCAAGTCAACCTCACTCAGACCCCGGCGTCGTCCCGGCGAGAGCAAGAACAGTAGACGCGAGGAGCGCGAGCTTGCTCGTCCGCCGTAGCCTTTGGCGAAGGCGGAAGCCGCGCGATTAACGTCGCGAGTCAGGATCGAACAGGGCGGGTCTGAATTTCGTGTGGCAGTTCGTGCACGACGCGTCGAGTCGACCCGAGAGCGCGGCAATCGCCTTCGCGTCGTGCCCCTCTGCGGCCTTGTA
>Ga0126377_10000595_pt1 | contig 22188 bp, 18 predicted proteins | sample PanSoiMetPlot_22_FD_92647 | JGI IMG/M metagenome (GOLD analysis project Ga0126377, IMG submission 92647) | Tropical forest soil microbial communities from Panama - MetaG Plot_22 | ecosystem: Environmental > Terrestrial > Soil > Tropical forest > Bulk soil | place: Panama | collected 2016-02-17 | reverse complement strand
TGCCGGTACGACGGACCTTGGCCGTACCGAGAGAGTCGACGATCTCGCCATCGGGGACCTCGCTCTTGGCGGCGTAGAGCCCCTTGTGTTCGAAGAAGAGCACGGGATCGTCGTCTCGGATGGCGGCCGCCATGAGACCGACGACATCGGCTGGAGTCGAAGGCGTCACAACCTTGACGCCGGGAATCGCCATCGCCCAGTTCTCAATGGATTGCGAGTGCTGCGCCCCGAAGCGCAGCGCGCCGCCGTTGCCGGTCTTCACCACGAGCGGCAACGTGACCTGGCCGTTGGTCATGTAGCGGGTCTTGGCGATCTCGTTGACCACGAGGTCCCAGCACACCGCGAAGAAATCCGAAAACATGATCTCGGCGACCGGCCGCAGGCCGGTCATCGCGGCACCCATCGCAGCCCCGAGAATCGCTTGCTCGGCAATCGGCGTGTCGATGACGCGTCGCGGACCGAACTCATCGAACAGGCCGACGGTCGTCTTGAAGACACCGCCCGCGCCGGCGACGTCCTCGCCGATCAGTACGACCCGGTCATCGCGTCGCATCTCCTGCGCGATGCCGCGCGCGACGGCGTCGCGATATGTCAGTTGCGCCACGAGGAGCCTCCATCCGACCAGACATCGGTCAGCGCGCTCGCCGGTGACGGAAGCTCGCCGGCGATGGCTTCTTCGGTCGCAAGCTCGACGGCGTCGGCGACCTCCTTGTCGATGACATCGAGGTCGGCGTCTGCAACGCCCAGGCGGCGGAGCCGCCCGCGGTAGACGGTGATCGGGTCGTACGCCTTCCAGGCCTCGACCTCCGCGTCAGGTCGATACTTGCCGGGGTCGGCACGAGAGTGACCGCCATGCCGATAGGTCACGGCTTCGACGAGCGAAGGACCCTCGCCGCGGCGTGCGCGCTCGAGCACCGACAAGGCCGTGAGGTAGACGTCGTCGGCATCGTTGCCGTCCACGACGATCGGCTCGAGCCGGTACGCCGTCGCGCGATCCGCTGCGGGCCGGGGCACCGCCGTAATGTCGGCGATCGCGGTGTACTCCATGTAGAGGTTGTTCTCGCAGACGAACACGACGGGAAGACCGAACACCGAGGCGTAGTTCAGTGCTTCGTGGAACGCGCCGATGTTCGTCGTACCATCGCCGAAGAAGCACACCGCCACTTGGCCGGATCGCCGATATTGCGCGGACCAGGCCGCGCCGTTCGCGATCGTCAGGTGTGCGCCGATGATGGCGTAGGAGCCCATCATCCCGTGCTTCACGCTCGTCAGGTGCATCGAGCCGCCCTTGCCGCCCATCAGACCGTTCGCGCGACCGAGCAGCTCGGCGAGCACCGGCGTCATGGGTACGCCGCGGGCAAGAGTGTGCGCGTGCCCGCGGTACGTCGCGAATGTGTAGTCGTCCGGCCGCATCGCGGCGCCGAACCCCGCTGCGATCGCTTCCATGCCAAGCGACAAGTGACTCGTACCCTTCACCAGCTGCCGCATGAACAAGTCGTACGCACGTTTTTCGAACTGACGCATCTCCTGGAGCTTGCGATAGACGGACAGCCGCTTGCTGAGGTCGATGTCGGCACCGTCGTGCCTATCCTGCGCCTTCGGCGGAAGCACGATGTCATGCTGACCGTAACCGTGGTCAGAGAGCGGAAGTCTCATGCTCCACCTCCGGGGCCACCCGCTGGGTGTTGATGTGCGACTGGCTGTCCCGCTCGGTGCTGAGGTATCCGCCGGCGGTGTAGTAGCGCTTGCCCGCGACGAGCAGCTCCTCGGCCGGGAACTTGGTGATCACCTCGCATCCTGTCTCCGTCACGATGAGCTCCTCCTCGATGCGGGCCGCGCCCCAGCCGTCGTCGGACGGCCAGTAGGTCTCCAGCGCGAAGAGTTGACCGACCTCAAGCGTCTCGGGATTGTCGATCGACGTGAGGCGACTGAAGATCGGACGCTCCCAGATGCTGAGGCCGACGCCGTGGCCGTACTGCAGCGCGAACGCCGCTTCCTCGTCGGGGAAGCCGAACTCCTGCGCGGTCGGCCACACCTGGACGATGTCCGCGGTCGTGGCGCCCGGCTTCACCAGTGCGATCGCGTTGTCCATTAGCTCCCGGCACACCTTGTACGCGCCGCGCTGCGCAGGAGACGCGCTGCCGACTGCGAACGTTCGGTAGTAGCACGTGCGGTAGCCCTGGTAGCTGTGCAGGATGTCGAAGAACGCTGGGTCGCCCGGTCGAATGAGCCGGTCGGAAAACACATGTGGGTGTGGCGAGCAGCGCTCCCCCGATATCGCGTTCACGCCCTCGACGTGCTCGGAGCCCAGGTCGAACAGCTTGCGGCTGACGAGTCCGACACATTCGTTCTCCCGTACGCCCGGGCGAAGGAACTCGTAAAGGTCTTCGTACGCCGCGTCCACCATGGACGCCGCTTGAGTGAGGAGCCCGAGTTCGTCAGCCGTCTTGATGCGCCTTGCCTCCAAGAACAACTGTTGGCCGTCGACGACCGGGATGCCGAGCGCCTGCAAGGCCATCAGCACCGGCGGTTCGACGATGTCGACGCCGATCGGTTGCCCGGAAAGGCCGTAGTCGGCCATCACCTCGGCCACCTTGGCGGCGACGTCGGCCGCACGTCCGGCACCCGGCGAGATGGCGCCGCGCAGCGTCGAGATGCCCGCGCGGGCGCCGTAATGCGGACCGCGTCCGGCCCGCTCATGCGGCTCGTCGAGCCACGGCGCTTGAAGCTGGTGGTGGCGCGCCGCCGAGCCAAAGTCCCACAGGACCGGGTCCCCGCGGCGCGGCAATAGCGCAAACCTGATCATCTTGTCCATCGCCCACGTGCCGATGTGTGTTGACGTCAGGTAGCGGATGTTGTGGAAGTCGAAGGTAAGCAAGGCGCCAAGCTCGGACCTGTCGAGTTCGGACTTGATGCGCCCCAGACGCTCCCGGCGCAGGCGGTCGATGTCGAGCCGGTTCTCCCAGTCGACACCCGTCGTGCCGAAAGTCGGGGACACCATTTGGGTTCCTCCTTATTGCCTTCGATGTGGCGTGGCGTCCGCTGTCGCGCGTGCGAGCCGATCAGGTGATCCGCGCTTCGATGTCGGCGAGGGACGGTCTGGTTCGCAGATACTCGGCGGAGTTCGCGTCGCGCTCGTCCTTCCGGTAGTACGCAACCTCGACGAGTTCGAGCGCGAGGCCGTCTGGATCGCTGAAGTAGACCCACCGCCAACCGGCGAGCGGACCGGTGTCCACGACGTTCACGTCCGAGTAGAACGTGACGCCCTTGGCTTCGAGTTCCGCCTTCGTCGCGAATACGTCCTCGACCTTGAAGCACACGTGCGCCGCGCCGAGGTAGTTGTTCGGCACAGATGCCGTACTCGTCGGGGGCCGGTTGGCATACTCGATGAGCTCCATCGTCGACGCGGCGCCAACCCACATCGAGACCTGTCGCAGGCGCGCGCCAGGCACGCCGACGCCACGCTCCAGATCAGGCCCGTCGAACCACGGCGTCGGCTCGTTCGCGAACGGCAGGCCCAGCAGGTCGTGGTAGAAGTAGATCGACCGGTCCAGGTCTCGAACCACGAGTCCGACGTGGTGAACTGCCTTGAGTTCCACGGCATCCTCCAGAACAGATCGATGTGGTCAGGCCGCCAGCGTCGGCGACGCAAGCACTTTCAGTTGGTCGCCCCGCGGATCGATCAGGACATCGAATCCGCGCGGGACAACCTGTTCGAGCGGGATCTGCGCGGTCACCGCCTTGCCCACCGGATACTTGCCGGACGCGATCAGCCGGATGATGCGCGGCCAGTCGGTGATCAAGTAACACCAGCTGCCGACGAGGCTGACGTCCTTAGCGGACAACGCCATGCCGTCCAGCGTCGCCGGCTTCGTGTGCAGGCCGGTCTGCACGATGGCGCCACGCCGTCGGACGCTCGACAAAGCGGTGGCGAGTCCAGGCGTGGAGCCTGAACACTCGGCGACGACGTCCACGCCGACGCCGTGCGTGAGATTGGCGATGAAGTCTGCGAAGTCGTCGCGCGTCGGGTCGAGCACCGGTCCGACGTCGACGCCGCGAGCGAGGTCGGCACGATTGGGGTTTGGTTCGGCGATGACCACGGTGGACGCGCCGATCGCGTTGGCATAGAGGGCAGACAAGATGCCAATCGGTCCGGCACCGGTGATCAGGACGACGTCGCCACCGTGTACCCCGACCCGGTCAATGCCGTAGGCAGCCACGCTCGCCGGCTCCACCACCGCGCCCGCCACGTCGGAAACGTCGTCTGGCAATGTCGCGACCTGATAGTCCTTAAGCAAAGCGAACTGTGCGAGGCCACCGGTCTCCGCGCTCAGCCCGGTGCAAGCGAACTTGAGGCAGAGATGGCCGAGTCCGCGGCGGCAGTAGTGGCACCGGCCGCACACGATCGCGGGCATGATGGACACTCGGTCGCCGACGGCCACGTCGGTCACGACGGACCCGATCTCAACGACGCGCGCGGAGAACTCATGCCCCAGGGTCTGCGGAAGCGTCGCGCCGGTCAGCGGATGCGGCACCACCGGCGTCACGATCGGCCCGACCACGTACTCGTGTAGGTCAGTGCCGCAGATGCCGCACCACGCGACCTCGACGAGGACATCGTCGGGTGCCCCGATCTGCGGGACTGAGACATCCTCGAGGCGGATGTCCTTCCGGGCGTAGAAGCGAGCTGCCAACACGGTGGAGAGCCTTTCGGGTCGGACGGTCAGGCCACGGAACGGCGGCCGGCGCCGCGTACCCGGCTGTAGAGCAGGGCAGCGACGAGGATGAAGCCGCCCTGGAACACGTATTGCCACGTTTGGGTCAGGCCGAGGAATGTCGTGGCATTCAGGGCTTGCACGATCAGACACGCGCCGAGCAGGGTGCCGACAAACGAACCGCGACCGCCCAGCAGGCTTGTCCCGCCGAGCACGACGGCCGTGATGCTGGACAGCGTGTAGCCGACGCCCTGTGCAGGGTCGCCGATGCCTAGCTGGGCCAACAGCACGACGGCGCCGAGCGCGACGAAGATCGAGGAGATGACGTACCCCAGGACCACGGTACGGCTGACCTTGACACCGACCCGCCGCGCCGACTCCTCGTTGGAACCAACCGCCCGCACTCGCAGCCCCTCCATGCGCCGGCGCAATCCCCACTCCATCAGCACCGTGATGGCCACGAGCACGAGGAAGACGATCGGGATCTCGCCGACCTTTTTCGTGATGGCCGCCGTGACGTTCGCGCTGATGATGCCGCCCGGGGCCGCGCGGAGCAGGAAGCTCACGCCCTGCAGCGCGATGTACGTGGTCAGCGTCGCGGCCACCGCGGTGAATTTGGCGAACCTGATCAGCGAACCGTTCACCACGCCGGTGCCGGCCGCCATCACAAACATCAGCACGAAACCCAACGCCATCAGCGGGACGGATTTCTTGTCGTTGACGAAGAAGCTCGCGATCACCACGAGACAGCCGGCCAGCGGCCCGACCGACAGGTCGATGCCACCCATCATGAGCGCGACGGTCTGGCCGAGTGAGATGAAACCCAGCGCGGCAGCGGCAACCATGAGGGAGCCGACGTTGAACGAGTTCAGGTAGAGGCCATTGCGAGACAGGATGTATCCACCGAGGGCAACGATGGCGATCACCAGGATCACCGCCGGCGCATAGTCGCCCTTGAGGAAACGCGTCACGCGCGACGACCGCCATGCCCTCGTCGGCTCAATGGCGCGCGTCTGCGCGGTCGACCGCACGGCGGCGTTCACGATCCGCTCCTCGGTGATCTCCGCACCGACGAGCTCCTCAACGACTTGACCGCGCGACATCACGATGACGCGGTCGCAGAGTCCTTCAAGTTCCTTCGCATCCGACGACGCGACGACCACGGGCACGCCCGATGTCGACGTCTCGCGCAGGATCTTGTAGATCTCCGCGCGGGCGCCGACGTCGACACCTTGTGTCGGCTCGTCCGCGATAACAATGCCCGGCCGAGCGAGCAGCGCTCGCGCCAACACCACCTTCTGTTGGTTGCCGCCGGACAGCGACGCGACAGCCGTTTCGCCCGACGGAGTCTTGACGGCAAGTTGGTCAAGCTCGCGACCGACCGCCTCGACCTCGCGTTGGCGACTGAGCACCGGGCCACGCGTGAACTGGCGCAGTGCACCGACCGCGGCGTTCTCGCGCACCGACAGGGACATCATCAGGCCCTCGCCGTGGCGATCGGCCGGCAGATAAGCGGATGTGTCGAGCAGCTGCTTTGACCCGGACTCGACGCCGCCGACGGCGACCGTGCCGGTGTAGGCCTCCAGCCCTGCGAGTGCGCGGAGCAGTTGACTCTGTCCATTGCCGACGACACCCGCGACGCCGACAATCTCGCCGGCGGTTGCGGTCAGCGTCACGTTCGAGAAACCGTTGCCGGAAATGCTCTCCACGTTCAGGATCGTCGCGCTGTCGCCGTCGGCCGGGTGTTTGGGCGGGAACGTGGAGTCAAGCTGCCGGCCGACGATAAGCGCGAGCAGTTCGTCGTCACTGATCGTCTCGACGTCCGCGGTGCCACGCAGTTTCCCGTCGCGCAGCACGGTGACGCGATCGGCGAGCTCGCGGACCTCGGCAAGCCGGTGCGTGATGTAGACGACGGCACAGCCTCGCGCCGCCGCCGCGCGGACGAGCTGGAATAGCAACTCGACGCTGTCCTGTCCGAGCGGCGCAGTCGGTTCGTCCAGGATCAGCAACCTCGGCGAGATGACAAGTGCCTTGGCGATCTCGAGAAGATGTTTCTGCGCAACGCCGAGCTCTTCCACTCGGTCCGCGAGATGCGCCGTTGAACCAACGACTGCGAGCATCGCGCGCATCGTCGCCCGCTCGTCGCCGTCCGCGCGCAGCACGGCGCGCGGAATGGCAACGCGAATGTTCTCCTCAACCGTCATGTCCGACAGGATCGCCGGATGCTGGTGCACGATCGCGATGCCGAGGCCGGTCGCGGTTGCCGGGTCGAGCGAATGGATTGACTCACCGGCGAACGCAATCGAACCGGCATCCGCATGAGTAGCGCCGGACGCCACGTTCATCAGCGTGGACTTGCCGGCGCCGTTCTCGCCGAGCAGCGCGTGGACCTCGCCCGCGTACACCTCGAGCGAGACGTCCGTCAGCGCGGCAACGCCGGCGTACGACTTGCTGATGCCGCTCATGACGAGGGTCGGATGCCCAACGTGAACCTTCGTGTCGTCAACCACCGTGCTGGCCCTCCGATGCGAGACGTATTGCGACGTGCAACGCGGAGGTGGGGCCGACGCCGCCCTCGACGTCGACCCCAACCACCCGCCTACTTCAGGAGCTTCGCTTGGTCCTGCCCAGACATCTCAGCCGACAGGTAGACGTCGCCCGGCAAGCTCTTGTCACACGTCACCGGGTGCGGCTGGCCGGACACCGAGTCCTCGAAGACCGGCGCCTCGAATTGCTTCGACGCAGGGGGCTGGCCGCCAGTCGCCAAGGCAACCGCCCAGTCGACGGCGAGTCGCGCGTTGTCGTTGCCGGTCGCGACGGTGAACAGCTTGAAGTCCGGGTTGGTGGCCTTCTGGGCCTCCCAGAAGCACGACAACACGTTGCCGTCTGACGTCACGAGCGCCGGGATCGACCGGTTGCTCTTGTCGAACGCCGGTAGCGCACCGACCAGCGACGGACCGAAGTCGGACACGATCACGTCAATGTTCGGGTATTTCGCGATCGCGGCGGTGAGGACCTGCTGTGTGAGGGCTGGGTCCCAGTTCGTCACCTCGAACGGCTGCTGGCCGATGAAGTGGTATTTGCCGGTAGGATCGAGCACCGAATGCAGCGCCTTGCCCTCGTCGATGCCCTGGCTGTTGCCGGCCGGGCCGGACAGGAACAAGACGTTGCCGCCGTTCGGCAGGTTTTTGAGGATCCAGTTCGCCCAGTTCTTTCCGTCGGTCGTGAAGTCCGCGCCGACCCACACGTTGTAGTCCGTGCCATCGGTGCCGCCCGGGAACACGCGATACGGGACGACTTTCACACCAGCCTGGTACGCGCTGCGCAGCGTCGGCAGGATCGCCTGGCCCGCATCCGGGAACACGACGAGCGCCTTGATTCCCTTCGCCACCATGCCCTGGATATCGGAGATTGCCTTCTGCGTGTTGCCCTGGCCGTCCGCATATTCGAAGTCGGTGATGTTCGGGCACTTGGCAACCTCGTTCTTTGCCGACGCCGTGGTGACCAGACGCCAGCTGTTGCCGCCAAAGCCGTCGGTCAGGCCGAGCGTGGCCTTCTTCGGACCGCACCACGAGGGCAGGTTTCCGCCGCCGCCCGCCGGGGCCGCGGTGCCACCGTTGCCCGATCCGCTGCTTCCGCACCCGGCGAGGAGCACCGCAACCGTGCCCATCGCAGCGACGACGCGAAGGAATTTCCTGGAGGGACGCATGTGTCGATTCCCTTTCTTCGAGACTTCCCGGCCGGCTGGGACTGGGATGCGCGGACGAGAAAGACTGGATCGAACGTGTCGAGATGTGCCTTCACGTGGCGGTGCGATGGCGCACCCACGGATCAGGTAACGGGGGTTGGGGTCGGCAGGCGGGACGGCCGCAGCCGCTGGCTGAGCGCGGCCCAGTCGACGGTGTACAAGCCAACCCCGAGCGCAAGCGCAGCGGCTTGCACCAGAGTCTGGATCGCGAAGTTGACGCCGAGGGCTAGGACGAACTGTTGGAGTTGGGTGAGAAACAGCGCCGCCAGCGCAGTGGCGACGATGTTCCCCTTGCCGCCCAGGAGCGAGGTGCCCCCGAGGACGACGGCAGCAACCGACGGAAGCAGGTAGGCGTCGCCTTGGAACGCGGTCGGCTGGACGATGATGCCGGCAAGCAGTACGGCACCGAGCCAGTAGAGAACCTGCGCCCAGACGTACGCCGCGGTGCTGTGACGGTTGACCTTCAGCCCGGTGGCACGGCCGGCACGCGGATTCGCGCCGACCGCCTCGAACCGCCGGCCGACCACGGTGGACTTGACCGCGACGGTCGTGATTGCGACCGCCGCGACCGCGAAGAACACCGCGTTCGGGATGCCCAGGGACACGCCGCCAGCGATCGACGCGAGCAAGCTCGTCGTCCGCCTTGGCGACCCCGCCGAGATGCCGAGCACGCCCGCGTAGAGGAGCGCATTCGTGCCGAGCGTCGCGACGATCGGGTTCAGCCGCAGCCGACCGATCAATGTGCCGTTGACGAGACCGGCCGCGATCGCTACGCCGAGTGCCATCAACAGCGCTGGGAGCAGCTTGCCGTTGTCGCCCTCGGGGTGATGCGTGCTGATGACCACGACGATCGAGACCGACCCCGGTACCGATAGGTCGAACCCGCCTTGTTGGATCACCAGTGTCTGTCCGAGAGCGACGATCGCCAGTACTGAAGCGAACGGGAGCATGCCCTGCAATGCGCCCTTACTCATGCTCGTCGACGCGAACAGCAATCCGGCGAGCGCGAGCAGCACGAGCGCGACCACCATCGTCCACAGGCCACGCGACGTCGCGATGCGCCCTGCGACGGTCCGCGTGGGCACGGATTCGGCGGTGGTGGTCATCTCATCTCCTCATGGCGAGGGGGCTCCACGAGCCCGCGATGTGTTGTGCGGGACTGTACAGTTGGGCCTAGCTGTTCACAAGAGGCTGACGCTTAGAAGGCTCAATGACTCCGATTCGTGATCTGCGTGGGTTAACGGAGCACAACGCGACGCCTACACAGAGTCCCGGTGAGCGGTGAGAAAACGGCTGAGCGACGCCATGTCCCGCGGTCCGTACCCGGCTCTGCAAGCGGCTGCCACCGATGCCGCGTTCGCCTCGGTCATCCGAACCGGCACGCGTAACTCGTCGGCCAACGCGACGATGAGCCGCAGATCCTTGCCAACCAGATCGAGACTCATCGCCACCGGCCCGTCCGGTTCCAGGAACGCGGCGCGCTTGTAGTGCACGAACGGCGCAGCGATGACACTCTCTTCGAATACGTCGTACGCCGCCGCCGCGTCGATACCGGCGCTCGTCGCGATCACCAGCGCCTCGGCGACCGCCGAATTCAGGTCGTGCACGACCAGGTTGACCGCAAGTTTCATGGTCTGGCCGGCGCCGGCGGGTCCGACGTGCAGAACCGTTCGCGCGAATGCGGCCAACACCGGCCGGGCCACCGCGACGGCGTCCGCGTCGCCGCCCGCCATCACCAGCAACGTGCCGGCTTCCACCGCGGGCACGCTGCCGGACACCGGAGCGTCTAAGAACCGCACCTGTGCATCCGCTAGGCCGCGCGCGAGATCCGTGGCGACCGAGGGTCCACTGGTGCCGAGATCGCAAAGCACGGTGCCGGGTGTTAAGGCTGTGAGAACCCCGCGGTCAAGCACCGTGGTACGGGTGGCGTCGCCGTCGGCCAGCACGGTCAACACGACGTCCTTGTTCCGCACCGCCGCCGCAGGCGTGGACGCGACGCTCACGACACCGGGTATGCCGTCCGCGACGACACGGGCCGTTGCCTCGGTACGGTTCCAGACCGCGAGTCGGTGTCCAGCCCCGGCCACCCGCCGCGCCATCGCGGAACCCATTCGTCCGGTGCCGAGAATGGCGACGTCAGCCATGGCGTACGTCCACAACGATCTTGCCGCGGGCGGCACCCGATGCTAGCCGTTCGAAGCCCGCAACCACGTCGTCCAGTGGCACAACTTGGTCGACCACCACGCCTGACAAGGGTCGGTCGGCCAGCAGTTCGAGGGCGGCCGGCAGGTCGGTGTCGCATACGTGAGCCACGGTCGTGCGTACGTCGATCTCGCGCAGTACGACATCCGCGAGCTCGATCGGTTGGGGCTGCTTCGTCAACCCGACCAGGAGGACGGTGCCACCGCGTGCGACCAACCGGAGCGCGCGCTGCGCCGACCCGGGCGCTCCCGAGCTCTCGATGACGACGTCGGCGCCATCGGACATCAGCGCGCGCAGGTCGTCGGGCGCCATGTCGCCGTCGATCAGCACCGTCTCCGTCGCGCCGAGCCGTGCCGCGGTCCCCAGCCGCGCAGGGTCAACGTCCATCGCCACGATCTGCCCCTCGTGTCCGGCGAGCCCGGCCAGCAGGAACGACCCGATGGCGCCCGCGCCGAGTACAGCTACCGTGTCGCCTGGGCGTACGCCCGACCGGCGTACGCCGTGCAACCCGACTGCGAGCGGTTGGGCGAGCGCGGCCTCGATGTCCGGGCAGCCGTCCGGAATCTCGCGAAGCGTGCCGACCGGTGCGGCCACGAAGCGTGCGAGACCACCGTGGGTGCTCAACCCGAGCGTGTAGTAGTGCGCGCACAGGTTTGTCCGGCCGCGACGGCACCACGCACATGTGCCGCACGAGACGCCGGCACCACACGCCACGCGACGGCCGATCCATCCGGGGGTGTCCGCGGCGGCGGCGACGACCGTACCGATGAACTCGTGTCCGAGGATCGTCGCGCCGTGGTGGCCACTGCCCGGGTGTGGTGTCGTCAGCGGCACCATCAACGGGCCCTTTGCGTACTCCGTCGCATCCGTACCGCACAGGCCGTTGTACGCAACTTCGATAAGGACCTCGCCTGGCCGGCATGCCGGCTCCGGCCGCTCCTCGAGCCGAAGATCATGTGGCGCATAAAGGACGGCTGCTCGCATACCAAACCCGATCTCACATCGTCGCGTCTGAGTTGATGTGCACCTTGACTTGGGCGCGGTCGGTCAGCACGGCGTCGATGGCGTCGTCGGCCCGGACGAGCGGGTACGAGGCGGTCACGAGCGGCGACAGGTCGACGCCACTGCGGCCGAGGAACCGAAGGGTTTGCGGCCACACGCCGGGCGAACCGACAATGCCTCGCGCTTGCAACTCCTTGGACTGGAACTGGCCCAACTTCGCTGGTGCCGCGCCGCCCACGTCGATGCCGATATACACCAGACGGGCGCGGAATCCGGCGACGTCCAGTGCCATTGCCATCGCGGCGAGCTTGCCGCTTGCCTCGAACACCACCGACGCGCCCGCGCCATGCGTAAGCGCGTTGACCTCCGACATGAACGAGTCGGCCGTCGGATCGACCACGACGTCGGCGCCCAGAGCCTGAGCGAGTCCTGCCCGGGCGAGATTCGGTTCCGCCGCGATCACGCGGGCGCCCTTGCGAGCGGCCGCGGCGATCACGCCAAGGCCGATCGGGCCCGCACCGAACACCACCGCGGTATCGCTCGCGTCAAGATTGTCCGCCCGTACCGTCGCGTAGTAGCCGCAACTAAATGGCTCTACAAGTGCGCCCTGCGTCCATGTCAGGTTGTCGGGCAGACGATGCAGCCACGTCTCCTTCGCGACAAAGAACTCGGCGGCGGCGCCACTGATGCTGAAACCGAAGTGCTCCTGCCCGATCACACACTCACCCACCACGCGGTCGCCGACGCCGAGTCCGCGTACCGCCGATCCGACCTTTACGACCTCCGCGGACCACTCGTGGCCGGGAATGACCGGGAACTCGAACGGGATGATGTAGCGTCCGGCGAGCAATTCGAGGTCGCTGTGACAGATGCCGACGCTGCGACTGGCGAGCAGCACCTCGTCGGCGCCGATGGTCGGCATGGCGACGTCGTTGACCTCGCACCGGTTGTCGCCAACAAACTGCAGAGCTTTCATGATCACCTCGTAGATCGCGGACGAGTGACCAGACGTACTGCCCGGCCATCCGTCGTTCAGGCATGGTGAACGTGCGTTCGCACGGATGTCAAGACTGGCTGACCGCTGTCGCCGGAGCCGGCGTGAATCGCTGCACATCACGCGCGGTGCATCACGCGCGAAGCCTTAACGCTGAGTTCGTCACGCGGGCGGGCGTCACGAATGCGGATGCCGGACGAACCAGATGCCTCGAGCAGGCTTGTCTGTCTTGTTCGTCAACAGGTGTGGCGTCGACGAATCAAATCCGATCGCGTCGCCGTCTCGCAGGATCACGACCTCGAAGCCGACGGTGACCTCGAGCTCACCCTCAAGCAGATAACCGAACTCCGAGCCGGCGTGCTGCAGCATCCGCTTATCGTTGGTCGACGTCGAGTGCGGCGGATAGAAGATGTACATGAAGTCGAGGTCGGCGCCGGTGTTCGTGGCCAGCTGCTCCCAGATCACCCCGGTGTCCATCTCGAGCCTTTTCCGCCCGCCTGGACGGGTCACCGAGATCCGCGGGCGCACCTGATCGTGCGGCCACGCGTCGGCCGGCGATCCAAGGGCGGAGCGGCTAATCGGCTCGGCGGCGCCGTCCGGCGCCGGCCCGTGGTCTCGCACGGCCGGACTGTGCGCCCGCGCGCCATCCTGGTGCTCACCCGAGAACAACTCGTCGATGGACACATCCAGCAGCTGGGCCATCGAATAGAGGGTCGCTACCGATGGCGTCGACTTGCCGTTCTCCATCTGTGACACAAAGGACGCGGACACTCCAAGCTGGCGGGCGACTTCGCGGAGCGCCAAGCCGGACTCTTGTCGTGCGCGCTTGAGCCGAGCCCCGAGGTTCTCGATCGGCTGAGTGGCCGCGCCGCGGCCCTCCGCCCCGGAACCTTGCCGATCTGACACGGCTCTCCTTGTCTTGGGCGGCGCATGTCGCCCGTCTAACCATAGTCCGGCCCGCTCAGGACCCGGTATCTGCACGCTCATCAGACAAGCACCATCCCGCCGTCGGCCATTACAATCTGGCCAGTGATGTAGTCGGAGTCGCTCGATGCGAGAAACAGCGCGGTGCCGACCATCTCGTCGGGAGTCGCTGGACGGCCGCGGAGGATTCCGGCGGCGAAGTCGGCCATCGCCTGACCGGGTTGTTCGGCGTCGCCGATCTCGACGAGATCCGCGTCGAGTTGGGTCCACAGCGGCGTGTCCACCACGCCGGGCGCGAACGCATTGCAGGTGATGTTGAATTCCGCGAAGCCTCGCGCCGCGGCCTGAGTCAGCGCATTCACCGCGAACTTGCTTGCGCAGTAGGGTGCGAAACTCGGGTAGCCCTGCCGGCCGGCGATCGACGAAGTGTTGACGATCTTCCCGTTACGCCGGGGGATCATCCGCTTCGCGGCCTCTTGGATGCCGATGAGGCAACCGAGGGCGTTGACCTCCATGATCGAGTGCCAGTTGTCCTCGGTCACGTCGAGCAGACGCATCGGCTTGTTGAACCCGGCGTTGTTGAACATCACGTCAAGCGCGCCGAATCGATCGACGAATAAGTCCAACGCTCGTGCGATCTCTGCACGCCGACGCACGTCTGCACCGAGTGCCATCGCGGCTGCGCGGTCGCCAGCGTTGATCTGCTCCGCGACCGCTCGAGCCGCTACCTCGTTGACGTCGAGTACGCCAACTGACGCACCCTCGTGCGCCAGTCCCAGCGCGAATGCCCGCCCCATGCCGCTGCCCGCTCCGGTGATCACAATCCCCTTGCCCGCGACGCGTCCCGGCATGGCGGCTCCTTCGCGAGAGGTCCCGACGGACCGATCGCCCGTGGATGCGCGCAAACGTTAACCCCTACTTGACGCCATGTCCAGTACCGGGCATATTTGGCGAAGCATCGATCCGCTCGGGTGTTTATCAGGACACCACGCCACAGCGCCCCGAGGAGACCTCATGGACCGCACCGCCCTCGTGGTGGGCGTGACCGGAATCGCCGGGTACAACACAACGCAGGCGCTACTGGCCGCCGGTTGGCACGTGGTCGGCCTGTCCCGAAACCCGCGCTACGAGATCCCTGGCGTCGCGCACGTCTACGCCGACGTCCTCGACACCGCATCGGTCGAGCGCGCGCTGGCCGGCAAGGCCATCACCCACTTGTTCTTTACGACCTGGTCGCGCCAGGACACCGAAGCGGAGAACTGTCGGGTGAACGGCGCGATGCTCGCCAGCACGCTGGCCGCGCTCGGCCGCTCGTCGAAGCTCAGACACGCCGTGCTGGTGACCGGATTGAAGCACTACCTTGGCCCGTTCGAGGCGTACGCCGCCGCGCCGGCCGAGACGCCGTTCCGTGAGAGCCAGGATCGCCTGCCGTACCAGAACTTCTACTACGACCAAGAGGACATTCTGTTCGCTGCCGCCGCGGAGCAGGGCTTCACGTGGTCGGTGCATCGACCGCACACGATGATCGGCTACGCGCTCGGCAACGTCATGAACATGGGCGTGACGCTCGCTATCTACGGCACCGTGTGCCGCGTCACCGGTGAGCCGTTCGTGTTCCCCGGCAGCCCACAACAGTTCGGCGGCGTCACGGACATCACCGACGCACGGCTCCTTGGCCGGCACGCGGTGTGGTCGGCGACCGAACTCGCCGCACACAATCATGCGTTCAACACCGTCAACGGCGATGTGTTCCGGTGGCGACAGATGTGGCAGCGAGTGGCCGAGGGACTAGGCGTTGAAGCAGCGGAGTATCCCGGCTCGCCAAATCCGCTCGACGGTCGCATGGACCATGCCGACGACGTGTGGGCCAGTCTCGTGCAGCGGTACGACCTCCGGCCGTACAAGGCGTCAGAACTTGCGTCGTGGTGGCACACCGATGCCGATCTCGGTCGACAGGTCGAGACGTTTGCTGACATGTCAAAGAGTCGGAGCCTCGGTTTCCTGGATTTCCAGCCGTCTGCGCGATCATTCCTCGACCTGTTCGACATGCTCCGTGCGCAGAAGGTGATCCCGCCAGTCGGCTAGCCCGCTTGGTCGGCGGAATCAGCCGGCGGCGTGTACGGCCGCCGGGGCGCGCCCGCCTGGTTCGGCTCCGCCGCCCCGGCGACGGCCGATACCGACGCGGAGCCGGTGGCGATCGGAGTCGCCGACGCGGCGGGCAACGTGACGACGACCTCGAGGCCGCCGTCGGTCAACGGTTCGGCCCGCACCGTGCCGCCGTGTGCGTCGGTCACCGCGCGAACGATCGACAGGCCGAGCCCCGCGCCCCGACCGGAGCCGGTGCGGTCTCGTACCCCGCGACGGAACGCCTCGAACAGCTTCGGTACGTCGGCCGGCTCCACCTCGAAGCCGGTGTTGCCGACGACGAGTCGCGCCACCGCGCCATCCGTCTCGGTACGCACCCAAACGCGGCCCTGACCATGGTTGTAGCGCACTGCGTTCTCGATCAGGTTGCCGGCCAACCGTTCGAGCAGGCTCGGGTCACCGACGACGAGCGCAGGCCGCAGATCCGTGGTGATCTCGAGCCCGAGGCGGCCAACCTCGCGACCGACCGCGGAGAGCGCCGCGGTGGCGCCGTCGGCCAGGTCCACCGGCACCTTGCGAACCAATCGCCGGCCGGCCTGTGCTTCGGACCGCGCGAGCACGAGCAGCGAGTCGACGAGCGCGTTCGCCCGCTCCGATGCGTCGCGCACCACGGTGCCCATCCGCCGGAATTCCTCCATGTCCGCTTCCGGATCTGACATCGTCACGTCGATCTCGGTACGCATCACGGCAAGCGGCGTACGCAACTCATGCGATGCGTTGGCCACGAATCGCTTCTGCGTCTCGAACGCGGCCGACAGCCGGTCCAGCATCGCGTCGAACGTCGCGGCGAGCTCGGCCACCTCGTCGTCCGTACCCGTGTAGTTAATGCGTTGATCGAGCGTCTCCCCGGACAACCGTTGTGCGGTGGCCGTGACGCGTTGCAGAGGCCGTAGGGCGCGGGCGATGACGAGATAACCGGCCGCCACGCCAGCGAGCGTGATGACCGCGACCGCGACGATGTCGGTGGCCACCCGATGCCGGCCGATGACCGTCGAGATGATGACGAGCGCAAGCGCGACTGCACCGAGCACCGCGCCGTTGATGAGCGCGAGCCGGACCCGCAAGGTCGGTCGCGGCCGGTGCGGCGCGCGGGTGCCGTAGATCGTCACGTGGGGATCCGGTAGCCGACGCCGACGACGGTCTCGATCAGCGGCGGATCGCCGAGCTTCTTGCGCAACGTCATCATCGTGACGCGGACGATCGTGGTGAACGGATCGGTGTTGGCGTCCCACACCCGGTCGAGCAGCTCCTCGCTCGACACCACCGCGCCGCGTGCCTTGAGCAACTCTTCGAGCAGGCCGAACTCCTTGCGGCCGAGATCCAGCGGGCGACCGGCTCGGGTTACCAACCGCTTGGCGGGATCCAGCACCACATCGCCGAGCGCCAGCACGGGCGGCGCGCCCGGTGACGAACGCCGGCCGAGGGCTCGCACCCGGGCCACCAACTCGTCGAACGCGAACGGCTTCGGCAGGTAGTCGTCGGCGCCGAGGCCCAAGCCCGCCACGCGGTCCGCGACCGTACCGCTCGCCGTCAGCATGAGCACGCGGGTCAGCGTGCCGGCGGCGGCAAGGTCGGCACAAATCTCGTCGCCGTGGATGCCGGGCAGGTCGCGATCGAGCACGAGGACGTCGTAGCGCGTGACGAACGCCATCTCGTGCCCGCTATTGCCGTCGTACGCGACGTCGACCGCCATGCCCTCACGGCGCAATCCTCGGGCGATCGCATCCGCCAGATTGCGCTCGTCCTCGATCACCAGAACTCGCACTGCCGCTCCCGCTACCGGTCCGCGCCGCCGGCCCCGGACAACCGGTGGCAGCGCTTTTCGAGCCACCGTAGCCGGCCAGCGCACGCCGCACGATCACGGCACCGTCGGCAGCACCCAGAATGTCATGATCTGCTTCGCGGTCATGCAGGCGAGGTATGAGCCGACCGGCAGGCACACGTCTGCCGCCGGGCCGTCCAGCAGCTGAACAGCGTCGCGTACGCCGCCGGCCGACATCGTCACCACCCAGGTGCGGCCCGGCCGAAACAGCGGGACGTGCACGACCATCTGCTCGGCGACGTGGCTTGCCACGTACGTGGACCGGTTCGTTATCGGCAACACGGTGCCCGGCGTGGGCAGCAGCAGCGTGCCGATCACGGTTGCCGGTACGAACGGTCGCGGTACGACGGTGGCCAGCTCGTTGGCGTTCGGAAGCGTCGGGATCAGCGCGCCGGTGCGGGCGTCCAGCAGTGCGGTAAGACCGCCGGACGAGACGCAGATGTCCGATCCGCACGCGTAGGCGGAGTCGTTGGGCGTGAACGCTCGCGTGGTCCACACCGGTCGCAGCGAGTCGAGGGCGTACGCACTGATCAACGGCGGCTTCTGAGCACTGTCCTCGACGACCACCTCGTTGGCGACGGTGAACATCGTCGCGCCGGCCTTCTCCGTCGACGTCAACGAGATGTGCGAGGTTGCCCGCACCGCGCCGGTGTCGAGGTCGATTCGGCTCAATACACCGGTCGCGGTACACAACTCGACCAACGCGTTGGCCACCTCGGCGTCGCCCGGCACCGCCACATCCGTGCTGCACGTGGCACCGACCGGCACCGACCAGCTCTGTTCACCGGTGCGCTTGTCGAGCGACGCGACGTTGGCCGGCCCGTCCGACGCCAGCACCGACTCGCTGCCGCGGCGCGGGCTCACGAGCGAGAGCGGGCTGGTCCAAAGCAACCGGCCGGACTTCTCGTCGACCGCGAGCGTGTGTGGCCCGCGATTGCCGAATCGGCCCGCCGACACGAGCACGATCCCGTCCGTCATGGTCATCCCGACGTCGTCGGCCTGCCGGATGGGCAACTCGGTGAACCACGCCCGATGTCCGCCGGCAACCGCGTACGCGGCGATGCTCTCACCGACGCCGTCCCGGCTCGCGAGGACGACGGCGCGGGTCCCGTCGACCGCGAACGCAGCGCCGAGCGGCATGCTGATGCTGCTGATTGGCGACATGCGAGGCAGCGGCGGTGCCACGGAGCCGCCGACGAGCAACGCGAGCACGGCAATGGCCACCGCGACGGTTGGCCGGGCGTGTTCGCGCCAGACGACGTTGGCGCGCCACCACGGCGAGAGCGCGCCGAGCCGGTCGGCTGCCGACATCCTGCCGTGCCGCTCGCCGAGGTCGATGACGGGTGCACCGGTTGCACGACGGCGTGCAGGCGATCGGCCCAGCCGCCGGACTAATCGAGTTCTCGCCGACTCGGCGCGCACCTCGGCTCGGGACACCGCGTCGATGCCGTCGCGCACGTCGCCAATGTCGATCATGTCGAGATCGCTGTCCTCGAGCTTGGTCAGCGGCCTGGCCTCGGACAGTGCGACATCGACGGATGGCGACGAGTTCGGCTGCACGGGTGACGGTGGCAACGTTGTCGCGATCGATTCGTCGGGTTGCCACGGCGATCGGGGATACGCGTACGTCCGATCGGATGGGATATCCCGCGGAGCGGCCGCCAAAGGCTCGACGCCTGCCGGCGTCGCAGCGGGCGTTGATGCCGCGGTGCCGGGCCGGGCAGACGGCGAGCCAGTGTCGTCGTCGTCCGGCCGGGCGTACGGCGACTCGCCCCGGCGGTCATCACCGGAGTCGGTCAGATCGTCGTCCATGTCGCGCCGTCACATCCCGCGTGGCGCGCAGACGCGCCGGTCGTCCCGATCGGGCTGTTCCCATTGTCGGTGCCCGAACCCGCTACCACAAACACGAGCCGGCCCGCGGTGCTTAGCTGCTTGTCGCTTGCGATGCTTAGCGCCTATCCTCCATACTGTGAACTCGCGAGAGGTCATCAAGCGGATCGCAGACCTCGGCGGCACGGAGGTACGTCGACGCGGATCACACCGACACTTCGTCGCCTCGTCAGGCGAGGCAACTGCACGCACAACCATTCCCGATCATGGCACCCGGGACCTCGGCCCCGGCTTGCTCCGGCGATCGAGCGGCAGATGGAGCCGGTGTTCGGAAAGGGGTGGCTACGGTGACTTATTTCGTGTCCGTCTGGCGGGAGCCGGACGGCACCTGGTCCGCGACCGCTGACGCCGTCAACGGCGCTAACACCTGGGGCGACAGCCTCGCCGAGGTGGATCGCCGGATCCGCGAATCGATCGCCGTGACGCTGGACCTGCCGCGCAGCGCTGAAGACGCGATGGACGTCGCGCTGCGCATCCGCGTCGACGACGAGGTCGACCCGCTCGTCGACGACGCACGCGCCGCCCGCGAGGCCGCCGCGCGCGCCGCCGACCTCACCGCCGGCGCCGTCCGCAAACTCCGCGAGCGCGGACTGTCCATCCGCGACACCGCGCGGATGCTCGGAATCACGTCAGGACGGGTCACGCAGATCGAAAAGGAGCGCGTCACTGCCTAGGCAGCCGCGTGGCCGTCCGATCAGCCGCGATCCACAATCGACGCGATGTCGACGTCCGACAGCGCCGCCAAGACCTCGCGTGCCACATCCGCACCAGTCAACCCGAGATCGGCCAGGATCTCCGACCGTGTGCCGTGCGGATGCCAGTCGGCGGCAATGCCGAGGTCCCGCAGTGGGGTACGCACGCCGCCGTCGCGCATCGCCTTCGCCAGCGCGTCGCCGACGCCACCGGTACGCACGCCGTCCTCCAGCGTCACCACCAGCGCGTGCTCCCGAGCCATCGCCACGAGTTCCAACGGAATCGGACGCACCCAACGCGGGTCGGCAACGGTCACGCCGTACCCGGCCTCGCGCACCAGCGTCGCGGCGTCCATCGCCTCGTGGGCGAGCGCTCCGATCGACACGAGCAACACGTCGCGGCGGTCGTCCTCGGCGAGCACGTCAACGGGTCCCCTGCGGCGCACCGCCGGCAGGTCGGCCGGCACGGAGCCGGTCGGGAACCGTACGATCGTCGGCCCGTCGCCGATCCCGACCGCCTCTCGCAACTCCTCGCGGACGGTTGCCGCGTCACGGGGTGCCGCGATGCGCAGCCCAGGTACGACGCCGAAGACGGACAGATCCCAGATGCCGTAGTGACTCGGGCCGTCCGGCCCGGTGATGCCGGCGCGGTCGAGCACGAACGTCACGGGTAGCCGATGCAGCGCGACGTCTAGCAGGACCTGATCGAACGCGCGATTGAGGAACGTGGCATAGACCGCGACAACCGGGTGCATGCCGGCCAGCGCTAGTCCCGCCGCCGACGTGACGGCGTGTTGCTCGGCGATGCCGACGTCGTACGCCCGGTCCGGGTATTTCGCGGCGAGCCTTGCGATGCCGGTCGGTTCGGCCATCGCGGCCGTGATGCCGACGATCTCGCTGCGCTCGTCGGCCAGCGCGACCAATTCGTCCGCGAACACCGACGTCCACTTCAGCGACGGCGGCGCAAGAAGCTTGCCGGTGGCCGGGTCGAAGCTGCTCGGCCCGTGCAGGCAGTCCGCCTCGTCGTCCTCGGCCGGCCGGTAGCCGAAACCCTTACGTGTCACGGCATGCACGAGCACCGGGCCGCCGAAGCGCTTGGCGCGGCGCAATGCTGACTCGACGGCGGTCACGTCATGCCCGTCGACCGGGCCGACGTACTTCAGCCCGAGATCCTCGAACATGCCCTGTGGCGAGACGGCGTCCTTGACGCCCTTCTTCATCGCGTGCAGCGCCTCGTACATCGGCGGGCCGACGACCGGCGTACGGCCGAGGGCACCCTTCACGACGTCGAGCATCTTCTCGTAGCCCGGGTTCAGGCGAAGCGTGGCCAGGTGGTTCGCCAACCCGCCGATGGTCGGCGCGTACGAGCGGCCGTTGTCGTTGACGATGATGACCAAGCGGTTGTTCGTCGCCGCGATGTTGTTCAGTGCCTCCCAGCACATGCCGCCGGTCAACGCACCGTCGCCGACCACGACGACGACGTGCCGGTCCTCGCCGCGCAGCGCGAATCCCTTGGCCATGCCGTCGGCATAGGACAGCGCCGTCGACGCGTGCGAGTTCTCGATCACGTCGTGCTCGGACTCGGTCTGGTTCGGATATCCGGACAACCCGCCGCGCTGGCGCAGCAGGTCAAAGCCCGCCTGACGACCAGTGATGATCTTGTGTACGTAGGCCTGGTGACCGGTGTCGAAGAGGATCCGGTCCTTCGGCGAGTCGAAGACCCGGTGCAACGCCAGTGTGAGCTCCACCACGCCGAGGTTGGGACCCAGGTGGCCACCGGTCCGGGACACCTTCGCAACCAGGAAGTCGCGGATCTCCGCGGCGAGCACGTCAAGGTCGGAGCGGGACAGGTCCCGAAGGTCAGCGGGGCTGCCGATCCGTTCCAGCAGGCCGGACGCTTCGGGGATGCCGGCGGTCTCGGACTCGGGGAGGCTCATGCGCGTCCTCGCTTCGCTCCGGGCGCACATGAGGCACGGGATGCGCTGCGATTCTGATTCGCTCGCTGACGCTCGCTCATGCGCGTCCTCGCTTCGCTCCGGGCGCACATGAGGCAC
>Ga0126377_10000593_pt1 | contig 22235 bp, 19 predicted proteins | sample PanSoiMetPlot_22_FD_92647 | JGI IMG/M metagenome (GOLD analysis project Ga0126377, IMG submission 92647) | Tropical forest soil microbial communities from Panama - MetaG Plot_22 | ecosystem: Environmental > Terrestrial > Soil > Tropical forest > Bulk soil | place: Panama | collected 2016-02-17 | reverse complement strand
CGACCTGCGCTTAATCGTGAATAGAAGGATAGGCCTTCACATGAGGTTACGTTCAATCTTGAGATGTGATATTGCAGAGTTCAAGACGCACACGAATTATTGATGCCGGCACGGCCTCACGTTACGAGATCGAATCCATCCTCCATCCACCAGCGCCAGCCGCCGTCCAATTCCATGACGGGGTATCCCTGGCCCGCGAACCGAATAGCGGCGGTCGCTGCCAGATGACACACCAGCGAATAGCAGTAGAGGACATTCACGCGATCTTTTCTCCAGGGATATGGCCCTTGGCATAGTCGTCTGCAGCCCGCACATCGCGCGCGTATATTCCGGGCTTTACTGATGCACGACTTTTTTCAAGGTCCGCGGCGGAGGTGCGACAACCTCGGAGCGCTCAAGACCTGCGTCCATACTGAGAGACCCGGCTCCGTAATTCGCGACGTAGAGCAGACCCCCCATGATCGACACATTTTTCAGGAAATGAATCATCTGATTCGGATCGCCAAACTGGGTGTGAAAGATCAGGGTGGTCGGAATCATAAAGAGAAACAAGAGCCACGCTCCGGCTCGGGAACGGTATCCGAGCAGGAGCGAGAGGGCGCCCCCCAACTCGACCGCCACCGCACCAAGATAGAACCACATCGTCATCCAGGTCATGCCCATCGCCGTCATGTACTGCTGAGTGCCTTGAGGATCAGCGAGCTTATGGATTCCCGAGACGAGAAAGATCAGGCCGAGGAACAACCGGCCGATCAGGCTGAGATAGGCCGTGTCGAACATGGCAACCTCCCTTCCAATACCGTCTCCTTACAACTGCTCCTGCTCTTCACGTCGCAGGACGTCGGTCATATGCTGCGTTTCTTCCGTCGTGAGCTTCCCGCGTGGAAGATGCCTGGCGTCCTCGTACTCTCCGCGATCCAGGTGGATAAGGTATTGGGACCAAGACAGCAGAGTACCTTGGCACACGCGACGGTCTGAAGGCAGGCTTTGCATTTCGAGTTCCAACCGCCGCACCATTTCGCGCATAAACCAATCGGGAACGCGCAGACGCTGCGACGGGTAGACAAAGCCAAAAAGGATCACATGGCTGAACAAGACCCGCCAGTGCGCATTGAAGCGGGAGAGCAACCTTGCCCAATCCAGCATCGGCGCGCGCGCCTGCAATAAATGGGCGATATCGCCGCCGTCATAGCGATTACGTTCCATGACGAAAGCCTTCGACCAGAGCAGCTCCTCTGCCGGAACGATTTGGACCTTCACGCCAAAAATTTCGCCGGGCACAGCATGTTGAAACCACCCGTCATCGACCGTGCAAAGACCGTTGCCAGAATTGAATATCACATCGATGCTCCGATCATCCTTGACAGCCTTCCCGAGCCAATGGCTAAACCGCCACTCGGTCTGAAAACCGGAGTCACTGAGACGCTGCATGAGCAGCATCCTGTCCGCTGGACGGACAAAGAGGTCGAGATCCTTCGTGCGTCGCCGGATCACTCCCGTGTATATTTCCAACCCGAACGCCCCACCGACCAGAAATGGAATGCCGGCGTCTCCGAGACAGGTCAATGCCTCCCGATAAACGTCATGGGCCGGATCTTCGTGAACTCGATGTGTCTCCATAGCCCCCCGTTTAAGAAGCGAGCGTCACGGGAACAGACGGCAGATCATGGAATCGGATGGCGCGGCGCCCGGAAGAGTGTTTTCGTAACAGCGGCAAGGCCACATTGAAGACCGGCGTTCCCGCAAGCGTCTTTCCCTCGAGCGAGCCGTTATGCGCATGGCCATGAAAGACGGCGGTCACGCCATAGCGATTCACTGGTTCTTCCAGACGACTGGATCCCAGAAAGGGATAAATTTCCAGTGGTTCACCGCGTACAGTGTCGAGAATCGGTGCATAATGCATCAAGACAACCTTCGACCGGGTCCGCAGCTTGGCGAGCGCCGATTCCAGTTTCACCGTCTCCTCCACCGATTCTCGGGCGAACAGCTTCAGGGCCGACTCACCCCACGGTTGCAGTGCCCGCTCTCCGAATCCACCACAAAATCCTTTGATGCCGGCGAATCCGACGCCCAGGACTTCCGTCGCGGTGCCGTCGAGCACCGTGACCCCTCCGTCCGCCAGGATGCGTGTGACCTCCTCCTGCTTCCCGCACTCATATTCGTGATTACCCAACACCGCAAGAATCGGCACGGGCCTGGCTTGGGCTAATTGATCGACCAGGAGCCGAGCTTCATCCGGCTTACCGTAGTCAGTCAGATCTCCACACAGAAGGAGGACGTCAGCTTCATTCGAAAGCTCGTGAAAGAGCGCGCGCAGCTCTTCAGTCGAGATACGGGGGCAATGTAAGTCGCCGACTGCGGCGACTCGGACACTCCCATTTTCCCGTCCCTTCATCGCCGCAATCCCCCTATCCCTCGACAAGGATGACATATCCGACTGGGAGCGCCGAATCGACAGAACGATACATTGCCGCGATCCAACAAAGACTGCGGCTACTCATCATAATAATATGGCCGTCCTCGATCACAAAGGTGGCGGACAGGTCCGCCAGTCCCTCCCAACAATCACAACAGCGACGACATCCAATAATTCTGGAGCGCTCACTCCCCGAACCTTCGCGTGGTAGTCGAATGTTGGATCCTGAGAGAATTCTCCACGTGGGTCACTCCTTTCACCTGACGTGACAATTCCTCTGCGCGCTTCCGTTGTTCAGTGGAAGCCACCAGGCCAGTCAGATGCACGACGCCACGGTCGCTGTCGACAGACACCAGCGCGAAATTGGAGGACCGGTCGGCCGTGAGCTTGGCCTGCACGGCCGCTGAGATTGACGCGTCGTCGATGGCCTCTTGCGCCCGTTGCTTGGAATGCAACTCGCACCCCGCGAGCACAACAGCCACTAGCAGTACTGCGACCACGATCCGCGCCATCAGGGTCTCCGTCGGCGCCTCACGTTCGATGAGAGCCTTCTCTTCCCTCCCCGCGAAGCGCTTCCTTGCCGCTCTGTGCATACTCCCTGGCTGTACGACCGGCCTCCTGCACGGCTTCCTGACCTCTGTCGTAATAGTCCTTGCCCCGTTCTACGGCATTGTCCCAGGCAGTCCGACCCCGTTCCCATGCTTCATCTTTTGCCCTCGCGGCATAATTCCGCAGCATGCCCCGCAACTCAGTCCCGGTTTGAGGTGCGAAGAGCAGTGCCACACCGGCTCCGATCAGGGCGCCGGCCACGAATGCAGACCAGCCCATGGCATCGTCTTCATAATATTCGTAATCTCCATTCCGCATTGACATCCTCCTTTTTTATGAAAATGGGGTCGTTAGTAACGGACATGTTCGTCGCGTTCGTATTCCGAGGTGCAATCCATGGACCGCTGGCCTGAGACTAATGTGCAGCAAATTCAATAAATTTCCCCCACAAAAGGCACACGAGACAGCATTTTCGTGACAGCATGTCCCTACGCCAGGACAGAATGTCCGTGCCGCACTAAGGATGTGCACGAAGCATCACGAGCGCCCGAGCCGGTGCAAAACATTTACATCACTTTTACTTCTTGTTTTCCTCCATCGGATTGCGCCTTCTCGACACGACGATTAGGATGCACCGTCGATTCATCAGTAGACCAAGCCGAACACCAAATCCATGTTCTCAACGAATCAGGCCAATCAGGTAGAGAGCCGCCGCTCCAGCTTCAACTTGCTGTGTCGCTTGTGGAGCGTTATCGCTCCGTTCAAATGGCAATTGAGTTGTCTCTGCTTCGTCGTGTTCTTGTCGATTCCGCTGAACCTCCTGACACCATGGCCGCTGACTTTGGCGGTTGATAGCGTCGTCGGCGAACGCCCGCTCCCTTCCTTGCTCCAAACCTGGATTCCAGCGGACGTGCGCTCTTCCACGGCGGCAATGATGATGATCGTATCGGCCGCGTACATCGGGATCGCGCTGTGCATCCACCTGCAGGCTATGACACTGTTGATCCTCTCATCGTACACAGGAGAACGGCTGATCTATGCCTTTCGCAGCCGACTCTTTGAGCATCTTCAGCGCATCTGCTGGTCCTACCATGAAGCCCAGGGGCCGATGGATTCGGTCTACCGGATCCAGCATGATGCGGCGTCGGTCAAGCAGATTCCGATCGATGCCTTGCTGCCATTCTTGCGGGCTTGCTGTTTGTTGGCGGGGCTGGCGACGTTGATGCTGGTCATCGATCGGGAGTTTGCACTCGTCGCCCTGACTATGCTGCCGCTGTTGTATTGGCTGACACACCGGTGCGGCCGCCGCCTGAAACGGCAATGGTCGGACGTCAAATCCATTGAAACTGCCACAGTGACCTGTGCTCAGGAAGTATTTGGCGCCTCCCGTCTGGTCAAAGCCTTCGGACGCGAAGAGCACGAGCAACAGCGCTTTCTTCGGCACGCGATGAATTGGGTCCGGCAACACAACACGCTCGCCTCAATCGGCAGTGGATTCGATTTCATGTTCGCCATGACGGTCACGACCGGAACCGCAATCGTCCTTTTTGTGGGCATCACTCACGTGAAATCAGGCCGCTTGTCGATCGGAGACCTGCTCTTGCTCATGGCCTACATGGCACAACTTGCAGGGCCACTGGACATCGCAGCAAAAAAATTGGCCGAACTCCATACCCACCTGGTGGGATTTCGACGGGCACTCGCCATCCTTGATACCCCGGCGGTGATTACCGAAAGGCCTGACTCACTCTCACTGGACAAAGCCGAGGGACACATTGGATATCGTGGCGTGTCTTTTTCCTACCCCTCCTCCCCGGCTGTGCTTCGTGACGTCTCGTTTCATATCCCGGCAGGCGTCAGAGTCGGCATCGTCGGTCCAAGTGGTGGCGGTAAGTCCACCCTCATCAATCTGTTGACCCGCTTCCTCGATCCGACCACAGGATGCGTGCTGCTCGACGGCCGCGATTTGCGTGAGTATCGCCTCACGGATCTGCGCAATCAATTTGCAATCGTGCCGCAAGATCCACAGTTGTTTTCTACGACCATTGCGGAAAATATCCGCTACGGCAATTTAGACGCGACTGATGAGCAGATCAAAGCTGCGGCTGAAGCTGCCCATGCCGACCGCTTCATCGCATCGATGCCGCAGGGGTACGACACGCCCGTGGGAGAACGGGGTTCGCGTCTATCCGGTGGCGAGCGTCAACGAATCGCATTGGCCCGGGCCTTCTTGCGGGACGCGCCGATCGTGATCCTCGACGAACCGACGAGCGCGCTGGACCCGGCAACGGAGGCCGATCTCATCGAGGTGATGGGACGGCTGACCGCCGGCCGCACAACCTTCATGATCGCTCACCGAACGAATACGTTGCGGCATTGCGATCTTCAACTGGTGCTCCGGGAGGGACGAGTGTGGTTGCAGGCCCCCATGCACGAGCCCACCTCAGGCACGTCGGTATTCATGCCGGAACCCGCTCTCCCCGCTCTTTCTACCTATTAAATCGCCTGAGATCGAAGAAAAAGCCGTTGTGGCGCGACCTGGGGTCACCCCTAGTGTCCAGACTGTAGGTAGCATGGGATGTATGTATTCGAATCAGGCGTTTTTTCGCCTTGCCGGCCCCTCGATCGAGCTTGAGAGAAAATGGAATTGCGCGGGTGGTGCTCACCATGATACGGTGACGCTACTTTTTATGCGGCAAGGTGTCATGCTCCGAACAATCGGCCCTCTTTTTCTCTTCGCCTTCACGGTTCTGTGCGCGGTTCAACTGTTGGGAATAGCGTGCTCTGATGACTGTCTGCGCGAATGGTCCAGCGGTCCGCTTCACGCACACGATCAAATCCCGGGCGGCACCGACGGCCAAGCTGAATCAGATGGGAGCCAGGGCGAAGGCGAATTGGAATTGGCACTCGTTCATGGCGACGGCTTTCACGCCATACCTCGCACGGGCTCCTGTATCTTCGACAGCCTCGACTGCCCTCGCAGTACATTCATTTCGGATTGGTTCCGCCCCCCGGTCCTTCTTTAATCCACAGCATTCTATTCAATATCGGGAATGTTCCTTTGACCAGTGTTACCCTTCGGGACACTAGCGAGGTGTGTTATGCGATCATGGACCCTCATACTCGTGCTCAATGGCTTGGTAGTTCTCTTCTTTCACACTGCGGCGGCGGAGACCAATTCAAAAACCTATGCCCTACCCGAAATTATCGGGTTGGCGATTGAGCGCAATCCCGTCGTTGCTGGTGCAAGAGCTATCATCGATAAGAACACCGGTCAGCGTGCAGCGGCTGGCGCCTATCCCGACCCAACGATTAGGGCCGATACTGGGAAAGGATATGTGAGAGATTCGGGTCCGCTGACACCCCAAGTCCCCCAGTCGGCCACTGAATATATGGCCGAGGTCAGTCAGCCAATTGAGTGGCCGGCCAAACGGGCGGCCCGCCAAAGTGCCGCAGAGGCAGGTATCGCGGGTGCGGCGGTCGGTCTGATAGAAACCCGGTTGAATCTCACGACGGATGTGAAGCTCGCCTTCTACGATCTCCTCCTCGCCCAGAGAGATCTTGAATTGACCAAGAACAATCTGAGCATTGTCGACGATGTGCGCCGGATCGTGGGTGTTCGTGTCCGGCTCGGCGAAGCAGCTCAATTCGAACTGATCAAGGCGGAGGTGGAGGTCCTGAAGGCGAATCAAGCCCTGACGCGCGCGGAAAATACCGTGCGAGTGAATCGCGTCATTCTCGATACCCTCACCGGCGGTGCACTTGGCACGAACTACCACATCGCCGGCGAATTTCTCGTCTATCCGGTGGGACTTGATCTTGACCGTCTGACTGCACGGTCAATGGAGCAGCATCCCTCCATACAGCGCCTGGCCCGGTCAATCGAACAAGCGGATCGAACCATTGAGTTCGAGCGTCATGCGCGTGTGCCGAATGTCAGCGTAACCACGAGTTATACGCGAGAATACGGCCGCGAAGCCTTCGATGTCGGGTTCAGCGTCCCGACGCCGATTTGGTACCAACACCAAGGAGAAATCGCCGGATCGCTGGGTGCAAAACGCAAGGAAGAAGCGGATTTTCTCCGGATGCGCAACGAATTGCTGAGACAAACCAATCAGTATTTTCAGGACGCTCAGACAACCGCCAAATTGATTGAAGTGCTCGAGAAGGGGTTGTTGCGCCAGGCAGAAGAAGCGTTGCGTATCGCGAAGCTCAGTTTTCAGCAAGGTGCGGCGAGCCTGCTGGATGTCTTGGACGCACAGCGTGTACAGCGGCAAATTTTGTTCGACTATGCCCAAGCGAGGTTTGACCTATCCGTGGCGTTGGCACGGCTGGAACGGGCAGTCGGCGGGGTATTATAACCGTGACTTGTGATTCTTGAGCACCCCATGTCACGATACTTCGCGATTCAATCTTGGAATGTCACAATGGTATCCACGTTCTCACGGATCGTCTCTTACCCTGTCATGGGTTGCCTTGCTTTGCTGATGCTGGCAGGCTGCAACAGCGCAGCTGAAGAATCCGCTGCTCAAAAGGCTTCGAAAAAACCGCACGAGACGGGCCTTGTCACGCTCACTCAGGACGAAATCCGAAGCAGTGCCATTGTCATCGAACCGGTTGTCCGAGGGGAATTCAAGGTCCACCGCGATTTTCCGGCGACGGTCGTCCCGGATCATCGTACGACCGCCGAGATCACAGCACTGGTGAGAGGACGGGTCGTCGATGTCTACGCCGATCTCGGCCAGCAGGTGAAGGCTGACGATCTTCTGGCCATTCTGTACAGCAGCGATCTCGGCATGGCCCAATCAACCTACCTCAAAGCCGGCGCCAAATTGTTTGTTGCCGAACGGGCCTTCGAGCGCGCCAAGATGTTGTTGCAGGAAAAAGTCATTGGTCTGGCAGAAGCCCAGCGCCGCCAAGGAGAGATGCTGAGCCTGAGGGCGGAAAAGCGCGAAGCGGAGGATCGACTACGACTGTTGGGAATGAGTGAAGACCAAATAACGAAACTCAACAAGGATCAGAAAATCGTGTCGTATGTGCCGATTACAGCCCCTTTCGACGGCCGGGTGATCGCGCGGAATCTCACGAAAGGTGAAGTCGTCGAAGTGACCGAGAAACTCTTCACCATCGCAGACCTCTCAGAGGTCTGGGTCATGGCTAATATTCCGGAAAAAGACATTCCTTTTATCCGCGCAGATGCCGGTACCTCGGACAAGTCGAGCGTCGAACAGATCGTCGATGTACTGCTCACCGCCTACCCGGGAGAAGTATTTCACGGTAAGGTCACCTATGTTGGTGACGTACTCGAGGTCGCCACCCGGACGATGAATCTTCGTCTGGAGGTGCCCAATCCGCATCGAAAATTAAAGCCGCAAATGTATGCAACCATTCGTGTCCATTCGCTGCCGGAACCGAATGTGTTGATGGTGCGGGAAGTGGCGGTGCAGCGGGAGCGGGACCGGCGGTTCGTGTTCGTGCAGCGCGATGCTCACACCTTCGAAGCCCGGGATGTTCAGCTTGGTGAAAGCAACGGCGAAGTCTTCAAGGTGCTCGATGGGCTGCGGGAAGGTGAACCGGTGGTGGTCAAGGGCGCCTTCGTGCTGAAATCGGAACTCCTATCAGATCAAATCTAACAAGCGCGATTTCATGGATCAACGAGCTCTGCACATCGCGGTCACGACCTCCGGCTCTTCGCTTGACGCATTACCCCTGACATCACATGTCTGCATTTCTTGAATTAGCCCTGCGCCAGCGGGTGCTGGTCATAGCCTTGGCTTGTCTCATCGCGGCCGGTGGTATCTATTCGTTTCGCACCATCGCGATTGATGCGTTTCCCGACGTGACGACCGTGCTGGTTCAGGTCGTGACGGAGGCGGAGGGCTTATCGCCGGCAGAAATCGAACGGTTCGTGACATTTCCGCTGGAACTGCAACTGACCGGAGCACCCGGTCTCACCGATATCCGCTCCTTATCCAAGGTGGGACTGTCGATGATTACGGTTGTGTTCCGCGATGACGTGGACATTTACCTGGCCCGACAGGTCGTGCTGGAGCGCGTCCTGGAGGTCCAGGACAGTTTGCCTCCGGGAGCGGTTTCTCAACTGGTTCCCAACTCACCAGGGCTGGGCGAGGTATTTCAGTTCTATCTGGAAGGTCCGCATGACAACGATCCCGATTACATGATGACGGATACGGAGCTGATGGAGCGGCGGACGCTGGAAGATTGGGTCATCCGTCCCATGCTCAAAGGCTTGCCGGACGTCGTCGACGTGAACTCAATCGGTGGGTTCGTCAAACAGTACCAGGTCATGGTCGATCCCGGGCTCCTCCGCAAGTATGACCTTGCGCTTCACGATGTGTTCGACGCGGTCGCCAACAACAACGCCAACGCAGGCGGAAATATTCTGGAAAAAGGGCCGGAAAAATACATTGTGCGAGGTATCGGCCTCATCAAAACGTTGCATGACATCGAGAACATCGTGGTGAAACAGGCGCACGGCACGCCGGTCTTCGTGCGGGACGTCGCGGAGGTACAGATCGGTCATGCCGTCCGTCATGGGGCCGCTGTATTGAACGGCAAGCGCGAAGTCGTTGCCGGCATCGTGCTGATGCTGCGCGGCGGGAACGCCCGGGAAGTCGTCCAGGCGGTCAAGAACAAGGTCGAGGACATTCACGAGAGAAACATTCTTCCGGGAGGCCTGCGGGTCGTGTCCTTTTACGATCGCCTCGAATTGATTGTGGCGGCACTACACACGGTGTACAAGGCGTTACTTGAAGGAATCGTCCTTGTCATCCTGGTGCTATTTTTGTTTCTCGGCAATGTGCGAAGCGCGCTCATCGTGACGGCGACCCTTGTCGTGGCCCCTCTTGCAACGTTCATCGTCATGGATCAGGTCGGCTTGACGGCCAATCTCATGTCCCTCGGAGGATTGGTCATCGCTGTCGGGATGATGGTGGATGGATCGGTCGTCGTGGTGGAAAACGTCTATCGTCATTTGACCGAACAGCCGGCCGGCCGATCAAAACGGGCTATTGTGCTACAGGCCACGAAGGAAGTGGCTCAACCGGTACTGTTCGGCATTCTCATCATTATTCTGGTCTTTCTTCCCATCCTGTCGCTTCACGGCATGGAAGGCAAGATGTTCAAGCCGCTCGCCTATACGATCATGATCGCCTTGTTGGTGTCGCTCATCTTGTCGCTGACACTGTCTCCCGCCCTCTGCTCTCTGGCGCTCAAAGGCGGCAGCGAGGAAGACACCTGGCTCCTGCGCCATGCCAAACGCTGGTACACACCGTCGCTTCATTGGTCGTTGCATCACCGCCGGCTCGTACTGGTTGCGGCTGTGGCACTCTTGACCGCCAGCCTCGCGCTCTTTCCTTTTCTCGGCGGCGAATTCATTCCGATTCTCAACGAAGCGGCCATTACCCCGCAAACCATCCGGCTGCCGAGCATCTCATTGGAGAAATCGATCGAGATCGAAATGGAAATGCAACGAGCGGTGCTCGAATTTCCGGAAGTCCGCATGGTCGTGTCAAAAATCGGGCGCTCCGAATTGGGTAATGATCCCCAGGAGCCCAATGCGAGTGATCCCGTTGTGTCGCTGAAGCCTATGAACCAATGGACCACTGCCAAAACGAAACCGGAACTCGACGACGCGATCCGTCGGCGCATCGAACAGGTGCCGGGAGCCAGTTTTCTATTGAGTCAACCGATTCAGCAGCGGGTCGATGAATTACTGTCCGGTGTGCGCTCCGAAGCGACGGTCAAGATCATCGGAGAAGACCTGGAGCAACTGCGTAAAACGGCGGAACAGATCCAGACGATCATGACGGGAATCGCCGGTGTCAAGGATGTGCGGATCGAGCAACTCTTCGGACAAGCCTATCTGACGATCGACGTCGACCGCGGCAAGATCGCCCGGTACGGCATTAACGTTTCACACATTCGGGAAATCATTTCGACAGCCATTGGGGTCAGGGCAGCAACCCGTGTGTACGAAGGCCAGAAGCGTTTCGATCTGATCCTTCGCTATCCGACGAACTATCGAAATAGCGTGCAGACGATCGGCAACATCCTCTTGACGACATCCTCGGGTGCACTCATTCCGCTTGGGGAACTGGCCAGGATCGAATTAAGGGAAGGGCCGGCCCTCATCAGTCGCGAAGGGTTGCAACGACGAATCTATATCGGCTTCAACACGTTGGGACGCGACATTGAAAGTATCGTGGGAGAGGCGCAGGCGAAGATTTCCCGGCAGATTGAGATACCACCGGGTTATCATCTGGTCTGGGGTGGATCATTCGAAAATATGCAGCGCGCCATGGCCCGTCTCAAAATCATCGTTCCGATCACGATCGGATTGATCTTCTTGTTGTTGTTCGCCTCATTTCAATCGGTGCGGCACGCCGCTCTGATTATTTTGAATCTGCCTTTTGCATTGATCGGCGGAATCGTGGCGCTCTGGCTGACAGGCGAATATTTGAGCGTGCCGGCGTCGGTCGGATTCATCAATTTATTCGGCGTTGCTGTGCTCAACGGCATTGTGTTGGTCTCCTACATCAATCAGTTGCGGGCCGAAGGCCTGGCGGACAACACCGCCATCGTACGCGGCTGTCTCCTGCGCTTGCGGCCCGTACTCATGACAGCGCTCGTCGCCATGTTGGGCCTGATTCCGCTGGCTTTGTCCAACGGCATCGGCTCGGAAGTCCAGCGTCCCCTCGCGGTCGTCGTGATCGGTGGACTGGTCAGTTCCACGCTGCTTACGCTGATCGTCCTGCCGACGCTGTATAGTGCCTTCGCTGGCGTATCCGCTACCGCCGATCCCCCTGCCGCTATTCCGACAGACAGCCATCGTCAACATCGTTCACGTGCCCAGCCAACTCACTGACAGCTTGTCCCTAAATTCGCTTGCTCCGGACAGGTTGTCCTTCCGACGGGTTAGTCCTTAGCCAAATTACCGGGTCTTTCGATGCCTGTGTGTTCGTTGTACAGGTGCGGTTCTTGCTCGGCCTGTTGTGGCCGCGACGCCCGATTTTGCCTTACGTGCATGTGTTCTGGTGATGCGGCCCGATCAGGAGGCTTCGTCATGTTCACTCTTCATCTGTCGCGCCGTGCCTGGACCCGCTTTGGCCTCTCAATTCTGGCAGGACTGTGTCTCATCGCTCAGCTTCGGTGCAGCGGAGGTGGTGATGGCGGCGGGACTTCCAGTTCACCGGCACCGGCGCCCGCATCGACCGGCGATCCAAAGGCCATTGCGCGCGAAAATGCGCTGCTGGGCACATCGGCATGGGGGCAGTTTGCTAATCCGTCAGCGAACGGCGAACTCGTCGCCTATACAAATCGCGAGAGTTACCCCGCTGGGTCAGATGTGGGAATCTCAGTCTCAGCCACTCCAGCGGGACAATTCAGTTGGAAAGTATTCCGTATGGGAGGCTATCAGGGAATGGGCGGACGGCTGTACGCAGAAGGCGGACCTATCTCAGCGCCGCAACAAGCCAGTCCGTCTTTCGACCCAAGCACTGGTCTCCTCGTGGCAGGATGGCCGACAACCTTTTCAATTTCCACGAGAAACATGGACGGCTCGGCGTGGACGCCAGGCGTGTACCTCGTGCTGTTGACGAAACAGGACACTTTCCAGACCTATGCGATCTTCATCCTGCGCGACGATACCCGACATGCAGAGGTCGCGGTGCATCTTGCCACGGCGACGTGGCATGCCTACAACGATTTTGGTGGGGAAAGTATATATGTATCATCCCATGGGTTGCCGGGAGGTCATGCAGTCAAGGTGTCGTTGGACAAGCCGATGAAGGTCGGGTTCGGGGCCGGCAAATACCTGTTCGAACAACACGAAGGGGTCCGGTGGCTAGAAGACGCAGGGTATGACGTCGAGTATTTCACCAGCGGCGATCTCGGAGGAGCCGTCAATCGTCTGGGCAGTCATCGCATCTACATCAGTATCGGCCACGACGAGTATGCCACGATGGCCGTGCTGGACCGTTTACAGGCGTTGCTGGCAGCTGGAACGAGTCTGGCGTTTCTGACGGGCAACACGATGGTCTATCAGATTCGCTACGAAGATAATGAGCGGACGATTGTCGCCTACAAGGATCAGTCCGGATCTGACCCGATGCGCTCTATCAACCCAAGTTTGACGACTGCACGGTTCCGCGATCCGATCGTCAACCGTCCGGAGAACCAACTTACCGGGGTCATGTCGGATGAAAGTCACACTTTGACGCCGGCGGACTGGATCGTCACCAATGCCAACCACTGGGTCTATGCAAACACTGGCCTGAGCAACGGCAGTATCCTCCCCGGTCTTGTGTATTACGAATGGGACACGTTCGTGAATAATGCGGTAACGCCGTCGGGTGTGACGGTTCTGGCCTCCGAGGTCGTGCCGAACCCCGTCACACCCGGCAGTGTACATAACGCGACGGTGTATGAGCGCGGAGCGGCGTTTGTCTTTGCCGCCGGCACCGTGTATTTCAATCAGCACTTGGAAGATCAGCCGGCGGTGGCCCAGATGATGAAAAATCTCCTGGCGAGAGCTAGCGCCACCCCTTATCAACCGTAGCGACAGGATTGGGAGCGGAAGAGGGAGCAGAGAACTGAATATTATCGAACGATGCGAGCCGTTCGGCCAGACCGGTCTTTCTTCGGAAGCGACCAGGCACGGGCTTGCCGATCGTAACAGGCTGGACAATACGTGTGACTTAGCTTCACATCGACCGCTTGAAGCTGATGTCGATGTAAATAGGTTGACATCGATGTCCAGTGGGAAGACGGAGGAGCATCTTCTGCAACCCGCTTACAGACACAACACATCGCGAGCAGTGGAGCGGTGACCATGGGGCCTCCTGGGATGGCCCAATCTAGTAGTCTTTTCCAGGCGCTCCAACTAGGCGGATCCCTAGGTGCCGATAGGGTATCAATGTGTAACAGTGATCACCGAGCAGACGAGCGACTGCTCCCGTGCAGTTGCACGTCTGGAAAAATGATCTGACCTGCGACGACTAGAGGTACTGCGCAACCCGGACGAAAGGAGTCCCTGTGATCACTCGCAGTTCGACACCGCTCATCTCGCCGTTACGCATGAATCGCCGCGAGACTGCTTCAAGTACCGAGCCGAACTTCTCTCTTGCCTCCTGCCGCCTATTGCTTGCAGATGATCATATTTTGTTGCGCCAGGGCGTCAAAGCCTTGATCGAAACGTATGGCGTCACGGTTGTCGGCGAAGCCGGAGACGGTCGCGAAGCGGTCCGCCTGGCCGAAGAAACGCAGCCGGACGTGGCCGTCGTCGATGTGATGATGCCACTCTTGAACGGCCTTGATGTCGTGCGGGAAATCCGGCGGGTGTCTCCCCAAACCAAATCGCTCTTGCTGACGATGCACACTGACGACGCGTTTGTGCTCGAGGCGTTGAAAGTCGGCGTCAAAGGCTATCTGCTCAAGACCCAGCCGGTCACCGAGGTTATCCATGCGATCCGTGATGTGTCAAAAGGGTCCTTTTATCTCAGCCCTGGGATCTCCCAAACAGTGATTCACGCCTTTTTATCGAAGAGCGATATCCCATCCGATCCATTGACGACCCGAGAACGGGAGGTACTGCAATTGGTCGCCCAAGGCATGACCACAAAAAAGGTGGCAGGCCTGCTAGGGGTAAGCGTCAAAACCGCGGAGTCACACCGACACCGCATTATGGACAAACTGGACCTTCATGACACCGCCAGTCTGGTACGATACTCCATCCGTCGCCGGCTGATTGAACCATAAACCTTCCATTATGCCGAAGATCTTAGTCATCGAAGACATGGACAGCGTCGTTGACCTGCTCAGGACCTTGCTTGGGCGCGAGGGCTTTGAGGTCGCGGTCGCGCAGGACGGGCTCGAAGCCTTAGAGGCTGTGCGACGTGACAAGCCGGACCTCGTGCTCCTGGATTTGATCCTCCCAGGGCTTGACGGTCTGGAAGTGCTCCGCCGCATCAGACAGGATCCAATCACTGCGCATTTGCCCATTATCGTGCTCAGCGGGAAAGATGAGGAACGCGACAAGGTGATTGGCTTGGAGATCGGGGCAGATGACTACGTGACGAAACCGTTTCAGGCTAATGAACTGATCGCCCGGATCAAGAATCGTCTTCGCCGGTCCGCCCCAACCGATCCGGCCCGAATCTTAAAGGTGGGAGCCTTGGAGATGGAACTCGATCGGTATCAGGTGACACTACGGGGCCAGCCCATTCATTTGACTTCGAAGGAATTCAGCCTCCTGCGTGCACTCCTGATGACCAATGGACGGGTTCTCAGCCGTGATGCTCTCTTTGAATCGGTATGGGGCGCGAGTAAGGATGCCGATTTGCAATCCCGCACCATCGATGTCCATATCCGGAGCCTCCGCAATAAGCTCGGTCAGGAAGGCCGCAGAATCTTCACCGTGCGCAATGTTGGCTATCGTCTCGATCCAGCCCCTATGCAAGACAGCTCTTGAGGCCACTTAGAGAGGACGCCGATACTCAGGAGGACCATCCTCTGCGCCTCGAGAATTGTTAATCCCGCAACAGAATTTCCACGATCCGTTTGGCAGCATGTCCATCCCATAGCTTCGGCACTCGTAATTTCTCCATGCCGCCACGGTTAAGGATCTCATCCACTGCACGCCGGATTTTGACAGAATCTTGTCCCACAATTCTATTTGTTCCCTCCGTGACGGTGACAGGGCGTTCCGTATTCTCCCGCAGTGTAAGACAGGGTACACCGAGCGCAGTCGTTTCTTCTTGAATCCCTCCTGAATCAGTCATCACCAGTCGCGCCTGACTCATCAAACCGATAAAGTCCACATACCCCACGGGAGGGATCATACGAAGTTGGGAATGTCTTCCCAGCTCTATGCCGGCAAGTCTGGCGGTCGTGCGTGGATGGACAGGAAAAATGACCGGCATAATATCCGCTACTGCTTCAATAGCTCCTAATAGGCCGCGTAAGGTGTCCGTTGAATCAACGTTGGAGGGCCTGTGGAGTGTGAGGACGGCAAACGGGTTGACGCCTTTACCGTTTTTTAGACCCAATTCATTGACAAGCGTGGTCTGTTGCGCAACGGGCAGGAACTGGCGCAATGTATCAATCATCACGTTCCCGACAAAATAGATCCGATTTTGAGGTCGTCCTTCATGCAACAGGTTAGCAATGGCATCCTCTTCGGTTACGAACAAATACTCTGCCAGGGAATCAGTCACCACCCTGTTTATTTCCTCGGGCATTGTCCGATCAAAGCTGCGAAGCCCGGCTTCGACATGAGCGACAGGGATACCAATTTTGACCGCAGCCAGCGTTGTGGCGACTGTTGAATTCACGTCACCCACAACCAAAACGAGATCCGGCCTCTGCTCAAGTAAGACCGGTTCAATGCGCTTCAAAATTTCTGCCGTCTGCCAGGCATGCGAACCTGAGCCGACTTCTAGATTGATATCCGGATCAGGAATTCCCATCTGACGAAAGAAGACATCTGAGAGCTTCTCGTCGTAATGTTGTCCAGTATGCACGAGCAGCGGATGGATTTCCGGATGACGGCCCATCTCGCGCAAGAGCGGGGCAATCTTCGGGAAATTCGGTCGTGCACCGATAATATTGGCGATTTTCATTGATGAGCTACGTCAGGCGTGTTGTTGAAATACGAACTCGTTGCATCCCAATCCTCCCGTGGATTTTAAGCGACGAAGTACAAATCCACGAGCTTTGTAAAAATCGAAAACTTCCTCCGGTTTCGCCACCTCATATGGATATCCGCCAACCCAATCCACAAGATCGCGCCAATGACTCATGCCTCGCATGCCATTCTTGCTCCAGCGCTCGAGATAGGAGCCGGGTCGGCCGCAGGCGAGTGAGCTCACTGCTGCCTTCATTTCTAACTGACCGGCGAACGCTACGATGTAGGGTGATCGAAGAGGCCGGGGTAATGCGTTGTATAGCTGTTTGACTCGGCGCCAACGTGCACTTTTACTTCCTGCATCATTATAGATCGCGATAAATAGCAGGCCCCCTTTCGTCACCAGGTGTTGGACGTGTTCCAATGCCTGCCACATGGCCCCGGTATGATGTAAGACACCCCAGGAATACACCACATCGAACACACCGAGGGAAGAGATATACCCCGTATTCAAAACAGATTGCTGCTCAATACACCACTGCGGGTCATTCTCTGAGTATCGCCGACGAAGTTCCTTCGTGCAGGCAACTGATTGGGGATCATAGTCGAAGGAGTGCACCGTCGCTCCCAATCGCCTGGCGGCCAAACTGAACAAACCGCTACCCGATCCCACATCCAAGAAGCTTTTGCCCGTCAGGTCCGGAACCTCCAGCATCGATAGCAACGATGCTTCCGCTGCAACAATTTGTGCTTCGTCCAGATGATCGAGAAACTTGCACCAGTTATCTCCAAACTCAAACCGCTTACCCTGCCGTACTTCTTTGAGATGGTCCTGCGTAAGGTCGCGGTGGTACTGCTTGGTCATATTCATGGTCAGCCCTCCACGCATTCCTTTCAGGCATGCTCGACCTTTCTGAGCCTCGTCGCGCAAACCACTTTTTACTGTTCCCTAACCCAAAGTTTTCTCTTCCCACACGGCATGTTTACTTACCTTGGCGTCCTGTCCGCTTGGGAGTGATACCGTCGTCCTTGAGTCTGTACCTAGCGCCGTCCCGGCGCTGCACTCTCAACGGACCACGGGAGGATCGAGATGTCGCTCAAAGCACGGTCGCTGTTACTCTTGCTCGCGATGTTCTGTATTGCCCTCGCTTCCGGCGCCATCGGTCAAACGACAAACTATTTCCCCGGGGGTTGGGTCGAGAAAGACGGAGTCGCCACACGTACTCGGTACAGTGCCTCCCAGATCCAGTCATTCGTCCCGCCGCAACGAGGAGCCTTTACATTTCCTGCTCCCTACAACACCAGAGCCGTTCGGATCACCGACGCCTCGGATTGCAATGGTGCAGATTGTGTCTGGTACGTGGGCTATTCCTACTGGAGAAATTCGAACGCCCATCAAAACAGCAACGAAATGTTGATCTTTCTGGGGCTGGCATCCAATCGAGGCGGAGCCGGCCCCACCCTCTTCAAGCTAGACAAGACCACGGATGTGATTACCAAGGTCGGACCATTGTTTCCAACCGGGAGCAAATATCGAGACTATACCGGCGAAGGCTGGTATTTCAGCGGATCGCGCCAGAATGTCCTCTATATGTACGATGGGCCCAAGATGTTGCGTTACGACGTCGTCACGCAGCAATTCGAAACCGTATTTGACGCCACGACACAATTCGGGGCTGATCGGAAGATCTGGCAGATGCACTCGAGCAACGATGACCTCGTGCATAGCGCTACCCTTCGAGTGGCCAGCACTGGGGAAATGCTTGGTTGCCTGGTGTATCTGGAGAGCACGAAACAGTTCCGCTGGTATCCTAAGGTCGGCATCTTCAACGAATGCAATCTGGACAAGAGCGGCCGCTGGACACTGAGTCTCGAGGATCTGGGTGTACCCAACGATCTCGGCATGCGGATATTCGACAACCAGACGGGCCAGGAAACGAGGATCAGCGGACCGAACGGCACCCTCGGACATCTGGACATGGGATACGGCTATGCCGTCGGTGCTGACAACTACAATGCGTTGCCGAATGCCTCCATCCTCTGGTCATTTAATCCCACGATCGCTCAAGGTCCAGTGCTCCAATACAACGTCAACTGGAACATTGCAGCGGTCAACCATATCTCACACACGAATTCGAAACCCAATGTGCCATCGGCTCAGCAGCATGCCTGCGGCAGCAATGCCGACACCGTCTATGCCATTCAGAATGAAATCACCTGCTTTCGAGTTGATAACTCCCATGACCAACTCATTGTGGCACCGGTGATGAGTGATCTGAACACCTCGGGCGGTTGCTGCGACTCCTACGCCAGATCACCGAAAGGCAATCTGGACATCACCGGCCGCTATTTTATTTGGACGACAAATCTTGGCGGGAATCGCCTGGACGCCTTTCTCGTGAAAGTGCCTTCTCAGCTACTCGTTAACGGCGGTGACGCCACGCCGCCCGCCGCTCCGGTGAACCTGAGATTGCAGTAACTCACGCCGCCGACCCGCCTTCCTGCGATCCGGATACCACCTTCGCACGGGTACGGCGGCCGTGTGCCACATGGTGGATTTCAGCTGTGCGTGGTGTCGCCTTCCATACCGGTGCGGCCTGCCCCAAAAGAAATTTTATCGTCCCGATCAGCAGCGCCGCGTTCAACACCATGAAGTACCACGCGCCATTCGCTATTTGCGCAATGAATGGCACGGCTCGGAGCAGAGGCGCAGCCAAGCCCAGCGCATAGACGGAGACTTGCGCCCACAGCAGCGTCGCTCCCCACTGCCGATCTATCAGGAACACGTTCGAGACGAAAATGACGATCAGCAGCCATGGACCGATCCAGCGCAATACTTTATGCGACCAATAGCTCAGCGCCAGCATCCCACGTCCAGGCAACAACAGTCGCCAACTGTGCCGAAGCGCATGCGCATCGCCGGCACCGATCCGCACGCGGCGGCGAAATTCATCGCGGATCGTTTCGGGCAGCGTTTCCCAGGCCCTGGCCGACGAACGGAACACGACCGAACCGCCTCCCTCCAGTCGCATGAGCATCGGGATGAGAAAATCATCGACGATGGTGCCGGCGGGAAGCGGTCGAAACCGGGCCCGCTCGATCGCATAAATGGCGCCGTTGGCACCCAGTACAGTGCCGAAGTGGGATTCCAATTTCTTCAACACCGTTTCGTATCGCCAGTACGCGCTGTCGGGATTCACGGTCCCCTCCGCGGTCCGAAATTCCAGCCGCCCGACGACGGCACAGGCTGAGGGAGCCAACCTGAATCCTTTGATCAACTCTTTGACAGCATGCGCATCGAAGAACGTATTGGCGTCGGTGAAAACAACGTACTCTCCCCTCCCCCGCGCAACGAGGTCATTCAGCACATTGGCCTTCCCCCGCCGTACCGAAAAATCATGCAGCAGGATCCCCGCCGTCCGGTATCGCCGGATGATCCGTGTAGTTCGATCGGTTGATCCATCGGAGCCGATCAGAATCTCAAGACGGTCCGGCGGATAATCCAATTCCAAGAGATTGTCGATCCGTCTGCCGATAACCGATTCTTCATTGTGCGCCGAAATGACAATGCTGACCTCCGGCCATGTATCGGCGGAAATGCCAGCGCTCTCGCTGATCCTTCGAGAGAATAGGCTGAACAACCATAAGAGAATCGGATAGCCGGCATAGGCGTATGCAAGGAGACCGATCGACAGGAACAGCGAGTATTTTGCAAGTGTGTCCAAGAGTGTGACCTTCGGATATGAATGAGTGTGTATGTCTGAAGACTCGCGTTCTTCACGCAGCGGGGACCGCGGGTGGCGTGACTCGACACCGAACGGCCGGTGCGACCTCGGGCTTCTGAAGAACTGTATACAATGCCTTGCAGAAGAAATCGTCCACCAGCGGCACCTTTGCCAACCCTCTGATCAACCGGCTGATCTTGAAGGTCCGCCCTCCGAATCCAATCCGTTCCTGATGCACTTTTCGCAATGGCAATTCGTCGCAAAGGTGATTGAACCTCCTGATTGACATGTGGTTGAGGAACGTTTCCCAGACAGCGGCGTCAAGATATGGATTTGGCTTTTTTTGCCCGGTCTTTTCATCCCTTGAATAGCAGGCGGCGGAATAATTCGGAGAATCATACAGGCAAGCGGCAACTTCCCGCAGTGTAGTCATGGAAAACAATATATGCGGCCACGGGAACGGGATGATGTCCTCCATGTGACTCCCATAGGGATTGCGAAAGGGCCCGAAATGCACCAATGCCAAGCCGCCGGGTTTCAATACCCGAGCAATCTCTAAAAATATTTCTCGGGGTCGGCTCAGGTGTTCCACCGTATCCATGGTATAGACAATGTCCACAGACGCGGAGGGCACAGGAATGGTCGTGGGCGTAGCGTGGACGAATTGAATACGGTCGCCGTACTGCGCTCGCCCACGCATCAGGACCTCGGCGCTTATATCAACTCCAATCGCATTGAAAGGCTCCTGCGACAGGAAACCGTCCAGTAGGTATCCGCTGCTGCAGCCCAGGTCCAAGACTGTCTTGTTCTTGAACGTCACAAATGGAGAAAACAGTGACCGAAACTCACTGATCGTGGATAGCCGGTCTTGGACATAGAGCTGTACGGAATCGTAACGGCTAATGACGGGCGCGCGAAAACCAAAACGGTTGAGCGGAGGCGCTAAGAAAGCCCGTGCCAGGCCGTAACAGATGCGATGACCGATCGTGCTTTTCATTAGGCTGACGGAGTGCGATGTGTTGTCCACCGCGCATGGCTGTCAGTCGGTGGTGCGGGAACGTGTCTCCATCGTTCGAGGGGCGCACATCGATTGACCACGCGCCTGAGAACCCAGCGCGGCACAGAGGGCGGTCATATCGACACCCAGATCGGTTCGACTCTTCCGCCCCGTCTTGATGCCTGTCCCGGCTAAGCGATAGTCCCCGGCTTTCCGATCGACGAACGGGATGGCTTCGAGAGAGTCGGGAAAGAAATTCCCCTCTGGATACTTGCTGTCGTCGCCGCCCGCGAGCACGTTGTCCGTGACCACCGCATCCGGGAAGTACGCTTCAATCGCGGCCGTCCCCGTGCCGACGCCATCTCCAAAAATGCCGAACTCGTTATGCGGCGCAATATTGCTTTTGAACGTAAGTCGTCGATGAGGTGGGCCAATGCCAAAGAGCACGTAGCCTTGATGGAGACCGGTATTCCGTTCGATCGTGACATCGGATGAGCCTTTGAGGACTTGGAACAAGATCCCTCTTCCACCCCATCGAGCACCGCCGATATCTTCCCAGAGGTTGTTCTGAATCAGGATGCGCTTCGTTTGCTGGCTTCTATCCGGGGGCTGATTGTCGTCGCGGCCCAGGAGGTTGAGGCCGCTACCGCTATGCCGGATGATGTTGTTGGTAAACCGCACATCTTCGACGACCGACCAGGGAGCCCGCCCGTCCTGATTGCGCACGGTCAACAACACGGCGAATCCGTTTTGGGATTCCTCCCAGTTGTATTCCAGTATGTTGCCATCAGCCACCACACGGCGGGCATTCTTCAACTCAAAAAGATTCTTCACCGACCAGGATGTACCGGCATAGCCGGGCTCACCGCGCTTCCAGGATAGCGGCTTGGCCACATGATTGTG
>Ga0126377_10000592_pt1 | contig 22247 bp, 18 predicted proteins | sample PanSoiMetPlot_22_FD_92647 | JGI IMG/M metagenome (GOLD analysis project Ga0126377, IMG submission 92647) | Tropical forest soil microbial communities from Panama - MetaG Plot_22 | ecosystem: Environmental > Terrestrial > Soil > Tropical forest > Bulk soil | place: Panama | collected 2016-02-17 | reverse complement strand
TCCATCAGCGGGTTCTGCAGGTCCAGGAAGTACTGGTCGAGCTGCATCGTGGTGAGCATGCCCTTGTAGACCAGCGTCTTGTGGCTGAGCGACACCACGTACCAGAACTCCGCGCCGCCGATGGTCGACACGCGGATCTCGTTGTAAGCGCGCTTGCGGATCACGTAGAGCTTGCGCTCGAACTCGGCTTCGTCGAGCGTCTCCGGCCCGCGGCCGATGAACACCTGGCGCACGAAGGGCTCGGCCGCCTTGGCCGTCTCGCCCAGCATGGTGTTGTTGGTGGGCACGGTACGCGCGCCCAGGTACACCTGGCCCTCGGCCTGCACCACGCGCGCGAACACCTCTTCTATCTTGCGGCGCTGCGTCGCGTTGCGCGGCATGAAGATGTTGCCGGCCGCGTAGTGGCCCGGCTCGGGCAGGTTGATGCGTGCGTCCTTCTTCGCCACCTTCTTGAGGAAGGCATGCGGCATCTGCAGCAGGATGCCGGCGCCGTCGCCGGTGTTGACCTCGCTGCCGCTGGCGCCGCGATGGTCGAGGTTTTTCAGGATCTGGATGGCCTGCTTGACGATGGCATTCGATTTCTTGCCCTTGATGTTCACGACGAAGCCGACGCCGCAGGCGTCATGCTCGAACTGAGGGTCATAGAGGCCCTGCTTTGGCGGGGGCCCGAGTCGAATCGCGGTCATTTTCCAGTCCTCCAAACACAAACGCGCGGGGCGCAACTTCCCCGCGCTATGGGCTCGCGCCCATAACTTCCTCGTTTCTCAATTGGTTACATCTGGAGGCGCGGCCCGCGAAGGCGCGCAAATCGTCAGATATATATGTATCCGATCATACAGGCCGGGGTTCGTCGGTCAATCATTGCGTGAGACGGATTTGCCTCATTTGCAGCCAACCGTGCCCAAAGACCGCGGCCAGCACGATGACCACGCCCACGTAGAACGCCGCGTCGAGGTCGCGCGCCTCGCCGAGGAAGGCTACCGCGATGACGATGGAGTAAACCGGCTCCAGGTTGATCGCCAGCTGCGTGGTGAAGGCCGAGAGATGCCTTAAGGCGGCCAGCGACAGCGCAAAGGGAATCAGGGTGCAAAGAATGGCGAGCACCAGCAGCAATGCCCCATCGCGGACATCCGGCAGGACAATCGACGAGCCAGCCGGCGAGATGAACGGGCTGAGCACCGCCAGCAGCACGAAGCCTGCACCGAGCTCGAGCCAGGTCACCGCCGCCGCATCGTTGTGGCCCAGGTAGCGCTTGTTCAGCGCATTGAACACGGCCGCCAGCGCCGCCGATCCGACGCCCACCCAGAAGCCCAGGTGCATGCCATGCGGAATGCCGCCGACCACCAGCGCCACGCCCGGGACGACCAGGATTCCGAGCAGGAGATTATGTCGTTCGAACCTCGAGCCGGTGAGCCAGGGTTCGATCAACGCGGTGACCGCCGGCGCCAGCGCCATGCAGGTGGCGGCCACCGAGGCGTTGGCCAGCTTCACGGAGCCGTAGAAGCCGAGCCAGTGGACCATGACCACACAGCCGATGCCGGCGTAGACCAGCATCAGCCGTGGCGGAATGCTCCTCACCGCGCGCCACACGCGCGGGAAGCAGGCCAGCGCCGCCGTGACTAACAACATGCGCCACCACACCAGCGCCACCGTCGGCAGCGTGATCAGCTTGCCGAGGATGGCCGTGAAGCCCCATAGCACGACGCAGACGTGAATCTGGAAGAGAGCGCGGCGGCGGGATTCCATTTGTTGCTAAAGTCCATGCCCGGTGAGGGGAGCATGAGAAGAATACCGCTCGGCTTGGTGGCGCTCGCGGCAATCGCCTGTGCATGGTCGACACCGGCACGCGAACTCCAGGCAGGGAAGTTGCGGCAGTACGAAACGCCAAACTACACCCTGGTCACCTCGAAGGACGACGAAGCATCGTCACTCACGACGAGGCTTTCCCAGGTCGAGTCGCTGCTGGCGACGGTGGTTCCCTCGGTCGGCCCGTCGAATGGCTTGCCCGTCACCATCGTCGTGACGCCGCCCCATCGCTGGAGAAAGTACTTCGAGGACCATGAGGTCGATGCGGGACTGCTGGCGCATCGATTCTCCTATAGCGTGCTGTTGGGAGGCTGGCGGAATGGCAACGCCCTGCGCAAGGTGGCGTACTACGAGTACGCGCGCCTTTACATGCGTGCACATTACCGCGGCCAGCTGCCACTCTGGTACGAAGTCGGCCTTGCCAACCTGGCCTATGGCGCATCGTTGGAGCCCGATGGCGCCACCATCGGGCTCGACCCGTTCGACAGCGCGCGAGAGTTTGGCGGCGCGACATGGGCGTTCCGCACCGACCTGTACCGCCGGCAACGCACGAGTCGCCTGTCCACGGCTGAACTGCTGCGGCTCGATGCTTCCTCGCCGGCGTACGCGAATTCGGGCATCGCAGAGCAAGCCGATTTTCAGTCCTGGATGCTCGTTCACCGTGCCTACGTCACCAACCTCGGCCTCGGCCGGCAGATCGACGATTACCTCGGGCGGGTCGCCTTGTTCGAGACGCCTGAAGAGGCCGCGCGACAGGCCTTCAACAAGAAGCTCGACGAGTTCGATGCCGAGATGGCGGACTACGAGAGGAATTCGAAGGCGCACCTGCGGCAGGTTCACTTCAAACCAGCGGCTCCGCCGTTGCTGTCCAGGTTGCCCGACCTCGAAGATCGCCAGTCGATCGTGATGGTCGCGCGTGCACTCATCGACGCCGGCCAGAAGCCGGCGAGAATTTCCGAGATCATCGCGGACGGCGCCAAGGCCGGGGCGGACCTCGCCGGCCTGCTCGGACTGAAGATGCGCGTCGCCATCAACGAGAAGGATGACGCCGCCTTTGGAGCGTTGATCAAGGAAGCAGAACGGCGCATCAGGCAGCCACGAGTCGCGCGCGAGCTGGCGCTCGGGCTGTACGAGCGCGTTCACGAGGATGTCCCCGGAGCGGGCGCGGACTTTCCGGAACGACAGGCGATGCGCGAACGCGCGTTGCAACTGCTCGCGCCGCAGGTAGTCGGGCAACCGGACGACGTCGAAGCCGTCTGGAGTCATGCGATGCTCGCGGCCGTGTTGAAACGCGACCTGGAAGTGGCGCAGGCCGCGATCACCCGTACCCGCGCACATCTGCCCCGCAATCCGGATGTGGCATTGGCGGCGGCTCTGCTGAAAAATGCGCGCGGCCAATGGGGCACTGCCGTCGAGGAGCTGACAGACGTCGTGAGATATTCCCCGAACAGCGAGTTGCGCCTGTGGGCTGCCCACCAGCTGCTGGTCGTGAGGACGGCGCGATGACGGCGTCGCGATGGTTGGTTTGCGCTGCGGCGACGCTGTGCGTTTCCGCCGCCTTTGCCGGCGAGCCGCGCATCGGCAAGTTCACGCGCTACGACGCCGGCGAGTACGTCATCGTGACCTCGCGCAGCGCCACGCAGGCCAAGCGGATCATGGAAGGCCTGGTCAAATTCCGCCTGACGCTGGAACGCATGCTCGGCAAGCGTGCGGCGCAGAGCGCATTCCCCACGACCATCGTCATTGCGAGTCACACGGACTGGACGAAGTGGCTGCAACCGCGCGAGAACGTCGCCGGCTACTTCCAGCGGGCACGCTTCTCCAACTACATGACCTTCGACGGCGACGCCTCGATCGACGAGGCACTGCACGTCATGTTCCACGAGTACACGCACTACTACCTGGCGTCGCAATTCGCCGGCGAGTGGCCACCCTGGTTCAACGAAGGCATGGCCGAGCTCATGGGATGGGCGCGCTTCGACAAGAACATGGCGTACATGCAGGTCCCGCTCTACCAGGTCCAGGAGGCACGCGACGGTGACTGGATTCCGTTCGAGCGCCTGATCCGGGTCGAGGACAGCGATCCTGAATACCAGTCGCACAAGCTCGCGCCCTCGTTCTACGCGCAGTGCTGGCTCACGCTGAACTACGGGCTCATCGAGAACCGCGAATTCGGTCGCCAGGTGTTCAAGTACCTGGCCGACATCAATCGGCTCGTACCCCAGCCGCAGGCCGCGACTGCCGCGTTCGGCGACCTCGCCGCCATCGACAAGCTGCTGCGCGACTACTCGCGCGCCAGCAGCATCGCCGGCGGCGGGCTCAACCTCGGCGAAGTCCCGCCGATCGAACTGCCGGCCGGCAAATCCCTCGACGAGGTCGACGCGATGGCCGTCCTGGTCGACGTGATGCTCGAAACCCGCCTGCCGCCGGATCGCGTCCGGCCGCTGGTCGAATCGCTCGAAAAGCACGATCGGAATGGCGCGCGTGCGGCCATTCTCGCGGCTCGCCTGGCGCAACGGGATGACGACAACGCCGCCTTCAATCGCGCCGTCGCCAAGGCCGAGGCCGCGATGGCACCCGGTGACTGGGAACAGCACCGCGAGCTGGCCAGCGTGCTGCTGCAGAGCGGGCTCGAGACCAGCCCGATGAGCACGCGCAGCAGTGCAGACTCGGATGCCGACGTGAAACGCGCCCTGAAGTGGTTTGGCGAAGCCATCTCACACAACAACCAGGACGTCGAGGCGCTGTGGGGTTTTGGCACCGCCGCGACGCGGCTCGACGCCAACCTCGACCTGGCCGAGCAGGCGCTGGTGGGCGCATACAAGCGCGCGCCCTCGAGCGCGGACATCGCGCAGTCGCTGGCCAACCTCAAGGCGCGGCAGGACAAGCCCGACGAGATGCTGATCTATCTCAAGGACGTGATGCGCTTCGCGAGCAATCTCGAGACGCGCCGCTGGGCCGCGGAGACCTATCTGCAGACGCAGAAGTTCATCGTCGAGCGCGACAAGGTCGAGGCCGAGAACAAGCGCGTGCACGAGGAATACGAGAAGCAGCTGGCCGAGTACGAGAAGAAGTACGGCAAGCGCAAGAAAGCCGCCAGCAAGTAACGGACTACTTCTTCTTGCCCAGCAGCTGGTCGAGCACCGCGGTGCGATCGCGATCCTTGGAACCGGTGATGCCCTGGCGCGTTGCAGCTTCGCCCTGGCGCTTGCCGCTGCCGAGCTGGTTGTAAGGATCTCCGCCACCGCCCTTGTCGCGGCCCGCCTTCTCGAGACTGAGCTGCGGCGCGTCGCGCCGCGTCTCCTCGATCTTGAGATCGGCGACGCCAAGCTTTTTCATGGCGCGTGTGGCGCTCAGCGTCTGGAACTCGCCGCTGGCGACTGCCCAGTCCCACACCGCCACGCCGCGCTCGTCATGGCGCACACGCCCCGACGGCCGGTCGCCGCGTGAAGTCTGGGCGGGATCGTTCTTGTCCTGCTCGAGGCGCTCGGCTTCCTGCTTCTCGACCTCCGCGCGGCGCAGTCGCATGGACTTGAGCCGCATGGTGGTGCTCTCGATGCTGAAACCGCCGGAATCAGCGGGCGCGCGCGCAGCCGGCTCCGGGCGTTGGCCCTTGGCTAGCGGCGGTTTGCGGTGGTCAGCCATCGGTACTCAGGAAAGGGATTACTGGGCTCTCTACTGACCTTTGTCGGCGATATTCGGTCCCGATTAAACATCAAACGGTGACGCCCATCACAAAACGTCGGCGGATCGCGACGATTTTGTGAAATCACCGGTCCAGCCGATCGGCGCGACTCACGCGCCACTCGCTGCCGGCGCGGCGGAATTCGACCTTGAGGCGCACGCGTTCCGGGTCGTTGAGCGAGACGCTGGTGACCGAGATCTCGGCCTGCGCGAGACCGTCGGCCGGGAACGTGAGCTCCTCGATGCTCACCATCAGTTCCACCTTCGGATGCGCGAGGAACCAGCCGCGCAGGAAATTCTGCAGTTGCTGGCGGTCGAAGCCATTGCTGTCCTGGTAGTCGTCGGCGACGTGCTCGAGCACGTCGCTCGCGTCGCGCTCTTCGGCCGCGTTCTCGACGCGGGTGACCAGCTCGCGCACCTGCTGCTCGTCGCTCGAACGCGCTCCGCACGCGCTCAGCGATATGACAGTCCATGTGACAGCGACGAAGAGTGAGAAAGATTTCATGTTCGTCCTATTGCAGTTGCAGTCCGTTAGCCCTATCGTTCGCGCGCGTTGCGGGGTTGGGAACCGGTCGTGACGTCCAGAAATGGTGCTCCGGACCCAGTTGGAGGTGGACCACTTCAATGAAGAAATCCTCGCGGTCTAACGACACCGACCCTGGACCCCGTCTTCATACCGTCAATCAGTATCTCGAAAAGAATTTCCCCGACTTCTTTGCCGAGGCCCGTTTCCACGTTGGAAACGACGACTACTTCCTCTACGCCCGCTTCGGCAAGTACCTCGCCAGCTCCATCGAGCACCGGCGCTTCAAGGCAGACAAGATCTCGCGCGGTTTCACCGTGCTGAACAAGCTCGCCCGCAAGGCGGAGCGTGACCCCCAGGTGCGGCACATCCTCGTGTCCGGCCCGCTGGAAGAGATCGTCGACGAGCCGAAGGCGCGCGAAATGGCCCGCAAGCGGCTGTCGCCGGCGGCGCAGAGCTACCTCGAAGGGCTCTGCGAGTAGGCAAGTGAGAGGCGGCCCCACGCCGGGGCCGCGTCACTTCGCCGGAAACCTGCTGCGCAATTCGTCGCAGCGCGCCTTGCCCTTTTCTCTCAGATCCGCCGGTGCCAGCGGATCGTTGCCCATCCGGCACACGCTTTCGATTCCCTGCTGGCTCCCGAGCTCGGCGGCGCGATTCAGCCAGTAGCTCACTGGATACGGGCCACGCAGCTCACTCCACTCCTTCGCATGTTCGCGGTCCGCGCGCGGGCCGAAGCTGCCGAAGTACGCCTGCAGTCGCGCGAACTCGAAAGCCGCGTCACCGTCTCCCGAATCCGCCAGTTTGCGAAGTTCGCGCGCCCTCGCGAGGGCCGTCGCCGCATCGGCGGTTTCCGGATCCACGGCCGAGGATGCGCTTGCAGCCGCGGGCGCGGCCGCCGGGGCCGGCGGGTCTGCCGCGAAAGCGGCCGTGCAGAGTGCCGCAGCAATCAACCCGGTCGACCATCCTTTAATGGTGTTCATGTCGCGTCGTCCCCTCTCCAGAGTCCATTCGATTTCCACGCATTGAACGCCCAGCGCAGCCAGCGCACCAGCGCGAACGCCATCCATCCGGCCCACACGAAGAAAAGCAGCCGGTAGGCCCACATCGGCACCGAGTACACCGCCGGCGTGTCGAGCAGGCCCGCCGTCTGGTCCTGAAACCACTCGAACCGGCCGGAACCCGAGCCGGGACCTTCGACGCCCATGTCCGGCGCCGAGAGCAATCCATTGCGGATTCCCGAGAACAACAGCGTGAACACCGCGATCACGGTGAACAGCGCCAGCAGCACCTGGACCAGGTTGAAACGTGTGCGGCCGACGGCTTCGCCCGGCTGCCATTGCTCGCGCCAGCGCATCACCAGCAGCCACGCCGCGGTGAACGAGAACACCCACCACGACTGGGTGGAGAGTCCCAGCCCGAGCAGCAGCCAGTCCACGAAGCGCAACGGCGATAGCTTCCAGCGCCCGAGCAGCCACGCGAAGGTGATGAACACCACCAGCTCGCCCCAGTACACCACGGCGGGACCCACGCCCGGGCCGTGCGCGAACAGCGGCCAGCGCGACACTGGCAGGTTGAGCGTGGTCGTGATGTTGCTGGCGGCCGTGCCCAGGTCGACCGGCGACGGGCGCGTGCGGAAACCTACGTCGCGCGACTCCTCCCAGTTCACGCGCACCCAGTGGTTTCCCGGCGAAAGCGCCAGCGGCAGGTCGCCCTTCTCCGGTCGCAGCTGCACCGGCTGGCCATCGAACTCCACCGCGCTCACGCGCGCATCGGCCGGCAGCTTGATGACGTGCCGGCCACCCTGCGTGCTCCGGTATTGGAAGAACAGGGCGGCGTTCGCCGAACGCTTGCCGACTTCGACCGAGTAGTCGACGCGGTCGACGGCCAGCGTTGCGCCTTCGACGCCTTTCGGGCGCGTCACGTGGATGACCAGCTTCTCGCCCGGCCGCGGAAGGAAACGGAACAGCCAGCTCGCGGCGTTTTGCGTCTCGGGCATCACGGCCGGGAATCCTTCGAACTCCGCATGCCACTGCGGGTTGACCAGGAAACTCCAGACCTCGGTGCGTGCCGCATCCGCAGGCAGCGACACCTCCAATGTTTCGCCGCGCGCCAGTCCCGAGTACCAGTGGGTACTGGCTTCGCCTGCGCCGAGCCCCACGAGGGCCACGCCGCCGTGAGTCTCGACCCCCGGCGTCAGCACGGACTCGCCCTTGACCAGCGGCACCTCGACCGAGACGGCTGCACGCAATGGCGCAATGCGAAACACCTGGTTCTGCACGCTCCAGTCGAGGTCGAGATTGAACAGCCGCTCCACGCGCACGAAAGCCGGAAATTCCGCGCCGGCCTCGAGCGCTTCCGGCGTTGCCGCGCGCCGCGTGTCACGCTCGCGCGCCAGCTCGAGTGATCCGGACACCAGTCTTCCCTCGTTGACGCCGCTCACCGTCCAGCCACGCGAGCTCACCTCGATGGCCCGCGGCGGCTGCGGAAACGCGACCTGGATGGTTTCGGCCGGCGCCAAACGGCCGGCCAGCCGCACGGTGTGTGCGCCCGCGCTCAAGGGGACCCAGAGACTGGAATCGCCTTCGCGACTCATGGCCAGCGACGTGCGCGCATCGACGGACACATCGTCGAGCTGCCAGCGGTCGCTGGCATGTGGCATGGCCACCGCGAGATTCGCCAGCGCGCTGACACGCATCACGATCTCGAGCCGTTCGCCGTCGACGCTGACGCGCGCCTCCGCGAGCTCTGCGCAGTTCGGCGCGCAGGGCGGCGGCTCGATCAGCCGCTGCTTGAGCTGCTCCAGCAGATCCTTGTCCGGCACTGCCGGCACCGGCGGCGCGGCCTGCGCGACCGCCGGCGGTGGCGCCAGCAGCCCGGCAAACAGCAACGCCGGGAGCACGAAGCCTGCGCCGGCAGCGCGTGGCATGCCTGGCAAACGCCAGCTACCGCCGTAGCTGAGCCGTGCCAGCCACAGGAACAGCACCGCGAGCGCAGCGACGCCGATGACGCGCCAGAAGAACAGGATCACGGGGCCGATATAAATGAATCGCACGCCGTCGCTGACTTCGACCGGGCCGGTCCAGTCGTAGCCATAGGCCTCGTAACTCCATGCGGGAATGCCGGGGCCCGCCTGCAAGCGCGTGCCACTGGCATAGCGCTGCACCACCTGCTGGGAGTTGAGGCCGTAGGGGTTCGGGACAGAGGCGTATTCCTCCGACTTCAATTTCCCGGCGTTCTCTTCGGCGATCTGAGCTTCCACGGGAGCCGCCGCATCCGCGGCGGCCGCGACCTCCGGCGCATTGACAGCCTGCGGAATCTCCGCCACCGCGGGAGAGGGCGCTGGATAGATCGCATTGCGCGCGCCCCAGCCGGGATAAGCCCACGCGCTCACCGCCTCGAGCTGCGGATACAACGCGAAGCGCACCTGCATCCACATGAACGGCAACAGCGCGATGGCCAGTACCACGAAACTCACGGTGCGCCAGCCTCGCGCCAACGCGCGGAAGCGGCCTTCGGGAGCCGCGCGCGCCACCGCCATCGCGGCCAGCAGGTTGCCCCACAGCCAGATGAAGGGCGGCATTTCCTGGTAAGTGAGCAGCAGCGCGACTGCGGCGATGACCGCCGCCACCCGGCCCGCAGTCCAGTACACGAACACCACGATGAGCGCGATGCCGAACACGTTCCACAGGCCCCAACGCTCGAACCAGCTTCCCGGAGCTTCGTCGGCGCCCGGCACGGCGAGCAGCCGGTGCCCCGGCGGCAGGTACAGCGTCCCGCGCACGGCGTCGAAGCGCTGGTTCCAGCCGGTGGCGGGCATCTGGCCGCGCGCCCCGGTGCGCGCCACGGTAGTTAGGGAGAGCCGCGGCGCGCGCAGCTCGACGCCGCTGCGCCCGCCTTCGCCGGCGGTCACGAGCAGCGGCGCCCCGCCGCTGCTGGCGCTCTTCAGCTGGAACGGCGACGCCATGTCGAGGCGCCAGTCGCGACGCATTTCGCCCTGCACCTGGTCGACCGCGGTAAAGCCGCCGTGGTCGAAGTCCAGCCACAGGCGCCGGGTCAGCGACAGGCGATTCTCGTCGGCTTTGCCCAGACCCCGGCTGCGCTCGACCACTGCGAGCTTCGAGTCCGTGGCCATGCGAAAGGCCGGGTATCCCTGCCACTCCTGCGGCACATTGGCCTGCATGGGGTCGATGCCTTCGGGCCCTTCGGCAGCCGCCACGCGCAGCTCGTCGGCGGCCGCGAAACTCCAGATCTCCTCGCGAGGCCAGCGATCGCCCTGCGAGTCAGGGCGCGCCAGGGTGTTCACGACGCCACGCGCCCGTGCCACCAGCTCGATTTCATGCGAACCCGCACGTACCTGCACGCGCAGATGGCCATCGCGCTCGAGCCGCGCCGGCACTCCGCCGGTGAGGCTGAGCGGTACGAAGCCCTCGGGCAACACGCGCGCCAGCAGCTCTTCGCGCGCATCACCGGCCACGTTGAGCCGGATGCGCGTGTTCAGGTAGGTGGGGATGTCATCGCGCACCAGGCGATAGACCTGCACTTCCATGGCCGCCGCCTGCTCGGCGCTGCGGCGCTTGCCCAGCCACAGCGCGCCGTCCGGTCGGTCGGGCTGCGCGACGCGCTGGTTGTCCACGGTCAGGTCGATCAGTGCGGTCGACGCGGGCATGGGCAGGGCTTCGGGCCGACTGCTCCAGTGGAAACTGCCGGACAGCGCGAAGTTGCCTGGCGCAAGGCGCACGCTGGGAATACCGCCACGCGCCACCAGCGCGGCGGGCGCGCCGTTGACGCGCACATCCTGCGGCCAGTGTTCGAGGTTGCCCGGCAGCTCGACCCAGGTTTCGGCGAACACCTGCCAGCGCTGCGTGAATTCACCGCCGCGGGCGTCCACGACCAGGTTGAGCCGCTCCGGCCAGGCGCAGCGGAAAGCTCCCGCGTCCAGGGGTTGCCCGGGCCGCAGGCGGGCGGGCGCCTGGCCACTGGTGAACAGGAATGGGCAGCGGCGGAATTCCTCGCCCTTGAGCACCCAGCCCTGCCAATCGCGCAGTCCCGGCGGAATTTCCTGCGCCGTCGAAGACACCGACCAACAAACAAGGAGCGCGGCCGCGGCCGCACGGATGGACTTGTGCATGCGATGCCCCCAACCCACTTCGACGCTGAGTGTAGCAACGGCCTTGGAAATGAAATTGGTCTAGCATTCCGGGCTGGATGCAGCGCGCCGGCGACATACTGGAGTTCTGGTTTGGACGCGGTCCGTGGGAGGCCGCGCGGCTCACGGAGCGCGCGACCTTCTGGTTCGGCGGCAAGGACGACACCGCCGAAGTGATCGCCGCGCGCGATACGTTGATCCGCACGCGGCTGGAACCCCTGCTCGAGCGCGCGGCAAAGGGCGAATTCGCGTCCTGGGCCACGAGCCCGAAGCGCCGCCTTGCCTTGATCATTCTCTTCGACCAGGTGCCGCGCAACGTGTACCGCGGCACGGCTGCGGCCTTCGCCTTCGACCGCGAGGCACTGGGCTTGAGCGTGGAGGGGCTGCAGCTCGCCGCCGACGCCGCGCTCGAGCCGCTCGAGCGGCTGTTCTTCTATCTACCGCTGGAGCACGCGGAGTCGATGGAGGCGCAGGATACGGCCGCGGCTGCGCTCGACCGCCTGGTGGCGGACTCGCCCCCGGAACTGCGCGACTTCTGCGACTACTCGCGGGGCTCCGCGCGCCGGCATCGCGACATCATCGCGAAGTTCGGGCGCTTTCCCCATCGCAACCGCGCGCTGGGGCGCGAGAGCACGCCGGCGGAGCTCGCGTGGCTGGCGGCGGGCACGGACACGTTCGGACAGTAGTCAGCAGATCGAGCCGAACACGGTCGGCGCCACCACCGTCACCAGCACCACCGCGACTACCGCCAGGCGCAAGGAAAACTTCTCGCGCGAGAACAACAGGTAAGCGCCGCTGAACGCGCAGGTGAAGTAGAACAGCCACGCGTAGTGTCGGTGCGCCGCGCGGCTGGCGGCCTGAACGCGAGAAAGCAGCGTGTCCACGCTCTCCTTCGTCCCCGGGTCGATGGCATCGAGCCCTCTCGCATCCCGCTCGGCGGCCCATCGCATGCAGCTCGCGTCACCCGCATCGTCGGCGAGGGGCACCAGAAGCAATGCCAGTGAAATCAGGAAGACCGGGAGCAGCGAGCGCGCGGCCAGGTCCCTCATGCGTTCGATCATGGCCGATTGAACGCACGCGGCTGCGCGGCAGGTCTGAGTTGGTTCGGCCCCATGGCTGGCTTGCCATTTGCAGGGTGCTCTGTTTGTATACCCTAACTATTCCGCGCAGACGGAAATACACAGAGGGAGAAAATAGATGGAAATGCCGAAGTACTCGGAGCTCGTACGCATCGTCGCCCAGATCGGCGCCGTCATCGGTTGCATCCTGGGTGGGCTGACCGTCCTCGGGGGACTGGCCAGTTTCAAGATCGGATTCCTGTTCGGCCTGACGACCATTTCGGGCGGCCTCTACATCGTCGGCGGTTCACTGGCGGGACTGGGCGTGATCTATTGCTTCCTGGCGCTGGTCCAGGCGCAGATCGAAACACGCAATGCCGTCATCGAGTACATCGACGCGGCATCTCGCACACGCGGATAGGAGTCGCTCAGTCCCTGGTATCGGGCTCGACGAAGCACCAGGCGACTTCGGGAAACTTGGCCTTGATGCGTGCTTCGAGCGCGTTGAGGCGCTCGATCGCCGTTTCGAGGCTGAGGCCCGTGCGCATGCGCACCTTGATGGCCAGCATCACCTGCGGCCCCATCTGCAGCGTGATGGCGCGGTACAGCTCGTCGATGTCCGGGTCGGCGGCGATCTCGGCCTGCAGCGCTTCCTGCAGGTCCTCTTCCGCCGACTTGCCGACGATCAATCCCTTGATGCGGATGGCGACGAAGATGGACACGCATACCAGCACGACGCCGATGACGATGGAGCCGATGGCATCGAACACCGTGTTGCCGGTCAGCGCCGCCAGCGACACGAACACGAACGCGAGCACCAGGCCGACCAGCGCGGCCACGTCCTCGCCCAGCACCACGACCAGCTCCGCATTGCGCGTGTTGCGCACCCAGTAACCGAGCGACCGTTCGCCGCGCAGCTTCCTGATCTCGCGCAGGCAGCCCAGCAGCGAGCCGAACTCCAGCGCCACCGACACGCCGAGCACCAGCAACGCCACCCAGGCCTTGTTGAGCGGCTCGCCGCCGTGCAGCTTGTGCCAGCCCTCGTTGATGGAGAACAAGCCACCCATCGAGAACAGCAGCAGCGCGACGATGAAGCTCCAGAAATACGTCACGCGCCCGTAGCCCAGCGGATGCGTCGCGTCCGGCGGCTTCTGCGCCTGCTTCAGGCCGATGAACAGCAGCACCTGGTTGCCGCAATCGGCGAACGAGTGGATGGCCTCGGCCAGCATGCTGCCGGAGTGCGTATAGAGGGCGGCGCCGAGCTTGGCCAGCGCGATGCCCAGATTGGCGAGGAACGCGTAGAGAATCGCCTTCAGCGACGAGCCGTGGTCGGACATGTAGTTAGTCTACCTGGCCGGCGTGAAATCGGGTTCGGTGAGCTTCATCTCGGTGACCGGCCCGTACTTCGCCGCCACCTCGCGGATCTTCGCCGCGTCGCCGATCAGCACGATGGCGAGATCCGCCGGCCGCGGGAAGGCGTCCGCCGTGACGGCGGCGGCTTCGGCCAGGTCGACCTTGACCAGCGCCGGGCCGTAGCCCTCGATGTAGTCCTTGCCGAGGCCATAGAACTCGAGGTCCGAGAGGGCGGCCGCCCAGTGCGCCGCCGTCTCGAACTGCAGCGGGAACTGGCCGAGTACGTAGGCGCGCGCGGACTCGAGCATCTCGGCCGGCAACGGATCGTGCTTGAGGCGCTCGAGAGTTTCGAGCGCGAGATCCAGCGCCTGCCCGGTGGTGTCGGTCTGCGTGAAGGAGCGGATGGTGAAGGCGCCCGGCACCGTGGCGCGCGTGAAGCCCGACGACGCGCCGTACGTGAGACCCGACTTGATGCGCAGCTCGGTGTTGAGGATGGAGGTGAAGCGACCGCCATACAGCGTGTTCACCAGGTCCAGCGCCGGGCGGCCGCTGTAGCGCTTGTCGACGCCGACATTGCCCAGCCAGAAATAGGTCTGTACCGAACCTGGCGAGTCCACCAGCAGCACCCGCCGCCCGGTGACGCGTGGCGCGGCCTTCAGCGCGACGGGCCTGGCGCGCGACTTCGCCCAGCCGGAGAACGCCTGGGTCAGAATCTTCTTCATCCAGGCCGCGTCGATATCCCCCGTGAATATCAGCGTGGCGCGGTCCGGGCCGAAATTGGCCGACTGGTATCCGACCACGTCCGCATGGGTGATGGCGGCCAGCGTGCGCTCGCTGCCTCCCTGTGGCAGGCCATAAGGATGCTTGCCGAACAGCCAGGCGCGCCCGTAGATCCCGATGATCTGCGAAGGATCCGAATCCTTCGCGGACTTGATGAACTCGATCTCGCGATCGCGGAGCTTGCCGAATTCTTCCGCGTCCAGGTGCGGCCGCAGCAGCGCGTCGCTGAGTAGTTCGATCATCAGCGCGCGGTCGCGCGCCAGGAACTGGCCGTTGAAGGAAATGGATTCCGCGCCGGCCGCGGCGCTGAAGCTGCCACCCACGCCTTCCACGGCCTCGGCGAACTCGGCGGCGCTGCGCTTGCCCGCGCCGCGGTCGAGCAGGTCCGCGACCATGGACGCGACGCCGGGCTTGTCGGCGGGATCGCTGAGCGCACCGCCGCGCACGAAGCCGCTGAAGGCGATCAGCGGCACGTCCTTCTTCGGCATGAGCACGATGGTGAGGCCGTTGGGCAGCACGAAGCGCTGGTACGCAGGCACCTTGACGCCCACGGCCGGAGCGGCGGGCGTTGCCGCGAACGCGCCGGCGCAAACCAGCAGCAGGCACGCGGCCAGGCCGCGATGGATTGCGCGGTTCATTTGGCCTCCGCGGGCGGTTCGCCCGAGGACGCGCCGCCGGGTGGCGACTGCAACACCCCGACGGTCCGATGGTCCTTCTGGAAGATCAGCGCCGCCGCCTTGTGCACGTCCTCACGGGTCACTTTCTCGTAGAGCGCCGGCGAGTCGAACAGCTTCTTGTAGTCGCCTTCGAATACTTCGAACTGGCCCAGCAGGCTGGCCTTGCCATTGATGGTGGCGAGCTGTTTCCAGAACGCCGAGGCATACAAGTTGCGCGCGCGCGTGAGCTCGGCCTCGGTGACGCCCTCGGCCACCACCTTCGCCAGCGCATCGTCGAGCACCTTCAGGGCTTCGTCGACGTTGCCGCCCTCCGGCAGCGTGAGCTGCAGCCAGGTGAGTCCCGGATCGAATCCTTCCTGGAACGAGCCGCTGACTTCGATGGCGAGCTTCCGGTCCTCCACCAGCAGGCGGTGCAGGCGCGAGGAGTCGCCATCGGTGAGCGCGGACATCAGCAGGTTGATCGCGGGCCCCTGCGGATCGTTCGCCGCCGGCGACTTGTAGGCGATGTAGAGCAGCGGCGTCGACGCATTGCGCTCCACCATCACGCGCTTTTCGCCGAGCTGCTCGGGCTCCACGGTCCGGACCGGCGGCGGAGGCGTCTGCCGCGGAATGGGCTCCAGGTATTTCTTCGCCAGCGCGAAGCCCTCCTCTGCGCTCAGGTCGCCGACCAGGATCAGCGTGCAGTTGTTGGGCGCGTAGTGGGTCTTGAAGAACTTCTGCAGGTCTTCGATCTTCCAGCCCTGGATGTCGGAAGGCCAGCCGATGGTGGGAATCTGGTACGGGTGCGCGACGAACGCGGTGGCCTGCACCTGCTCGACGAGAAAGCCCTGGTTGTTGTCCTCCACCGAGAGCCGCCGCTCCGAATACACCACGCCGCGCTCGCTCTCGACCACTTTCGGATCGAAGGACAGGTTGGCGAGGCGATCGGATTCCAGGTCGAACACCAGGTCGAGCGCGGTGCGCGGGATCCAATCCTGGTAGACCGTGACGTTTTCGGTGGTGAAGGCGTTGTTGGAGCCGCCCTGCGCTTCCATCGAACGATCGAACTCGCCCGGCTTACGCCGGCTGGTGCCGTTGAACATCATGTGTTCGAAGAAATGCGCGAGCCCGGTGATGCCCGGCACCTCGTTGCGGCTGCCGACGCGCACCCAGTTGTAAAGCGCCACGTTGGGAATGTCGCGGTCGGTCCAGACGATGACCTTCATGCCGTTGGTCAGCGTGGTGGCCTGGACCTGGTCGGCGCCCGGCACGCGCGTGGCCGTCGGGGAGCGAGGCGGAGCGGCCGCCGCTGACGTCGCGATTCCGAGGGACAGCCAGAGGCCGGCACCCAGCGTGCGCGCGAACGAAGGCATGGACATGGCACACCTCGAAAAGAGTGTGCGCAACTTTAACTGGTTACCGAAAAGAAAAGCGCCGCGAACGGGGGAAGACGTGCGCGGCGCCAAGAAGCGAACACCGGGGAAGAGTTGTTCGCAGTTCGCGTGAGACAACCCGTCCTGGATTACCTCGAAACCTTGATGGCGTGAATCGCCGCGAGCTGCGCCCGCGCCAGTCGCGCATCGATGGGCGCGAACATCACGCTGCCACCGCGCCGACGTCTGACCAGCATCCCTGCAACCGCCGGCCGCTCACTGGCGACGCCCTGCGCGTGGGGAAGGATCAGGGTCACTGTCGATCTCGCCATCACGGGCTGTATCAAAGCAATGGCCGTGCCAGCGCACGAAGACCATATAAATCATGGGTTTAGCGACTGACCGTGGCAGCAGGCCCGGCAAGGTGACGCACAGCGTCGACGTACAGCGTCAGTAAGTGACGCGCCGGCAGCGCGGCTGCCGAGGTTCTGTCAATGAGTAGCGGGCAGCACCGGCACGCAGGGTTTGTTTGCCACCTTGAGGCCGCCGCAGATGGCGCGCGCCTGCGCCTCGTCACGCACGTCGGCCTGCAGCCGGTAGATCGTCTTGCCGGCAGATTCGCCGACGACCACGCGTGGCTCGAGTCCGTCGAGCGTGCCCGCCGCTTCGGCCTGGAGTTTTTTCCATTCGGCGTTCGCGCGCTCCGAGGACGAGAACGCGCCGAGCTGCACGCCGAACCCGGATCCGCCCGCGGATGCATTTGCCGGCGGCGATTCGGGTACCGATGCGCCCTGGCCCGCGGCGCCGGCGGCCGGTGCCGGCGTGACGGACCCGCCTCCGCCCGCGTCGAAGGCCTCGAGACGCACCTGGGCTTCACGCGCCCACTTGCCGTTCGGGTATTGCGCGAGGAACTGCCGGTAGGACTCGCGCGTGTCGAGACCCGCCGCGTTGCGCCAATCCTTCTCTTCCGCCAGCTGCGACAGCCGTTCGCGCGCGGTCGCGACCAGCGTGCTGTCCGGATGCGCGGCGATGAATTGCTGGTACGACTCCGGAGTGTCCGCCGCCTGCGCCGAGCGCCAATCACCCTTTTCGCGACTGCAGGCCGCCAATGCGAGCAGCGGGATTGCGAACAGCGTCACGAGCATGCGGGGAGTCATGGGATTATTGTAAGCACATGCCTGAAGAGCCGAAACGCAGACTGTCCGACCGGCTGGGAATGTCGCCCACCGTCATTTCCGAGAGCACATCCGTCGTCGGTGACGTGGTAACCCGGGGGCCGCTCATGGTTTCGGGCCAGGTCCAGGGTAATGGCCGGATCGGCGGCACGCTGTCCATGAGCAAGTCCGCTCACTGGCAGGGCGACATCAGCGCGAAGTCGGCCGTGCTCGCGGGCAAGGTGAACGGCAAAATCGTCATCGAAGACAAGCTCGAGGTCAGCGCCAGCGCGGTGATCGAGGGCGAGATCGTCGCCAGGGTCCTGGCCATCGCCAATGGCGCGCGCATCGAAGGCGCCGTCACGGTCACCAGCGGCAAGGCCATCGTCAAGTTCGACGAGAAGCGCGCCAGCGACCCGGACGCCGACGCTGCCTAGTTGCAGCTCGTCAGGCTGTTCACCCAGTCCTTGATCAGCTGCACACCCACCGTGTCGATGACGTGACGTGCCAGCGGCGGCATGGCGTCCGTACCCACGCGGTTGATGCGCGCCACCAGCACGGAGCGCGCGTCCGAGCCGGGCGCGATGATGCGCGCGTTGGCGAGTCCGAGATCCCCAAAGGTTGGCGTAATGTCGCAGGCATGGGTGGCGTTGAGCGCCGTCGTGTACTGCAAGTCCATGTCGCCCTGCGCCGATCCGCCCGGACGATGGCAGTAACCGCAGTTCGAATGTAGATAGGCCCGCGCGCGCGCGGCCAGCGGCGCGCTGCCCGCAGGATCCGGGATCGCAGGCAGCTGCGCCGGCGCCTGCGTCAGTGCCGGCGTGAGCGTGCCGATGGTGTTCAGCGTGGTGAGCTGGTTGGCGGTGCGTCCCGTGGCGGTGTACGTGAAGTCGCCGTTCAACGTGCCGATCTCCAGGCCCAGCGTGCGTCCCGCCGCGGCGTTGTGGCATTGCAGGCATTGCGCCTCGCTGGGGAATTCCCAGCTCTGCGCGCCCACCTGCACCGTCTTGCCGCCGACCACGCGGGTGGCATCGGTCTGCGCGGCATTCCACTCGTAGGTGTAGCCCGCCCAGTTGCCGTCGTTGTGGCGCATGAAAAGCCGGGTCTCGACCAGCTGGCTGCCGAGACGGAAATTCTTCACCAGCACGCTGCCATTCGGGAAATCGAAATCGTTGCCGGCGTTCACGGTGATGCGCTGTCCGTCGGGCAATGCCAGCCAGCGCGTCTTGACGGCGCCATCCGACCAGAAGGGCGCAGTCGGCGCGTACGGAATCAGGCCGCCCGCGGGTTCGGCGGGACTGCTGGCGCTCACGCAGCCGGTGGCCGAGAGCTGCGTCGGTACCGTGCGGCCGCTGCCGGTGGCCTGCACGAGCTTGTGGAGCGTGCCGTTGCCGGCACCCGTGCCGAGGTTGACGATGTACAGCTCGCCATCGCGATCCTGCGCGAACGATGCGATGTTCAGGCCGGTCGAGAGAGACACCGAGGTCGCACCCAGCGTGAGCGTCGGCGCGGTATCGCGCGCGATCTGCCACAGGTTGCCGGTGGCGAAGTCGCCGAACACGTAGCGGCCGTAGAGGTTCGGGATGGCACTGCCGCGGTACACGAAGCCGCCCGTGGTCGATTGGCCGAGGCTGCGTCCGTATTGCGCCACGGGTGCGATCGCGCTCGCGCTGTTGGTACCGCAGGTGGAGTTGTACGTGCCGGTGCCTTCGAAGCAGCGCCAGCCGTAGTTGCCGCCGAGCACGATCTTGTCGACTTCCTCCATCGTGCTCTGCCCGACGTCGTTGAGCCACAACTCGCCGCTCAGGCGATCGAAGCTCCAGCGCCACGGATTGCGCAGTCCATAGGCGTAGATTTCCGGGCAATTCGCGCTGCCATTGCCGGAGGAGTTGCAGCGCGCATTGGCGGCGTACGGATTGGAAGGCGGGATGGCGTAGGTCTGCGAACTGCTCGAGTTGGCGATGTCGATGCGCAGCATCTTGCCGAGCAGCGTCGTCAGCAGCTGGCCGTTGCCGATGCTGCCATGGGCATCGCCGGCACCGCCGCCGTCGCCGATGCCGATGTACAGGTAGCCGTCCGGACCGAACAGGATGTTGCCGCCGTTGTGGTTGTCCTCGGGATCGTCGACGTTGAACAGCACCAGCTCCGACGAGAGCGCGAGCGTATTGCCGCCGTCGGTGGTCCGGAACTCGGAGACACGGTCCACGGCGCCCAGCGTCGAGTCCATGGCCGTGTAGTACAGGTACACGCGCGGATCCGCCGGGTAGTTGGGATGGAACGCCATGCCCAGCAGTCCACGCTCATCGCTCTGCCCCGGCGCCGCGGGATTCAGCCGCGACGTGATGTCGATGAACGTGCGGGTGGTCGCGACATTCGCCGTGTTGTCGAACACACGCACCTGGCCGGTCTTCTGCACCACGTACCAGCGCGCCGCGTTGCCGGGCTCCTGGAGCATGGCGATGGGCTGCGTGAAGCCTGGCGTGATGTTCGCGAAGACCCGCTGCTGTGCGATGGACACGCCGCTGGGCGGATCGCCCGCAAGACAGCTCGTGTTGGATGGCCGGGCGTCGAGGCCTGACGGTGGGGGCGTTGGCGTAGGCGTTGGTGTCGGAGTCGGCGCTGGTGTTGGTGTTGGTGTCGGTGTCGGAGTAGGTGTTGGCGTCGGAGCCGGCGCAGGTGCCGGAACGGGTGCTGGTGCCGGCGGCGGAGGCGAGGAACCGTAGCCACCGCCTCCGCAGCCCGCGATGATGGCCGCAAGAGCCTGGCACAGCAGGCCGGATGGAATCCGTGGCGACCTTGCGTTAATGAGTTCTCCCAGTGCCGCGAGCCCGGGCGACCCGTCGGTTGTTAGCAGCTCAGCACAGCCATTGACCCCTGCCTAGCTGTCAGGGTTCCGCGACAGCCATTTGACCGCGTGGGCGTCTATCCAATTGCTGTCGCCCAGCGACTCGATGAATCCGCAATGGCCGCCGTGAGCGGTCGTGATGATGTCGAGTTGCGGCGTGCGCGCCAGTCGCGCCAGGTCCGCGGCGGCGATGATCGGGTCGTCCAGGGATGTGAGCACAGTGGCTGGTGCCGCGAGGGTTGTCAGACGGTCGCCCGTGATGGCGTAGCCCGCGAGGTAGTCCTCCATGGTCGGAAACTCGGTGTGGCTCTTCACGAGCTGCCGGGTCATTTCGCGCAGGCTGCGGATGCGAAACAGTTCTTCGAAGTCGTAGTGATCCGGCCATGCCAGCTGTTTCTTGGCCAGCGACCGGCTCCACTTGCGCACGAAATAGCTGTGATAGATCCGCGGCCCGTGCTCGAGATGCAGCATCGTGACGGCCGGATCGAGCACCGGCGAAACCGCGAGCACGCGCTCGATGGGCAGGTGGCGGGCCTCGGCATGGGCGCCCACGCGCAGCATGAAGTTTCCACCGAGCGAGAAACCGGCGAGCACCATCGGCAGGCCCGGAAACTTCACGGCCAGCGCGCGTACTGCGCCCACCACCTCGGGCAGGCGGCAGGAATGGAACAACTCGCGGTTCAGGTGATGCGTGGCCCCGTGGTCGCGCAGGTTGAGACGCACGGTTTCGAATCCGCCGGCAAACAACGATTGCGCCAGCGACAGCATGTAGGTGGAGTCGGCGCTGCCCTCCCAGCCGTGCAGCACCACGGCCAGCCGCTTGCCGGGCTCGCGCCCAAGCCGCATCGCGCTCGAGTGGAACGCCTGCAGCGTGACGCCGTCACCGCAATCGAGCAGCAACTCCTCGCTGGCGGCGAGCATGGGCAGGGCGCGCCGTTCCACACGCGCGCGCCGCGCGGGCCAGTTCGGAAGAATGGTCTGGAAGTGCCGGTTGCGCAGCCAGCGCGCGGGGCGGAACGGAGTGTCGAGCGGAAAACCGGTCACTGCGCCTGGGTTGTAGCCTGGGATGAGACCTGTGGGGCCGAGACCGTGGTTGGGGCGGGCAACGCGCTCGCTGCCGCGGGGACCAGCTGGACATCGGCCGTGCTGGCCGCGGCCGCGTCGGGTGCGTCGGCAGCCGGCGCAACTGCCGCGGGATCGGCGGGAACCACGGGGTTCGCGTCATCCATCGTACCCGCCATCGCCTGGTCCGCGGGCGACGGACTAACTACCGGCCTGGCCCGCAGGGTTTCGACCTCGGTGTAGGCCGCCGTGAGATCCGTGCGCAGCGCGGCGATTTCCGCGCCTTGCTGCCACCACAGCCAGGAGACGAGCCCGCCACCGGCCAGCGCCACCACGGCCAGGGACCAGCCAAGGATGGCCGACCACGGTCGCCGCTCCGGGACCATCGTGGGAGTTTCGATCTGCGGTGCCGGTGCAGGCGGTGCCAGCACGGCCGCAAGATCGCCATGCAGGCGTTCGGTGTGGGCTTCGAGAGAATTCGCCATGAAGCCGCGCAGTGCGCCGATTTCGCGCTGCAGCGAAGCGTCCAGGGCCGCGCGGATTTCCAGCGACATCTGCGGCAACAGGCGGGAGATTTCCGCGCCGTCGGCGGATGCCTCGCCGGGCGCGGCAACGACTTCGGCCGGCGTAGTCACCACGATGGCCGATTCATTCGCCGGAACCAGGCCCGGGTCCTGGTCCAGTCCCTGGGCCATGCGCATGAGCGTGGGCCGCTCGCAGTCGCGGCGATCCGCCACCAGGCGCAGCTGGAACAGCATCTTGGTGACGTCGGACTGCTTGATCTGCTTCGGCAGCACGCCTTCGGCG
>Ga0126377_10000591_pt1 | contig 22248 bp, 22 predicted proteins | sample PanSoiMetPlot_22_FD_92647 | JGI IMG/M metagenome (GOLD analysis project Ga0126377, IMG submission 92647) | Tropical forest soil microbial communities from Panama - MetaG Plot_22 | ecosystem: Environmental > Terrestrial > Soil > Tropical forest > Bulk soil | place: Panama | collected 2016-02-17 | reverse complement strand
TCACGTCGGCGGTGTGGTCGGCAACCTGCTTCAGCGTCTTGTTGGCCAGGACGTCCGGGTTCGCTCGCGCCGCTGCAACCGTTTCGGGATCGTCTGGCCAGTCCGGCGTCAGCGGCGCGTAACCGGCCTGCTCGAACACGTCCGCCCAGTTGGCCCAGCTGCTCGGCAGCAGCCAGAGGCCGTGGATGAAGACGACCGGAGTGGTCCCGGCAGCGTTTGCCGCCTGGATCTGCCTGCTCTCCCGCTCCGAAACGGACGCCATGCCGCACTCCTCTCGGTCGCAGTGGAAGTCATCCGACCCTGACGCTCGCCACTGAACCCCCGATCGCGGCCGAGACCCGGCCACCGACAGTCTGCAACACCAAGCCGACGCAGGTCAGGTAACCCGCGAAACCCGTTAGCTCACCGGCCCGAGCCGGCGCACGGGCTCGCGGGACCCTGCACCCGCGACCCTCAACCCGCGTCGGCCTGGGCAGTGCCTTGCGGAGCGGTGGGCTTTGAGGTTGATCCTCGGTGTCTCCTCGCCGCTGTCGATCGCGGCGATGCCGCCGCCAGTATCGCTGGTTGGTTTGAGTTGGGCCATGGACCCCTCGGACAGGTCGTGGCGCTCGCCTGATGGCCACTCGTCGTGCAGGTCGGCCGCCGGTCTAGCTGCACAAACAGTCGGTCAACAGCGCCCGCCGTCACTCGGCGTCCCACTGGTACCGCTCTGTCCCGCGCGGCTCAGTGTCGGGCGGAGGGAAAGTGGACATCGACCACACGGACAGCCGTGCTCCGCGCGCACTCGTCCTTCCTGGAACAACATGGGATGGGCGAGTACCAGCAAGCACAGTCCGGGCCTGCCGCAGCCGGACGCCAGGCCGTCGGTCGGTCCGGACCTGTATGGCGCCTGGTCAGCGCGAGCTCGCAGGATCAGCGGTCTGCGGCCTGGTGCCCTGCGTGGCGGACGCTGAAGGCCAGCATGATCTGGGAGAAGCCCCGGAACAACGCCAGGAACCCCACCCAGAACAAGATCAGGTAGGTCCGCTGGGCCAGGGCGTACACCCTGTCGGACCCCGACACCCAGAACGCCAGCAGGACCAGCAGGATCCCCGTGATCAGCTTGAGCCACCAGTAGGGATTCACCGCCCGCGAGGCCACGCCTTGGATGATCTCCAAGGCGCCGTAGAAGATCAGGATCAGCCCCAGGACCGAGGCGAGCGCGAAGAAGGTGTTGACCGGCCGGATGAAGCCCCACAAGGCTCCCAGGAAGAAGATGACCGCCAGGATGTAGTGCCAGACCTTCCAACCGCCGGGTGCCAAGGCGGCCACGCCGACCTCGTTGATCCCCGCGATGAGGAACACCACCCCGATCAGCACCCCGACGGTCGTGATCGAGGTCTGGTTGAGGCGCAGCACCATCCAGGCGATCAGCAACCACACGATCCCCGAGACCAGGAACAGCCACCAGTAGCGGGCCCCCTCCCGCACGATCAACCGCTCCTCAGCGAGCATGCGAGCCTCCTCTCGTCCTTGGAGAAGCGCTTGCTGACGGCGAGGGCGCTGTCGGCGACCTCGCGCCAGCCGTGGTCGATGGTCACGGCGTGGCCGCGGTTCTTCATCTCGACGATCTCGGTCACCCCTGGGGTGTGCTCCTGTTGCTGGTAGGCGGCGTTGGCGATCGCCCAGGGCGCAGCCTCCCGAAGAAGTGGCCGGTGCCTCACCTCCTAGCTGTCGTTCCGGCTGGTGGGTGACCGGGCGGTGTCGAGCACGTGGATCGCCTTGGTGAGCCCCAGGATCTGGGTGGACAGGCGCAGCAGCTCCTCGTTCTGCTGCTCTTCTTCCCGGACCGTCTGCCACTGGTGGTCGGCCAGGACCTGGCGTTTCTCGTCGGCACGGTTCTGGCTGATCATGACAAAGGTCGACAGGAAGATCGCCTCCAGCGACACGATCATGGTGAGCAGCCCGTAGGGGTAGTGCTCGACGCCCAGAGTGATCCAGGAGGCGAACCAGAGGATGTGGAGGTAGACGAACAGCATCGACCCGGCGAAGCGGGTGATCTGATCGGCGATGCGGTTCTCCAGGCTCTGGCGCCGCTGGTCGGCGTGCTTGAGCAGCGCCGGATTGATGGGCACCGGAAGCGGTCGCGCGCTCACACCTCCTCCTTCGGGTTGTCCGGGTTGTCCGCTCGTGTCACGACCATGGCGCTTGGCTGGGATGGCGGCGTAGTGCTGAGCTGCCACCAGCTCGCGGCCGGGCAAGCAGACCACGACCGAGCACGATCACGATGCTGCCGGTGAAGGCCGCGATCGACTGGGATCGAAGCCAACCACGGCGGTCCTGCCCAGGCGGCCGAGCCGGCGGACACGGCCGTGACGATCCGCACCATCCCGACTGCGATCAGGAACCGCAGCCACTGTGGGTTCGCCGCCCCTGGCAGGGAGGCACGTGGCCCGGTCCATCCGACGGCCGTCCAGGGTTGACGGCGACGGCCAGGGGCCGGCGATCGGCGACCGCCGCCGGCCCCTGGCCGCAACGGCGGGGCGGAGGCTACCTGCCCGCTTTCTGGGCGAGTTCGTCGGCGTAGACCCGCGCGTCGATGGCGTCCAGCACGGCCAGCCGGGCATTGTCGACCGTCCATGCGGCGTAGTCGATCGCCGCCGCGGCGTCGTCCTCGGCCCAGGCGGCATCGCTGGCGGCCGCGTTGGCGTCGATCTGGTCGGCTCGCTTGTCGATCCTGGCCTGGAGATCGTCCATCCTGGCGGCGGCGTCGGCCTTCAGCTGCGCCCACTTGCTGCGGGCGCTGGCCGCGGCCGTGGCCGCGTCCTGCCGAGCGTCCCCGGCGGCCAGGTCCACGTCGACCTTGGCCTGGTCGATGCGCTGGCGGAGCTGGTCACGGGACTCAGAGAGGGCCGCCCGGGCCGACGCCTTGGCATCGGCGGCGCGCTGCTGGAGATCGTCGAGCTTCGCGGAGAAGTCCACGGGTCCTCCTTGGTAGGCGACTGCCACGAAGCATCGTTGGCGCCGGCCGGCGTTCGCATCCGCCAGTGGCCAGCGCGACGGGCCAGTCGTGGCCTGTCGGTGCCCGACCGGGACGCGTCATCAGCCGGTCGAACCAGACCAGGACCGGGTGCTGCGTGCGCAGCTGCGGCAGTTCAGCCGGGCGCATCCAACGCCGACTGCAACAGCAGCCGGAGCTGACTTCGCCGTTACCGTAGATAGGGCTAGTTCTGTGGTGCGGTTCGAACAAGCCAGTCGTCGAAGCGGGGGTCGAGGACGAGGGCGTCCGCGCCGGGGAGGAGTATGCGCTCCTCGAGGAGGGCACCGTAGTAGCGAGCCTCGGGGTCGGCAACGACCTCTCGCGGGTCTCCTCGAAAGCTCAGGCCCTTGCGGATCAGCTCATCGAGACCGAACTGCTCTGGTCCGGCGATCTCGATGGTGCCGCTGACGGGCTCGCCGACAGCTGTGCGCGCAACCGCGCCGGCGACAGCGTCAGCGGCGATGGGTTGGATGAGCGCGGGCGAAAGGCGAACCGTGGTGCCGTCGGTTGCGGCGTCGGCAATGCTCTTGACGAACTCGAAGAACTGGGTCGAATGCACGATCGAATAGGGGATACCGGATTCCCTGATCAACTTCTCCTGCGCCAGCTTCGCCCGGAAGTAACCGCTCTCCGACAGACGTTCCGTGCCGACGACGGACAGCGCAACATGATGGCCCACGTTGGCTGTCTTCTCGGCTGCGAGCAGGTTGCCGGTCGAGGTCGTGAAGAAATCGAGCGCCGCCTTGTCCTCGAACGAGGGTGAGTTGGAGACGTCGACGGCGACCTGCGCGCCGGCCAGGACCTCGGCGAGCCCCTCGCCGGTCAGGGTGTTGACGCCCGACTTCGGTGACGCGGCGATCGCCTCGTGGCCGTGCTCGGCCAGCCTCGCGACAACCTTGGAGCCGATGAGCCCGGTGCCACCGATAACCACGATCTTCGTCATGCTGGACCTTCCACGTGTTCTCTCATCAGCAGACGGTTGGCCGTGCTGGCGGGTCAGGACCTGGCGCAGCCGGTCGACGTCGGCGGCGAGCCTGGTCATCGCGAACTGGGGTGCGGTGACCATGGAGCCGTCGGCCTGCAAGTGCTCGATGACGGCGCTCCCACGGGAGCCGTCGGCCCAGGCGCCGTGCACCAGGACGATGCTTGGGCAGCGCAGTCGTGGCAGGGCTCCCTTCCCGGTCGGTGCTCTGTGCTCCTCGGTTCTGCCCTGCGGCTACCTTGTCGAATCACGCATTCTCACAGGTCAACCCGCGAATTTACGTACTGCTCGCGAGCCGAGGAACCTCTGGCGTCGACCTCGGTCAGGTGGAATCAGGTCGTGGCGTTGATCGCGGACAAAATGACCTTGGTGACCTCACCAGGACGTGTGATGAGCGAGAGGTGGCCGGCCTTGACCCTGGAGATGTGAGCGCCGGCGCGGCTGGACATCTCCTCCTGCAGAGCGAGCGGGATCACGTTGTCCAACGTCCCGATCAGTGACCACGATGGGATCGTCTTCCACGCCGGGGGCCCGGAGGGCTCGGCAAATTGGGCCGCGGCGGCGGGTCGCTGCGCGGCGGCGAGGACGGCCGCCTTCGCTGGCTCGACCCCGTTGGCGAAACACCTGGTGAAGCCCGGATAGGGCGGGTTCGCTTCCCAGCGCAGGTACAGATCCACTCCGCCGTCGAACGGCACGGCATTGAGGGCACTCTCGTCGACGCAGGAGCCCCCGCGTGCGACGAGGCCGCCGGCGGTCTCGCCTTCGTCGGGCAGGAAGCTGTCGATGTAGACCAGTGCCTTGACGTTGGCGTTGCCCGCGGCGGCGTTGGTGATGGCGAACCCGCCGTAGGAGTGGGCGACGAGCACGATCGGACCCGAGATCGTCTTCAGGTAGCTGGCGAGGTACGCCGAGTCGGCGCCCGGTCCGCGCAGCAGGTTGGGCGGCGCGACCACCGTGAAGCCCCTGTCCTGCAGGCGCTCGATCACGCTGGTCCAGGACGATCCGTCGGCCCAGTCGCCGTGCACGAGCACGATCGTCGGCCGAGGGCTCTGGTCAGCCCGCGACCTGGCCCCCGCAGACCCACCAGCGCCGAGCGCGAAAAGCCCGACGACAAGGGCGAGGACGGAGGCGATCATGAACCTGCGCCGACGAGGTCGCGCCGAGTTCTCGGTGCCCATTTGCGTCTCCCTTCGAAGAAGTGACAGCGCTGTGAAGATCGCGCAGCTGGGGCGCTCTCGCATCCGCCAACACGCGAGCCTGCGTCGCTGGCCTCGGCTGTTCACGCGAGGATTGATCGCGCTGGTCCTTTCGGTTGAGGTCGCTTCCTTCAGTGCCGACTACCGGAGTGACCTGAAGGCCGCCCGGATCTCCTCGGAGAACAGCTGCGGCTCTTCCCAGGCGGCGAAGTGGCCGCCCTTGCCGGCCTCGTTGAAATAGATGAGGTTGGGGTAGACCTTCTCGGCCCAGCTGCGCGGCGCCTGGAAGATCTCGTCGGGGAACACCGTGAAGGCGACCGGGAGCGAGAGCTCAGGGGGCTTCCGCCCCGACGAAATGGCAGCAGCGATGCTTTGTGCGTTCTCCCAGTACAGCCGCGCGGCCGAGGTGGCGGTGTTCGCCAGCCAGTACAGCGTGAGGTTGTCGAGGACCCGATCCCGGGTGAGGCCGCCGACGGGCTGGTCGTCGAGGAAGGCGCGGGAGATCTTCTCGTAGCTGTCGGCGTCGTGGTCCAGCATCCAGGCCGCCAGCCCGACGGGATCCATCGAGCCGTAGCCGACCGTCTGCGGCCGCGTGTTCATCTCGGCGATGTAGCCCCGCATGAACAGGGCAGCGGCCGCGTCCAAAGCCGCGTGTTCCTTCTCGGCCCGGGACGCGACGATGGCGACCGCGACCCGCTTGAAGAGTCCCTGCGCGAGCTCGCCGCCGAAGACCGCCGCGAGCACCTCGTTGGGGAAGGCACTGAGCAGGTTGAGGTGGATGCCGACCAGCCCGTTGGGCGCCTGACGCGCCATCGCGTCGGTGACCGAGGCGCCTTGGTCGCCTCCCTGAGCGACGTAGCGAGGGTAGCCAAGGCGACCCATCAGCTCCGCCCAGGCGCCCGCGATGCGACCGGCGCCCCAGCCGACCTCGGTCGGCTGGTCGGAGAAGCCGTAGCCGGGCAGCGACGGCAACACCAGGTCGAACGCGTCCTCGGCGTGTCCGCCGTGCGCGGTCGGGTCCGTCAGCGGGCCGACCACTTCCAGCAGCTCGATCACCGAGCCCGGCCAGCCGTGGGTGATGAGCAGCGGCAACGCGTTCTCGTGCGGTGACTTCACGTGGACGAAGTGGATGTCGAGGCCGTCGATGCGCGTCTTGAACTGCGGCAACGCGTTCAGCTTGGCCTCGACCTTGCGCCAGTCGTACTCGGCCACCCAGTAGCGCGCGAGCGCCTGCAACATCGCCAGCTGGACGCCCTGCGACGCGTCGGTGACGAGCTCCTTGCTCGGCCAGCGCGCCGCGGCGACGCGCCGCCGAAGGTCGTCCAGTGCCTCGTCCGGAACCTCGACTCGGAACGGCCGGATGCTGGCGTCTTCGGCCGCTGCGCCTGACGCGGCGGGACGCGGGCGGGTCTCGGTCATGGCCGGTTCCTCCCATGGGTCAGAGGACGACCGACGGACAACCCGTCGGTCGTCCAGAACCTGCTACGCAGTTGCCGGTGTCGGCACGGTGTCGGCGGCCGCCAAGTCTTGTTGGCGCCGGCCGCGCTCGCATCCGCAGCGGCTGCCGCAACGATGCGGTCAGTTCTCCAGGTGGAAGGTCAGCTCGATCTGCGGCTGGGTCGGCGTCGACACGTCGCGAGAGACCACTTGTCCCCGTGCGCGGTCATACCGGCCTGAACCACCGGTGATCGGCAGCGTCCAGTTCAGCGACCGGTTGACGATCACGCCCTGGATGGTGATCTGTCCACCGGGCAGGGTTGCGGTCGCGGGGCACTGGGCCTCGACCCTGTCCGCGTTGGCCGTGGACACGAAGGTGCAGACCACCCCGACGCGACCCACCTGCTTGCCGTCCTGGAGCAGGTTGCCCGCGAACACGACCTCGTCACCAAGGCTGAAGCCCGCAGCACCGACGTCGATATTCGGATCGAACTCGGTGAATACGGCAACCACGCGGATCGTCTGCTGCTGGTCGGCGTGGCCGGATGCTGTCGACGTAGCCCCGTGACTTGATGCTCCCAACGCCGGGCTGATCGCGCCGACCACCAGGGCCATGACCGCGATGACCGCGCCGAGTATGACCAAGCGCTTCCCCATGGTGCCCTCCTCGCCGGCAATTCGTGTGATGGCCCTTGCGACCTGCAAATGGTCGTTCGCGCCGGCCGCGCTCGCATCGGCCACTGGACAGTCCAAGTGGCCAGTCGTTGCCCTGGCGGCGCGCGCCGACTCGCCAGCCAGCTAGCGCGGCCGCGCGGTGGCCGGGTCGCGGGGCAGGACCCCGTCCAGCTGGGCGCGGGAGCTGATGTCCAGCTTGGTGAACACCTTGCGCAGCTGGTAGACCGTACGGGCGCTGATGAACCCCTCCATGCCCATCGAGCTGTACAGCTGCTCGCGGGCGTCCATGCGCCGACCTTGGCGGCGCAGCCATTCGCCGTGGAGCAGATGGGCGCGGGCGAGCGCCACACGGATGCGGGTGCGGCCGAGCCGCTCGATCGCTTCGAGGTGGAGGCGTTCGGCCGCGTCGCCGTTGCTCAGCAACGCTCGTGAACGCGCCTCGACCCCCAACGCCCAGTCCGAGCCGGCGGCGCGGCTGATCTCCTGGAGCCGGCGTTGAAGAGCACCGCGCTGGCCCACTTGGTGGCGATCAGCCACAGCCCCTCGCCGCGGCGCTCCACTTCCTGCCGGCCGGCCTGGATCAGGGCGGAGGCCTCGGCTTCGCGACCTCGCCACGCGGCCAGCGCGATGGCACCCTGGGGCGCCAGCTGGCTGCCGGTCACCTCGACGACGGCCTCCGCCTCGGCGACCAGCCCACTGCGAGCGCCAGAGCGGCACCAACGCGAGCAGGCAGGACCGGCGCCTGGCGGGGACGCGGCGGCGGAGTGTTCGATCCCGTTCGGAGGGCTCTGTCGCTGCGGTTGCGACTGCTCTGCGTCTGTCGCTGTCAGTCTGCCCGGTCGCGACCCCGGCCACGACGATGCTCTGGGCGTCGATCATCCCGGGTGTGGGCGGGGATGTCCGACGGGCTGCGGCGGGTGGCGGCGCCTGGGCCCTCCCGCCGTTGGGTGGCTGTCGACAGGGAGTCGTCGCGCTCGTGCTTGAAGCGCCAGATCGACCGCGGTCGCCAGAACCGGAGCAACAGCAGCAAGGACCCCAGCGAGGCCAGCGAGGCCAGGATGTCGGTCAGCTCCGGCCCGATGGAGTTGGAGACCAGGAACTGCAGCAGACCGAAGGAGACGCCGACGGTGAGCGCAGCCGGCCAGCCCTCGAAGGTGGCCTTGCGCCCGGCCATCGCCCAGACCAGCCAGAAGGGCACGATCAGGGCGAAGAACGGCAGTTGGCGGCCGACCATCGCGCTCAGGACGCTGACCGGTAGCTTGGTCACTCCGGCCAGGGTGAGGACCGGGGTGCCGATGGCGCCGAACGCTACCGGGGCGGTGTTGCCGATCAGCGACGGCCCGGCCGCAGGCAACGGCCGGAGACCGAGCCCGATGAGCATGGCCGCACTGATCGCGACCGGGGTGCCGAACCCGGCCGATCCCTCGATGAAGGCGCCGAAAGAGAACGCGACGAACAGGACCTGGATGCGCCGGTCGGTCGCCATCCCGGCGATCGAATCCTTGACCAGCTCGAACTGGCCGGTCTTGACGGTGAGGTCGTACACGAACATCGCCGTGAGCACGATCCAGCCAATCGGGAACACCCCGAGCATCACGGCCGGCCGTCCTTTCGAGGCCGCGCTAGCGCGCCGGCCAGTCGGCGCGTGCCGCCCAGCCAATGACTGGCCAGTTGGACTGTCCAGTGGCCGATGCGAGCTCGGTCGGCGCGAACGATCCTTAGCAGGCCCTGAGCACCGCGTCGACACCCGCAAGCGGATGGCGGGTTCCGGAGCGATGGGAGGGAACGGCGATGACGGAGACGACAGCGAGGACGCGTTCGACCTGGTGCGGCCGTCCCTGCCCGGCGACGGCTTCTCCGGCGAGCCGACCGGGGTCGGCTGGGACCCCGACCGCATCGCGCGCGCCTGGGCGGAGCTGATGCGCCGCCTGGGCTACGCCCGCTACGTCGCGCAGGGTGGCGACGTCGGTGCCGGCGTCACCCACGCGCTGGGGGAGCAGGCCCCCAGCGGGCGGCCGGCCTCCACTTCAACCTGCTGCGGTCGCCCCACTGGACGTGGCCGCGGCGATCTTCACCGGCGCGCCCGCGCCGGCCGGGATGTCCGCGCAGGAGGTCTCGCTCCCGGTCGGCTTCACGGTGTTTCCCGGCGAGGTCTTCCTGGCGCCGCGCAGCTGGGCGGAGCGGGTCTACCCCAACCTCGTCTACTTCAACGAGGTCGACCGGGGCGGGCACTTCGCCGCCTGGGAGGAGCCCGAGCTGTTCTGCGAGGAGATCCGGGAGGCCTTCAGGTCACTCCGGTAGTCCGCCGCACCCCGTGGGCGGCGCGGGCGCATCAACCGAAAGGAACTGGCAATGAGGGAGACGAGAGCTTCCGGTCCGCGTCCCGCCGAGGGGGCCGCAGCGGCCGAGGACAGCCCCATCCGCCCCTTCCGGGTCAGCGTCCCCGAGGAGGACCTGGCCGAGCTGCGCCGGCGCATCGACGCGACCAGGTGGCCCGAGCGCGAGACGGTCGACGACGACTCCCAGGGCGTGCCGCTGGCGACCATGCAGGAGCTCGCCCGCTACTGGGCGACGGACTACGACTGGCGCAAGTGCGAGGCCAGGCTGCACGCGCTGCCGCAGTTCACGACCGAGATCGACGGCCTCGACCTCCACTTCATCCACGTCCGCTCCCAGCACCAGGACGCACTCCCGCTCGTCGTCACCCACGGCTGGCCCGGCTCGATCATCGAGCAGCTGAAGCTCATCGGGCCCCTCACCGACCCGACGTCGCACGGCGGCAGCCAGACCGACGCGTTCCACGTGGTGATCCCCTCCCTGCCGGGTCACGGGTTCTCGGCCAAGCCGACCGCGACCGGCTGGGACCCGACGCGGATCGCGCGCGCCTGGGTCGCGCTGATGCACCGCCTCGGCTACACCCGGTTCGTGGCCCAGGGCGGCGACTGGGGTGCGGCCGTGACCCAAGCCATGGGTGTGCAGGCGCCTCCGGGGCTGCTCGGCATCCACTCCAACATGCCCGGCACCGCCCCGCCAGCGCTCGTCAAGGGCTTTGAGACCGGCGACCCGCCGCCGTCGGGTCTCTCCGACGAGGAGCGAACCGCCTACGAGCAGCTCCGCGCCTTCTACGCCAAGCACGTGGCCTACGCCCTCATCATGGGCACGCGTCCCCAGACGCTGTACGGGCTGGCCGACTCGCCGGTGGATCTCGCGGCCTTCATGCTCGACCACGGCGACGGGACCGGTCAGCCCGGCCTGGTCAAGCGGGTCCTGGAGGGGACGCTCCAGAGCGACCTCACCCGAGACGACCTGCTGGACAACATCACCCTCTACTGGCTGACCAACACCGGCGTCTCGGCGGCCCGCCTCTACTGGGAGAACACGGCGGACTTCTTCGACGCCAAGGCCATCACCATCCCCTTCGCCATCAGCGTGTTCCCCGACGAGCTGTACCAGGCGCCGCGGAGCTGGGCCGAGCGCGCCTACCCGGACAACCTCATCCACTACAACCGGCTCGACCGGGGCGGCCACTTCGCGGCCTGGGAGCAGCCCCGGCTGCTCTCCGAGGAACTTCGGACGGCTTTCAGGACAATGCGCTAGCCGACACAGCGGGGGTGGCGCTTACGAAAGGAGTGCGCGTGTCTGCGGCAACCCACACCGCCGGCGCTCCGACCGTCGTGCTGGTGCACGGCGCGTTCGCCGCCTCCTCCAGCTGGAACGGCGTCATCAAGCGACTGCAGGCACAAGGCGTCCACGTCACCGCCGCTCCCAATCCGCTGCGCGGCGTGGCCGCCGACTCTGCCTACGTCGCCAGCATGGTCAACCAGATCGACGGCCCTGTGCTGCTGGTCGGCCGCTCCTACGGCGGCGCGGTGATCACCAATGCCGCGACACGGGCGAAGAACGTCGTCGGCCTAGTCCACGTTGCCCGGAACGGCGGCGCTGCCTGTCGAGGGTCACCCGCCGGGGTTCGACGGCGCGACCGGGTGGCTCAACTCGCGGCCGCTGCCCACCGCCGACCTGCGCGGCCGCCTGGTGCTGGTCAACTTCTGGACCTACACCTGCATCAACTGGCTGCGCAGGTCGGCGGCGGGCCATCGTGCTCAACCAGGCCGGGGGGCGGATCCTCTACCGCTTCCACGCCCGCGACCTGCACCTGGTGATGACCCCGCCGCCGGAGCGTCCCGTCCGGTTCCGGGTGCGCCTCGACGAGCAGCCCCCGGGAGCCGCCCACGGCACCGACGTCGACGACCAGGGCAACGGCACCCTTACCGACCCCGAGGCTGCACCAGCTCGCCCGCCGGCCCGGACCGGTCAGCGAGCGCACCTTCGAGATCACCTTCCTCGACCCCGGTGTCCAGGCCTACGCCTTCACCTTCGGCTAGACAGCAGGAGGCGCAACAATGAGCACAGTGTCACGAGGGTTCCGGGGGCGGCGGGAACGCCCCGGCGCCGAGCTGCCGCCGGGCCAGTACCTGGTCGAGGACTTCCCGGTCCTGTCGGCCGGACCGACCCCGAGCATCGACCTGGCGGACTGGGAGCTCACCATCAGCAGCGAGTTCGGGGGCCAGCACCGCTGGAACTGGGCCGCCTTCCGCGCCCTGCCCAGCCAACCCGTCACCGCCGACATCCACTGCGTCACGCACTGGTCCAAGCTGGCAACCACCTGGGAGGGGGTGTCGCTGGACACCCTGCTCGACGGGCTGGACACCGGTGCCAGCTTCGCGCTGGTCTCCTCCTACGGCGGCTACACCACCAACCTGCCCCTGGAGGACCTGACCGACGGGAAGGCCTGGATCGCGTTCCGCTACGACGGTGAGGAGCTGGAGCCTGAGCATGGCGGCCCGGCGCGGCTGCTGGTGCCGCACCTGTACCTGTGGAAGAGCGCCAAGTGGGTCCGCGGCATCCAGCTGCTGGACCAGGACGAGCCGGGCTTCTGGGAGGGCCTGGGCTACCACAACTACGGCGACCCGTGGCAGGAGCAGCGGTTCTGGGGCGACTGAGATGGAGGCGGCGATGACCAGCTCGAACCCCTGGACCGACGGCACCGCGCTCACCGGCCCCTCCACGGCCCGACCCTGAGGAGGCGAGATGGACCAGGCCCGTGCGCGATCGCTGCTTGCCGCCGAACGAGCCCGGCTCCAGCGGCTGCTGCAGGCCGAGACCAGCCGACCGCAGCCGGCCGAGCTGGGCGATGAGCTCGACGAGGCCGACCGGCGCAACGACGAGGAGACCGACATGGCCATCGACCAGCTCCTGCAGGCACGGTGGGCGGCGCTGCAGCGGGCCGAGGCGCGGCTTGCCGCCGGCAGCTACGGCCGGTCGGTCCGCAGCGGCCAGTCGATCCCCGACGAGCGGCTGGAGGCCGACCCGCTGGCCGAGCTGACCCTCGAGGAGGCAGCCGCAGCCGAGCGCGGGGCCGTGGAGGAGGGCGACGACGCGACCGGATTGGTGTCGACCACCCATCCCTTCGAGGTGCTCGCCGATCCCGACATCACCCCAGAGGAAGAGCAGGCCAGCGAAGAGGACGACGACGAACCTTCCCCGGCGCCAAGCCTGGGCATCCACCTCGAGCGTGACGACCGGACCCGGTAGCCCACGACCGGCAGAAGCGACGGAGGTCGCCGAGCCATTGCGCAAGGAGGCAGCCCCATGCGACGAGGTCGACACGGGCCACTTCGCCTGGGAACAGCCGCGGCTCTTCACCGCCAAACCGCGAGCGGCGTTTGGGTCCCCGCGTCAGGGAGCTTCGACGGCCGAGCCGACGCGAGTGCCGTTCGCCGGGCATGGCACGGTCGTTCGTCGGACGGGCGACACTCCCCCCAGAATCCACGTCTGCGCGGCCCGGACCCGGCAGTGTGGCGACCCCCACATGGGGACTCACGGTCGTCGCCGACCCGTAACGACCAGGTCCTGCCGTCTGGCAGATATGCATGGGGAGCAGAGGGGTTGAGAGCGTGGACGGCACGACGGTGTGTGTGGCGGTCGTCGGTAGCAGCATAGAGGCGGAGCTGCTCGCCGGCATCCTGCGCAGTCACGGCTTGAACGCAGTCGTGTCGGCAGATGATGCCGGAGGGCAGTACCCGCAGGTGCAGATGGATGGCGTTCGCGTGCTGGTTGCCCCTCCGAGGAAGCCTTGGCCCGTCGGCTCCTGGCCGCCGCCGATGACATCGCCGGACCGGACGGCGGCAGCTGAATCCGACCTTCCCGAAAATCCGTCAGGTCCTGTGAAGGGATTCTCGTGAGCGCATCTTCCACCCCACTCATCGCCAGATGCGGCGGGCTGAGGAAGGCGTCGCGGCCACGCTCGGTGTGCCAGGCGTCGTCCCAGTAGGTGCCGAACAGGGCCCCAAGGAAGCGGCGGCGAACAGCGCGCCCGCCAGCCAGCCACCAGCCCGCGGACCGGCCGGCAGGTCCCCGTGCCGCGTCGGCGGGCGGCGCCGCCGCATCCCCCGCTCCGACTGAGAAGTCACCGGTTGCCGTATTCGTCGTGGCGGCGGAGCCAGAGCTGCCAGCCGTCGCCCTCGTCGCGGCCCTTGGGCATGCGGTCCAGGATCGGGTAGTAGCCCATCAGGAACTCCACCCCCCGCCAGGTGGTCACGTAGGTCTGGTAGACGGCGCCGTCCTGGAGCGCAAAGGCGCTCACCACCGGCGCTTGGGAGAGGTAGCCGGCGACGTCGGTCCCGGCCGCGGCCGCGTTGTGGGCCACGATCGGGGGCAGCCCTGTCTGGGGGGGCAGGATGGCCTGGCCCGGCTGCTGGGGGGTGGAGGCGCCCAGGTCGACGTTGAAGTCGCTGGTGGCCGCCGAGACCCAGCCAAGGCGCCAGCCATCCGCCGCTGGTAGGCCTGGAGCTTGGCGAGGGGGGCCTGGGAGACCAGCAGCGGGGTCACGTCGCGGGCGTGCAGGTGGGGCGCCAGGGCGTCCAGGGTGTCGGCGATGGAGGAGTTGACGGGGTCGCCGGCCTGGTAGCTGGGGCCGAACATGAAGTGGTAGACCAGCAGTTGGGAGCGGCCGTCGAACAGCTCGGCCAGGGTCCGCGGGCCCTGCTGGGTGTCGAAGCGGTAGGGTTTGCCGACCTGGACCCAGGGCAGCTCGCGGCGCTCGCGGGCCAGCTCGTCCCCCATCCGGGTGTGGGCCTTCTCGCGTACCAGCAACGCCTCACGAGCGGCCTGCCACTGCTCACGGCCGACAACCTTGTGATCGGTCATCGTCTCCTGCCTCCTTGTCCGAGGGCGGTCCAGCCGCCGCTGCCGGCGCCGAAGACGAGGGCTTCGTGAATGCTCACGGCCTCGGCCATGTGCTAGCTCGCCTCCGTCCCGGATCCCGGGACGCCCGAGCGGTGGGCCTGCTCCGTGCTGCTTGCGGCGCCGCGGGGCTGTGCAGCGGGTCTTTGAGTTGGAGCAGGCCGATCCAGTTGTGGTGCGGGTCGACGAACCAGGCCACCAGCGCGAAGCCGAGGTCGGCGATGCCCGAGCGTGTCGCCGTAGAAGCTGCGGGCCACGCCGAGGTCGGTGGCCGGCAGCATCACCTCCACCGGGTAGCGACCAAGCATCGGGAACCTCCTGGGTAAGCAGCCGGCTGGGTCATCGCCGCCGGCCGCGATCGGATACAGCCATCGGTGCAGCAGCCTGGTCACCCGCGGCATCACCACCCAGGTCATCAGCGGCACCGTCACCCCGGTCGTGACCGCCAGCCGCAGCACCAGCGGCAGGCTCCCGATCAGCGGCGCCGAGGCAACCACGACCAGGGTGATGAGGGGGAAGATCGTCGCCCAGGTGACGATGGCCATCTTGGAGGCCGGAGGTGGTGGGACGCCCGGCTGGGTCGGCAGGGTGAACCAGCTCTCCAGCCCGGTGAGGACCTGGGTGCGCATCGGCCCGGCGACGTGGGGTTCGGCACGTGCCAGCCACGCCGCATGTTCGGAGGAGTCCAGCCAGGCGTGGAGGTGGGCGAGTGAGTCGAAGCGGTAGACGGTCCGGTACTCCCCGCCGTGGCCGGGGGCGGGGCGGAAGACCTCGACGCCGAGGTACCCCGGGAAGGCCCTGGCCGCGCCGCTGATGCCGGCCAGGAACGCCTCGTAGGCGGCCTCGTGACCGGGCTTGATCCGCCGGGTGACCGTGGTGGTGACCGGCCCGTCGGCGTCGGCGGGTGGCTCAGGTTCCACGCGCATCATCCACTCTGCTCGTGCCTCCGGCCGTGGCTGCGGGTCGTTGCTCATCAGTTGCTCATCAGGCGTTCAATGGGCGTGAACTGTCGTTCAAGGCTCGCGCCGCCGTAGGCCGTCCGGGGTGCTGCGTCGCTGCCGGTGCCGGTCCGCTGGGCGATGTGGTGGCCGGTGGTGGTGTACGGCCCGAAGCCGGTCGCGTCGGCCAGCGCCAGCGCCTGGTTTCCGCACCGCTCTGCGCGCAGCCATCGTCACGCTCCTCGCAGGCGCGAACTCATTCGACCAGGCCGAGGGCCAGGGCCAGCGCGGTGCCGCCGTTGAAGACCCACCTGGCCGCCATGACTGGCAGCAGCCGACGGCCCAGGGCGTAGTACAGCGCGGTCCAGATGGCCAGGAACGGCAGCACCGACCCCACCCGGTAGACGGCGAACGCCCAGTCCAGGCCGCCGCTGTTGCTGGTCAGCAGCGGGTAGACGGCGTGCTCGCCGGCCCAGACGAGGACCACGACGGTGGCGGCCAGCCATGCCCGGCCCAGGCGCGCCTCCAGCCTGGGCAGGATCACGCCCAGGTAGGCGACCGGCTCGGCCAGCTCGGCCAGCAGTGGCACCAGCAGCACGCTGACCACGCTGGCCCAGGGTGGCAGGTCGACCACGGCGAACATCGGCGCGAGGTTCTCGCCGTAGACAGCGCTGGTGAACTCGGCGCTGAAGACCACGGCCGGGACGCTGGCCGCCAGCACCGCGACCGCGCCCAGCGCGACCTGCCAGGCGGCCGTCGGCGGCCCCAGCAGGTCGCGGTAGCTGCGGCCGTCGCGGCGCAGCAGCCAGAAGATGACGCCCAGGGTGCCGAGATCGACCAAGGCGCCGTAGACCATCCACCAGCTGGCCGCCTCGTCCAGCGCCTGGCCGGTGGCGGCTGCGCCGGCGGTGATCAGCAGGCCGGCCAGCAGCAGTTGCACGCCCAGCCACAGCCCGATGCGGATCCCGACCAGCAGCACCGCGCCACCCACCCCGCTGGTCGCGGCCGGGACGCCGGGCCGGGCCCGGACGGTCGGCTGCCCGGCAGGCGGGGTCGCGGCGGTCATCGCCCGGCCTCCGCGCTTGTGGCCGGCTGGGCGGCACGCCGCGCCTGGCGCTGCTCCCACCACGTTCGCGTCTCGTACACCGAAGTGATCGCCAGCACGGCCACGAACACCACCAGCCAGCCGAACGCCAGCCAGCCCAGGATCGGTGGGTCGTAATGGTCCAGGATCAACTCGGGTGGTTCGAGGGCGCCGGGGCCGAAGTGCACCAGGCTGACGAACACGGCACCGCCGCCGGAGACCAGCGCCCAGAAGCCGGGTCCGACCCGGCCCGCTCGGTACAGCAGCAGGCCGGTGGCGATGATCGGGTAGATGACCAGGCTCATGGTGAACGCGTTGACCTCACCGGTCAGCGGCCAGCCGACCGCGTTGTGGCGGATGACGTGGTCGATGTGGTGACCCAGCGACAGCGCCGTCGCCAGCCAGGTCAGCCGGTACAGGATGATCCGGTCGGGCATCGTTCCGTCCTTGGTCGTTGCCGGAGCTACGGCATCCGGGTGAAGGTCATGTCCATCCACGGCTGCCAGCTGGAGCCGTCGTCGCTGCGCTCCCACCTGGCCGTCATGCCGCTGCGGTCGGCGGTCAGGGTGAGCGTGGACCGCACCGCTCCGCCCGCGTCGGCGGCGGCGGGCTGCGCCACCGGGGCGACGTCGGCGCCACCGGTGAAGGTCCACATGCCCCGCTCGTCGACCCTGGCCTGCATGGTCGTGACGTTGCCCTGGTTGTCGTAGGCGCGGGCGGTGAACGAGTCGGTTGCCGGGTCGTACTCGCCGATGAGCTCGAGCGCCTGGACCTTCTCCTCCCCGATCGCGACGTCGACGTGGTGGGCGAGGAAGAAGCCGCCGGGGAGCCACTCGTAGGTGTCGGTACCGGTGATCGGGACGGGAGCGTCGCCGACGATGTGACCCTGCGACCGCCACCGGCCCACCAGTGCGCCGAGACGCTGGGTCTCCGGGCTGGGCGCGGGTGCGCTGTCGGCGTGGCGGGGGTCGCTGGACTCGGACACCGCTCCTCCTGCGCCCTGGTCGGTCCTGGTCGTGGTCGATGAGGGTGCCGCAGGCGTCGACGGCGCCGGGCCGGTGAGCTCGGAGACGACGCTGAGCAGCTCCAACCAGCCGTCGAAGTGCAGCGGGTCGCGTCCGTTGGTCGCCGCGGTCCCGGCCAGCGGCTGGGTGCGCTCGATCCGGAGGCGGATCTGCACGTCAGCCGGTGGTCGGGCCTGGACCGGCCGTGCCGGACGGCGCACGGCGGTGCCGGGCGACGGGCAGACGCCTGGGGCCCATGTGCATCACGCCTCCTTCCTCCGGGATCCCTCCAGGATCGTCCCGCAGGGGTGGCGTTCAATCGGGGTGCACGGTTGTTCAGGCACGGCCCCGACGGGCGGGTCAGCGGTCCCAGGCGATCGGGGCGCGCGGATCGGGGGTGTAGGAGCAGTAGCGGCCGGTGCGGATCGTGGCGGCCAGGTGCCGGCCGAGCGCGGGGTTGGCGCGGGCCAGGTTGGCCATCGCCGCCCGGATCGCCCTGGTGGCGTTCAACCGGGCCCGCTCGGCGTGGGACGCCGCTCTGCGGTCGCGGCCGCCCAGCCCGACCGCCCGTGCCAGCTCCCCCACCAGGAAGTCCAGCTCCTGGCGGGCGCTGGCGGCACGGGCAGGGTCGTTGCCGCGCTCCGCCTCCTCCAGCTCCGCCCGCAACTCCGCGAGACGGGCCTGGTAGGCGGCCTTGGCGGTGGCGTCCAGCAGCGTCCCCGCATCCCCCAGGTCCGGGCGGACCTGCAACTCCGGGTCGCCACCCCCGGCCCGTGACGCCGGGGGCGCCGTCGCGGCCCGACCCTCGGCCACCTCCAGGTCGACGGCGTGGAACTCCCGCCCGGGACGCGCCAGCAGTTGGGCGAGGTGGCGCAGGCCCTTGGCGTCCTTCAGGCGCACCACCGAGCCGTCGAAGGCGACGGTCCAGTACTCCCCCTCGCGGCGGAACACGTTCCGTGCGACCTCGGACGCTGTGGCCGCGGCGGCGGGCCCGACCGGGACCGGCTGGTCGGCCTGCGCCGCTTGGAGCGTCCTGATCTCCTCGGCCAGAGCGGCCATCCCCAGGGTGTCGGCCGTGGCCCGCGCCCGGTCCAGCAGCCCCAGCGCCCGGTTGCGGTCCGTGGCCTGGCCGCGAGCCAGCAGCATGCGGGCGTGCTCGTAGCGGGTGCGGGCCAGCCACGGCCTGGCCCCCAGCCGGTCGTGCGCAGTGAGCGCCGCCTCGAAGTGGTCGGCGGCCAGCTCCCACCGGGCCGTCACGGTCGCCAGCAGGCCCAGGTAGAACCAGGCCGATCCGTGGCAGGCGACCGGCTGTGACGCCGTGAACGAGACGACGTGCCCCGCGTAGGGACCCAGGATCGTGGCCAGGCTGCCCGCGGCCTCCGGCTCCTCCAGGCGCGCGGCCAGCACGCAGGCCAGCGCCACCGCGGGCAGCCAGATGCCGTTTCGAGGCCGCTGGGGAAGCTGTTCGACCAGCGACTGCAGTCCCCGGCGCGCATCGTCGCCGCGCCCAGCCTCGGCGTCGGCGAGCGACAGCCACGCTCGTGCGAAGTCGGCCCGGGGGAAGCGGTCCACGATCCCCTGCAGCCTGTCCCGCAGCTCCTCCAGGCGCCCCTGCTCCCATCGCAGCAGGGCCATCTGGACCAGGTGCGTGAACATGACGTTGGGTCGGCTTGGTTGCAGGGACACGGCCTCCTCGGCCAGCCGCTCGGCGTCGGCGAAGGCGCCTTCCAGGAGCGCTCGCAGTGCCCGCATCGTCGTCGCCGCCCACCGCTGGATGGCCACGGGCAGCTCCTCGGCCAGCCGGGCGTGGGCCGCGATCTCGGCCAGGACCGTCCGGATGTCGCCTGACTCCAGCGAGCTGGCCGCCCGGTTGGCATGGCCGTCCAGCTCCAGCTCACGGTCGCCGGTCGCCCGCGCCACCCGCAGGATCTCCTCGCCGAGGGCGCTGCGTTCCGCCAGCCCGTCCGGACCCCATACCGCCATCCACCTGGTCGGCAGCGCGGTGCGCAGCGCCGCCGGATCGGCCAGCCGGCGGGCTATGGTGATCGCCTCCAGGCTGAGCGACCGGGTTCGATCCGGCTCGTCGGAGAAGATGAGCTCCAGCGACAGGCGGGCCAGCAGTCGTGCGCGCAGCGCCGAATCATCCGGAGGCAGGCTGTCGAGCGCTTCCTGCAGCAGCGCGACGAGCTGCCGGTTGACCAGGCCGCCCTCGACCTGCCGCTCGCCGAGGCCCAGCGCGGCACGTGCCAGCTGCTCGGGCGCTTGGAGCCGCCTGGCGATCTCGGCGGCCCGCAGGCAGCTCTCCTCGGCCTGGTGATAGTTGCTCGCCCGGGCCTGGGCCTCACCCAGCCGCAGCAGCAGCTCGCAGCGCAGCGGCTCGTCCGGGCCGGCGAACTGCAGCGCATGCAGCGCCCGCTGGTACTCGGCGGCCGCCTCCTCGTAGGCGTACATGCCCATGGCGCGCTCGCCCGCGCGGCGGGCGTACACCAGCGCCTTGGCGGCCTGCCCGGTGGCCGCGACCTCGGCGAAGTGGCGGGCCAGCTCGGTGACGTGGGCCCCCGGGCCGGTGCCGTACTGGCGCTCGATCGCCTCGCCGACCCGCCGGTGCAGCTGCGTCCTGGCCGGGAGCGGCAGCTGCTCGTAGAGCACCTCCCTGATGAGCGAGTGCGAGAAGCGGTACGCGCCGACGGTGCCCGGCTCCTCGCCCGGCACCTCGACCACGCCCAGCACGACCGCTTCCGACAGCCCGTCGAGGACGCGCTCGGCGGGCAGCTCGCAGGCGGGCCCGACCAGCGCCAGGTCGAACTCCCGGCCCACCACCGCTGCGGCCGACAGCACCTGCACCGCGTTGGCGGACAGCGGCGCGAGTCGGTGCTGGATCACCGCCCGGATGGTCCCCGGGATTGGCAGCCCGCGGCCGGGTCGCTCGAGGGCGCCCTGGGTGGCCAGCAGCCGCACGGTCTCCCGGACGAACAGCGGGTTGCCCTCGGTCGTCGCGTGGACGGCGGCGACCCTCGCCTGGGAGGGCGTCACGCCGGAGAGCGTCTCGATGAGGGCTTGCACCGCTGCGCGGTCCAGCCCCCGGAGGTTGAGCAGCTGCCCCTCGCGGACCAGCTCCCCGACCGCCCCGCCGCCGGTGCGCGCCGACCGTTCAGTCTCCACGTCGCGGTAGGTTCCCACCACCAGCAGCCGTGCGCCGCGCAGGTCTCGGGCCAGGAACTGGAGCAGCAGCAGGGAGGGCTCGTCGGCGGCATGCAGGTCGTCGAGGACCAGCAGGAGCGGCTGCACCGACGCCGCCCGTCTGAACAGGCCGGTGACGGCTTCGAACAGGCCGAAACGCGCCGCATCGGACGCAGGCGGGTCGACCGTCGGGGTCGTGGTCATCCCGAGGCGCTCGCCCAGGCCCGGGACCAGCTGCGCGACCTGGTCCGCGCCCGCCCCCAGCCAGGCGGCAAGGGTCTGCTCGTCGAGGCCCTCGGTGAGCCCAACGATTACCTGGCCCCACGGCCAGTACGGCGGCGCGCCCGTACCCTCCCAGCAGCGACCCCACAGCACCCGGGTCCCCTGCTCAGCCGCGTGGGTTGCGAGGTGCTCGGCGAGCCAGGTCTTGCCGATCCCGGGCTCTCCGGCGACGAGGAACAGCCGCCCGCGACCGCCGATCGCGTCCTCCAGGCCGGCGGCCAGCTCCGCGACTTCCTGGTCTCGGCCCACGAAGGCCCGCGGTCCTGGACGCGGGGCACGGTCCCCCAGCTCAGCCATCGCGCCGGTCAGCCTAGCGCCAGACGTGCCCGGCCGATAGCCCTGTTCGTCCGGTGGTGACGGCGGTCCCCTGCTACTCGATGACGACCTCTTCGAGCCCTTCCAGCGACTCGACCGCGCCCGCGTCGACGACCACCACGGCCTCGGACTGTCCATCGTCCGCGCCATCGCTATCACCCACGACGCCACGCTCACCGCGAACGTGCGGGCGAGGGCGGCGTCCCGGTAGAGATCCAGTCCCCGCTCATACCGTTCGCAATGCCACGGTCGGCGGCATCCGAGACGCTCGAACGGCCGGCATCAGGCCAGCGGACGCGCCGATCAGGATGGCCGAGGCGATGCCGCCCGACCACGCCTCGACGGGGATCACGACGGCCCAGCCCTTCGCGCTGGCGTACACGGCCGTTGCCGCGGCCCCGGCCAGCACGCCGATGCCGCCGCCGACGACGCCGAGCAGGATCGACTCGGCGAGGAACTGCGTCCGGATCTGGCCCTTCGTCGCCCCAAGGGCGCGACGGAGGCCGATCTCGGAGCGGCGTGCGAGCACCGAGATGATCATGATGTTGGCGACGCCGACGGCACCCACGATCAGGGCCACCACGCCGAGCCCGAGAAAGAGGCTGTTGAACGCACCCGCCGCGGCGGCCCGGGCAGTGAGCACGTCGGACGGCTGGCTGACGGCCGCCTCGTTCGGCGCCTCGGGGTTGGCGGTCCGGGCGAGCAGCGACTGTACCGCCGCCTCATGACCGGTGGCGGCGCGCACGTAGATCGATCTCGGCGGGCCGGCCTTCTCCGCGCCGCGGACCATGCTGACGTAGCCGAGATACGTCTGGGCTGCCGGATACCCGACGAGGGCGCTGTTGTCGATGTCGGGCGCCAGCGGCGAGGGGTTCAGGATGCCCGTGACGTTGA
>Ga0126377_10000590_pt1 | contig 22265 bp, 21 predicted proteins | sample PanSoiMetPlot_22_FD_92647 | JGI IMG/M metagenome (GOLD analysis project Ga0126377, IMG submission 92647) | Tropical forest soil microbial communities from Panama - MetaG Plot_22 | ecosystem: Environmental > Terrestrial > Soil > Tropical forest > Bulk soil | place: Panama | collected 2016-02-17 | reverse complement strand
TACCTGGCGGACGAGCGCGTCAACCTGCTCGGCTCCGAGCAGCTCCTCGACGAAGGCGCCACGATCACGGAGCAGGGCGACGCGACCGCGGTCGTCGAGCGCGATGTCTCTGCGCTGCGAGCGCTGTGGATCGTGGACGTGCCGTCGCGCGCGGCGGCCGTCGAGCTCGCGAAGAAGGCGCCTGGCGGCGACGGGACGCTCGAGGTGCGCGAGTCGTTCACGCCCGAGGACTTCGGTGCCCCGCCGGATCCGGATCCGCCCGCGCCGCCTCCGCCACCGGTGCGAAAGCCCGACACCCATCGATACGTCGCGTTCATTCGCAGCCACGCCGAGGAGAAGCTGCCTCGCCCGACTCCCGAGTCACTGGCGCCGATGGACGCCTACTGCGCGCGGCTCACCGAGAGCAACACGATGATCGGCGGCGAGGGGCTGAGGCCGAGCGGAAAGGGAACGCGCGTGCGGAGGTCGGCGGCGCAGCGGTTCATCCTCGACGGCCCCTTCTCCGAGTCCAAGGAGCTCGTCGGCGGATACATGATCGTGCAGGTGCGCACCCTCGACGACGCGGTCGACGCCATTCGCCCATGGCTGCGCATCCACCGCGAGGTTCGGGGCGTGGACCGAGCGACGATCGAAGTTCGCCGCCTGCGGTAGTTGGATCATTCCGCGAGCAGCGCGGCGACCGGGTCGGCGACCGGACGCTCGGCCGCGCGCGAGTCCACGAGCCACCGCGATCTCGCTGATCGCAGCGCGTCGCGCGGCGGGTGCGGGGCACCGAGATGCGCTACCATGCCGACGGCGGAAGTCGTGGCCGAAGACGACCGGAACGAGGGCGAACGCCTGCGCAACGAGCTGAGGCGCCGGCTCCTCGCCGGGCGAGCAAAGCTCCCGACCAGCATGATCGGGCGCGCGGGCCGCACCGCGACCGTGGCCTGGCGCCTCGGCCGTTCGGTGCTGGCCCGGCGGCGCGCCGTTGGCGGCGGTGATGGCAGTGATGGTCACGAGGTCCCCGACGACATCGAGGAGATCGCCCGGATCGTCGGCTCGCTAGGTCAGCTCAAGGGCATCGACATGAAGGTCGGGCAGATCCTGAGCTACATCGACTTCGCCATGCCGCAGGACCTGCGCAACGCGCTGTCGGTGCTGCAGACGCACGCGCAGCCGATGCCGGGCGCGGAGGTCGTCGCCGTCCTCCGCCGCGAGCTGGGCGAGCGGGCCGATGACCTGCTGCCGGCACTCGAAGCGGAGCCCATCGCCGCCGCGTCCATCGGCCAGGTCCACAGGAGCCGGCTGCCAGACGGCGAACCGGTGGCCGTCAAGGTGCAGTACCCCGGCGTCGAGCGCGCCATCCGGGCGGATCTCAAGCCGGCCGGCCTGGGGGGCGCGATCTCGTCGATCATCTATCCGGGCGCCGAGGTCCGGGCCTTCATCGCCGAGGCGAGAGCGAGGTTTCTCGAGGAGTGCGACTACCTGCACGAGGCCGCGGCGCAGCGTCGCTTCGCCGCGCTCCACGAAGGTCACCCGGTCATCGCGGTCCCCGCCGTCCACGATGCCTACTGCTCGCGGCGGGTCCTGACCTCGAGCTGGCTCGCCGGCTCGCACCTGGACACGTTCCTGGCCGGCGAGCCGCCGCAGGAGACGCGCGACCGGATCGGTGAGGCGCTGTTCGGCTTCTACGTCGGCACATTGTTTCAACACGGCCTCTACAACTGCGACCCGCACCCGGGCAACTATCTCTTTCTCGAGGACGGACGGGTCGGGATGGTCGACTACGGTTGTACCCGCGAGTTCGAGCGGCCGTTCGTGGCGAAGCTGGCCCGGCTCACCTGCGCGGTGCAGCGCGACGACCGCGATCTCCTGCTCCGCTCGTTCGCCGAGCTGGGCTTGATCCGCGAACGCCGGCGAGCCGACTTCGAGACGGCGCGCGGCCTCGTGCGCGCGTTCTACGGTCCGATGCTGCGCGACGAGATCCAGACGATCGACGTCGGCGAGGCAAGAAGCATGCGTGAAGTGCTGGCTTCCAAGCGCAAGCTCATGAAGCTCAGCCTGCCGAGCGAGTTCCTCTTCCTCTTCCGCATCCGCTTCGGCCTCATGTCGGTGCTCGCCAGGCTCGGAGCCCGGGCCAACTGGCACCAGCAGGAACGGCGCTGGGCCGAGTGCGAATGAGCCGCTCGGCCCGAGCTCGCCCGCCGATCGACGCTGCTCGCCGTACTGGGTCGGATCGGCACGTTCGGGCCTGCCCGGCCGCCCGATGATCCGGACCTCGCCGCTGCCGACGCCGAGCGGCTCAGCCTGCTCGATCCGACCGAGCTCGACGGTGACGACGCGCCGCAGGAGCCGCCATCTGCCGCAGCATGCGCCGCGTGATCGCGCCGTGCGCGCCGCTGCCGATCACCGCCGCGCGATACAGGCGCCCGAGCAAGCCGGGGAACGCGGCGTCGGTCCGCGCGCGCACGCGATCGCCGTCGAGGTGGATCGTGAGCCGGTAGCGCGCGAAGCGGTGCCGCCCCTCGAGCGTGATGTGCCGGCCGGGCTCCGCGTCGACGACCCGGAACCCCGGCAGCGTCTGCCCGACGCTCCCGTCGAAGCGGCCGCTCGCCCCCGACGGATCGCAGCCGAGCACGCGCGCGAACCGCGGCGCGCCACCCATCGTGCGGCTCAGCGTGCGCAACACCGACTCCCATGCCGCATCGCGCGAAGCCACCGTCGCCACGTCGTGCTCGTCGACATGAGGAAGTTGTTCCATGGCCATTCGATGATCGCCGGGGGGGCGCGGTTACGGCGGGCATCATATCGAGGCCCGCCGGCGATCGATCGGCCGTGCCGGTGACCGAGAGCGAGGGTCTGCTGGTCGGTCCGCGCTCCGGGTGAGACGCCTCATGAACGGCGGATCATGGTACGGTCCCGCTCTGCGGTGCGGAACGAGCGCACGCCGCTCCGCGAGTCGCACGGTACGGCGCGCGGAGGGCTGTCGATGATCCAGGAAGGCGATCTCCTCTGGTCTCCGAGTGCGAGCCGCATCGAGCGGTCCAACCTCACGGCCTTCGTCCGCTGGCTCGAGCGCGAGCGCGGCCTCGAGCTCGCTGGCTACGAGCAGCTTCACCGCTGGTCGGTGGAGTCGCTCGAGGATTTCTGGGAGGCGATCTGGCAGTTCTTCGCGATCGAGTCGTCGGCGCCGTATCGGCGCGTGCTCGGCTCGGCCGCGATGCCCGGCGCCGACTGGTTTCCCGGCGCGCAGCTCAACTACGCCCAGCACGCGCTGCGGTACGAGCGGCCGGACGCGGACGCGCTCCTGCACCTCAGCGAACGCTCGCCGCTCGCGCGCATGTCGTGGCAGGAGCTCGGCGGCGCGGTCCGGGTGCTCGCGACCGAGCTCCGCCGGCTGGGCGTCGAGCCCGGCGATCGCGTGGTGGCCTACCTGCCGAACACGCCCGAGGCGATCATCGCGATGCTGGCCACGACCAGCATCGGCGCCATCTGGTCGAGCTGCGGTCCCGACTTCGGCATCCGCGGCGTGCTCGATCGCTTCAGCCAGCTCGCCCCCAAGGTGCTCATCTTCGTGGACGGCTATCAGTACGCCGGCCAGCCGTTCAGCCGGAAGGCGGACATCGCTCAGGTGATCGCCCGGCTCGACTCGCTGGAGCACGTCATCTATCTGCCGTACCTCGATCGAAGCGACCGCGAGCTGCGGTCGCCGCACACTCTCCTCTGGGATGAGCTGCTGGCGCGCCCGGCGGTGCCGGCCGGCCAGTTCCGCCACGAGCAGGTCCCGTTCAGCCATCCGCTCTGGATCCTGTTCTCGTCCGGCACGACCGGGCTGCCCAAGCCGATCGTCCACAGCCACGGCGGGATCCTGCTCGAGCAGCTCAAGACGCACGCGTTCCAGATGGACATGCATCCCGGCGAGCGGCAGTTCTTCTTCACGACCACCGGCTGGATGATGTGGAACTTCATCGCCGGCGCGCTCCTGGTCGGGTGCTCGCCGATCCTCTACGACGGTCACCCCTCGTGGCCGCGCACCGACGTCCTGTGGAGCATGGTGGAGGAGACCGGAGCGAACCTCTTCGGCGCCAGCCCGACCTACGTCTCTCTCCTGGAGCGGGACGGCATCGTGCCGAAGGAGCGCTTCGACCTCGCGCGGCTCGACTCGATCCTCCTCGCCGGCTCGCCGGTCTCGCCGGAGTGCATGGCCTGGTTCTACCGCAACGTCAAGGAAGACCTGTGGGTGCAGAGCGGAAGCGGCGGCACGGACGTCTGCTCCGGCTTCGTGGGCGGCGTCCCGACCCTCCCCGTTCGCGCCGGGGAGATCCAGGGGCCCTTGCTCGGAGTCGATGTCCGCGCGTTCAACGAACGGGGCGAGAGCGTGGTGGACGAGGTCGGCGAGCTCGTCGTCACCAGGCCGATGCCGTCGATGCCGGTCTGCTTCTGGAACGACGCCGACAACGAGCGCTACCTCGACTCCTACTTTCGCGAGTTCCCCGGCCTCTGGCGCCACGGCGATTTCTTCCGCATCGACGCGCGGGGCAGCTGCTTCGTGCTGGGCCGCTCCGACGCGACCCTCAACCGGCACGGCGTGCGGATCGGGACCGCGGAGATCTACCGCTCGCTCGTCACCCTGCCCGGCGTCGAGGACGCCTTGATCGTCAACCTCGACCTGCCGGGCGGCGCGTTCTTCATGCCGCTGTTCGTGAAGCTGGCGCAGGGGTCGGCCCTCGACGAGGCGATGACGGAGAGCATCCGCCGCACGCTGCGCACCGAGTACTCGCCCAGGCACGTGCCGGACCGGATCTATCAGGTGCCCGACATCCCCTACACGCTCACCGGAAAGAAGATGGAGGTGCCGGTGCGGCGCATCCTCGCCGGCATGCCCGCCGAGCGGGCCGCGAACCGCGACGCCGTGGCCAATCCAGAGGCGCTCGACTACTTCGCGCACTACGCCGAGACGCAGAGCGACTACTCTCTCGGCTGAGCCGGCGCGACCCCGGCGACGAGCAGATCGGGCGCGCGTGCACGGTGCCGGCCGGCCGCCGCCGGATCCGAGCCGGTCGTCTCGACGATCCGGGATGACCATGGCCGGACCCCGTATCCTCCGGGCATGCGCTGCATCGATGGGTTCGACCGTTGATGGCGACGAGCTCGCCGCGGGCCGTCCCGCTGGCCTCGGCCGAGCTGCCGGCCGGGCTGTTCTTCGTCTACCTGGCCGCTCCGCTGGTCCTCGAGCCGATGCTCAACCAGGACGTGTTCGCCGGATCGCCGCGGCAGCTCATCGCCGAGATCGCCGGCAACTACATCCCGTGGCTGGCCGTCCCGCTGGCCATCCACGCGTCCTATCGGTTCGTCGTGCCGGCGCTGGTCAGTCGAGTGCGCCGGCTCGCCGGCCTGGTGCTCCTGCACCTGGCCACCTGCGCGCTGGTGGCTGCCGGGGCGGCCGCCCTGGTCTACCCGCTGCACCGGCTGGCGACGAGCGGCCACCTCCTGCCGCTCGCCGCGTACCTGCGCTTCATGGTCGGCGCGATGTGCATGGTCGTGTTCCCCGCGCTGCTCGTGCAGGAGCTCCGCGATCGCGCGCGTGCGGCCGAGCGGGCGGCGATGGAGGGCAAGCAGGCCGCGCTGAGCGCGCAGCTCGAGGCGCTGCAGTCGCGCACCCAGCCGCACTTCCTGTTCAACGTCCTCAACACCATCGCGAGCCTGATCCGGACCGATCCGGGGCTGGCCGAGAAGACGATCGAGCGGCTGGCCACCATCATGCGGCACGCGCTGGCCGGGCTGCGGGCCGGAGGCACGCCGGTCGAGGCGGAGCTGGCGATGATCGAGGCGTATCTGCAGGTGCAGCAGGCCCGCTTCGCGCCGCGGCTTCGCTACACGATGGACGTCGCCCCCGGCCTGGCCGCCGCCGCGACGATCGCGCCGTTCCTGCTCCAGCCGCTCGTCGAGAACGCGGTCCTGCACGGTCTGGCCGATCGCCCCGACGGCGTCACCGTCGAGATCGCGGTGTCCGGCAGCGGCGAGCAGCTCCTGTTCGAGATCGAGGACGACGGACCGGGCCCGGGCTCCTCCCGTCACCGCGGCAACGGCCAGAGCCTGGTCGACCTTCGCGCTCGTCTCGCGCTCGTCTACGGCGGGAACGCGTCGCTCACCGCCAGCCGCAACCGGGCGGGCGGCTACAGCGCGCACCTCACGCTCCCCGCGGTCATGCCGCCGGAGGAGCGCCGTTGAGGGTCGTGGTGGTGGACGACGAGGCGCCGGCGCGCGACCGGCTGATCGACATGCTCGGGCAGCTCGAGGGCGTGGAGGTGGTCGGCGAGGCCGACAGCGCCTCCAGCGCGCTCGTCGAGATCGGCCGCCGCGAGCCCGACCTTCTGCTCCTCGACGTCGCCATGCCCGGAATGAACGGCATGGAGCTGGCCGCCCGCCGCGACGATCTGCCGCCGATCGTGTTCGTCACCGCGTACGAGCGGCATGCCGTGCGCGCCTTCGAGGTCGACGCCGTCGACTACCTGCTCAAGCCGGTGTCGCTCGAGAGGCTCGGCGCGGCGCTGGCCCGCGCCCGAGGGCGTCCGCGCCCGGCACCGCACGCGCGGCCCCGCGTGGTGACCCTGGAGGGAGACGCGGTCCGCGTCTTCGACGCCGCATCCATCGCGCGCTTCTGGTCCGCCGACAAGTACACGCTGTTCCGGGCGGGCGGGCAGGAGCAGGTCACCAGGGAGTCGCTGACCTCCCTGGCGGAGCGGCTCTCGAGCCACCGCTTTCGCCGCGTGCACCGGGGCGAGCTGGTGCGCCTCGACGCGATCCGCTCCATCGTCCACGAGGGCGGCGTTCACCGCGCCCATCTGGAGGACGGCCAGGTCGTGGCGGTGAGCCGACGCATGGTCGCCGCGCTGAAGCGCGAGCTGGCGGCGCACCTCAGGGGCAGAGGGCAGAGACGATGAGCGCGTCGCTGCCGGCGTCCAGGTCGCCGTCTCCGGTGGCCGCCACGGTGGCGCTGCGATCCCCGGATTCCGTGACGCCGCCGCGGACGTGGTAGCCGTACACGTCTCCCGGGTGGTTCCAGTAGGCCCCGCCGCAGGCGAGCGGGAACCGCACGAGTCCGAGCCCGTACTCGGTGCCCGGAGGTCCCTCGTCGATCGGCGTCGTGGTCTTCATCTCGGCCAGCAGATCGGGGCCGAGCAGCTCACCGCCGAGGAGGGCGCGGAAGAAGCGGTCGAGGTCCGCCGTCGTGCTGACCAGCGCGCCCTCGGCGTCGAGCACCGTCGGGTCGAGCTCGGTGACGTCGACCGGGTCGCTCTGGTCCTGGAGCTGCAGGTCCATGTAGCCGTGGGCGTGCGGGCCGGCGATGGACGGATCCGATCCGGGCGCGTAGGTGTCCGCCAGAGCGAGCGGCTCGATGATGCGCTCCGTGACCTCGCGGTCCCATGGCTCGCCGGTGGCGCGCTCGATCATCATGCCGATCACGACGTAGCCGGTGTTGGAGTAGGACCAGCTCGTGCCCGGCGGGAACACAGGTTCGTGGGCGACGGCCAGCGCCACGAGCTCCGCCGGGGTCCACGCGCGGAGCAGGAGCGCGCGAAGCTCCTCCTCCGTCGACACCGCCATCATCATCGCCTCGTGGTCCGCGACGTAGTCGGGCAGCCCGCTGGTCTGCTGCAGGAGCTGTCGCAAGGTGATGTGGCCTCCGTCCTGGCCGGTGCCGCGCAGAAGGTCCGGCAGCCAGCGATCGACGGAATCGTCGAGCGAGAGGGCGCCTTCCTCGACGAGCTGCAGGGCGATCGTCGCCACGAACGCCTTCGTGGTGCTCCCGATGCGGAAGCGGCTGGTCGGCGTCAGCGGCTCGCGCGGCGAGACGCGCGCAGCGCCGGCTCCGGCCCAGACGGGCCGGTCGTCGACGCCAGAGAACTCGGCCTGCACGCCGACCAGGCCTGATCGAGCGAGGGCATCGACGCGCTCCTGCAGCTCGGCGGTCGGCTCCCCGCCGGCGTCGGCGCCGCAGGCGGCGAGTCCGACGCCGAGGAAGGTCACCAGCCATGCGCACGAGCGCTTCTTCGTGATCGTGTTCATGGCTCGCACGATGGCGGCAGCTGCCCGGCGCCGCACGCGCGCTGCGACGGACGGTCCGTGTCGCGCGACCAGCGGTCGCCGCGCGGGGGTCGAGGCGCTGCTCGACGAGGCGGCGGGTCATGTCGGGGTCACGAGTCGCCGAGCACGCGCACGGCGTCCGCCGCGGTCGGCCGCGCGTTCGGATCGCGACTCAGCGCGCGGTCGATCAGCGCGGCGACCTCGTCGGCAACACCGGGCACCGCGACGCGCAGCGGTGTGAGCGATTCTTCATCGACCGCATCCGCGAAGGGGCTCCGGCGGGCGAGGATCTCGTAGCCGACGACTCCGAAGCTGTACAGGTCGGATGACGGCTTCGGATCGCGGGCGTCCTCCATCAGCTCGGGCGCCATGTAGAGCGGCGTGCCGACCACGGCGCCGGTGCGCGTCAGCGGACTGCCGGCATCGACGGTGTCGTCGAATCCTGCCCCCGGCGTCGCGAGCAAGCTCGCCACACCGAAGTCGGCGATGCGGGCGCCGCCTTCACAGAGGAGCACGTTCGCCGGCTTGAGATCGCGATGGACGACGCCGGCGGTGTGGAGCGCCGCGAGGCCGCGCGCGATGTCGCGCAGGACGGCGATGCCCCATGCGATGTCGCCGTAGTGCGCGCTCCGGGCCTCGAGCGAGGGCCCCGTCGCGAGGTCCATGATCAGGAAGAGGACACCCTCGGGGGTGACGCCGACGTCGTGCACCGCGATCAGGTGGGCGTTGTCGAGCCGGGCGGCGATCGCGGCCTCTCGTGCGAAGCGCGCGAGCGCCGTCGGCGAGGCGCCGCCGCGCAGGACCTTGAGCGCGAACGCCGCGCCGTCGGCGATGCGCTCGCACGTATAGACCTGCCCCATGCCGCCACGTCCGAGCACTCCGCCGATGCGATAGCGGCCGTCGACGATCGCGCCTGGCTCGAGGAGGGCCGCGGGCGCGAACTGCAGCCGGGCGAGTGCCTCGGACAGCTCGCGCGACCGTTCGGCGACCTGGCGCCGCAGCTCGCGGTTGAGCTGTTCCTGCCGGCGCGCCGCGAGCGCGCGCTCTCGGGCGAGCACGAGCGCGTGGACGAGCACGTACAGCGCGATCCCGATCGAGGAGCCGTAGATGCCAGCGACGAGATCGGTGCGCTGCGCGGTGATCAGCACGTCGGGAACCGCGCTACCGAGGAAGATCGCCCACGCACACGCGAACAGCGCCGCGCTCACCCGCTCCGGATCGCGGCGGCGGGCCACGCCGATGAGCCGCACGACGACATAGCCGATGATCGGCAGTCCGATCACGTAGAGCAGAGTGGACAGGTGCCGACCGCCGCCGAACGCGTCCGGCTCGATCGCGAAATCTGCGATCGCGATCGTGAGAGCGACAGGGACGAGCCTGGGAGCGCGCCCGAGGTCGAACTCGGCGTACACGAAGTAGAGCCCTGCGACCGCGGCCGCGATCATGCAGAGATACATCAGGGCGACGAACGCCCCCTCCGCGGGCGTCGCGCCGAACATCGCGGCGTATGCCGGCACCACGAGGATGGCCTGGAGCGCGAACCAGCCGTGCGCCGCGCGCGCGCGATCGAGCAGCCAGGTGACTGCATAGATCAGGGCCATCAATGCCGCGAGGATGACGGCGATGATCGAGGCGGCGCCGGCCGCCGCGCGCGCGACGCGGTACCTCACCGGCAGGCCATCTCCGACCTGCGGCGCCGAGCCGATGATGGTCCCGAAGAACGAGCTGTTCCGCACCTCGAGCGCCAGCCGGACGTGGCCTGTCGATCCCGGGATGCGCCACGCATGGTAGGGCGCGAGGCCATCGCCGTCGATCGCGGGCGCCTCGACACCGTCGACCCGCAGCACCGCCGGCGCGCGCAGATGGCTGATCGTGAAGGTCAGCGGCCGGCCCTGCAGCGCGCGCGGCAGGTCGAGCTCGCACGCCAGCGAGTAGGTGGCTCCGTCGGGGACGTCGGGTGCCGTCGCGGGGACGCGGAGCTCGCGATCCCGCGAGCCGGGCGCCGACAGCGACCAGCGGTCGAGCTCGATCTGGTGCCCCTCGGAGCAACCACCTGCCATGGCACCTGCCATCGCGAGCACGATGACGAGCCCGAGCCGCATCGCGCGGAACATACCCCGGCGGAGCAGCCGGTGTCCTGTCCGCGTATCCGCCGACGTCGTGTTCAGGGCGCCGTTCTGGTCAGGGTCGACGCGAAGGGGTTGCCACGGCGGGATCGAGGTTCCCCTTGCCCGGCACGAAGTTCATCTCGAGCCGGATCCCGTCCGGATCCTCGAACAGCACCGAATAATAGCCCGGTGCCCAGGGTCCTTCCTCGGGCGCGTGCACGATGGTCGCGCCCATGTCGACCAGCACGCGGTGGAGCTCGTCGACGTCCTCGCGGCTGCGCGCGCGGAAGCAGAGGTGATGCAAGCCGGGGCGGCGCTGGTGAAAGCCGTCGCCGCGCAGGTCGTCCGCCGCCGGCGTGATGGCGATGCCGGTGCGGGCGCCGATGCAGTAGAAGATGATCGGCGCGTCGTACAGCACCGTCATGCCGAAGCAGTCGACCAGCAGCCGCCGGTAGAAGGCGCGGCTGCGCTCCATGTCGGTGACCGTCAGCTGGATGTGCGCGATGCCGTTGATGTCCATGAGCGCGCGCAGCGTACCGCGAATCGGTCCCGGGTCGTCATCGAGGCAGGCTCGCGAACGCCTCCGCGATCCGCGGTGGGGCGTTCGGGCGCCTGTACATCCGCTCCATGAATCCGCGCAGCCGAGGCAGGCCGTCGAGCAGCTTCTGCTTCTCCAGGACCGCCGCCATGTCGAGCGTGTATGCCGCGACGAAGTCGGCCACCGTCACGCTGTCGCCGACGAGGAACTGCCGGCCGTCCATGTGCCTCTCCAGGACCGCCGCCATGTCGAGGAAGTCCTGACGCGCGATCGGTATCTCCGCCGCGAGCCGCTTCTCGGGGGGGTAGAGCGACATGTGTCGCGCGATTCGCCAGACGGGCTGTTCCAGCTCGGTCGCGGAGAAGAGGAGCCATCGGTTGACCTCCGCCCTCGCTCGAATCCCGCCGGGGAGCAAGCCCTTCTCGGGGTACTTCTCCGCCAGGTAGAGGACGATCGCGACCGACTCCGTGAGAATGAAGTCGCCATCGACGAGGACCGGCAGCTTTCCGGCCGGGTTCACGGCGAGAAACTCGGGCCGCCGAAGCTCGCCCCTGGTGGGGTCCACGTTGACGAACTCGAACTCGACATCCAGCTCGCGCAACGTCCAGAGGACGCGGGCCGAGCGCGTGGGAGGGAACCCATAGAGCTTCATGGTCTGGCTGTCTCCTTCGGCCCGGAGCGTAGACCAGGAAGCGGGTTCGGGGGCCGACGAGGTCGCCGGTCAACGCCGTCGCAGCGTGGGTGTCACATTCGCCGGCCGCGCGGTGTCTTCGTGGCAACAGGCATCCGTCCAGGAGGACACGATGGCGCTGCGCGTCCCCAAGGCAGAGCTCCCCGCCGAGCTGAGAGAGATGTTCATCGAGCAGATCGGTGCCGTGCCCGAACCCGTCGAGGTGGGTTTCAACAACCCCGACGTTGCCATGGCCAACCAGGAGTACGCGGCCAGAGCGGCCACGTGGAATGCGGCCGACGCGGGCCTCAAGACCCTCGCACACATGGCCGTCGCGGCGCAGGTCGGCTGCAGCTGGTGCCTGGACATCAACTACTTCCTGGCGCTTCACCAGAACCTGGACCCGGCCAAGGCGAGCCAGGTGCCGCGCTGGCGGGAGTCGGATGCGTTCACGCCGCTGGAGCGAAACGTGCTGGAGTACGCCGAGGCCATGACGAACACGCCGACGACCGTCACCGACGAGCTGTCGGCGAGCCTCCTGGAGCAGCTCGGCCTGGCGGCGCTGGTCGAGCTCACCGTCTGCATCGGCTTCGCCAACCTGTCGACCAGGGTCAACACGGCGCACGGGATCACGTCGCAGGGCTACGCCGACGCCTGCGAGATCCCACTTGCCGGGCGCCCTGAGAATTCCGGCGCGGCGTAGACGTCATGACCGAGGACGCGTTCGTCGCCCATCGCAGCCTGCTGTTCACGGTCGCCTACGAGATGCTCGGGTCGGCGGCCGACGCGGAGGACGTGCTGCAGGAGTCCTGGCTGCGGTGGGCTGCCGTCGACCACTCGGAGGTGCGTGACCCGCGCGCGTACCTCATCAGGATCGTCACGCGGCAAGCGCTCAACCGCCTGCGAACGCTGTCGCGCCGCCGCGAAGAATACGTCGGCGAATGGCTGCCGGAACCGCTGCTGACCAGCCCTGATGTCGCCGAGGACGTCAAGCTGGCGGAGAGCGTCTCGATCGCGATGCTGACCGTGCTGGAAACGCTCGGGCCGGCCGAGCGGGCTGTGTTCGTGCTCCGCGAAGTCTTCGACATGCCGCACGTCGAGATCGCCGAGGCCATCGGGAAGTCGACGGCCACGGTTCGGCAGATCGCGCGGCGGGCACGCGAGCATGTGGCGGCCCGGCGGCCGCGGATGCAGGTGAGCCGGTCGGAGCAGCGGGCCGTGGTGGAGCGGTTCCTGGCCGCGCTGCGAACCGGGCAGGTCCAGGAACTGATGGAGCTGATGGCGCCGGGCGTGGTCCTGATCGCCGATGGCGGCGGGATCGCGGCCGCCGCTCTGACTCCGATCCGCGGGGCCGAAGCGGTGGCGACGCTGCTCGCGCGCGCGAGCCTGTCCGCGTTCGCGTCGACGACCGTGTGGCTCAACGGTGCGCTCGGGGGCCGGATCGAGGTCGCCGGCGAGCCGGCCGCCGTGAGCCTCGTGGTGGAGGACGGGCGAGTCACCCAGGTCTACCTGGTCCGGAACCCGCACAAGCTGACGCGGCTCGACGAACCAGCCGACCTGCGATCGTCTTGATCGGGGAGTGATCGGCGTTCCGGCGGGCACCAGCTCCGTCAGCGCTACACGCACGACAAGGAGGCCGCTCTATGATCGCGAAGGACGGTGCCCCGGCGGCGGTCACGCGGAGGATGCGACGCGAAGCGAAGCGAGGGGAGCGGACGCGGGGTCGCCATCCGACGTGGCGCTGCCGAAGGCAGCGCTCGCGATCATCGTCGAGCCGGCAGCCTCCAACACCCCAGCGCAGGAATGTATGCTTCATGACGGTTCACTTTTTGGTTCTTACAGTCGCCTACCCGTGTTAGGGAGGTGCCCCCTTCGCCGGGTCTCACACGGAGATTGCGCCACATGGTCTTGACCCGCCTGACCCAGATCGCCGCCGCGCTCGCATTCGTCGCTGTCACCCCCCTTGCCGCCGGCTGCTCGCAGGAAGGCGACGTTGCGTCGCTCGACCAGAGCCAGATTGGCGGGTTCGATGAGTTCCTGAGTGACCCGGTCATCTTCGTGCACGGGTGCCCGCCACCCGGGGCCACCAACGAGATGGTGGCCAACCTGGTTTTCGGCCCCATGCTCGACTACTACCGGTCGCAGGGCTATCCGGAGAGCTACCTGGCCCTGTTCGTCCATTCGGGGGCGGCCTGCGACTCCACCATCAGCGAGGCCAACGAGCTGGCCGACCTCATCGAGCGCGTGCTCGATGACACCGGCGCGAGTCAGGTGGACATCGTCGCTCACTCGATGGGGGCGTTCACGACCCGCCTCCTCTTCGCCTACGACTGGCACGTGGTGGTGAACGACTTCGTCTCGATCGGCGGGTCCAATCACGGGACGCTGGCCGGCGAGCAGGGGGCCGCGCTGCAGGAGAAGTTCGGGGCGCCGGCCTACGAGGGGATGAAGGAGATGTTCTTCCCCTACGCCTGCGAGGGTGAGACGCCGGACGGGGCCGCGGACGTCCAGGCCGAGGTCAACGGGTGCCTCGGCTTCTTCGGCCGCGACGACCTGATCGACGAGACGCCCGGCGACACCGAGTACCTCTCGATCCGGAACACGATGGACGAGGAGATCCAGCCCAACGAGAGCTCCTGCCTCGATCAGGAGTTTCAGGACGACTGCGGTGCCGACCTGAACGTCGCGGTGACGGTCCCGCCGGCGGCGGGTCCGTGCAGCCCCGAGGGCTGTCCCGCCCACGTGACGTTGGCGTGGGACGCGGACGTCATCGACATGACCTACCGCGCCACCGCTCGCTGAGCCGCGCGTCGATCCAGCGCTCTGCCGTCGCCGTGCGCCGTGGGCCGGCCACGGCGAGCGCTGGAGCGGCATGAGAGTGGACGACCGACCGACTTCCGGTCGGGCGAGCCCTGACCGAGTCGGTGCCGGACGACGTCCCGGAGCGAACCGCGCACACCGGTGCCGCTCCCCGACGTGCGAACCGTGGCGCAGGAAGCCCGACTCCGAGCCGCCGGGCGAGCGCTCCATGGATGAGCTGCGCTCGTCGCATTTCAATCGAAACATCAGAGATTGCGTGCGCACTCGATCTCACCAGCGTCCCTGGCAGACGTGAATCGTGCTGGCTGCGCGATTTTGGCGTGGCCGGCACCGGTCGTCCGACTACAAGCTGCCTTCGCTGTTTCAGGGGCCTCTGGCGGCCCGCGCCGGTCGCTCTTGAGCAGAGCTCCAATAGAGATCTTCGGGCCGTTCGACGTCCTCGAGATGGTCGGCGTCGGTGGCATGGCCATCGTGCACCGGTCGATCGAGCGCGGGCCCGACGGCTTCGAGCGCGAGGTCGCGCTCAAGCGCCCGCTTCCGCACCTGGCCGAGGACTCCGGTTTCCTGGCCGCCTTCGTGCACGAGGCGAAGCTGGCGTCGCTGCTCCGCCACCCGAACATCGTCGAGCAGTATGAGCTCGGGCGGGTCGGCCCCAGCTGCTTCATCTCCATGGAGTACGTGTGGGGGCGCGACGTCCGCGCGATCGTGCAGCAAGCGCGGCGCGTGGGCTGCCGGCCTCCGGTCGAGATCGTGGTCGCTCTGCTCACCGAGCTGCTGCAGGCGCTCGACTACGCGCACACCCGGTGCGGACCCGACGGGGCGCCGCTCGGGATCGTCCATCGCGACATCTCGCCCTCCAACCTCGTCGTCAGTCGCAGCGGGCGGCTCGTCGTGATCGACTTCGGTGTGGCGCGGGCCAGTCATAGCCTGCTCCATCGGAACACCGGTCGGATCAAGGGCAAGCTCTCGTACATGGCGCCGGAGACGCTGACCGGGGGCCTCGATGGCCGATCCGACCTCTTCTCGGCGTCGGTCACCGCCCACGAGATGCTCACGCTGCTGCCGCTGTTCGGCAGCGGCGACGACCCCCAGACGATCGAACGAGTGCGCACCATGCGACCGCCGCCGCCATCGGCGGACAACCGCTCGTGTCCTCCCGAGCTGGACGAGATCCTCCTGCGCGGACTGGCCAAGGATCCGGCCGATCGGTGGCCGTCGGCGGCCGAGATGCTGGACGCGGTCACCCAGCTGGAGGCCACCGGCCTGCGGCGTGCGAACCGCACCGAGGTGCAGCGCTGGGTAGCATCGGTGTTCGCGATGGAGCTCGCCGAGCTGCCGGCGCCGGTCGACGACGAGCTCACCGTGTTCGAGCCGCCCTATGTGCGGGTGCTCCAGGAGTTCTCGTTCGAGCGGCGTTCCTTTCGGACGATGCGACGGGCCGGAGTCGCCGCGCTCGCCCAGCTGCTCGCCGATGCGCGGACGCGATGCGCGCGCCTGGCGCGGTCGGTCCGGTCGTCGCCGCGATCCCTGTGGATGCGGCCAAGGGGGCGACTGGCGATGCTGGCCGCGACGGGGGCGATGGCCGGCGCGGGCGCCGGCGCCATCTTGATCGCCGCGTCGGCCCCCGACGCCGGGCAGGTCGCGATCGGCCAGCCGCGCCCCGGCGCCGAGACGCAGGGCGCCGCGCCGGCGGCCGCGACCGATCGAGTCACGCCCGACGACACGGCCTCGGGGACCGGCGATCGCATCGCGTCGGCCGAGCCCGTCGCGCATGCTGCGCGGGCCCCGCTGGCCGAGCAGCACACGGTCGGGACCCGCCTCGATCGCCTCGAGCGCGAGCCGGCCGCGCGATCGACCCGCGCGCGGGGGCCCACCGCCAGGAGGTCCGCGCCGCCGGGCGCGACGAGCGGACGAGCCGGCCCGGGCCCCGGCGCGCTGATCAGCCTCGACGACGACAGCGCGGCGAAACCCGATGGCACTCCCTCCTCGCCACGCAACGAGGCGTTCGAAGGCAATCGGCCCCTCTCGCCCACCGCGCCGACCGCCTCGCCCGGCGAGACGATCGAGCTCGCGCCGATCCTGGTGCCGCTCGGTCCGATGCAACGCGAGAGCGGCGACCTCCCCCGCATCCGCCTCCCGGCCGGCGAATCGTCTCCCGGGCAGCTGACCGCCAGGCTGTGCATCGATCGGCAAGGCGGTGTCACCTCGGTGGCCACCGTCTCGACCGTCTCGCGCGCGGTGGGCGGGCCGCTCGAGCGCGCGCTCAAGCGGTGGCGCTACCGGCCTCTGATGGGCGAGAACGGGGCCGTCCCGGCCTGCTTCGCCCGCAGCTTCCGGGTGAGGGTCTTGTGAGTCGACGCAGTCGCCGGCTGGCGCGGCGCGGCTTGCGGCACCATTGTCTCGACCGATCCACCGTCGTCAGGGCCGGGAGCGCCGGCCATGATCATCGAAGGCGCGAGCCGCAGCCGGGCCGCCATGCCCGGCGCCTGATCGCCGCGGCCACCACGTCGGCGACGAGGTCCGCGTAGCGATCATCGGCGGCGCGGCACGCCCGCGCGCGGGTGAGCCCTCACTTTCCATCCTCACCGGGGGTGGTGTAGATGCCCACGATCTGCTCGCGGTCGTTGATGTCGAAGACGCCCACGCTGTCGCCCGCCCCGGGAAAATCGATTGTCGTGTAGGTAGTCCCCTCGAGGAGAAAACCGAGGCCGCGGTCCTGTTCCTGGCTCGAGTAGGCGCCCACGATCTGGGTGCGGTCGTGCAACCGGCTGACATTCGGCCCGCGCCCCAGGGTCGAACGCGCCTGAAGTCCGGGAGAGAGACAGAGAAAGGGCCTCGCCGCAGGCGAGGGCACCGTAGAATGCAGCAGCGGGAGGCAAACAATGGGGACCGGCTGCCGCTCTTCGAGGATGACATGAGCACCCGAGGCTTCAGGGGGAAGCGCCGGGACGCGCCTTCCGGGCGCGTTCCACCCGGCCAGTACCTCACCAGCGACTTCCCGGTTCTGTCGGCCGGGCCGACGCCGAGGATCTCGCTCGACACCTGGTCGCTCGCCATCGAGCATCCCGCCCGGCGCGAGATCGGGCGGTGGACATGGGAAGGCCTGCTCGGTCTTCCCGCCACCGAGGTCAAGGTCGACATTCACTGCGTCACGAAGTGGTCCAAGCTGGATACGCGCTGGAAAGGCGTCACGTTCGACACCCTGCTCGAGGCGACCGGCCAGCCCGCCCCGACGCAGTTCGTCATGGCTCTCTGCGACGGCGACTATGCGACCAACGTATCGGTCGCCGATCTGGAGGGTGGAAAGGCGCTCGTCGCCTACGCGTATGACGGGCAGCCGCTCGCCCCCGAGCACGGCGGACCGGTGCGTCTGCTCGTCCCGCACCTCTACTTCTGGAAGTCGGCGAAGTGGCTGCGCGCGCTGCGCTTCATCCCGGCCGACTCGCCGGGATTCTGGGAGTCGCACGGCTACCACATCCGCGGCGATCCATGGAAGCAGGAGCGGTATGAAGGCGACTGAGGCGGCGCCGCAGCGCCTGCCGTGGCGGAGCGGGACGGTGGTCGAGACGATCGACGAGACACCGCGCGCGCGGAGCCTGGTGCTGAGCGTCGCCGGCTGGCCGGGACACCAGGCCGGGCAGCACGTGGACCTGCGCCTCACGTCGGACGACGGCTACCAGGCGCAGCGCAGCTATTCGATCGCATCGCCCCCGGAGCGCGCCGAGATCGTGCTCACCGTCGAGCGGATCGACGATGGTGAGGTGTCGCCGTTCCTGACCGAGGAGGTGCGACCCGGCGACGTGCTGGAGCTTCGCGGTCCGATTGGCGGCTACTTCACGTGGACGGCCGGCGAGCCAGACCCACTCCAGCTCCTGGCCGGCGGATCCGGCATCGTCCCGCTCATGGCCATGCTCCGTCACCGCGCGCTCGCGGGCCCCGACCGCGCCGCGCGCCTGCTCTACTCGTCGCGGAGCTGGGACGACACCATCTATCGCGCGGAGCTGGCCCGGCTCGGCGGCGACGACTCGCTCCTCCGCGTGGTCCACACGCTCACGCGCGCGGCGCCGCAGGGCTGGTCGGGGCTCGCGCGGCGCGTCGACCGGGCCATGTTCGAGGAGCACGTCTTCGCGCCGCCGGAGCGGCCGCGCGCCTACGTCTGCGGGCCGACGCCGTTCGTGGAGACCGTGGCCGCGCTTCTGGTCGAGCTCGGCCATCCGCCCGACCGCATCAGGACCGAACGCTTCGGACCGACAGGAGGCTCACCATGACGCGTTCGATCGACGAGCGTCGGCTCGACGGCAACGCCGCCGCCGGGCTCCTCGCCGAGCTCTTCGCCTTCGACGTCACCCGCGCCACGACCATCTGCGACGGGTGCGAACGGCCCGCCATGGTGGGTCAGCTCGTCCTCTATGCCGCCGAGATGGGCGCGGTCCTGCGCTGTCCCGCGTGCAGCCATCTCATGATCTGCGCGACCGAGGTGGGCGGCGCCGTCCGTCTCGACATGCGCGGGGTCCGGCTCCTGCGCGCGCCGCAGCCCGACAGCGACATCCTTCAGCGCCCGTCCGAATAGCCCGGCTTCCCGTTCACCGTCCGTCGCTTGGTGTCGCCGCTCGTCGACTTGACCGTCAACACTCGAGAGGCGAGGAACCTTCGTCGCGCGTGGACGAATCCAGCACCGACGTCATCCAGGGCAAGCTGGACATCCGTGGCCGCGGGGTCGAGCTCGCGTGGGGAAGCTCGGTCCCATCGAGCCTCGCGATCAACGCTCCGCGCGTCCCACAGCCTGCCCACGTCATCGGGACCGGACGCACCGCGGACCGTCAGACGGTGCTCGACTTCGGCGCGCAGGAGTTCGTCGACCTCGAGAACGACGTTCCTCGAAGACGTCGGCGGAGTCGATGTCATGTTCGATGTCATCGGCGGCGACATCGGGAAGCGGTCCGCAGGCCTGATTCGAGCCGGAGGAACACTGGTGTCCGTCGTCGGGCCGCCCGAGGCTCGGCCCGACGACGGCCGCGCGGTCGACTTCGTTGTCGAGTCCGATCGTGCCCAGCTGAGTGAATCGTCCGGCGGGTGCGTGACGGACGGCTGCGGACGAACATCGGCAACGTCTCGACCCTCGACGACGCCGTCGCCGCCTTCAACCGACCAGGCGCATCGAGGGGACCTGGCGGGCGGCGCGAGCCGCTGCAATTTCCGCTTCTCGAAGCTGGAGTCGGAATAGCCGGTCAGGGGCTCACCGCCGACATGCCCTGACGGGGCGGGCGGCGAGACCGGCACCGCCCGAGGAGGTCCGGCTGGCGTATCCTTCCCCGATGAGATCGATCCTGGTGACCGGAGCCAACAAGGGGATCGGCCTGGCGCTGGTCAGCGAAATCCTGCGGCGACATGCGGACACGTTCGTGTGGCTCGGATCGCGCAGCTCCCGGCGCGGACGCGAGGCGGTCGCCGGGCTGATCGCCGAACATCGCGCGTGGGCAGACCGCCTCCGCGTGCTCGAGCTGGACGTGACGAGCGACGAGTCGGTGGCGCGAGCGAAGGTGCAGGTGGCCGAAGGGGGAGCGCGGCTCCATGGCGTGGTCAACAACGCCGGCATCGGCGGGACCGGCGCGACCCTCGCCGCAGTCCTCGACGTCAACACGCTCGGGATCCACCGCGTCTGCAGCGAGTTCGTGCCGCTGCTCGACCACTCGGGCGGGCGGATCGTCAACGTCACGTCGGCGTCCGGGCCGAGCTTCGTCAGCCGGTGCAGCTCCGCCTGGCAGACGTTCTTCGTCGACCCCGGCATCCTGTGGGCGCGGCTCGAGGCCCTCATCGGCGAGTGCCTCGCGCTCGGAGACGACGAGGCCGCCTTCGCGGCGAAGGGCCTCGATGATGGCGAGCCGTACGGGCTCTCGAAGGCGTGTGCCAACTCCTATACGATGATCCTGGCGCGCACGCATCCGTCGCTCCGCGTGAACGCCTGTACGCCGGGCTTCATCGCCACCGACATGACGCGCCCCTACGCCAGCTCGGCCGGCAAGTCGCCGGAGGAGATGGGCATGAAGCCGCCGGTGGCCGGCACCGTCGCACCCATGTTCCTGCTTTTCGGCCAGCCCGAGGGCAACGGCCGGTTCTACGGGAGCGACGCGAAGCGCAGCCCGCTCGACCGCTACCGATCTCCGGGCAGCGAGCCCTACAGCGGTGACTGAGATCCGGGGTCGCGCACCAGTGGACAGCACGGGTACAACCGAGGCTTCAACATGAAGAGATCCATCGCGGTCACGGTGATGTTCGGTGTGTTCGCCTGTGGCGGGTCGCAGCGGGGCGAACCCACGCCACCGACAGGGACGGGCGGCGACCAGGCGAGCGCCGACGACGGACAGCGCTCGACTGACGCCGGCGGTCGCACACCGAGCGACGCGGGCGAGTTCGCGATCAACCAGGCCGACAGGTCGTCCCGACCGAAGCAAGCCGTGCTCGAGGCGACCGACACCGAGGCGGCGGTCCGGTTCTTCGTCATCGACAAGCAGAAGGGACCGATCGAGGGCATCGTCGTGTCGCTGACCTCGCCGACCGGGAAGACCTACTACACCGGGGAGACCGACAAGGAGGGGTTCGCAGAGGTCCTGGTTCCCATCGGTCAGACGTACGACCTCATCTACCTCAGCCTCGGCCGGCGCAATGTCGCGGCCAGGGTCCAGGTGCGGAACCAACCGCGGCTCAACCTCAAGCTCACCCTGCGCTACGAGCGTGAGGAGGCGACCAGGCCCTTCGTGCTCGACGACGTCCAGTTCGCGACAGGCAAGGCGACCATCACGCCCGACTCCTTCCCGCGGCTCGACGCCATGGTCGAATACATGACGCACAAGAAGACCGCGCGCATCGAGATCTCGGGCCACACCGACGCCGCCGGAAGCAAGGCAGTGAACAAGAAGCTGTCACAGCAGCGGGCGGACGCGGTCCGCGACTATCTGGTCTCCAGAGGCATCGACGCGGACCGCATCAAGGCCGTCGGCTACGGCGACGAGAAGCCGATTGCCCCCAACGACACCTCCGAGGGTCGCCAGAAGAACCGCCGCATCGAGGCCGTCGCGATGTAGCCGCCGGCGGCTGATGATCTGAAAGAGCTACGCGCCCGCGGAGCCTCATCGCTCGCACCTTGCCGGTCGTCTCACCCCGCTTCGTCGCCCGGCGGGCCATCATGGCTGGGCAGGACCGGCGAGTCGGACTTCGTCCAGAACACGCCGTCATTGCCGTTGTTCTTCTGCACCAGCCGCACGCGCTTCGGGTCGAGCCCGCGCATGAGCCGCGCATTGACGGCGATCCGCTCGGCGTCGTCACCTCCCACCCGCGTGGAGTGCGTCGCGCATCCGCACGTGCGGCAATGATGAAATTCCAGCTCGCGGTCGCCCCACATATAGATGAACGTATCCGGCGGACTCGCGAACCGGACCTCGCGCCGCGGATAGTAGGCCCACAGGCCGCCATGGAGCCGGCAATGCGAGCAATTGCAGTCGAGCACCCACTCGGGTTCCTCCGCCTCGAAGCGGACCGCTCCACAATGACAGGACGCGCTGACCGTGCTCATTCGCGTGCTCCTCGGCGATAGTCCACGATCGCTGAGGCCAGGGGAAGTCCTCCATCGCGAGGCGCAGGGAAGGTGGCAAGATTGAGCGCTTCGGCGTGAAGAAGCGATACTCGCCGTGGGCCGCGTGGGCCGCGTGGGCCGCGTGGGCCGCGTGGGCCGCGTGGGGCGGCCACGGCCCGGCGATGCCGGCGGTTTCTTCGCCAGGGTAGCGGCACACGTCGCGCGCAGCTTGTCGCCTTCGGGGTCGAGCTGGCCCCCGTCGGTCGCGTAATGCTTGCGCTCCTTCTCCAGGGCGGCCAGGAGCCACGCGGCCGCACCTACCTCGGTGCACGAGCGCCACCACGACGTGCGATGGCAGCGACATGGAGCGAAAGGTGGTGAGGCGCCGGAGCCTCGACAGGCTCGCGCCGAACGACGGCACGTGCGGGCATCGGGCCCCCGGCGCGGGCGAGCGGGATGTTAAGAAAGGGGATGCTGTCCACACTGCTG
>Ga0126377_10000589_pt1 | contig 22336 bp, 22 predicted proteins | sample PanSoiMetPlot_22_FD_92647 | JGI IMG/M metagenome (GOLD analysis project Ga0126377, IMG submission 92647) | Tropical forest soil microbial communities from Panama - MetaG Plot_22 | ecosystem: Environmental > Terrestrial > Soil > Tropical forest > Bulk soil | place: Panama | collected 2016-02-17 | reverse complement strand
GTTGGCTTCCGGTCATGCGCAATCGCCTCGAGAAATCGAGTGTTGCGCAGTGCTTGGACGGCGAGCCGTCTGATGGGGAGACTGCGTGTCCCCGCGCGGTGATAGTTAGCCCTGCGGATCTACAACCGCAAGCCCGGAACGTCCGAGTTGCCGGAGGAGGATCGGCTTAATTCGTCTTATTTGTCGACCTCGCCGGCGTTCGCAACGATCCAGTTCAAGGCCTCTTCTTCGCTCGTGAAGCCATCGATACGCCGTTCGTGCCCCTCAGGATACCTGATGATCACGTGCCATCCCGGCCCCTCCTTGTCGCGGAAGGGCAGCATCACGGGTTTCTCGTTGCCAGATTCGGTCATCACCTTGGCTTCCGTTGCCGATCACTTGATCTCGACGATGCCGACCTCGTTGGCGAGGCTGTTGGCGAGCAGCACGTTACCGTCGCGATCGACGTCCATGTTGCGGACGATGTCGCCACCGAGCCGGCCGGGAATCGTCCAGGTCTGCAATTTCTCGGTCTTGGGATCGAACCGCACGATGGTGTTCGGCTTGGCGAAGGACTCGTTGTACCAGAGCGCGCCCTTCGCGAACGCGATACCGTATGGCTCTGACTTCGGCCCGCTCGGCGATTGCCATTCGGTCACCTTGCCGGTCGTCGGATCGAGCCGGCCGAGATAGCCGCGGGCGAAATCGGTGTACCAGATGATGTCCTTGTCATCGATCGCGAGCCGCCGCGGCCGCGCGGCCGGATCCGGCAGCGGAAACTCCTTGATCTGCATGGTCTGCCGGTCGATGGTCGCGACCTTGTTCGAGCCGAACTCGACGAAGAACACCTCGTTCCTGGAATTGACCGCCATGCCATAGGGCCGCGCCTTCTCGGTCGGAGGGGTGACGAGCTTGATCTCGCCGGTCTTCGGATCGAGCCGACCGACCCGGTTCGCCTGCTGGACCGAGAACCACAGGATGCCGTCGTGATCGAACACGAGCGTGTGCGGATCGCGGGCGGCGGGATCGGGCAGCTTGTATTCGGTGACGTCACCGGTTTTGGGATCGAGCTTGCCGATCAGGCCGGCGAAATTGCCGGTGAACCAGATGTTGCCGTCCTTGTCCTCGGCGAGGCCGTGCGGCGCGGTCTGCGCGCGCTTGAGCGGATATTCCTTGAACTGGCCGGTCTTGGGATCGAGACGGCCGAGCTTGTTGGAGAGTTGGCCGGTGTACCAGACGCTGCCGTCGCGGGCGGCCATCGGATCGTGCGGTCGCGAGCCGGGCGTCGGCACCGGCCACTCGTGGATGGTGGCCTCGGCCGGACCCGCGATGGCCGCAGCCGCCGGCCGCGGGCGCTCGGGGAAATTCTTGGTCAGATATGCCTGGACGACGGGCCAGTCCTCCACCGGCACCGGCGCGCCGAAGTTTTTCATCATGTGCATGACCGTGTCCCAGCCCTCCGGCGTGTAGCCGGCGCGCACCCGATCGGCCGGATGACAGCCGCCGCACACATTCACCAGCGTCTGCTTGCCGGGTCCGTCGGGAAAGTCCTGGCTGGATGCGGGCACGGCGAGGCAGAGCAGCGCGGCCGCCGACAGCAACGATTTCGTGATCATGGTTCCTCCCAACAACTCGCGCGATCGATCTGAATTGCCGGGCAGATTGGCAAGCCGCGGCGGATGGCGCAAGCGGCCGGAACCACGATCACACGCCGCCGCGTTCCTCGGGCGGCTTGATGTGGCGGAACGTCACCAGCAGCGCGATGTCGTAGACGATCTTGAGCGCGCCGCAGATGACGAGCGGCAGCCCGGAGAACGGGCCCGCGAACAGCACGCCGGCGAGCGCGGGACTGAGCGAGGACGCGAGACTGCGCGGCACCGCGGTCACGCTGGCGGCGGCCGGCCGCTCCTCCGGCGTCACCACCGCCATCACGTAGGAGGTGCGGGTCGGCACGTCCATCTGCGAGAGCGCGGCGCGCACCAGCAGCAGCGCCATCACCACGACCAGACTGGGAACGAACGCCGCGACGATGAGGCAGACGCTCGACGGCATGTGGGTGAACACCATCGTGTTGACGAGGCCGACGCGCCTGGCGAGCCACGCCGCCGCCGGGAACGAGAGCGCGCTCAGCACGCTCGTCCAGAAGAAGAACAGGCTCGCCCCGGCGAGCGACACGCCGAACCGCTCGAACAGCCACAGCGCCACCAGCGACTGCACCGCGAATCCGCCCGCGAACGCGTCGATGCTGAACAGCGCCGCCAGCTTGTAGACGACGCCGCGCGACGGGCCCAGTGCCGGCCGCGCACTCGCCGGCGCGGCCGGCCGCAGCCGCGGCAGGGCGCGATAGCAGACGGCGCCGGCGAGCCCGAGCACCGCGTAGGCATAGAGCATGGCCTGGAGCGACGGCACGGTGCCGACGCCGAAGCGGCCGAGCAGCTCGGGCGTCGCCGCCGCGAGCGCGCCGAGCGCGGTCGCGATCGCGCCGATCAGGCTGTAGCGCGCAAAAACCTTGGTGCGCTCCTGGTCGGCGGCCTCGCGCGCCAGCATGGCGTGCTCGATCGGCACCAGCACGCCGAGGTCGCCGGTCGCGGGATTCATCGTGCCGATGAACGCGATCAGAAGGATCAGCGCGAGGTGTCCGGCATTCGGCATCGCAAGTCCGGTCGCCGCCATCAGGAAGGCGCCGGCGAGCAGCAGGCTGCGCAGGTCGAAGCGCGGCGCCAAGAGCCCGACCGTGAGGGTGAGCAGCGCCGAGCCGAGCAGCGCCGCGGCGGCGACGATGCCGATCGCGCCCGCATCGAAGCCGATCGCCGCCAAGTAGGCCGGCAGGATGATGACCGCGAAGCCGTCGCCGAAATTGCGCGCGGCGCGCGCCGCGTAGAGCAGCGCGAGGTCGCGGTGCGGATTTGCGATGACGCCAGCTTGCGAATGCGGCTGCGAGGTCGCCATGGTCTCGGTCCGCGTCATTTGCGCCCCGGCCCGCCAAGAGAATTGAGCGGAAAGCCGATGGTGAAGCCGGCGCGGAGCTCGTCCACCGGATGGCCGGCGCGCAACGCATGGCGCACGCCGACGTCGAAGCTCAGATTGTCGCGCACCTGCCAGATCGCGCCGACCAGCGCCGACAGCGTGCGGGCCGCGCCGATCTCGTCCTCGTAGAAGAACTCGGCGACCGGGCGCACCTTCCACTTCGCGGGTCCCTCGATGATGGCGTCGAGGAAATAGTCGGCATTCTGGTCGCGCGTGAGCGCCGCCGATGCATTCAGGTGAACGGTTCCCCAGTCCCACCGCTGGGAAACGATTGCGGCGATGCTCGCGCCGACGCGCTGATCGCTCGGCAAGTCGGGCAGCAGCACGCCGAACTCGGTGGCGACGCTCGGCCCGGTCTTGTCCTGCAGGCTCCCCTCGCGCAGCACATGCTTGAGGAAGACGCCCGACTCCGAGAGGCTGGTCGGGCCGCCGGGAGCGAACGGCGTGTCGAGCTGCCCCTCGAGCACCAGCTCCCACTGCTTGACGATACCGAAGTTCAACACCGTTTCGGGCGCTTTCAGGATCTTGCCCGCGCTGTCGCGCTGGACGCCGGCCGGCTGCATCTCGATCTCGAGCTCGCCCAGATCGGCGACCGCCGCGTCGGTGCCGTCGAACGGACGATAGGCGAGCGCGGGCGCGCACCCGGTCGCGACGGCCGCCGCGACAAGCGCGGCGCGCGCGAGGGCTCGCGGGAGCAGCGGTCCGGTCGAAAAGTGCGGTGGCGGCATGGCACCTCGCATGGCCGAGGTTCTCACGCGTCCGGACGGAAGACCCAGATCGCCGCCGGCTCGCGCGCGGTCGCGCGGACGGCGAGCAGGAAGAGATCGAGCTCGGGCACGAACAGCGATGTCCGCGCGCCCGCGACGGTCGGGATGCGCGCGACGCGGCGATAGCCCTCGGTGTCGAACACGTCGACATGGCCTTCGCCGCAGCTGACGTAGATGCGGTGACGCTTGGCGTCGTGGAAGACGTCGTCGGCGTCGCCGCAGGTCGCCGGCGCCGCCACGGCGGCGCCGTCCGCCATCGCGAAAACGCCCAGGCTCGCGGGACGGCGGAAGACGACGACGACCTCATGGGCATCCTCGCGCAACGCCATGGGAAAGTTCCCGGCGCTGCCGCGGGTCGGCCAGTTCGTCACCCCTTTGCGGTCCGCATCGACCACGGCGATCGCCTTGGCGTCGGGAACATTGACGAAGATCCGATTGCTGTTGCGATCGAGCTGAAACGATTCGGGATGCGCCGGCAACGGAATATCGGCTATCTTCTGCCCCTTGGCGGGATCGATGACCGCCAGGGCACCACCGCCGTAGCCGACGTAGACGCGCGCCCCGGCGGGATCGACGCGGATGTTGTCGGCGTCGTCGCCGAGATCGATGCGGCCGGCATCCGCATAGTCGGCGCCGCGGAAGAGCCGCACCGAGCCGTCGCGCGCGTTGGCGACGTAGAGCGTGTCCTGCGCCGGCACGTGGGCGACGCCCTGCGGGTTCTTCAGTCCGGCAATGACGTGCACCACCTTGCGGGCGTCGAGATCGACGACGCCGACGCTGTCGTTGCCGAGCTCGGCGACGAACAGCCGGCGGCGCGCGAGATCGACCGCCATGTGATCGATGCGGCCGGCGACGCTGCCGAGCGGAATTTTTGCCTCGAGCCGCAACGGCTCGGCGGCCGCGGCAGAAGCGGCGGCGAGGACCACGGCGGCGAGCGCCGCGGCGTGACGCCAACCGGCAGCGCCGCGCGACGCCGTGACGTTCATGCGAAGGAGGTGGAAATCCGGGAGGGCCTGTCCGTTCATGCGCAACCGCCTCGAGTCATCGAGCATTGCGCAGAGCTTGGACGGCGAAAACCGTCTGACGGGGAGCCTGCATGTCCCCGTACGGTTACGCTACCAGGACGTGCGGCGTGTCGCAAGCGCCGGCAAGCAGCGCCTGCCATGCACTCATTGTCCACATCGCCGACGCGACGGCGGTGCCGCATCGAGGCCCATGCTCCATCGCATCGGCGGCCACGGCCGGATCAGCCAATGGTAGGCGGCGAGCGAGACGGCGCCGGCGGCCAACCAGATCACGGCGATCTTCAGCCACGCGGGCAGCGCAAGCGGCAGCAGCGCGACGCCGAGCAGCAGCGCGGGAAGATGATGCAGGACGAAGACCGGCAGCGTCGCCTCGCCCAGATAGTCAAAGGCCGGCGACGGCCGCAGCTTGATGCGGCCCGCAACCCCGAGCGCCGTTCCGATCGCGCCCCACGCCGTCAACGCCACCAAGGCGCGGCCCGCCATGGTCTGGCCGCACAGCACCACGCCCGCATAGGCGACGAGCGTCAGCAACACGAGCCGCGGCGTCTCGGCATGCAGGCGCGCCTCGAAACCGGGCCAGGCGGCGAGCCCGACGCCGAGCGCAAAGCAGAGCGCAAAATACGCAAAGTTGGTCCAGTCAGTGTAGAGGTTCGGCAGGTAGGGCCAGTAGCCGTTGAAGACCGCGAGCAGCGCCGCCATGACGAGGGCGGGGACGTAGACGACCGGCGCGGCCGGCACGTCGATCCGCGGGATGGTGCGCGCGAGACGCATCACGAGCGGCAGCAGCAGCATCGAGATCAGAAACAGATAGGCCAGAAACCACAGGTGCGACCACGTCATCTGATTGATGCGCATCAGATTGTGGGGAAAGAACGCGAAGAACCCGCTGTGCAGCGGATGGGCCAGGCGAAATCCGTGGAACCCGATGTCGCGGCCATGGCTGAGCTCGATGTATTTGATGGCGGAGCCGAACAGCGCGCTGCCGACGCAGAGCGGCACCAGCAGACGGCTTACGCGCTCGCGGACGAAATCGCCGGGGCTGCGCGCCCGCAAGGACGCCATCGCCGACCAGCCCGCGAGCACGAAGAACAGCGGCACGGCGGTGATGCGCAGGAACTCGGCGAGCACCGAGGCGGCGGTCGACGGCAAGGCGCTCTTGAGGTGATAAATCGGCTCGGCCGAGAAGATCGACAGCGCGTGCAGGAGAATGATGGCGGCGCATAGCGCGATGCGCAGCAGGGCAACATCGGTGCGCCGTGGCGACGTCTCGACCGGCCGGGAGACCTCGACAGGATGCGAAACGCCGTGGACCGCATCCGCTTCGCGCGCCGAAACAGGATCCCGTGCCTCCCATTGCGCCGCGCCGTCCGGGACTCGATCGTCGCTGCGCGCACGCGCTACCGCTGCCTCACTCACCGCACGCCCCCACCCACGTACTACCTTGGAACTTTAGCCAAGCCTGCGTCCGGTGGGAAGACGCGCCATACGGGATGCGTGGAGCACGATGCGATTAAGCAGAATCGCATCGTGCTCTCATCCTGTTGATTCTCTATTTCACCATGACCCAGTCCGGCTGCAGCAACGGATAGGCGACGAGGCCGACCGCCGCCGTCACGGCGATGAGCAGCGGATTGCTCACCTTCCAGCGAAACAGCACGGCGAGCGACGCGATGCCGACCAAGGCCGTGAGCCAGTCGCCGATCGCGATGCGGCCGAGCAGGACCGAGGCGCCGAGGATGGTGCCGATCGCCGCCGCATAGGCGCCCTTGACGAACCCCTGGACGTTGGGATTGCCGCGATGGCGCGCGAGCAGCGGCGCGGCCACCAGCACAAGAAGGAAGGACGGCAGGAAGATGCCGACGGTCGAGACGAGCGAGCCCCAGAAGCCGGCGACGACGTAGCCGACGAACGTCGCCGTGATGACGACCGGTCCGGGGCTGATCATGCCGACCGCGACCGCGATCAGGAACTGGCGCTCGTCGAGCCAGCCGAACTGCTGCACCAGGCCCTGCTCGAGAAACGGCACGATCACGAGGCCACTGCCGAAGGTGAGCGAGCCCGCCTTGAGGAAGAAAAGCCCGAGCTTTGTCAGGATCGAGGTCGTGGCGACCGGCGCGACCTGCAATGCGACGGGCGCCGCAATGGGCAGCGCGATGACCGAAACGGCGGGCGGCGCTTTGCGAAACAGGTTGCCGTACCAGAGGACGCCGACCAGCCCGGCGCCGAGAAAGAGCAGCGCCACCTCGGCCTGCAGCACCACGGTGACGACGAGGCAGACCGCCGCGATCGCCCATTGCAGATAGTCCTCCATGCCGAGCCTGGCGAGCCGCCAGCAGGAGTGGAGGATCAGTGCGATCACGGCCGGGCTCACGCCGTAGAAGATGCCCGTCACCGCCTTGAGGTCGCCGAGATGGACGTAGAGCGCGCCGAGCGCCGCGACGATCACGAAGTTCGGCAGGATGAAGGCCCAGCCGCCCGCCCAGGCACCCCAGAAGCCGCAGCGCAGCCAGGCGATGTAGATGCCGACCTGGATCGCGAGCGGCCCGGGCAGCGACTGGCAGATCGCGATCGCCTCGCGCATCTGCTCCTTGGAGAGCCAGCCACGATCCGCCACCAGCTCGCGCTCCATCTGCCCGACCAGCGCGACGGGGCCGCCGAAGCCGAGGAAGCCGAGGCGGAGGAAATAGGTCACCAACTCGCGCATGTCGCCGCGCGCCGGCGTCTCGCTCGTCATGCAACGCTCCTCACGCAACGCTCCTCATGCAACGCTTCTCGTGGTGGCGGCCGCCGCGGTTTCGGCCGTCCGGCTGCGGCACCACGCGTAGAGCGCGTCGTACATCACCATGCCGTGCGCCAGCTGCTCGTGATCGTCGCTGAAATTCGCCGACAGGCCGTACGAGATGGCGGACAGGCCAGGGCATTGCGGCGCGAGGCCGGGCCGCGAGGTGTCCGAGCCGCGCACGATGGTGGCGAGGCGATCGAGCGCCGGATCGTGAATGTCGTAGACCCGCACGATGGCATCGAACGAGCAGCGCTCGCCGCCATCGTCAGCGCCATCGTCAGCGCAATGGCCGAACTCGACGCCGGCGATATCGTAGGGCGTGGCGCCGGTCTCGCTCGCGACGACGAGGACCTGCACGGCCGGCACGTAGATGAACTCCGCCTCCGGATCGATGAAACGGCGGATCAGCCACGGACAGGCGATGCGGTCGACCTTCGGCCGCTCGCGCGTGACCCATTTCCCGGGCGTCGCCCCGACGCTCCGCCGCGTCGGCAGGCCGGCCGCGGTCCAGCCCGCGATGCCGCCGTCGAGAAACGCGGCGTCGATCCCGGCGGCGCGCAGCGCGGCGGCCACGCCCTGGCTGACCTGGTGTCCATGCACGCAGTACACGACCACGCTCCTGCCCGCCGGCAGATCCCTGCCCCAGCGCGCGACCTCGTCGGGATCGCGTCGGCGCGCGGAGACGATCGGCCGGTCGGCCGGCGCGATGTCGGCGGCTCGCCGCACGTCGAGCACGATGGGTGCCCGCGCCGTGCCCAGTCGATCGTAGAGCTGTGAGGGAGAAATCGACGTTCGGTCTCGGTCCATGCGCAATCTCCTCGATACATCGAGTGTTGCACAGTGCTTGGACGGTCCGCCGTCTGACGGGGAGCCTGCGTTTCCCCGTACTCGACAGACTAGCGAACTGCGTCGGCCGCCGCAATCCCGGCGATCAGGCGACGTCCCCGGAATGCGCCGAGCCGCACTGCGCTTGGCGGTGATTTCCCTCGGCGCAGGAGGCGTCCGTTGATCCCCCTGCCCATCTATCACAGGGCGGTCCGGGCAATTCTCGTGACCGCCGTATATCTGATGAGCGGTCCATCCCGCGGGTCGTCGCCCCGGAAGTCAACGACAGCCCTCCGCGGCACGCCGCCGAGCAGGAGAAGCTTTCGCAGATCGTAGCGGGCGGCGAGGAAGCCGACCGCAGCGTCGTCAGCGCCGCGCCAAGCAGAGCGGCACTCGACACGACGCCGATCTTGAACGAACTGAATCCGATTTCGACCAGATAGGCCGGCAGGACGATGACAGCAAAACCGTCGCCAAAGCCGCGCGCCGCGCGTGCGGCGTAATGTAAAGCAGATCCTGGCGCGTGCCGAACACGTAGGCGTCACCGCGAGCGTCGGGGGCCGACCTGCGCGGTAGAATCGCTGTGAGCGATTGAAGAAAGGATCCGTCCACGCGCAATCGTCCCGACCAGTCGAGCATTGCGCAGACCTTGGACGGAGCGCCGTCTATGGGAAGCCTGCGATATCCCCTGACGAGTCAATCCTCCGACCAGACTCGCGTTCCGATGGACGGGTACCGAGGGCCGATTTTGAATTAATTGGGACGCCGCATCGTTGCCTTAAGCCATTCTCAACCGTCGCACCGCTGGATACGTGGAGAAGAGTTCCCCGATTCGCGTCGGCGTTCTTATGGCTGAGCGTCCTTGGCCGAACTCCGAGTTCCATGTATTCGATTCGTGACACTCGGGGCGCAACCGCTGAAACCGCGATCATCGGACCGCAGTCAACGCGGATGAAATGCCTGCTAAACTTGGACGTCATTCGTACGCAATGAAACGGGAGCTAAGGATGCGGACACTTGCTGTTGTCCTGGCGCTGTTTGGCGGCTGCGCGGCGCATGTGGCACGCGCGGCGGATAGTTGCCAGATCTGTCGCGACTATCATCAGGCTTGCGTCAAGGCTCATTCCCAAGCGGCGTGCAAGAGCGAATACGACATCTGTATGAGGCACTGTAAGCAGAAATAGTGAAAGCTCCTCACTCGGCGACGACCGGAAGCCCGAAGGAAGTGGCGCGGCCGAACCTTTCCCTGGGCCCGGCCACGCGCCAGGCGTTCATTTCTTCGCCACCTTATCGGGGGCGCCGCGGATACCCTTGGGGAGCTTGACCGCGTCGTCGTTGGCCCGGAAGTGCATGAAGAACAGGCGCGGCTGCTCATCGCGCATGTGGCTGTGCAGCGCGGTGACCTCGATGCTGTTCTCCCGCAGCGTCTTGATCACCGGATTGACTTCGTCGAGCGTGACCTGCAAGTCGGTCCCCCGGAATCCATAGCGATGCACGTCGCTGGCAACGGCCGCGGGCTTGCGGCCGAACATGTCATCCACTGACAATCTATCTCCTGCGCAGCGGCGGTGCTTCCCACCCAAAGACAGCGTGTCACCGTTCCTCGGACCCAGGCAGCGCCTTGATCGCGAACTGACCGAAGCGGGTGACGTTGTCTTCCTCGGTCCACAGTGCAATGCGACCACCGGTGCCAAAAGTGTTGTCGAACGCGATGAAGAGCTCGGCACCATCGAGCACAACCGCGAACCGCGCACCGTCAGCGATGACCCCGATCTCTTGCCAGTGATCGATCGCCACCTCCGCATCGACACCCGCGATACGCTGGACCTTGCCGTCGACGGCGCAAATCAAATCGACGCGCTGCTCAAGGGCGCTCGCCACGACGGCGTAATAGTTGTTCCGATTCTGGTAGCGCAGAGCCAGCCCGGCATTTTTCATACGCCCGCTGATGATTTTGAACTGAACACGTGCAGCGACGTTCTTGAGTGAGACCGGCCGGTAGATCGCCATCGGGTGGACGTTGTCGGACAAGTCGCGGCTGGACTGCTCCAACGCAGCCCGCTCTTCGGCCGAAGGATCGTGCACGACGCTCCAACGAGCTTGTGCGCCGTTTCGCAGTTGCAGGACCTCGAACTCGGCGGGGACCGCACCGATGTCGCGTTCCGAAAAGCTGATGACGTGATCGTCTTCTGCGCGCGCGATCTGCGCGGCTGTCAGCAGCAAGACCGTGACACCCAAACAATGCACGATCGCGCGACGCGCCACCTTCGGCATCGAGGGGCTCTGCATTTCGGCGAACGGCCTCATAGCGTGCTCCTGAATTCATTCCGCGTTACGCCGCTCCGCGCGGGGAAACGCAAGCGTGAAGACGGCGCCGCCGCCAGGTTGGTCGTCGACCGTAACGCTGCCGTCATGCGTGCGCATGATTTCGCTCACGATTGACAGGCCGAGGCCTGCTCCCTCAGCGCGTTCACCCTTGCCGCGCCAGAACCGCTCGAAGATCCGCTTGCGATCCTGCGGCGGCACGCCGCCGCCGCGGTCCGCAATGCTGACTCGCGCATCGGGGTGGACCGTGACGGCGACTTCGCCACCCGGCGGCGAGTGGGTCACGGCGTTTTCGATGACGTTTCGGATCGCGTCCGTCACCGCATGGGCGTTCGCATGGAGCCACACCGGCGACGGCGCTGCAGCAAACGCCAGTGTGCGCTGCTGCGCAACGGCCCACGGTGCCATGGCGGCGACGACGGATTTGGCGAGCTCGTTCAAATCGACCTTGGCGAATTCCAGCGCGACGGCGTCGAGCCGTGCTACGCGCAGAAGCTGCTCGACCAGGCGGTTCATGCGCGCAACATCTTTCTTCAGAGTGGCCAGATCGTCGCCGCCATGCATCGAGTCGAGGGCACCGGTGATGATGGCGAGCGGCGTACGCAACTCATGCGCGGCGTTGGCGGTGAACTCTCGCTGCATGGCAAAGCCGCGCTCGAGGCGGTCGAACGCGCGATTGACGGCGCTGACGAGCGGCTTGACCTCGCTCGGAAGGTTCTCGTCCGGCAGCCGAACCGACATCGTCTCAGGGCCGATCGCCGCCGCGCGGCGCGAAATCTCCTCGACCGGCTTGAGGCCGCGGCGGATCGCCAGAAATCCAATCGCGAGCGTGGCGACCATGAACAGCGGGATGATCCAGGCGACGTCGAAGATGAATTCCCGCAGCAGGGAGTGAACGAGGATGTTCGCGCTGGCCGCCTGTGCAACCGACACCCAGACCGGCCCGGCCGCCGAGCCGAGCTCGACGCTGAGTCCGTAATATTCGGCTATTCCGAGATCGTTCAGGCGAAAAAAGGCGGGGTCGTCGGTGGGCGCGGGCCACCGTGCGACCTTCGCGCCAAATTCAGGCGGCGAGGCGGCCAGCAGACGGCCGGTCCTGTCGCGCACGGCAAAGATGTCGTCGTTGGAGGCCGCATAGGCGGACGCGAGCTTGTCCGGCAGCCGCATCTGCGCCGCTCCGGCAGCGTCGCGCACGACGGCGTTTGCCAAATCCTCCGCGCGCTGGCTTAGCTCGCGGTCATTGAGGGAACCCGCCGTGTCGTACGCTTGATAAATGAGGATAGCCACCGCCACCGCGGTCGCCGCCACAAAGAGAGCCGCGAGGCGTACGGCGAGCCGCAGTTGCAGCGACGGAAGGCGGATCATTCCTCGCCGCCGGTCAGCAGATAGCCGACGCCTCGGACCGTGTGAATTTCAGTCGTGGCCCCGGCGTCCTGCAGCTTGCGCCGCAGATGATGAACATGGACCGGCACGGCGTTCGATTCCAGTTCATCGTCGATGCCGTAAAGCTTCTCCTCGAGAACCGACTTCGGCACCACGCGGCCTTGACGGCGCAGCAGATGCTCGAGGACGGCGCATTCGCGCCGCGGCAGCGGCAGCGGCGTTTCGCCGACGCGCACGTCGCGGCCCACCGTGTCGAGCGCGACGTTGCCGGCCCGCAGCGTGACGCCGAGCGCCCCTCCGGGACGGCGCAGCAGCGCTTTGATCCGCGCGACGAGCTCGGCCATGGCGAAGGGCTTGACCACATAGTCGTCCGCGCCGGTATCAAGTCCGCGGACACGATCGTCGATGGCATCGCGAGCCGTCAGCACCAGAATAGGAATACGGCCGGGCTCTGGCCGCAGCTCGGCAAGCAACGTGAGGCCATCGCCGTCCGGCAAGCCGAGATCGAGGACGGCCGCGTCATATGCGGTGAGTGCGATTGCTTCGCGTGCGTCGGCAAGGCGATCGACCGTGTCGACCGTGAACCCTGCTCGGGTGAGTCCTTTCTTGAGGATTTCTGAGATCCTCGTTTCATCTTCGATGACGAGAAGGCGCAAGCCGTCGCTCCTGGGCTCTGTCACCACTTCGCGCCGGCCAACGACCGACAAAGCGACCACGCACACTAAGTTTACGACAGTTTTAAGCCGCGACGAAAACCTTCGTTGGTGCCCTAAAACAGCGTTAAACCACAACGCCGATCCTGTTCCGTACACCGTCGGCGCGGACGCCGAAGGCAGCATGAGCAGGATCGCAAGATGACGAGAAGCGGAAGCCTGGCCCTGGCAACCGTCGCCGTGATCGCCGGCGCGTGTGCCACCGTGGCGCGCGCGTCCGAGATGGGACGCGATGGACCCTGGGTGTTTACCGAGCGGACCAATGATGATGGGTCCGAGCCGCAGCAGATGGCGGCGACGCCATCCGCGGAGGATAACGACGTCTGGCTGCTGCTGGTTTGCAGCAGCGCCGAGGTCACCGCATCGTTGATGCACAGCACGGCATTCTCGCCCAATGCCCCCGCACCGCGGACGCTGACGCTGCGCTCCGCGAATTTCCCGGTCGTGACGGTCATGGCGCGCGCCGTACGGCCCAATCAGGTTTCCATCGATGCCGTGACCACGCGCCACATCTTCCCGCTCGTGACCGAGAGCGATCGTCTTACTGTCTCCATGGATGATGCCGGCGCGGCGCACGACTATACCTTCTCTCTACAGCCCCATGGCCTAGCGCTCACCGGCATAGTTCAGCATTGCCTGAACCAGGACCGATGAATTGCGCGAGCGTCAGTCATCATCGTCATCATCATCCGGGCGTAGCCGGCCGGTTTGCGCGTCGACCGCGAGTTTTTTGGCCGCCCCCTTCCTGTTCGCGGTCACCTCGAAATATCGGCCGCCACGGGTGATCTGCACATCCGACCATCCGTCGCTCTGCAGGCCAACACACAAGATTGGCCGACGTCTTTTAAGACAGGTTTACGGCAGCACGGCTCGCTCCTCATACCGCATCTGCGCCGAGAAAACTTGTCGCGCGCCACGCAGTGAATAATTTGACTGCCGGGGATACGCAGTCTCCCCATCAGACGGCTTCCGTCCAAGTGCTGCGCAACACTCGACCTGTCGAGGCGATTGCGCATGGCCGGAAGTCTGCCCAAGCAGTCGTCATCATCGCGTGGACCGTGCTCAGCCGCCTCGCCGCCGCGGACTATTTCCTGCATTGCGTTCTCGTCCTCCGAATCGTCGGGTTATTCGGGGGAACCGGGGACGTGCCGGTCAGCCTTCGTCAGAACGTGCTTGCGGCGGCCTCTCCCGACGCTTCGGGAGGAAACCGATGAGCCATCTCCGCCGAGATGGAGTGAGCGGGATAAGCGATTTCGCAAATCAGGGGCGATCAAACGCACGACGAGAGGAGAGCATCATGAATCGACGACAGCTCATTCTGATTGGCACGGCGGCGCTTGCCGTCGGCTGGAGCAGCCAGACCATCACGGCCGAGGAACGCAACGACCCGGGCCTCATTACCGCGATGCCGAACGCAAAAGTCACGCTGCAGCAGGCGCTGACCACGGCGGCGCAAGAGGGACAGCCGATCTCGGCCAAGTTCGAGTTCGAGGACGGCAAGCTCCAGCTCTCGGTTTATACCGCCAAGGACGGCAAATTCGCCGAAGTGCTCCTCGACTATGTCAACGGAAAGCTCGCCAAGACCGAGGCCATCACCGAGGGCGAGGACCTTGCGGCCGCCAAGGCGCAAAGTGCGGCGATGTTGAAAGCCAAGATCGACCTCAAGACGGCGGCAGACAAGGCTGCCGGCCAAAATGCCGGCTTCCGCGTAGTTAGCGTCACGCCCGAATTGAAGAATGGGCACGCCGTCGCCTCGGTTGGTTTGCTGCGCGGGGAGCAGCTCAAGGCGGTGGAACAGTCCTTGGAATAGACCGCATACCCCTTGCTCCGGTGCCTTGCGGCGCGCGACGGAGCCCGGAGCAATGCTGCGTGAAACCACACCTGTCCAGCCGGGAGAGAGTCAATGAGAGCATTCGCCGAGGCGTGTGACGCCCTTGTCGCGGACAGCCATGTTGGCTAGCCTGCAGTGACCGGGGAAACGCAGCTCCCCGTCAGACGGCTGGCCGTCCAAGCGCTGCGCAACGCTCGCCCGTCGAGATGATTGCGCATGGACGCGAACACCTCGCTACACCCGACGATTGATCCGGTCGACGCCGGCGCAGGCGCCCTGTTGCGGGTGGCTGGCCTGACCAAGCGCTACGGCGACGAGGCCGCGCTCGCCGATGTCACCTTTGAGGTCCGTGCGGGCGAAGTGCTCGGATTGATCGGCCCGAACGGCGCCGGCAAGACCACCTTGCTCGAAACCGTCGCCGGCCTCGTGCCGACCGACGCCGGCAGCGTTGACTGGCGTGGTGCGCCGCTGCCGCGTGCGCGCCGGCGGGATTTCATGCTCTACATGCCCGACGGCATCAGGCCCTACCGCGACCAGACAGTGGCGTGGGTGCTGAGCTTTTTCGCCGGCGTCTACCGGCAGCCTACCGACCACGTGGCCACCACGATCGCGGCGCTGGAGCTCGCGAGCGTGCTGGGCAAGCGCGTGCACAGCCTGTCCAAGGGCTTCAACCGGCGCCTTTTGCTCGCGCTGGCGCTCATCGCGCCTCATCCGCTCGTGCTGATGGACGAGCCGTTCGACGGATTCGATCTCCGCCAGTCGCGCGCGATCGCCGCTGTGCTGCGCCGGACCGCCGCAGCCGGCCGCACCTTCGTGCTCGCCATTCATCAACTCGGCGATGCCGAGCGGGTGTGCGACCGCTTTATTCTCCTGTCACAGGGGCGCCTGCGCGGCGAGGGCACCCTCGATCGACTGCGTGCGACGACAAGACTGCCCGCCGCGCATCTCGAGGAGATCTTCCTTGCGCTCACCTGAGGCAACCATGTTGGCGCGCGCGCCGCTGCGTCCGCTGCTTGCCAAGGAGCTTCGCGAGATCGTGAGCGGCCGCGCCCTGTGGATCATGCTGCTGCTTCTGTGCCCGCTGGTCGGATACAGCTTCGTCCAGGCCGTCTCGCTCTACGCCGAGGCGAGTGCCGGCGCGCAGGGCTCGCCGGTGCTGTCGCGCAGCCTGTCGCCGTTCGACGGAATCCTGGTTCCTTCGTTCGGCGCGTTCTACATCGGCGTGACGCTGCTGTTTCCGTTCGTGGCGATCCGCGCGCTCGGCCAGGAGAAGGAGTCGGGGGCGCTGCGCCTGCTCGTTCAGCTGCCATATCCGGCGCCGGTTCTGATCGGCGGCAAGCTGATCGCGGTGGCAGTCGCATGGGTGATCTGCAGCGTGCCGGCGCTGTCGGCGCTCGTTGCCTGGCGCCTGCTCGGGGGACATCTCGCGCCGGTCGAGACCCTCACGCTTGTGCTCGGCCATCTGCTCTATGGCCTCCTGGTCGGCGCCATCGCGCTGTTTGCCGCCGCCGTCACCGAGAGCGCCGCGACCGCCGCCATTGTCGCGCTCGCGGTCACGATCGGCTCGTGGGTGCTCGATTTCACCCTCGCGGGCCGTCCCGGCCTCGCTGCCTGGATCGCGCAACTTTCACTGACCCAGGCGCTTCACGGCTTCGAGCAAGGCGTGCTCTCGGCCGGTCTCGTGCTCGGCATTGCGGTCGCGATCGCGGCTTTCGCGGCGCTGGCTGCCGTGTGGCTGCCGCCCGGCGTGACCGTGCGCACCAAGCTCCTCCGCTCGGCCGGCTGCATCGTGGTGACGGCTGCCGTCCTTGGCGGCGTCAGCCAGGTCAGGCTTGCCATCGACGTCACCGAGGATCGGCGTAACTCGTTTGCGGTGGCCGACGAGCGGCTGCTCGTCACACTGGCCGGGCCGCTGACCGTGACCATCCACCTGGCGCCTGAGGACCCGCGCTATGTCGACGTGCAGCGCGCGGTGTTTGCCAAGCTTTCCCGCGTGCTGCCAGACCTCACCATCCGGATCGTGGCGCCGCATTCGTTCGCGGCGAGCGGCAGTGATGAGCGCTATGGTGAGATCGAATATGCCTATGGGTCACGGCGCGATGTCAGCCGATCGACCAGCCCGCGCGAAATCCTGCCGTTGATCTATGGCCTCGCGGGCGTGTCACCGCCGGCCGGCGCGGCTGGCGACGACTATCCGGGTCATCCGCTGGTCACCGACGCGACACCGATGCTGGCCTGGTTCTGCGCCGCGCTGCCACTCGCCATCGTGCTTGCGTGGCTGATTGTGCGCCGGCCGCCCCGCGTCGATCCTGCTTTGATCAAGCGAACAACCCAGGAGGAAGGCCATGCGACCCTTTAGATGTTTGTCAGGCGTAACCGCGGCGATCATCGCGGCGCTCGGCTGCGCGGCGCTTGCCGCGGCGGCCAGCAACCTGAAGCTCGATTTCGCCAAGGACACGGTCGGCGCCGAGCCGACCGCGCTGGTCAGCGTCGTCGGCATCTGGCGAATCGAGAGTGAGAAGGGCAAGAACGTTCTCGCCGTCGACGGTCGCCAGTGGAAGGAGGGCCAGTCCTCCGTCGGCATCGCCGACAAGGCACGCGCGCTCTATGGCGAGCGCTACGCCGAATTCCTCGATCGCGTGCAGGCCTACGCCTATTATCCCTACGTCGTCGCCAAGGACGTGTCGGATTTCGCCAACGGCGAGATGACAGTGCGGTTCGAGGGCATCTCCGGCCGCATCGATCAGGGCGCCGGCATCCTGTTCAATCTCAAGCCGAATGGCGACTACCTCACCATCCGCGCCAATTGCCTGGAAAATAATCTCGTGCTGTGGAAGTTCGAGAAGGGCAAGCGCTCGTCGGTGAAATGGGTTCGCGACACGCCCACCCCGAGCCGCCAGTGGCACGACCTGAAGGTCCGCATCGCCGGGGCCAAGGTCGAAGGTTGGCTCGATGGCAAGCTCTATCTCGAGCACACACTGCCGGAGCCGGTGTCCGGGCGCGTCGGCCTGTGGTCGAAGGCTGACAGCCACGTCTACTTCGACGACTTCACCGTCACGCCGGCGGACTGATGCGCGCCGCCGTGCTTGCGTTCGGCAGGGCGCTCGCCCTCTGCGGGCTGGGCGGCTCGGCTTTGGCCGAGCCCGCCTGGTGCCCGGACCTCGAGCGCGTGATCGATCTCACGGTGACGAAGGACAAGTTCGCGTACATCGCTGGCGCGCCGCGCGACGGCGATTTCCGCGACACGATCATGCCGCTCGCCGACTGGCGCGACTGCTTGCTCTACGGAACGCGCACCTACATCTGCGAGTCGGAAGGCTTCAAGACCGCCGAGGACGCCGGGAAGGCGCTGGCCACGCTCGTCGCAGAGGTCGGGGAGTGCCTCGGCGGGAGCTGGACCAAGGACGAGAGTCGATCGTCGCCCGTCTATGCGGTCTTGCACAGTGCGCAGGACCCTGCCGCCATGACGCTCGGCACGGATACCACGGATGCCGGAGAGCACATCGTGCGCCTGACGGTCTTCTTTCGCGGCCGTTGAGGGGAATCGTGTGCTTTGCAAGGAGCCACGACGTGCAGGCGCTCGCTCAACCAGCCGAAAGGTGCATATGGCTTTTCTCCGTGGAGGATCGATCATGACGCCAGCTTTGAGGCCGCGCCGATTGCGCGGAAGAGCGGAATGAGATAGCAATTACCGCGGGGCTTTCGACGGTCGCCCCGTTCTTCCAGGCTCGCGGGCCCAAGCACCGCCTCCTCGCAAGGAGGGGACACATGCGTGCTGGGCCCTGACTTTTTGAATCATCGAAATACACTGCAAACCAGGGGACATCGCGGCCTCCCCTCCAGATGGAATCGCCATCCAAGCGCTGCTCGCCTCAATGATGGGAGCGAGCCATCGATAGTGTTCAGCCGGGTCCATGAACACCGTCGAGGTCGTTTCCGACGCAATGACCACACGTGAGCAGTCCGGAGCCCTTTTCATGTCTGAACGCACAGCTCGCCTTGGCCGCATCGCTATCCTATGGCGGGGCGATGCGGCGGCACGCCGCTGCGTCTCGCCAGACACCAGCCGCTTCAAGGCCATTTTCGCGGCGCTCGCCGATATCGGCGTCGATGCAGAACCGGTGGTCTACGAGGACGATGTCGCGGACGCCGTGCGCGCACAGCTCGCCACACTCGATGGAGTGCTCGTCTGGGTCAATCCGATTCACGAGGGGCGCAATCGCGCCAATCTCGACGCGCTGCTGCGCGACGTCGCGGCGAGTGGCGTCTGGGTGAGCGCCCATCCCGACGTGATCCTCAAAATGGGCACCAAGGAGGTGCTTCATCGTACCCGCACAATGAGTTGGGGCTGCGAGACAGCCCTCTATCGAACAGCCGAGGCGATGCGCGCCGAATTGCCGGCACGGCTCGCGATTGGCCCGCGCGTGATCAAGCGCAACCGTGGCAACGGGGGCCAGGGCGTCTGGAAGGTCGAGGCGCTGGCGAATCCAGGCCGCCGACCGACAGTGCGCGTTCTGGATGCCACCAAAGATGCTTCCGAGGAGCTGGAGCTGGACGAGTTTCTCGACCGGTGCGTCGAGTATTTCGAAGAAGACTGCGTGATTGATCAGCCGTTCCAAGCGCGCCTGAGCGAAGGTGTGGTGCGCTGCTACATGGCAGGTGATCGCTGCGCCGGCTTTGGCCAACAAAAGGTTAGAGCCCTGGTCGATGCACCAGCCGCGCGGGCCGAAGCTGGACCGCGGCTCTATACCTCCAACGCCGACGCGCGCTTCCAACGTCTGCGTCGGCTGATGGAAGACGAATGGACGCCGCAGCTGATCTCCTTGTTGGACATCCCGCGGCGCGATCTGCCGATGATCTGGGACGCGGACTTCATGCTTGGCCCGCGCAACGGCGACGGCAATGACACTTACGTGCTTGGCGAGATCAACGTCAGTTCAGTGTTCCCGATCCCCGAAGAGGCGTCTGCAGAGATCGCCCACCGCGTTGCCGATCGACTGCGGTCGAAAGCCTGAATGTAAGCGTAGGGCCTCACCCACGGTGGTGATCGCCGCCCGGTCGACCGGCTTGACGGCCCGGACAGTTTGGAATCGCGATCCATCAACGGACCTTGTCGAGCTTCGGTAGCAGGTGCGGCCAATGGGAGGCGACGAGGTCGCGCGGTTCGTCAGTCACGGCTTCGATCGATCTCGAAGGACTCGATCTTGGCGCTGATGCGCTCGAGTTCATCTCGGAAAGCTTGCGGCCGTAAGGGTCGATTTTGCATCCTGTGAAAATATAGTTCTTGGACTGTTCCGAAAGTCATACTTTGGGAACGATAGTCGAACCAATGTTGCGCACCATCACGAACGCAGCGGGCGCTATTGAATTCTCGCCGGCATCGCCTTGAGGCGGCGCAGATCGTCCGCCGCCTCGGCGAGCAGCCAGTCACGCGCCTTCCTGACCTTCGGCAGCATCGCGGTCGCCTTCGGGCTGACGATCCAATAATTCTTCGACAGCCGCAGCGTCTCCGCGAACGGGCGCACCAGCCGCCCGTTGAGGAGATCCCACGCCGCCAGCGTGGTGCGGGCGAGCGCGATCCCCTGCCCGTCGACCGCGGCGTCGATCAGCATGCTGGCGCGATTGAGCACGAGGCCGCGCGCGCGATCGGGATCGGCGACGCCCGCGGCCTCGAGCCATTGCGACCAGCTGTTGCTCGTCTCCAGATGCAGCAGCGGAAATTTCAGCACGTCAGCCGGCTTGCTCAGCCGCTGGCGGCCGTCGGCGAGCTTGGGGCTGCACACCGGGAAGAGCTGCTCGGCGGACAGGCGCTCGACATGCAGGCCCGCCCAGCTGCCGTCACCGTGGCGAACCGCGAGATCGACCTCCTCGCGGGCGAAATCGACATGATGCATGGTGGCGGACACGCGCAGATCGATGTCGGGATGCGCCTCGGCGAACCGGCCGAGGCGATGCACCAGCCATTTGGCGGCGAAATCCGGCGAGGTGCTGATCGTCAGCGCCCCGGAGCTCTGGCGCTGCATGAGGCGCTCGGTGCCGAGCGCGATGCGGTCGAGCGCATCGCGCACGACCGCGAGATATTGGCGTCCGGAGTCGGTGATCACCAGCCGCTGGCGCTCGCGGTTGAACAGCTTGATGCCGAGCTCCTGCTCGAGCGCCTTGACCTGGTGGCTCACCGCGCCCTGGGTGACACACAACTCCTCGGCCGCGCGCGTGAAACTCTCGTGGCGGGCGGCCGCTTCGAAGGAACGCAGCGCATTGAGCGCGGGCAGGCGCCGGGGCATGGGGCAACTTCATGAGAAAAGCTCGGTCAGGATAGAGAAACCATGCCTTGAGGACAAGCCGGCGCGGGCCTATGGCCGGGCCCGCCGACCGGCTGCACTGTGCGTCGGACGGCGAAATGGAGCACCAACATGCCCAGCCCGACCGTCCGCCCGCATCACCGCGGGCCCCTCCGGCTCGACCTGTCGTCCCGCCATGAACGCGGTCCAGCGCTTCTTCACGCAATTTTCGCCGTCATCCGCCAATGGATTGCGCGCAGCGGCGAACGCCATGCGCTACGCGACCTGGCGGAGCGCGACGACCCGCACCTGCTCCGCGACGTCGGCCTGACGCGCGAGCAGGCGCTGCGGGACGGCGCCAAATGGTTCTGGCAGCGCTGAGGCGGCCAGGCGCCGCGCCGGCCGGTCCATGAGAAAATCTAATGAGTGCCTGAGAAATGATGCGTTGCGGGCGCCACTGAATTCGGGTTCTCTCCCGCCCGGTCGGGCTTCACTGCAGCCGCCCGGCTTCTGAAAAAGACGCTTCGTCCAAGCGCTGCTCCGGTCCCGTCGCGGGACAAGGAGCGCCCTGTGAGCGAGCGAAGCATCTCGATCTCCCCGCCATCACTCGGATCGGCGATCGCACCCGCGGCTGCGCCGGCCACGCCTGCGCCGCCGTCCACCGCGGCGCGCACCAGGATGCTGCTCGAGGGGCCGATCCTGCCCACGCTGCTGCGGCTGGCCGCGCCGAACGTCCTCAACCTGCTCGCCTTCGCGGGCGTGATCACCTTCGACGGATTCTTTCTCGGCCGCATCGGCACCAATGCGCTCGCCGGCGCCTCGTTGGCGTTTCCCTGGGTGATGCTGATCCTGCAGACGACCAACAGCGGCATGGGCAGCGGCGTGTCGTCGGCGGTCGCGCGCGCACTCGGCGCCGGACAGCGCGATCGCGCCGACGCGCTGGTGTTTCACTCCTTCGTCCTCGCGCTCGCGCTCGGAGCGATCTACTCGACCACAATGCTGCTCGGCGCGCCCCTCGTGTTCGGCTGGATGGGCGGACGCGACGAGATGCTGGCGGACGCGCTCGCCTATGCGAACGTCGCCCTGGGCGGCGCCGTCTCGATCTGCGTGCTCAACCTTCTCGGCAATGCGGTGCGCGGCACCGGCAACATGAGCCTGCCCGCCGCCGTGCTGGTCGCGTGCGTGGTCGCGCACATCGCCATTTCGCCGGTGCTGATCTTCGGCGCCGGGCCCTTGCCGGCGCTCGGTCCGGCCGGCGCCGGCTGGGGGCTGGTGATTCCGTTCACGGCCGGCGGCATCTTCCTTCTGTGGTACCTGCGCTCGCCGCGCTCGCTCGTCCGGTTGCGCCTGCGCGGCGTGGTGCTGCGGCGGGAGCTGTTCGGCGACATCCTCAAGGTC
>Ga0126377_10000587_pt1 | contig 22363 bp, 26 predicted proteins | sample PanSoiMetPlot_22_FD_92647 | JGI IMG/M metagenome (GOLD analysis project Ga0126377, IMG submission 92647) | Tropical forest soil microbial communities from Panama - MetaG Plot_22 | ecosystem: Environmental > Terrestrial > Soil > Tropical forest > Bulk soil | place: Panama | collected 2016-02-17 | reverse complement strand
TCCCGCTCGGAATCAAGTCCTATAACAATTTCCAGCAACGCTTCAGGAGCACAGATCCGCCGCAAGTTCTGCAACACACTTGTGTCCGCAGTAGCGACTGCCCGCAGCAAGCTGCCCCAGGGAAAGTGGACATGTATCTCGTCTGCGACTGCGTCGAGTTCTGTGGGTAGATCTTCAACGGACGACTGTAAGAAGAGAACATTCGGCAGGCCGCCCTTAGCCGGTTTGCGATGAATCTTTTCGGAGATCTTCTCGAGCGGTCGAGCGTTGGCGTCGATGCCTATGTAAAGCTTGTTCGGATTCTGACGCGCGGACTGGTATACAAAGAGACCGTCTCCGGTCCCCAGATCGATAATCACTCCCTCGCCGGTAAGGGGCGATGAGTTCTCTGAAAGTTGCTTGGTCGATCTATCAGAAGGTACTGCCACGAATTGCCTTGATCATGATTATTGTTCCTTTCGCATCGAACTCACAGAAGCGAGCGAATCCAACCACCATCAACCTGGATTGAAGTTCCGGTAATGTAACTAGCGCGTTCAGAAACTAGAAAAGCGGCGAGGGCGGCAAACTCTCGCGTCTCACCCAAACGCTTCATAGGAATCTCCTGCTCCCACCTTGCCTTGAACGCTGCCGGGCTGATTCCTTCTTTCGCCGCCATCATTTCCGCCAACTCCTCAAGCCGCTCGGTAAGTGTGTAGCCTGGGAGAATATTATTCACAGTGATACCGTCAGCAGCTATTTCGTTGGCCAGTGTGCGGGCAAACCCGGTCACCGCCGCCCGCAGACTGTTGGACAAGATAAGATTCTCTACCGGCTGCTTAACCGCGATGGAGGTGATGTTCAGAATTCGACCCCATCTTCGTTGGCGCATCCCGGGCAACACCTGCCGCGCCAATTCCGTCGCGCTAAAGAGTGTTAGCTGGGTCGCCGATTCCCACTGCTCGCGACTCAGGTTTTCAAATTTGCCTGCCGGCGGTCCCCCGGCGTTCGTAACCAGAATGTCAATGCGACCAAACTTTTCGATGCCTGCGGACACAACTCGTGCCACATCACTCGCACTCGTTACGTCTCCTGCTACGGCAATCACCGATCGCCCGCTGGTCTTTTCAATCTCCGAGGCCGTCTGGGAGAGTACCTGCTGATCGCGAGAGCAAAGGACTAGTGATGCTCCTTCGGCGGCGAGCTCTTCAGCGACAGCGCGACCTAGGCCGCGACTGGCGGCCGCAACGAGTGCAATCCTGTTTTTTAGCCCCAGATCCATTACTACTTCCCTTCACTTCTGCCTGAGGTACGCGTCAGTCTTGTCGAGCCAATCCTGCCGAGGTGGACTGAAGATGTCGACGTCAAGTGTATCAGCCAACGCTTCAGCCTTGTGTTGCACGAACGATGGAATGTGCAACACGTCGCCAGCCAGCACATCGATTACTTGCGACTCATCGGCGCCAATCCAAAAGCGCAAGCCTCCTTCAAGAATGTAAGTAATCTGTTCATTCTCGTGTGAATGTCGCGGCACAATTGCGCCTTTCTTCAGATAGACGTGCGACAACATCATGCGGTCGCCCGTAATCAGACGGCGATCCAGCGTTTCGCTGACAGTTTCCTTGGGCATGTCGTTCCAGCGATAGAAGGTCACGCTTCGTTGGTCCATTCTGGCTTCTCCTGAAATGGCTTTTGAGCTTAAGACAAGCTACAGATCTGCCACGAGAGTACTCGGGTTGAGGTGTTACTTCAATGGATGACGAGTGTCGAGAGACAGTTGAGTGGCTGTTTAGAAGTGATCACGGCTGAGATGCAGTGCAGCGGAGCCGCAACGAAAATCTCGTCCGCACAACAAGCGACTTATACGTAAGGTGGTCGGGTAAGGAAGTTGAGGCCGTGGAGCAGCTGAAAGATTCTTCGTGTCCCTAAAATGCCACGGTGACCGTGGCATTTTTGTAGGGACACTTGATTAGTTCCGGTGGAAGATGTGCTTCGTCTTCAAAATCTTGCGCAGCTTCATCCGCGCCTTATGAAGTTGGGATTTCGACGTGCCGACCGCCACTCCCAGAATCTTCGCAATTTCCTCGTGCTCGTGTCCTTCAACGTCGTGCAACACAAAAACGGTGCGATAACCAGTTGGTAGTTGCTTGAGAGCGTTGTCCAGCGCAATGCGATCGAGCACCGGCATAGAGTTGGGGTTCTCGGTGCCGCGCACGATCTGCACGGGCGTTTCCCCCTCCTCAGTCGTTTTCTCGAGCTTCACACTCTTCTTTCGGAAGTGCATCAAACATTGATTAACCGTTAACCGGTGCAACCAGGTTGTGAACGCAGAATCGCCGCGAAAGCTACCGATCTTGCGAAAGAGCTGAATAAACGCCTCCTGCGCGAGATCTTCGGCCTCGACGGGGTTTTGGGTCATGCGCAAACAGAGTGAATAAACTCGCCGGTGATGCCGTTCATACAGCAGTTCAAACGCTTGCATGTCACCGTCACCCGCCGCAATCGCCAAAGCATGATCCGAAAGTGGTACTGGTTCGGTTTCAGTCGCTGCTGCGAAATTACCTTGCCAAACTGGGAAGACTTCTGTGTGTGCCATAGTCTTGCACTACAGCAAACACCGCGCCACGAAATAAATGGCATATTTCGCGCCTAATTTTAGAGAATTGTGAGATTTATCTACGAAAGCGGGTCAGCGGAGCCGAAAGCGTGTACCGAGATAGTCGACTGCATTTGCGTGCGAGAAAACACGTGCAAGAATCACAGCACGAGACAGGTTTGGTCGCGTGTCGGTGATTCTTGCTCGTTTCGGTAGTCAATTTCCTCTTTGACTATGGCTTGGGAGCTGGAGCCGTAGGGGCACCCATTCGCTGTTGGGTCATCCCACGATTGACGATCATCTTCACTTCGACTCGTCGGTTTTGCGCCCTGCCACCAGCAGTGTTGTTCTCAGCGACAAAACCGGTTTTGCCATAGCCCATCGGCGTAATGAAGCGTCGCAGCGGGATCTTATGACTCACAGCCAGGTATTGCACAACGGCATCGGCGCGATCGCGACTCAGGCGGAAGTTTTTGGCTTCGCTACCGGTTGAGTCCGTATAGCCAGAGACTTCAATCATGTACGCTTTCCCATTCAAGGCCTTCGCTGCCAACGTATCGAGTGAAGCCTTGGCCTCAGGCGACAAGATCGCGCTATTTACTCTGAAATTGACGGCCACGCTCTCTGTCACGTCGTAATCGTCGAGCGCAGAGATACGTTCGTTGGCATTGGCGGCTTCAGTGCGAGCTTCCGCGGCCACGGCATAGAGTTCGTCCATTTGCCCCGCCATGCGCTCCTGGTTCGCTTCTACTGGGCCCACCCGCGTGTCAGTCGTAACTGCGGCTCGCATATCCGATTCGTTAAAGCGGATTTTGTCAGCCACCAGTTGTCCTTGCGTATCGCCTTTACCCTCAACTTCTACGATCAGTCCTCGCAGAATATCGGTAACGGGGTATTTCTTGCCGCCCTTCAGAAAGCCACCATAGGTTTTGATACTTGTTTTGTCGGTGATGAGAACCTGGTAATCGGCACGATTTCTATCTCGAATGGTGAACGTGTCGGCGTCACGACCCATCACGACACCCTTGAACTTGAGTTTAGAACCGTTCGGCACCGATTGTAGGCGCAGGTTATCCGTAGTGCGGACTCTCGTAGTTTGCACGTTCGATGTTTGGCCAAGGACTGATGGAATCCCGGCCAACAACAAGGTCATACCGACAACCAGGGTAAATGCTCGACAATCTTTTCTTACACTAGTAGTCATACTCGTCTCCTATCTTAGTTCGCGCGTGGAAAGAGTGGATCTCCTAAACGCTAGTCAATGTCGGGGTAAGATTTAGCCTGATTGGGGGGCCAAAAAAGCCTAACAAAAGCTGAGGAAAAATCAAAGTCACTTTGCAGCGATCTTGTAATTTTGTTCTTGCAATTTGGGTTCCATCGAAGCACTAACTGGCTGACCTTGATTGGACCACCCGACTTCAGAATCTCATTTAAGACAACGCCATGACAAGAGCTAAGTTGTTACAGTAGCTTTAACTTCGCTATCGCCCGCGTCAGGGAGCGACGAGATTTGAGCAGTCCAGTCCACAAATCACCGACTTTTGCGACTCGCTCAGTCATATTGCGCAGCGTGAAGGTCTGGGGTCCAACCATACCGCTTTCAATCTCTTCCCACGTACAGGGCGCGGACACTGGTGCGCCTCGCTTTGCCCGTACAGCGTAGGCAGCCGCGAAGGTGGCACTATAAGCATTGCGACCCGTGTCGACTAGAATCCGACCGGCACGGTCGACCTTGCTGAACGCTTGCGTGAGGTGCTGCGGATCGTGCTTGACGAGAAGTGTTCCGACAACGTTGCCAAACCAGTACACCTCGCCAAACCTGTGCTTGCCATCGAGTGGGATCACGATGTGGAATCCCTTGGAGCCGGAAGTCTTCACCCAACTAGGCAGGCCCAGTTCGGCTAAGAGGTCGCGAATGTTGAGTGCTGCTCGGCGTAACGTATCAGGCTCATCTTCATTGGCCGGGTCCAGATCAAAGACGCAGAGGTCGGGTGTCATTAGCCCTGGTGCGCGTGAAGTCCAAACGTGTGGCGTAATACTGTTCTGGTTGGCTAGCCACAGTAGCGAGCGTGTGTCGGTAACCAGCGGATGATGAACGACACCATCTTTTTTTTCCACCTCTACTCGTTTCAGCCATTCGGGAAATCCTTTGGAAACATCTTTCTGGATGAACCCAGGTTTTGTGATTCCGTTGGGAAAACGCTCCATCGTGATCGGTCGTCGGCGAATGTGCGGCAACATGACAGGAGCGATCCCTTCATAGTAAGCCGCGAGCTCGCCCTTGGTAATTCCATCATCAGGAAAGAGGACCTTCTCGGGGTGTGTGATCACGTCGTTTCCCTCGTGATTTCGCAGGCGACTTTGTCAGTTCGCACTCCTAATAACCGGGGATGTCGTAACTTGCCGTGCGTGGTCCATTCGATAAAAGCGACTTGCACCACGATCTCGGGTCGCACCCAGTGCGCTCGTTTGCGCGGCAGGCCCACTGCTTTAGTGAACGGTGTAGACGGAAGTTCGAGTTGATCCATCCGCGCTCGTAGTTCGAGCAGCAGTTTCGTGTCGAAACCGGTGCCCACCTTCCCCGCAAAGACAAACTCCTCACCTTCAAAGTAACCCACCAACAAAGCGCCCAGGCCCACTCTGGCGCCTTGCGGATCGGTGAAACCACCCACCACCAACTCCTGCGTGGCTTCACATTTCATCTTCAGCCAGTGCGGAGAACGACGGTGCTCGTAAGTTGAATCGCGTCGCTTGGCGATCACGCCTTCCCAACCTTCACTGCAGGCGCGTTCCCAGGGCGCGGGATCACAGAGCGTCTCAACTCGGACCAGCGGATCTTGAAAGGGGAGTTTGCTCAAGAGTTCACGCCGCTCCATGAGTGTTAGAGAGGTAACGTCCCGACCGTCAAGCCACATGATGTCGAACACGTGATAGGCCACGCGACCAGGTCTGCCCCAGGCACCGGTTGCTTCGCCATCGAGAACTATTTCATTTACTGGAAGATTACTGATCGACGCCGCGACGGCGGGATAGGACCCATTCAAGGGCAACTGATTGCGGGAGAAGAGCCGGACCTCGCTTCCCTGTTTGAATGCCAGTACCCGGATGCCATCAAACTTGCGCTCAAAAAGCCACTCAGCGCCGGTGAAACGCTTATCTGTCAGCGTGGCGGCCATGGGCTGCACCCATTCGGGAAACGAGGTCATACGCGTTTCAGAACAGCGATCGTTGTCTTGGTTCCTTAACAGTTTTGCGAGCTCCCTCGTCGAAGACGGAGCGTCCACCAAGTGACGGTGAGATTGCCTTTTCGTGAGCAATTGTCTCCAGGAAATTCGCTTTCGGATTGAAACTTGCCTCTACCGAATTGACGAAGCGATTCAAACGGCGAAAACCATCCAACTTCTCCTGATCGCCGACCTTAGCCTTGTCGAGCGAGGTGCGTAGGAAGTCGAGCGTTTTATCATAGGTCTTGAGTGGCACCGGAAACGGATGGCGATCTTTCCCGCCGAGGGCAAAGGAAAACCGGGCGGGATCATTGAAACGACTGGGAGCTCCATGAACTACCTCGGCAACCAGGGCCAGTGATTGCAATGTTCGAGGTCCAAGGTTTTCCACGAGCAGCAGTTCGGCAAAGTTGTGCAAGTCGCGTTCATAGGCCGCTGCGAGTACGGCGCCGAGCCGCTTCAGGTCGATGTTTGCGGGTCGCACGTCATGATGACGCGGCATCTTTAAGTGACGTGCCTCATTGAGAGTTAGCTCCGGTTTTTCCCGCGCGATTTCCAGTAATGCTCCCTGGGCAGGCTTTGCTTCCGCATGGACCAAATTCATGATGGTGCCAACATTTTCGCCGACGATGCCGCTGTGGGGCTGGTCCACGAAATCTCGGACGGTCGCGGAGTGCCAGTGATAACGTCTCGCCAGACCATTCTGACCATTCAAGCCTTGTTGTACTACTGCCCACTCACCTGCTGACGTCAAAACAAAACTATGCAAATAAATCTGAAAGCCGTCATCGATCGCATTGTTGTCGACGCGCGCAGTCAGCCGGCTGGTACGCACCAGGGCGTCGCCGTCAAAACCGCGCCGATCGGCGATCGCCCGCAACTCGGCTGGTGTGTTCCGAGAAAATCGCCCCCGGCCGCCACAGACGTACAAGCCGAGTTCGTCTGCTCGCGAGCTGAGACCTCGCTTAAGCGCGCCCATGACTGAGGTGGTGATGCCCGAGGAATGCCAGTCCATTCCCATGACGGCACCGAAGGCTTGAAACCAGAAGGGATCACTAAGGCGTGACAGGAAGGCGGAAGCGCCGTAATCGTGGACAATAGTTTCCGTGATTGCGCTTCCCAGCTTAGTCATTCGTTCCGCCAACCAGTGCGGCACACGACCACTGTGCAGCGGAAGATCGGCCATGCCGGAACGCTTCATGCGCTGGATTGTAACTAAGTTGAGAGTTGGATCCGAAGTCGACGACGCGGATAGTTGAGAACCCAAATATTTTAGGTCTTTTTGGATTTGCCGCCCTTAGAGTAAGAGCGTTGGATCGTTCTGAGTTTCTTTGCTCGACTCTCCGTGTAAGGTAAGGTGGAATTCTCCAACACTGTGTACTTGAACTCCGGCATGCCGGATTGACGACTACTCAATAAGAACACGATCTTTTCGCCGGTGAAATACTCCTTTTTGAAACCCGCCTCTGCTCCGTGAAAGTATTCGAACACCTCTCCTTTGCGAAACTTTCCCTTGTACGACTCAACCACCTCGCACGTCACCTTCCAATTCTCGTAGCCGACAATTCGAGAGGTGATTTCAGCGTCGCGGATATTCACGTGGGCGACTACGGCCACTGACTTGTAATCGCTTTTGAGGTATGAGAGCGGAGGCCACTCATCATCCTGGCCGGTAGCCAACGCCGGAAATAGAAGAACCACTGCAAGCAGGAGCAGTCTGGTCGAGGAAAGTGGCATAGGAGGTTCTCAGGTATTGGCCCGGGGTGCGGGAGCGTTAAAGCGCAACGCAGACCTTTCGCGAGCCTTGGCAGCTTCTACTTCACGGTTCCGCGGCTCAGCAGTGGTGACGAGCGATTCGAGGAGTTCACGTGCGGCTTCTGCCACCTGATCAACCGCCCGTTCAAAGGCAACCTCGTTTGCTTTGGATGGTTTGGTAAAGCCGCTCAATTTCCTAACGAACTGGATTGACGACGCGCGAATCTCCTCCTCAGTTGCCGGAGGCTTGAAGTTATGAAGCGTTTTGATATTTCGACACATTGTATTTCGTCCAACCTTTGCTCAAGAACTCACCCGCGAGACCCGAACGAAGCATAACTTTTGCCGAGCCGAATTGACAAAGCGACGGTATCCGTCAACCAACCATTTATGCGCATTAGATCTTCCGGCGCATCCATCATCGGCCAAAGAAGCCAGGGTCCATCAAATACCAGTTCACCAGGCCTGCAGCCAGCCCGATCACCAGCACTGAGAGCGCCAGAATTTTGTCTCCAGTGGTTTCAGGTTTTCCGACCTTCGTCGGGAACAGCAATAGGAATAGACCACCAACGATCGCCACCGGACCAAACGAGGCAATCTTCAATGAGTACTTCTGTTCAACTACTAATTGATGCCAGTTGTAATAAACGAGTCCTGCACAAACAAGAATGAGTGCCAGCGCGAATAGTCTGACCTTAAGGTGCATCGGAATGTCCTCCTTTGCTAATCACGTAAGCAGTTTGAAAAAACGTTTTAAGTTCATTAGTTGAACGGACCAACACTTCTTCTTCGAAAAATAATATGACGTAGAGCTACCACAGCTATATAGTTCTCAGCATGTTCTGTCTGGCTGAAGTGAGAACTCTGATTTCCGTGTCGGTATAGGAATCGTGACCAACTATCTTGGTGCGGTTGCGACGTAACAAGTTGGCCATGAAAGTCCGCCCGTTCATTAGAAAAGGGTGGGCGAGATTCAATGGTAGATAACGCCGTCCGCTCAACCGCACTACGATTGTGAACTCACGCGACCGCATGACGTTTCGCTGCAACTCAGGATTGAACCACTGGATCCTAAGCCACCAGGGCATGCGCTTAGGCAGGGATACGACAATGGATTCAATCTCGGCAAAGGGAATACTGACGGCCGCGGGTCCTCGTCCCAGCATGATGGCGTCGGCGGAGAGCGTGTAGCTCAGACGACGGTAGTCACGAATGTACGTCCAGGCGGTTATGGGAGCCGAGAGCGTGAGCCAGGAAAGGAGCAAAGGGTAACCCGCGAGATCCGACTCGAAGAGAAGAAAGACCGGCCGAATCAGCACCGCAGTTACTACGAACGAGGCCACTGGACAAACAATCACACCGATGAACCAGTAGTAAGGTTTCGGGACACAGCGAATGGAGGGTTTGTTCATCCGCACAAATGTTGAGGTCACCGGCGAGATTCACGGTGTGCATTTAATTCCCCGCCGGATCAATGCAACTAATAAACGCCGACCCGAAGCTCACATCTAAATTCGACTTCCTCAACTTGCTTTCCCGCCAATCGCAGGTCTGACGTTACCTCGGGCGAATAAGGCAGGAAGTAACAATGACATTCGTCGCCGAAATGCAAAAGCCGCTCGGCTTGCCGCACGAGAAATGGCGCCGGTCTGATCACCCGCAGGTATCTTCCTGGTCCGGGTGGTAGATCTTGAAGGCGATTCAACCAATGCGAGATCTTATAGCCGCTCAGCCAGCAGATAAAACTGTAGAGTTCGAATTTTAGAAAGAACTTGAGATCGCGCCAACGGTGTCTTGGGCCTGTCCCCCGCAGCCGCCAATTTAGCCACTCAATTCTCGTCATGGCTTCATTCTCGCGTCAGAGCTGACAGCTTTTCCCGGATAATGCTTTCAGCCTCAGCCATCATTTGCTGAATGATAACACTTCAAGATTACCTGTCGATGTGTGTTGAAACCTGTCCCCATCTCCACTCAAGCTGCAAAGTTCGGTTCCCTGCCCTCTCGATAGGCCGACATCGCCTCTTGATGGTCCGGCGAAACCAGGGCCAGACGTTGGCGTCGCAGGTACTCTTCGAAAAACTGTCCGTGCGGCAGATCAAACGCCAGGTTCATCAGGATCTTCGATTGGCGTGTCCCTTCCGAGCAGAGGTTCTTGTACTTCGTAACCAGCCCGGCTACTTCTTCGGTGAAATTCTCTTCGTTGACAAGATGATCGATGAGTCCTATCTCAAATGCTTTTTTACCGTCGACATTGTCGCCTGAAAGCACCATCCACTTAGCACGTCCAAGCCCGATGTATTTTGGCAAACGGAAGGTCCCGAGTCCTGGAACAATGCCCTCCTTGATTGCCGGCAGCCCCATCTTACAGCTCTCGGTGGCCACTCGAATATCGCACGCCAACGCCAATTGCAACCCTCCGCCGAGCGCATACCCTCGCATGGCGCAAATCAGAATTGAGGGTGATTGCTCGAGAACATTCAGGGCACGATCCCAAAGCTCGTAGTAGTCGAGTGGCATTTCGCCGGCCACCAGTTGTTTCAAGTCAATCCCGGTTGAAAAGGCGCGCCCCTCACCGCGAATCAAGACTACCTTGAGACCAGCATCGTTCCGGATCATTTCCGCGATTCGATTCAAATCCAACGCGCCCTGGTAGTTCATGGCATTTAACAGGTGCGGACGATTCAAGTTTAAGTATCCGACACTACCCTGCTTCTCGAAATACATTGTCTCAAGGTTCACGGGTGAGTTCTCCTCATGGGTGCGCAGGCGGCCCGCCTGTCTCCTTGACGGGTGAATCCCGGGAGTGCGGGCGGGCCGCCCGCGGTCCTAGTTAAAGAGTTCGTTTATCGACTACGCGTATCGCTTTTCCTTCGCTCCGCGCGATCTCTTGTGGCCCAACCAGTTTGACATTGCAGGTGATGCCCAACGCGCTCTGTACATCGAAGCTCAATCTTTTTTCAAGTTGCACCAGCCGTTCCTGGTTGCCATGAATCTCGGCTGGCGCCTCGACCAGCACGTCGAGTTCATCCATGTAGTCGACACTGCGATCAACGATGATCTGGTAGTGCGGCTCCACGTTGCCCACCTGCAACAATACTGTCTCAATTTGCGAGGGAAATACATTGACGCCACGAACGATGATCATGTCGTCAGTACGGCCGACTATTCGTTCCATGCGGACAGTAGTTCGTCCGCAGCCGCACTTCTCTCGGTGCAAACGAGTGCGATCTCGCGTCCGGTAACGAACGAGCGGCAGTGCTTCCTTGGTGACGCAAGTAAAAACCAGTTCCCCCATGTCTCCGTCCGGCAATTGCTCCCCGGTGTCGGGATCAATGATTTCCGGGATGAAGTGATCCTCGAAGATGTGCATGCCATTTTTCTCAGGGCACTCAATGGCCACGCCGGGCCCAATCACTTCCGACAGTCCGTAACAATTCAGCGCGACGAGTCCCAGCCGCGCTTCGATTTCGGCTCGCATCTGTTCGGACCACGGCTCCGCGCCAAAGATCCCAACCTTGAGAGGCAGCGAGTGTAGGTCGAATCTCTCTTCCCGGGCTACCTCGGCAATCAGGAGAGAATATGAAGGGGTAGCACACAAAACAGTGCTGCCAAAGTCGCGCATGAGCATCAACTGTCGCCTGGTATTGCCGCCGGAGATGGGGATCACCGCAGCCCCGATTCTTTCGGCGCCGTAATGAAAGCCCAAACCACCAGTGAAGAGACCGTAGCCATAAGCGTTATGGACCACATCTTCTTCAGTTACGCCGGCAGCGGCATAGCTGCGGGCCATCATCTCGGTCCAGAGCTCCAGGTCGTTGCGCGTGTAGGCCACCACAGTGGGTTTACCGGTCGTGCCGCTCGACGCGTGCAGACGCACCACCTGTTTCATGGGCACGGCTAATAAGGAGAAGGGATAATGATCACGGAGATCGTGTTTGGTAGTAAAAGGCAGTCGAGCCAGATCGCGACGTGATTGGATGCTGTTTGCGTCGATGCCTGCTGCGCGTAGTTTAGCTTGATAGAACGGAACTGAATTTGATACGCGCTCGATGCAGGCACGTAAGCGTTCTACCTGCAGCTTCTCGATATCTGGGATGGGAAGGGTTTCGCTCTCAGCGCGGACGTAGGACTTGACGGGGGAAGCGGTCATTCAGTCCTCTCTTTTTACTGGTTAGTGGTCAGTAGTTAGTTGTTAGTTGAATAGGTCCTATAGGTCGAATAGGTCCTATTAACTACTACTAACAACTGAACAACCACTAACCACCACCACCTAACTTAGTGGATGGCCAATTTCCCAGTGGTGGCCAAAAGGATCAACCACGCGGCCCAGGCGCCAACCATAATCATTCTTCACTGGAACCACTTCACGTGCCCCGGCGGCGACTGCCTGAGCGAACATCGCATCCGGATCAGGCACTGTCAAGACCATGCGCACCGTACCGCCGCCGAGTGACTCGGGACTGAAGTTTTGGTGTTCGGGCGATTCGTCTGCCACCCAAAATTCTGCACCGTCTACTGACAAACGGGCTACCACTGCTCCATCGGGAGATTCAATTTTGAAGGCCTCGGTGGCGCCAAACGCTGATTTGTAAAACTCCAGAGCCTGCGCGCCCTTGCGCACTGATAACATTGGGGCACAGGAACAAGCAATGGAACTAGTCTTGACTGCTTCAGACGTCATGATTTCCTCCAGTCTTAAGAATAATTTGGTTGTAAGGACTGCTTAGGGTTGAGCCAACGAGTTTACTATTGCTTAGTCGCGCAAGGTAAGTACGTTGACACGCCAAAGAAATGTTCCGCCTGATTATAGGTTCCGGACTTGTTCGGCGCGGAGAGGATACGAGGCGTGGGGCGTGGCCGTTGAGTTGCCGAGCGCCGTGCTGCGATTGTGAGATTGAATAAGCGTGGGCTTTATTGAGACTGTTGAACGCTCTTGGGCTCGAACTTGACAGACTTCACAACCCGTTCAAACAAGTCGTGGTCCTGCGGCTCATAAAGAATTTTCGAAATGTGTAGATCAACCCAATAACCATCCTTCACAAACTCTGCATACATATTCTGCTGTTTCAGCGGTACCCCCTGGAACGAGGGAATAAAAAACTCAAAGTAACTCACGTCGCCAATCTCCGCTTGCGCCATGTTCTGCGGATTCTCCCAGCCCGGATTTCCCGCCTTCAGTACCATGTCCCGGCAAGACTTGCTGTCTTTACACTCTTTTACCGGTTCAATAAAGAAAGAGATCATCATTTGATTTCTTTCGTCGCTGAACGAGTAGAACACACCGCTACCGTCGGGTTTACTCTTTTGTTCCTGAAGCATCATACCGCTCCTGGGATAGCTCAAGACCCAGGGCGCGGTCGGCAGGGTAAACGTCAATCGCTCTTCATTTGCTGACGTCCTGATGGCCGGTGTCTGAGTCAGAGTCAATAGGAGATGGAGTGCTAAGAACTTGGTGACAAACATAATCATCTGCTCCCTGAAAAACGAGTTGGTGTGTGGGTGGTGCCGGGTTGGCGCGAGTCACTGGGCCGAGGCGGCCTTTAGAAATTTAACACGTCGCAAATTATCTCAGCCATCACTTTTTTTGTGAGGACACGGCTTGAGCTGAACAGAAGTGACATAATTTGCCACTTCTGTCCTTCAGCGCTAAGTGCTTCTCGGTGTAATGAAGGGCTACTTTCTCCAGGCTCCCAGGTCGTGGTGGGTGTGATGCCAGAGATCGTCTACTGAGCCTTCCTTAAGCATCTTCGTTACGTAAACGATTTGGCCGGCGTGCGCGGCAATGTGAACCACAATACCAAGGAGATCTTCCAAAACAATGGAGTAATACTCAGTCTCAGTAGATGGCTGGCTTAGTCTCGAGGCATCGAGCTCGGCGAACGTCTGGTTTGCCTTTTCCACCATTTCATCAAACACGGCCAGCAATTGCTCTTTGGGCATTGGACCCTGTTCCGAAAACTCCGCCTGGCGGTTCCGTTTATATTCGAACCCTCCAATCCGATAGCCCAGGAAATGGAGGAGTGAACCGCTGACATGCAGGACGAGGTTACCAACAGAGTTACTTTTACTGTTGGGTCTCCACCAGAGTTGTTCCTCGTTCAGCTCTTCAATACAGGAGCGAATTTGTGCCGGAAATACTTTACCGATTCGCATTGATAAAGCTGCCAGTGCGAAGTTACTGACTGTATTCTCTTGCGTCATGATCTTTGTCATCCTCTTGGAAAAGTGTTCCAGTTTATCTAACCGCAAGCGGTTTCTGTGTCGTGAGCGGTGGCGGAGATTATCGTTTAAGTAGCGTCGGAACCGGAAGCGTTATTGAGGCTGAAGTGCCTTCAGATATCCCTGGTTGATCTGACAGTTCTTGAACTTGATCTGCTCCAGGTATCCGGCCAACGCGCGATCGATTGTTTCCTTCGCTGGTCGGTTTTTTCGCACCTCTTCAAAGGTTGAGCGTGGGTGGTTTGCAAAGGCAATGATCTTGTCCCACTCGTCCGGTTTCTTGATTGAAGCCAGGCAGGAAGTAGCATCCAGCTTTTTGTAGGGCCAGAAACACCAGCCGATCCTGTTCTTATCAAGCAGACTTCGGAAGGAGGCAATCCAGTCGTCTGTGTTCTCGCCTGATTCACCCATCCAAACCGCTACGTTGTACTTGTTGCTGAATTCGACATATTCCTGAATAGCCTCCTGCTTCACGTCGAACCAGTACTTATGAAATGTGTAGGCAAGTTTGTCGTCGAAGGGTGGACCAAAAACTTTGAAATTCGTGTCCCACTGCGCGCCGCCCAGAAAGATGATGTGGTTTTGGTCGACCTCCCGAATGCCCGCAACAATCTTGCGGTAAACGGGCTCAAGCTTGGGATTTAAAGTGACAGTATCGAAGAAGTGAGGGATTGGCTCGTTAAGCAGATCGTAACCCAGCACGGTAGGTTCGTCCCGGTAATGTGCGGCGAGCTTCTGCCAGATCTTAACTGTCAGCGCCTGACTCTCCGGGCTTTCGAAAAGAAACGGATAGCCAAAGCTGTCGTCAATGTTATCTCCCGTTTGACCGCCTGGCGCCGCGTGCATGTCGAGAATTACATAGAGGCCCTCGTTCTTGGCCCATTTCACAACTCGATCAAGGAGTTCGTATCCCACACCCTCGAGTCGTTGGGGATCTCCCTCAACCACAAAGAGACGATAGTTGAAAGGAACACGGACGGAATTGAAGCCAGATTGTTTAACGAACTTGAGGTCGTCCTCGGTGATGTAGTTGTCGCGGTACGTCTGCCAAAAACGCTTTGCTTCAGCTTCGCCGATGAGCTGGTTGATAACAGTTTGAATCAGACGCGGAGAATTAGCGTCTTTGAACTTAAACATGTAGCCTTCCGGCATGAGCCAGTTGCCGAGATTGATTCCCTTTAGCATTAATGGCTGCCCATTTGGTCCTATAAACTCCTTGCCGCGCGTAGTCACGAACTTCGTCTGCGCTGCGGTGTAGAGGCTGAGGCTCAACAAACAGCAGGCAGCAATAGAAACTCTCTTAAGATTCCGCATAATGTCGAAAGCTATAGCTTCATAGAGAACCCGGAGCGGTAGCGACGGGATGGTACGGTCAACTCGCCAAGATCTCAAATCGGGATCCTAGAGTTGAAGAGTTGATCGCACCAACCCGTCGCTACCGCTCCGGGTTCTCTATCGCACTAAAATCTCTTGCAGGCCCGGCACCAACTTCCCTTCCCCAGCGTGGCCCAAATGATCAGGTAGAGCCCGGTGAGAAAAAGAATAATTGCCGGAATCCAAAAATAGCTAACCTTGAAAGCGCTGGTTATGCTGGCGACCATCAACATACCTACGGCGAATAGGCGTCCACGATTCTTTTGCACCATCTCTCCGCCACAAATCTTGCAGTTCATAATTCCACCAGCGCCCCAAGACTCAGTCAACTTTTGCTTGTCGCTAGACTTTATCAGATTGGGTCGGTGGCGTTAAAAGCTTGTAGAGAGCATAAACCACCAGGCCAACGGCAGCGGCTACCGCAGCAGTCAACGCTTCCCGCCTCGTACTGCTTGCTACCAGCCAGGCGCAGAGACCCACCGACACGAGCGCAATCGGAATTCCCGCGGGCACCTTAAGGAGTGGTGGCTGGAGATCGTCCCTCCGACGCAGCACTATTAGCGAGGTACAGGTAGCTACATAAACAGCCAGGCGAGCCAACACACTGATGGTCACCAACTGGATGAAGGTGCCCGAAAGCGCGAAGCCGAGGATTACGGCCGCCGCAATAAATATCGAAATATACGGAGTGTGGAAGCGCGGGTGCACTGCGCCGAGCAACCTTGGCAACTGACGTTGTTCCGCCATCGCAAACAATGTCCGGGGCGTAACCAGCAATTGACCGTTGAGATTTCCTGTAATTGAGACTATTGCACCCGCGGTGATGAGATAGCCACCGGGTGTGCCGAGAAACCGACTTGCAGCGTCAGCGAGCGGTCGCGTCGAAGTAGCCAGCCCCGGCAGGGTACCAATACAGACAAACTGGACCGACACGTACAGCAGTACTACCACCGTAATCGTAGTAAATAACGCGAATGGGACGGTCCTTTGAGGCTCACGGATTTCGCCAGCAGCGATTGCGATTGAGTCAAAGCCGGCGAACGCTTGCATCAATAGCAATACCGACAGCGATACGGCTGCAATACCTGGCCGGGGAGCGGAGGTTAGGTTCTGTGGTTGAACAAAAAAAAGACCAACCACAATGAAGATTAGCAGCGGGAGCAGTTTACCAACCGCCAGGATATTGCTGGTCAGCGCCGCGTCGCGCACTCCGATCACGTTGATGGCCGTCAGCAACAGCGTCAGACCACTGATGATCACAATCCGCCACAGTTGAGTGCTAGCCGAAGGCCACACGAAACCCAGGTAATCAACCAGTAGGTTTACATTAGCGGCGAACGCAGTGACACCGGCGAGCGACCTTAACCAGCCAACCTCGAACCCCACCACCTGGCCAAGGGCTACCCGAGCGTACAGATATGGACCACCCGTTTCGTTGAAGCGGCTGCCAACCTCAGCAAAGCAGAGGACGATGAGCACGACGGCGGCAGCGCAGATGGCGTATGCGATGAGGCTAAGAGAGCCGGAGAGCACGAAAATCTTCGAGGGTAGTCCAAAGATTCCTGCGCCTACGACAAAGTTGATCCCGTAGGCGACGAGGTCCCAACGGCGGATCCCTCTCACGAGAGAGGTACGCGTCACCTGCTCCGTACTTCGTGGTGATTCCGCCAACTTTTCCCCGGTGGCTATTGCTTTCACTCCAGCTCCAGTTCCAAAAATTCGTGCGGGATAGTACGGATACGAGCTTGGACCGCTTGCTGGATTGTGTCGAACCACTCTTTTTTGAGGACGTTCGTTTTCTTTCCGGTGACGAAAGCGAGGGGGATTGGGCCGAGGTTTGATTTAAATCTTTAATACCACCAACTGCCGAGAGTGTGTCATGACTCGGATTAAACGTCAGTTATTGTTCGTGATAGTTCGTGTGATTTCGCGGATCGTCTGTTATTGCTACGAAAAATGTACGATCCACGAAATCACACGAACTATCACGAACGAAACCAAGAGGGGAAATTCGGTTTTTGACACAGTCTCTGCCGTTGGGGGCATTTTTGACTCTTTAGGCAAAGCCGTCCGTAACCATACAAGCGGCATGACCCACTACAAGATCACCAGCCTGCAGGACTGAGGGACGAGGTCTCCAGCCATTAGCCAGGCGAACTTCCAGCAACTCTTTGGCGCCCGGTGCGTGATCCCAAACGGCAACTGCCGCGATACCACCGAGTCAAGTGGTGTCGTAGACAAGAACCAGCCCATCACTTCTCGGGACAATGACGTCATGTGTGAACTCATCCTGGACGATTACCTCAGCGACTATTTGCGGCAAAAAAGTACCTGGGGGCTGAGCCAGGGCCCAGCGCATCGCATCCTGCAGATTTTGCTGCGCGGAAATTTCCCGGGCGAGCTGATCAAGCACCTCTATTGCGAGGTTTCCTTGATTAAGAATTCGCATCGTCAGGCCTACAATTCTCTGTACATCAAATCTGTACGCACCACATACTTCACCCCTGACTTCACCTCGCTACCTTCATGGATGATCGGATGTTGAAATAGAAGCGCGGCGCCGGCCTTTGGCGTGATCACCACCTCAGGGTCCACGAGAAAGATCGTCTCGCCTCCGGCAAAACCTTCGTTCAAATAGACCATGTAGGTATACCAACTTCGTTCCCTCTCATCTCGCACAAAGGCCCCGTCTGAATGCGGCGCAAAACGCTGGCCGGGTAGATATTCGTAGCAGCGCAAGCGCTCATTTATTCCAACCAGGCGCATGCCATGAATCTCCTGCGGCACCTTCTCTTTGACGCGTTCAAAGAGTGTGGTGGCCCAATTGGGGTCGTCGAATATCACGCGGCGATTGTTTCTGATCTGGCTATCGACCTGGGTGCCGCGACGGGTGTTGATGGTCGCCACTTCAGTGCCCGCTGACTGGATGCGTGAGATCCACTGCCCACACTCTTCAGCGCTGAATACGGCGGGAATCTCGAAGATGAAGGGTCTCTCTGGATCCAGTTCGGAGGCAATCATGTGTCGCCAGGAAAGTTGGGAGCCTGTTCAGTGGAAGTAATCAATTGCCGACACAACTTTCAACTGACCATTGATTTCGGCAATCTGTAATTGAAACACAGGTACATTGACAACAAACAGCTTGCTCCCCTTGGGCAAACCGAGACACTCGCTCGCACAGTTACGTTGTTTGGGTCGGTAGAGATCCCACTCCTCCAACATGTCGCGATAACCGTGCGAGTTTTCAGCCCGCACCCTTGCTACATGTTTTCGCATCAACGCACCGACACCTTCCAGCAAAGTTGTGTAACTGCGCAAGCGCTCGATGCTATCAACATTCTCCGCCAGAAAGTCGTAGTTGCCTGGTTGCCGTCTGTAATTGAGGGTGTACGGATGTTGGTCAATGAATTTGTAGATGTCTGGTGGTATTACGGGCTCGGAAGTAGTGTCGTCTTCGTGATGCTGGCTGATGAGGTACAAGGAACTAAGGTAACCCGCGTTCAACTGTGCCACGTAGAATCTGTGCAACTCAGTGCGACTGGCCTTTTCTGCCGTGTCGCGATTCAGATTCAAGAACCAATTGGTTTCCTGATCGCTTAGATATCCAGCCAAATAGTTCTCGGTGAAAAATCTCTGGATGACTGGTTTGATGTCTTTGCTGCGCTCGAGATTCTGTGAGAACGCGACCGCATAAGCCTCGACCTTTTCCAGTTCGGCGTCATTGACCTTAACTGGTGGATGTGTCCTTCGTTCGATCAGATCGCACCCGGCGGCGAAGAGTTTTGCCGTTAGTCCGTCGGGAGTACGCCAATCTGCCGGTGTGAACTTGGTTTGTAGCCTAACGATGTTTCCTGACGTGTCGAGAAAAGTAAGGTGATAGGGACGGTAACGTTTCGCTTTACAGTTGCACTCCATCACTTCCAGTTGACTCTTGTACGTCAGTCTTGGCTCGCCGCTCATGTTTTGCGGTTGGTCGAACGTCCAACGGAATCTGACGCGGGCCACATCTTGGGTGATGAGTGTCACTAAAGTTGTGTTCAGATCAACTATGCTGTCCTCAAAGGTGTGGACGCGCTCCCACGGCTCTATTTCCTGGGTATGGACGGAGGCAGCAGAGACAAAGAACAGCAAAATCAGAGCGGATAGCTTCATATAAACAAAGCGGCAATCAACCGCTGAAGACAAGAATGTAACCGTTAGGATCTCTTACTTCGAACTCCCAGTCGCCGTAGGGTTGTTGTTTCAACGGCATCTTTATGAACGGCTGATTCCTGACAGTTTCGTAGAAGGCCTCCACTCCTTGCATGCGGATGTACGCGTCCCATAGGCCTTCAGGTCTTAGATTGGTGAGGTCAGGCTTTTGATATCCGGCGAGTGAAAGCAACATGATCTCCACTGCATCCCGTTGCAGACTGGCATAGGCATAAGGTTCCTGCTTGGGAAAAGTTCCGGCGATTTCAAAGCCGAGTTGTTGCTCATACCAACGAGCAGTCAGGGCAACATCAGAAACAAGAAGCGTCGGTACGCCCGACCTCATCTGGATCTTTGTATCTTTTGCGACAGCAGGATCGCCCATTGGTTTTTTCCTCCAGTTTATTTGAACATTCCCTTGCGGCTGCTGCAAGCGTTTGTTATGCGATCCCCTTTTAAATCCTGCCTGAAATGCCGCGACCTTCATCGAGCACTTTCTCCCTGGCAGGCCTTCAACCCAGCGGCTTGCGATAGTGTCTCGGAGCTTCAAGGCGATGCCCCTCAAACAAAAAACCACCGCTTGGCTCCAGGATCTCCTCGGCCAGGGAGATCACTTTGTCCGGGAGGCCGCCGACAAACAATTCATCGAATGCTTTGAGGAAACGTGTGCACAAATCCTGGTCGGCCTGATGCAAAATCCTGGGAATGGACTTCCCTTTCGCGGACCACAGGTTGTTGGTACGGAAATAGCAATTTGCCAGTACGTCGTACAGTTGAGCTCCCGTACCAATTAGTTCTGCCTTTGAACGCGGCTCTCTAATATCGTCCACCAAATTGGTGATGTCATAGCGGAGCTTGCGGATCTCTTCTGCGCTCAAATTTGGTGGTCCAAGTTGAATCACGGCCGCTGCCAGCTCCTTCAAAGTACGCGATAAGGCATTCGCCTGTGGAATCTCGATACCTTCCAAAACCATCTGCGCCAACGAGGGAATGCCGGAGGGACGGTCAACCTCGGAGAAAAAATAATTGAGCGTTTCCGGATCATGCACGAAGGCCTCCACCGGAAAATCCTTAAAATAGAAAGACTCCCGGTAAGGAGCAGGCAGCCGTTCGAAGATGACAACCAGGTCGAGGTCAGAAAAACGCGTGCCTTCGCCCCTGAGGATTGAACCCGCGAGGAATAGCACATTTGCGTCAGGGTACCTGGTAGCAAAGATTTCTGTCACAACCTGGGTTGGATGAGTAGACACGCTTCTTCTATCCTCAGTTCAGATGGGATCTGACCGCACAACCATTGCCAGTTATCTCAGCGACTTTCGGTCACGCGGCGACGAGATTGCCTTTTCGCACCGAGAGGGGTTGAGAGTCAAGCGCTGGTCTTACGGTGAAATTGCCACGACCGCCTTTCAATTTGCCCGGGAGTTAGAAGGGCGCGGAGTTGGCAAGGGCGAACGCGTGCTGTTTTGGGCCAGGAACCGTCCTGAGTGGGTCGCTTGTTTCTTCGGTTGCGCGCTGCGCGGAGCGATTGCCGTGCCGATCGATCTACATAGCGAAGCTGATTTTGTCAGCCGAGTTCAAGACCAGGTTCAGGCCAAGCTCGCATTGATAGATGTCGCCGGTACCCCTGCCACAAAACTAATGGTGCCCGTAGTTAATCTCGCTGAACTAAAACTTCTAACCGACAGGCACCCCCCAGCAGAGTATTCAGCTAACGGAATCAATGGGGACGATGTGGTGGAGATTGTCTTCACCTCAGGCACCACCGCTGAGCCCAAGGGCGTGGCGATCACACATCGCAATCTGCTCGCCAACCTGACTCCGCTGGAACTGGAGATCAAACGCTATTTGAAGTGGGAGCGACTGGTCCATCCGGTACGTTTTCTCAACCTGGTGCCACTCAGTCATGTCTTCGGACAATTCATGGGCATACTGGTACCCCAACTGCTTGGTGGTGAGGTTTTCTTTCAGGAATCGTTGCTGCCATCTCAGATCATCGAGACCGTAAAACGCGAACGCATTTCAGTGGTTGTTTGTGTTCCTCGCAGCCTCGAAACTTTGCGCGAAAAGGTCGAACGAGACTACGAAGCACGGCACCAGCTCGCCAGATTTCGCGGCTACTACCATCGTTCAGCCTCGGTAAACGTGCTGCGTCGTTGGTGGAGATTTCGTCATGTTCATCAAATGTTCGGGGCCAAATTCTGGGCCTTCATCTCGGGTGGCGCAACCCTGAGCGCAGATACAGAAGAATTCTGGCAGCGTTTGGGCTTTGCTGTCATTCAGGGCTATGGCATGACTGAGACCGCAGCGATCATCAGCGTCAATCATCCTTTCAAAAAAGCACAGGGCTCGATCGGGAAGGTATTACCTTGTCAGGACGTAAAACTTTCCGAGGACGGCGAAATTCTGGTGCGCGGCCAAAACGTCACTGCCGGTTATTGGAGCGACAAACCGTCGGCGACCTCAACCGAGGACCACTGGTTTTCTACCGGTGATGCGGGGGAGTTGGATGCCGAAGGCAATCTGTATTTCAAAGGTCGGAAGAAGGAGACAATTGTCACGTCGGCCGGCATGAACATTTACCCCGAAGACCTCGAACAGGCCCTTGATCGACAGCCGGAAATCAAGCGGAGCGTGGTGGTGCAAATCGACGGCTCACATGGTCCAGAACCGCTGGCGGTTTTGATACTTCGTGATAAGAAGGTCGATCCTGCTGTGGCCGTCGGACAGGCGAATAGAACCTTGGCCCAGCATCAGCAGGTTCGCCGCTGGGTTGTATGGCCCGAGCCGGACTTCCCCCTCACCTCTACGCAAAAGGTACGAAAACAAGTAGTGGCGGAGCGAATCAAGGCGTCTTTGGCGAGCGAAGCCACTACTGCCAATTTCGGAGCTGCCAGTGAGCTGGATCGGATTGTCGCCTCGGTGAGTGGGCAGAGCGCGCAAAGTTTTGTCCCTTCGGCGCGCCTGGGAACAGACTTGAAACTTGATTCACTGGGTCGAGTAGAACTCCTGAGCGCCCTCAAAGATT
>Ga0126377_10000586_pt1 | contig 22363 bp, 16 predicted proteins | sample PanSoiMetPlot_22_FD_92647 | JGI IMG/M metagenome (GOLD analysis project Ga0126377, IMG submission 92647) | Tropical forest soil microbial communities from Panama - MetaG Plot_22 | ecosystem: Environmental > Terrestrial > Soil > Tropical forest > Bulk soil | place: Panama | collected 2016-02-17 | reverse complement strand
GTCGGTCTCACGCCGGGTGACGTCATCGAGGCGGTCCAGGTCGGGATGGCGGGCGAGGTCGTCTCGCAGGTGTGGGTCGGCCAGCGGCGCTTCGATCTGGTTGTCCGGCTCCAGGCCGACCACCGCAGCGACGCCAGCGCGGTCGGCGCGCTGCTGGGCGACGGGCACGACGGGGCGCGCATCCCCCTGGCCAAGCTGGCCGCCATCGAGCCGACGTTCGGCCAGGGCGCCGTCAAGCGCGAGTCGAACAGCCGGCGCATCGCGGTCGAGGCCAGCGTCTCGGGGCGCGATCTCGCCTCCGCGGCCCGCGAGGTCCGGGCGCGCCTGGACAGCGAGCTCGGCGCGCCGTCGCGCTACTTCTTCGACGTCGGCGGCAAGGTCGAGAGCCAGGCGCGCGCCGCGGGCGCCCTCAAGGTCGCCGTCGGCGTCGCGCTCCTTGCCGTGTTCCTGCTCCTGTACCTGGCCCTCGGCACCGCCTGGGAGACGCTGGTCATCCTCGCCACCATCCCGAGCGCGTTCGTGGGGTCGATCGTGGCGCTGGTGATCTCGGGGGAGACGTGGAACGTGTCCTCCCTGGTCGGCCTGATCGGCCTGTTCGGCATCGCGGTGCAGAACGGTCTGGTGCTCGTGTCACAGACGAGATCGCTCGCGGCCGACGGTCGACCGCTCCGGGAGGCCGTGCGCGAGGCATCGATCGGGCGCGTGCGGCCGAAGATCATGACGGCGAGCACGGCGATCCTCGGGCTGCTCCCGATCCTGGTCCTCGACCTCCACGGCACCGAGATCGAGCGCCCGCTCGCCACCGTCATGGTCGGCGGGCTCGTCACGTCCACGCTCTTCACGCTGCTCGCGTTGCCGACCTTCTACGTCGTCGTGCACGAGCTCCACCAGCGAGTGTCGAGGCGCCGGCCGGCCGCGACCGCGCGGCTGGAGCCGGGCGCGTGACGCCCCATCGTCATCCTCCGTCGGCCGACCGGGTTCACTGCGCGCAGCGGCCGGAGGCGCAGTGGGGCTGACAGCTCATGGCCGCGCACTGGTGCGGCCAGGGACAGCTGGCGGCGTGGAACTCGCGCTCGATGGCGGCGAGCTGCGCCGCGGTGGTCGCATCGGTGATGCCGCCGCAGCCGGCCTCGGTGATGACCGGGTTGTAGCAGGCGCAGTCGGCGTCGGTGCGGCAGGTGCCGGCGGTCGCGCTCAGGGCCGTGCGGAAGCGCGCCGCGATCACGTCGCAGCTGGTGGAGGCCGGACCGGCGGCCGACCCGCTCTCGGGCGTCGGCGTCGAGGGCGCGCCGACGTTCGGGTCGCCGGCGCTCTTCGAGCAGGCGGCGACGCCGAAAAGGACGACGCCGAAAACCACGACGCCAAAAAGAAGCCGGGCCAGGCCGCGACTATGGCATGCGCGACGGTGTGCGTCGAGCGCGCGCTTTGCCGGCTCAGCGAGGCTCCGGCTCGTACGCGCAATAAATGCCGGTGCGCACGTCGCGGCTGAGCTGGCGGCCGAGGCGCGGGCAGGCGTCCTCGATGCGGCGCAGGGCGTCGGCGATGCGGCGGCGGACATTGGTGCGCGCCCGCTCGACCGCCGCGCCGCTGCGGCGAGGGCGGCCGCCCAGACCGTAGGCGCCGGCGAGCTCCGCCGTGATGGCCTGCTGCTCGGCGGCCAGGCGCGCTCGCCGGCCGGCGTCGTTCCACGCCTCCGCCTGCTCGATCTCGCTGCGCAGCTCGAGCAGGCGCTCGGCGTAGGCGGCGCGGGCCGCGCGGTCGACCGGCTCGCCGGCGTCGCCGCCGTCGACCGGCTCGTGCGCGCCCGAGAGATCGAGGACGTGGTGCTCGATCCCGGGCGCGTCGATGAGCTGGGCGAGCATCCTGACCCCGCGGCTGTCGCGGACGCGGCACACCTCACCCGGTCCGGACACCGTCCAGTACTCGCCCTCTCGGACCAGGCGCACGGCGGGCGAGCCCACCGCCGCGGCGTCGACGACCAGGGCCGCGGCCGGCGCCTCGCGCGCCGTCCGCGGCGCCGCCCCCGCCTCGCGACCGCCGGCGGCATCGAGCCGCGCCTCCAGCTCGCGGCAGCGCCCGACCAGGCCGGGCATCGCCATCTGCTCGGCCGCCTCGAGCGCCGCGGCGACGAGCACGCGCGCCCGCGCGGCGGACGCTGCGTCCCCGCGCGCCAGCAGAGTCTCGGCCCGGTCGGCGCGCACCGCGGCGGCGATCGGCCGGGCCCCCAGGCGCGCGCACATCGCGAGCGCCGCCTCGCCGTGGCGATCGACGTCGTCCCAGCGCCGGAGCACGGCGGCCAGCCGCATCAGCGAGTGGTCGACCACGCCGTGCAGGTCGAAGCCGATCCCGCTCACCACGAAGAGCCGCCCCGCCAGCGGCAGGGCCTGCGGATAGAGCGCGTCGGCCAGCGCCGGCTCGCGCAGCCCCCACACGAGGTCGGCGACGACGTCGAGGATGTGGATGTTCACCGCCGGCGGGATGGCGCGCGGGTCGAGACCGGCCAGCTCCTTCCTGGCCTCGCCCGGCCGGCCGCAGCGGGCGTGGATCATCGCGCGGAAGGCGCGCTGGCCGCGCGGGTCGTCGCCGACGAAGATGTCGGCGCGCGCGACCAGCCGGTCGAGCCCGGCGGGATCCTCGCGCAGGATCGCTCGACTGAGGAGCCGGGTCTCCGCCCACGGCGACGCCGGGATGCCGGCCCGCTCGCGCAGCTCGGTCGCCTCCGCCTCGAGCCGGTCCGCGTCGGCGAAGCGGCCCTCCCACAGCGCGCGCATCGAGCGGAACATCGGCGTCACCCAGAGGTGCCGCGGCTGCCTCACCTCGTCGGCCAGCGCCTGATAGTCGGACAGGGCGGCCTCGAAGCCGGCGACGTCGCCCATCTCGATGCGGTCGAAGACCAGGCGCAGGAGCGCCCTCAACCCGCGCGGACGATCGCGGGCGGCCGCGGCCAGGCGAGCCGCCTCGCCGTTGAGCGCGGCCCGCTCGGCCGGCGGCGCGTAGTCGGTCATGGCGCCCATCGCCGCGTGCAGCACCTGTAGCGTCACGGCCGGATCGGCGAGCCGGCTCGCCATCGCGATCGCCTCGCGCGCCTGGACGATGGGTCCGCTCGGATCCATCTCCGGCTGGCGCGCCGCGGCCAGGCGCGCCAGCACGCGCGCGCGCAGCGCACCGTCTCCGGGCGGCAGTCTCTCGAGCGCCTCGCCGAGGAGACGGATGAGCGGAGGGTCGGGCTTGCCGGTCGTCACCTCGGCGCCCAGGGCCAGGGCGGCCCCGGCCAGGCGGACCCCGTCGCCGATCTCGCGGCACAGCTCTGCCGCGGCGCTGCACACCTCCTCGCTGCGCGCGCGCTCGCCGGCGCGGGCGTGGGCCTCGACCTGGGCCACCAGCAGATCGGCGCGCCGGGTCGCGTCGGCCGGCGCCGCGCTGGCCAGCGCCTCGACCGCGCGGGCGAGGAGGGCGGCCGCGTCGGCGAAGGCGAGGCGCGCGGAGGCCGCGCGAGCCGCGCGCTCGGCCGCCACGGCCGCCTGGGCCGCGGCATCGGCGCCGGCCTCGAGCCAGTGATGCGCGATCTCGTCGAGCGGCGGCGCGGGATCGCCGGCGTGGCGCCGGGCCAGCGCCTCGGCGGCGCGCCGGTGATGCCGCATGCGCAGCGCCGGCGACAGATCGGCGGCCAGCGTCTCGGCCACCAGCGCGTGCGAGAAGCGCAGGCGGCCCGGTCCGGCCCGCTCGAGCAGCTCGGCCGCGAGCGCCTCGCAGGCCGCCTCCTCGAGCGCCTCGGCGGTGACGCCGGCCACCTCGGCCGCGAGCGCCACGGTGAACTCGCGCCCGACCACGGCGGCGGCCTGGAGCAGCGACACGGTCGCCGGGGCGAGCAGCGCGAGCCGCTCGCGGATGACGGCGCGCACCCCGGCCGGCACGCCGGCGCGCGCCGACGCGCCCCGGCTGTCCAGGAGGCGCAGCACCTCGCGCACGAACAGGGGATTGCCGTCGGTGGCGTCGTGAATCATGCGCGCCGCCTCCGCATCGCGGCGGCCGATCGCGTCGCCGACAAGCTCCTCCACAGCGGCCCGATCGAGCCTCGACAGGACCAGGACCTCGCCCAGCCGGCCGAGGCGGCCCAGGCCGGCGTCGATGGCCGGGCTGAGCCGCGCCTCGAGGTCGCGGTGGCTGGCGAGCAGCGCCACGCGCATCCGACCGAGGTGGTGCGCGACCAGCTCGGCCAGCTGCAGCGACGACGGATCGGCGGCGTGCAGGTCATCGAGCACGAGCAGCACCGGCTCGCGCTCGGCCGCGGCGCGCAGGGCCGCGGTGAGCGCATCGAACAGCCGGAAGCGATCGACCTCGCTGCGCGCGGCGCCCGGCCCGCCGAGCTCGGGCAGGAGCAGGGCCAGCTCGCCGGCCGCGGCGCCCTGCGCGTCGCCCGCACCGGGGCGGGCGAGCAGCCCGCGCAGCGCCTCGATCCACGGCCAGTAGGTCGGCGCGCCGCCGACCTCGTAGGCGCGGCCCCACGCGACCGCGAATCCCGCCCCGGTCGCGCGCGCGGCCGCCTCCTCGAGCAAGCGCGTCTTGCCGATGCCGGGCTCGCCGGTGACCAGGACGAGACCGCCGCTGCCCGCGGCGGCGCGTGCCAGGAGACCGGCGAGCGCCTCGAGGTCATGCTCACGTCCCACCAGGGGGCCGCGGCCGGTATTCACACCATGGTGCTAGCACCGGACCACGCGGCTGTAAATCACTGCCTGTCGAGGCTCCCGGTCAGCTCGAAGGCCGCCACGCCCTCCACGGTGCCGGTGCTGCGGAACTCGATCCGCTTGCCGTCGGGAAGCGGCCGCAGCCGGATCACCTCGTGCATCGGCTTGCCCCCGGAGCGACAGGTGGCCGCGAAGACCCAGCGATCGCCTTCCAGCTGCCGGGCCACGTGATCGTGCGAGTTGCCGGTGCTGGTCACCGCGAACCAGTGATAGGCGCGCGTGCCCGCGTCCCAGCCGAACAGATCGGTCTCCTGCCAGACGCGTCCGTCGGCGAAGTCGAACCGGGTCTCGCAGGAGACCCCGAACGCCGCCGCGGTCGGCCGGCACGAGACCGACATCCTCGCCGGATCCCTCTGCGCCCCCATCGTGAAGGTCGCGGACCCGCGCCACTCGCCGATCAGGCGGCCGAGCGCCTGCGCCTCCGCCGGCGGCCCGGAGCCTGTGGAGTCGACGTGGTCGGCGATCGCCGCCCCGCCGGCAGCGAACATGGAAGCAGCCAGGACCGCCAGAGTCGTCACGGTTTTCATCATGTTCCCCCTTTCCACCTCCTGCCGTGACAGTCGATGGAACACCGTGACCGCGCCCGCGAGGCCCTCAAAGGCCGCGGATCAGCGCCGCCCCCTCGTCCTCGACCAGCCGGACGAAGCCGCGCGCTCTGTCGTTGGGCGCGGCGCCGGCGGCGTGCACGCACCGCGCGGTGTACGCGAGCGAGTAGACCAGCGACCCGGCGAGGGTGAGGCGCTCCACGCCCTCGAACCGGCGACCGCGCGCGTCCTCGTAGTCGGCCACGAACGCGCGCGCCTCGTCGGCGCTGGGCGCCGCGGTCGGGGCGTCGGCGGGGTCGCGCTCCCAGTCGGTGCAGAAGGCATGCGCCGCCGCGCCCACCGCGACCGGCTCGAGGTCGACGTGCAGGCTGTCCCAGTCGAACACGGCGACCACGCGATCGCCGGAGAAGCGCGCGTGCTCCGTGCGCCAGTCGAAGTGGCCGACCACGCGGGCGCCGGCGCGCGGAGCCCTGCGCGCCTCGGCGGCGATCGCGTCGATCGCCTCCGCGCCCGCGCGCGTGGCCTCGAAGTCGAAGAGCGGGCTGTGCGGCCGCGGCCACAGCCGATCGGCCGGCAGGCCGCTGAACCAGCTCGCGCCCAGAGGCGCGCGCGCCGGCGTGGGCTCGACGACCGCGACCAGCTCGGCCAGGAGCCGCGCGAGGGCGCGCCGCACCGCCGGGTCGTGGCCGTCGCGCGCCTCGCCGCCGTCGAGCATCTCCTCGGCGGTGGCCAGCCCGCGGGCGAGCGGGACCGGCGCCACCAGCGGCCGCGGACACGGAAAGCCGGCCGCCGACAGCGCGAGCATGACGCCCTGGACCGCGACGAGCCGCTCGCGCGACACGCGCGGCTGATGCGCCTTGATGACGACGCGCCGCCCGTCGCCCAGCTCGACGCCGGCGACCGAGCCCACGCTGGTCCGGTAGAACAGGCAGCGGGCCACCGCGGCCCCCAGCGAGTCGGCGACCAGGCGCTCCAGCGAGGCCGCGATCGCGCGCGGATCGTCGGTGCCGAAGGTCTCGTGCTCGACCACCGCGGTCTCCCACTCGGCCAGGTGAGCCGCGATGGCGCCCGTCAGATCCATCGGCCGCGCTCCCCGCCTCAGCGCCGCGTGCGGCGCGCCGCGATCCGGCCCTCGGCAGACGACCAGCCGGCGTCGATCGGCGTGCCGGCCTGGTCGACGTCGATGAAGAGCGGCGCGTGGTCGGACGGGATCGGCTTGCCCTTGCGGGCCTCGCGGTCGATCTCGGCGCCGGTGGTCCGCTTCGCGACGGGCTCTGTCACCAGCAGGTGATCGATGCGCATACCGTAGTTCTTGTGGAAGTTGCCGGCCCGGTAGTCCCACCAGGTGAAGCGGTCCGGCGTCTGGCTGTGCAGCCGGTAGGCGTCGGCCAGGCCCCACCGGCGCAGCCGGGCGAACGCCTCGCGCTCGGGCGGCGAGACGTGGGTGCCGCCGTGGCACGCGCTCGCGTCCCACACGTCGACGTCGTCGGGAGCCACGTTGAAGTCTCCGCCGATGACGAGCGGCTGGGCCGGCTGGCACCTCTCGTCCAGCCAGCGGGCCAGGCGATCGAACCAGAGCAGCTTGCCCCGGTAGAAGGGCGAGTCGACCGTGCGCCCGTTCGGCGCGTAGATGCTCACCACCCGGATGTCGCCGCACGTCGCCGAGATGATGCGCGCCTCGGCCAGCGGATCGTCGTCGTGCGCGTCCTGTGTCGTCGCCGGGGCCGGCGGGGCCGAGGAGTCCCCGGCGCCGAACCCCGGCACCACGTCGGCGATGCCGACCCGGCTCGCGATGGCCACGCCGTTCCACCGGCCCTCGCCGTGATGGGCGAGCTCGTAGCCGCGCTCGCGGAAGGCGTCGCGCGGCGCATCACCGTCGGACAGCTTGGTCTCCTGCATGAGCAGGACGTCGGGCCGCGCGCGCTCGAGCCACCACCACACCTTCTCCAGGCGCGCGCCCAGCGAGTTCACGTTCCAGGTTGCGATGCGCACGCCCGGACCGTACCCGATGCGGCCGCCGCGATCGACCTGACCCCGGCGCTCAGTTCGACCGACCTAACCGGGCGGCGGCGTGGTGCTGACCGCGGCGTCGGGCGGCGTGGGCGGGGCCAGGCTCTCGAAGTAGCGGACCGCGTCCTCGGCGTGCTGGCGCAGGCAGGCGTTGGGATCGCGCCGGTGCTTGTGCCGCTTCGACCTCGACGAGCGGGCCAGCGCCTCCTGCAGCGGCTCCAGCGCGCGCCGGTCGCCCAGGGCGCGCAGCTTGGTCACCGCATCGCGGCGCCTGGGGCAGGTCGTCTCCTGCTGGAGATCGAGGGTGAAGGACTTCAGCCGGTCGATGCGATCGCCGAGGCCGAGCTCCTCGGCCAGGGCGAACGCGCGCCGGCGCATGGTGCGATCGCGCGCCGCGGCCAGCTCGACGATGCGGGCGCGCGCGTCCTCGTCGCGGCCCAGCTGGGCCAGGATGCGCGCCGCGTCGATCAGGACCGGCCCGTCGTCGTCGATCATGAGGCGCAGGTTGGCGCGCAGTCGCTCGTCGGACAGGAGGCTGGGGTCGAGCTGGAGCGCGCTGCTGTACGCGGCCAGCGCCTTCTCGTACTCGGAGCGGGCGGCGTGGGCGTTGCCGAGCTGGAGCTGGGCCTGCGCGTCGCCGGCCAGCGCCTCGGGGGTCTGGGTCAGCTGCTGGATGGCGAGGCCGGGATCGCCCTCCACCAGGGTGCGCTCGGCGCGCTCGGCCGCCTCGCTCTTGAGCCCGGCCAGGAGATCGACGTCGCGCGGCGGCTGCAGGAAGAAGTACCAGTAGGCGCCGGCCGCGCCGCCGGCGAGGACGAGCAGGGCGAGCAGCGCCGGCCACACCGAGCGCCGCGCCGGCCGCCGCACCACACGCATCGGCGTGTCGGACGCGGTCGACGTGGGGAGCGAGCTCACGCGTCGCACCGACGCCGCTGCGATGAGCCCGGCCGGCGGCGGCAAGGCCAGCCCGACCGGCCCGGTGTCGGCCGGCGTGGCCCCGACCGGCAGCAGGCCGGAGTCGCCGTCCATGCGCTCGAGCAGGCAGGTCTCGATCGCGGCGATGTACTGATCGGCGTCGATGAAGCGGCGGCTCGGACTCTTGGCCAGGCCGGTGGCGATGAGATCGTCGAGCAAGGGCGGCACCACCAGGTCGGGCTTGACGTCGCGCAGCCGGGGCGGCGGCCGGGTCGCGTGCATGCCGAGCAGCTCGAGCTTGTCCTGCGAGTAGAACGGCGGCCGCCCGGTCATCATCTCGAACAGCATCACCGTGGCCGAGTACAGGTCCGCGCGCTGGTCGACCGGATCGCCGATCGCCTGCTCGGGCGAGAGGTAGGCCGGCGTGCCGAACGCGATGCCGGCCTGGGTGAGGCGCTCCTCTCCCTCCTCCATCACGTCGGGCGGGGTCTGGCCGACCACGCGGGCGATGCCGAAGTCGAGGATCTTGGCGAAGTCGGGCACGCCGTCGTGCTCGATCAGGATGACGTTCTCCGGCTTGACGTCGCGGTGGACGATGCCGGCCTGGTGCGCGTGGCCCAGGCCGCGCAGCACGTGGCGGATGATGTGCAGCGAGCGGCGCGGGCTGAGCTCCTCCTCCTCCTCGATCGCCTCGGCCAGCGAGCGCCCCGGAAGGTACTCCATCACCAGGTAGAGCGAGCCGTTCTCGAGGCGTCCGAAGTCCATCACGCTGACGCAGTTCGGGTGATCGATGCGCCCGATGGCGAACGCCTCGCGCTGGAAGCGGCGCGACAGCTCCGGGATGGCCGCCAGCGACGGCACCAGCAGCTTGACCGCCACCGGCCGGCGGATGGTCACGTGCTCGGCCAGGAACACCGCGCCCATCCCTCCGCGTCCGACCAGGCTGGTCAGCCTGTAGCGGCCGTCGATGATCTGGCCGATGAGCTGAGCCGGATCCTCCGGGTCGACGGAGGCGGCCCGCTTGCTGGTCTCGAACTCTGATGGTGGACGATGCATCCGGGTGCGCGGTGCGCGGGCTACTGGCAGACGAACAGGGCGCCGCTCAGTCCGCCGGCCTCCAGCGTCGCCGATGGCGGTCCGACGCAAGCTCCTCCGAAATCGCCCGGCGGCGTGACGGTGATGGCGACCTGGTCGTCGGCTCCGCTCACGGCCACGTTGACGAACAGGAGCACGCGGCCATCGGCGACCTCGCCCGGGTCGCCGGCGTCGACGAAGTCGCCGGTCGCCTGCCGCGCGAAGACGCCGTCGTCGCCCCTGTCGATCGACACCGTGGCCCGGGCCAGCGGCGCTCCATCGGCGGTCACGACCGAGACCAGGAGCAGCGTGGCCGCCTCGTCGCGCGGCGGTGTGCCGAGCTCGAAGAGCAGACCGTCGGCCGCGGCGGTCTCGAGGAGGTCGAGCGGGTAGGGGTTGACCGCCGTGTCGAGGATGTCGAGCGCATCGGCCGACAGGGTGTCGAGCCGCGCCAGGTAGCCGTCCTTGGTCGAGCGCACCTGCGCGTCGGCTCCCGCCGGCAGGCACAGGTCGGCGCGCCCGTTGGGGGCCGACGTCGTGCTGGCCGAGCCGCCCACCTCGGCGACGTCCACCTCGAAGATCGAGGCGGCGCTCTCGGCGTCGGCGGTCAGCGCCTCGAACAGGGACATGCCCGGACAGAGGTCGTCGCCCGAGTCGGGCGCACCGGCATCGGAGCCGGCATCGGCGGATGCATCCGCCTCGCCGCCATCGTCCGAGGTGTCATCGTCACCGCCGCAACCGCTCGCCAGCGCGACCATGACGAGCGCGAGCGCGGGGCCGCGGGCGCGTTCAGAAATCATGAGGGATGATGATACTGTGGAGAGGGGAAGCCAGGGCAGGCGCCGGCCGGGGTGACTACTGGCCAGATACCTGGATTGACGAGGGTTTAGGATGGCAATCTTCTTGCAAATTTTCGACCCTGTCCCTCCCCCGAGCAAGCCCGAACGACAGCCTTGGCGCGGCGTCCGGGAGGGGCGCCGGAGCGAGGGTGGCGGACCCAGCGTTCGGCGCCGTGCGGGGGTCGCGGCGGGCCGGTGCCGGCGGCGGCGGTGGCCGCGAGAGATCGCGCGACCCGCCATCGCATCGCGCCCGGCCGACTCTGGACATGGAGGTGCTTCGAGTGTAAGCCTCTACCCCTCGCGCGAGCCGCGCGACCTGCCCAGGTAGCTCAGCTGGTAGAGCAGCGGACTGAAAATCCGCGTGCCGGTGGTTCGATTCCGCCCCTGGGCACCGACGTCGATTGCGTCGGCACCATCTCGCGCCGCCCGCCGAACGATCAACGGTTCCAGGGTGGCGGCCCCTGGCGGGGAGGAGCGAGCCAGGCCGAGCGGGTGTCGTCGCCCGGCCGCCAGAAGCGGGGCAGGCGCGGTCCGGCTGCGCGCCGGTACGCCTCCGCCGCGTCCGGCCTCGCCGTGTGCGGGGCGCGCGCGGCCGTGGCGGGCGCGGCGACGCGGTCGGCGAGGGCTGCCACGTGGTAGGCGCGGAAGCAGAACGCGTGGTGATCGTCGGTGAGATCGCCGTAGGGCGGGACGTCGCCGCGCGCGAGCAGATCGGCGCACTCGGCCCGGGTCGGCGGCGGCAGGATGGCCAGGAAGAACTCGCCGACGGCATCGGGAGGGAAGCCCATGCCGGCCAGGACCGGCACGGTCGAGTCGTCGGCCGCCTCCTCGGTCGAGAAGTAGCGAAGGCTGGACGTGTCGAGGCCGGTGTCCTCGACCAGCATGGCCTCGACCTCGCGCATGCGGCGGTAGCGATCGTCGGTGAGGGTCGCGATCTGATCGACGATCGGCAGACCCTCGACCAGCTCCACGTCGGAGGGATCGAACTCGGCCAGCACCTCGTCGACCGTCACCCCGAAGAGCTCCGCGATGAGCGGGAACAGGTCCAGGTCGCTCGCCAGCGTGCACGGGTCGCGCAGCGCCGCCATGAAGTCGCCGCTCAGGAGGTCGAGCTCGGCCCGCTCCGGCTCGTCGAGCGGCGCCAGCAGGCCGTCGAGCGGAGAGATGCGCGCGTTCAGGAACTGGTTGAACGGCTCGATCCGGTCGAGCGCCGCCGCGCAGGCGTCGGGATCGGCGGCGACCGCGCGCTGGAGCGTCGCGTTGAACACCCTGGTCATGAGCGAGCTCGATCCGGTCGGGATGCCGTGGAGCTCCGCGAGCGGATACGGGCCGGCCTCACCGCCCAGCTTGCGCCACGCGGCGACGGCGGCGCGCGCGATCGGCTCGTCCTCTTGCTCGAAGCCGAGCGGCTCCGGCTCGCCCGGCGCGACCTGATAGTGGATGAGGACGCGTTCGCCGGCGTCGGGCAGGACGTGGCGGTCCACCGCGTGGGTGAGCTCGTGCATGACCACGCCGAGCAGGGCCGGCTCGCTGGCGCCGAGCTCGATGAGACCGGTCTGCACCATGACCGCCCAGCCGATCTTCTCGACACCGCGGTCGAACGCGACGAACGCGTTCACGCCCGGATCGTCGATGACGACGAGCTCCGGCGCACGGTCGAGGGCGCCGACCGGCCGCTCCACCGCGTAGCTGGCCCAGCCGCGCTCCAGGAGCTCGCGCATCGCGGCGAAGCGCGCATCCGACGCGTCGACCAGCGCGCGCGGCGGGCGCGACTCGGAGGCGGCCAGGTCCGCCTCGTACCCGGTGAACCACTCGTCGGCGGCGGCGTGATCGTCGAAGAAGAGAAAGCAGTCGGTGTCGGGGAGGGCGCAGGCGCCGTCGCAGGTGCCATCCCCGTAGCGCCCCTCCGCCTCGCACGCGTCCGGCTGGCCGCCGTCGGTCGCGCCGTCGTCGGCGGAATCGTCGCCGGCGCCGTCGTCGTCTGCGGCGTCGCCGGCGTCGCCGGCGCCGTCGGAGGTGCCTGTGTCCGCGTCCGCGGTGCAGGCCGCGAGCGCGAGGAGAAGGGCGATGGTGGATCGTCTCATCATGTCGTGCGCTCCTCTCAGTTGTAGGTGGCGCTGAAGGCCAGCCCGAGGGTCCCGACGCCCCATGTCGTGTCGCCGTCGGGGACCGCCCCGGCCAGGAGCTCGAGGGTGACGCCGAGGCCGACCTCGGGCCCGGCCCACCACTCGTATCCGGCCGCGAGCTTGCCGCCGCCGCCGACGTCGGTCTCCGCCCGGTCGATCTCGTCGCTGTCGAGCGTCATGATCAGCGGGCCGCCGGAGCCGGCGATGTGGAAGTTGTTGCGAGTGTAGAAGTCGACGCCGAGGCCGGCGTAGGAGACGCCCCAGCTCACGTCGTCGTCGGTCTCGGTGACGTCGCCGTCGACCTCGAGGTCGGGGCCGAGCACGGCGTGGCCGAGGAGCTCGACCGTGAGGATCACGCGCGGCACGACGGCCCAGCCGGCGGTCACGCCGAGGCGGCCGGCGGCGCCCCGGATCGAGGCGTCTCGATCGTCGACGTCGGCGGTGGCCCCGGCGCCGGCGATGCCGGGGGTCACGCGGAGGAGGAGGCCGTCGTGGCGATCGGCCCACGCGGCGGAGGGGATGGCCAGCGCGGCCATCGCGAGAAGCAAGGAGAGGCGCATGTCGTTACTCCGATTGGTTGTCGGGTACGACACGGCTCCTCGCGCTCGTCGCACGCGCGGCGCACTTTTCTTGGTGCGGCGAGGTCGCGCGATCGGGACGGACGCGATATCCGCCGCTACTCGGCGAGAAGCCGGCTGAGCGTCACATCGATGCGGCTCTGCAGCTCGCGCAGGATGCTGTCGACCTCGGCGTCCAGGGCGGTGAGCCGTGCCCTGAGTCCTGCCCGGGTCTCCTCGAGCAGGCGCCCGCGCGCGCGCTCCATCCAGCGCGCCACCGTCGCCCTGTGCACCTTCATGGCCGGCGCCAGCTCGTCGAGCGTGAGGCCGTGCAGGTGATGCAGACGGAGCAGGTTGCGCTCGCGCGCGGTCAGCGTCGCGAAGGCGGCCCGCACCGCGTCGGCGCAGGCCTGTCCGTACCGCGACCTCAGCGCGGCGCGCTCGCCGTCGCTCCCTTGCCGGACGGCGTCGAAGAAGGCGTCGTCGTCGACCAGGACGTTGCGGCGGCGCTCGCGCAGGAGATTCATGGCGATGCGCATCGCGGCCACGCGCACCCACGCCGCCAGCGTGCCGCGCCCGGCGTACTCGGCGACGCGAGGCGGCCTGCCGTCGCGCGCCACCAGCAGCCGCTCGCGGGTGGCCTGCACCACCTCGTCGACGAAGTCGACCGACCCATCGATGCGGCGGGCGGCGGCGCGCGCCACCGGCGACAGCTCGCGCTCGAACGCGGCCACCGCCGCCGGGTCGCCGTGCGAGGTCGCGCAGGCGAGGTACAGGTCGTCCGCGTGCGGATGATCCGCGCCGGCCGCGATGCCGAGCGCCGCGACGTGCCCGGCGAAACGGGCGGCGGGCAGCTCGATCTCCGGCCATCGCCGCCGCGCCGCCTCGACCCAGCGGGAGAGACCGTGCCCGGCGCCTGGCTCCACGTCGCGAGCGTAGCGGAGTGCAGGCGGCAGGCCAACGGCCCGCGCCGGCCGGCGGGCGCGGCGCGTGCGCGAGGCGCGCGACTTGCAGAGGACCCGACCGTGGGCTGCCCGGCGGAGAACACGCTCCTCGGCTACGTCGGCGGAATCCTCGACGATGGCTCGGTCGAGGAGGTCGAGCGCCACCTGGATGGCTGCTCGAGTTGCCGGTTCCTGTTCGCCGAGCTGGCCCGCCGGGACGATGCCGGCCTCGGGGACGACCGGGCAGCGGGCGGCGATGTCGGCGGGCCCGCCGGCGCGCTGCCTCTCGATCTGGCCAACCCGCTCGATCTGCCGACCGGCGCCGTGGTCGGCCGCTACGTGATCGTCGGCCTTCAGGGTCGCGGCGGGATGGGCGTGGTCTACAAGGCGTTCGATCCGGAGCTCGATCGCACGATCGCGCTCAAGCTGGTCGGCGCGGCCGGCCTCGGCCTCGGCCGCGGCCGCGGCGCCGACGAGGCGCGGCTTCGCCTGGCCCGCGAGGCGCGCGCGCTGGCCCAGCTCTCGCACCCGAACGTGGTCGCCGTGCACGACGTCGGCACCTTCGAAGGCGATGTCTTCCTCGCCATGGAGTTCGTCGCGGGTCGCACGCTGCGCGCGTGGCTGCGCGAGCGCCCGGCGCGGCCGCGCGAGGTCCTCGCCGTCCACCTCGCCGCGGGCGCCGGCCTGGCCGCGGCGCACCGGGTCGGCATCGTCCACCGCGACTTCAAGCCGGAGAACGTGATGATCGGCGACGACGGGCGCGTGCGCGTGCTCGACTTCGGACTGGCGCGCTCGTCGGCTCCGGCTGCCGACGATTCGGCCGGTGCGGCGCGGCCTCCCTCGCCGGCGCCGGGCTGCCCCGGCCCCGCGCTCACGCGCGAGGGCGCGATCGTCGGGACGCCCGGCTACATGGCGCCGGAGCAGGACCGCGGCGACGAGGTGGACGCGCGCAGCGATCAGTTCAGCTTCTGCGCCTCGCTGTTCGAGGCGCTGTACGGCCGCCTGCCCTTCGAGGGCGCGACGTATCGCGAGATGGCCGGACGCCGCATGGCCGGCGAGGTGACCGCGCCGCCGGCGCAGCGCGGGCTGAGCGCGCGCGCCCGGCGCGCCATCCTGCGCGGGCTGCGCGCCGCCCCCGACGAGCGCCACCCGGACATGTCCGCGCTCCTCGCCGAGCTGGATCCGCGGCCGCGCGTGGTGCGCCGGCGGATCGCGGCCGCGCTCGCGCTCGTCGCGATCGCGTCGACCGCGTGGGCGCTGTGGGTCCGCGCGAGCGCCGGGCCCGGCGTCGACGAGACGTGCGCGGCCGCCAGCGCCGACGCCGGGCGGGTGTGGAACGGACCCAGGCGCGAGGCGCTGGCGCGCAGCTTCGCCGCCACCGGCCACCCCCGCGCGGCCGAGATCGCGGGGCGCGCGTCCGCCGCGCTCGACGGCTGGACGCGCGAGTGGCAGGCCAGGCGCGTCGAGCTCTGCGAGCTGCCCATGCGGCGCGGCCCGGTCGCCGAGCGCTTCGCCGCCGATCGGCTGCAGTGCCTCGAGCGCCGACTCGGCGGTGTGGACGCGCTGGTCACCGCGTACATCGACGCGGCCAGCCGCGAGCTGGTGGAGGACGCGATCGGCGCGGTCGGGCGCCTCGACCGGCCGGCCAGCTGCGACGAGCTCGTGGTCGGCAACGCCACGGAGGCGCAGAAGCAGGAGTGGAAGCCGGCCATGATCGGCCTGGTCCAGGCCAGGCTCGCCCTCGCGGCCGGCCGCCTGGACGAGACGGTGCGCCTGGCCGGCGAGGTGGCGGCGCAGTCGCGCAGCCGCGCCGACCCCGAGCCGCTCTGCGCCGCGCTGATGCTGCTCGGCCAGGCCCAGGCGCGCCAGCGCGACGCCGCCGGCGCTCGCACGTCGCTGCGCGGCTCGATCCGCGCCTGCACGGAGGTCAGGGAGGAGTCGCTGGCGGCCGACGCATGGCTGGAGCTGGTCTCGCTCGCCTTCCTCGGCGGGCACGACGACGCCGCGCTCGAGGACACGATCTTCGGGGCGGAGCTGGCCGTCCTGCGCCTGCCGCCCGACGACCTCCGCGGCGCCGAGCTCGCCTACCGCGTCGGGACGGTGCGCTACCTGCGCGGCGACTACGACCGCGCCCTGGCCGAGCTGGGCCGCGCCCGCGCCCGCTGGGCCGCCGCCGGCGCCGAGGCGCACCGCCTCGAGCTGGCCGCGGTCGACAACTCGCTCGGCCTGGTGCACGTCCACCGCGCGGCATGGGACGACGCGCTCGCCGCCTTCGAACGGGCCCGCGCCGCGTGGAAGGCGGCCGGCCCGGCCGGCGCGGTGAACGCCGCCGTCACCGACGGAAACATCGGCACGATGCTGCTGGTCCGGCGCCGCTACTCCGCGGCGGAGCCGCTCATGCGCCGGCAGCTCGCCGCCCTCGAGGCGCTGGGTGAAGCGGGGCGAGCGTCGATGGGCGACGCGCTCGTCGATCTCGGCATGCTCTACGCGCTCGGCGATCGCTGCGGCGAGGCGGAGCCGCTGCTCGCGCGCGGGCTGGCCGCCACCATCGACGTGGAGGGCGAGGGCGCGGTGCTGGTCTCCGTCGCGCTGGCCGGCCAGGGGCTCTGCCAGCTGGCGCGCGGAGCCAGCCGCGCCGCCGTGACGACGCTCGAGCGGGCGCGCGCGATCGCGACCGGCGATCCGGTCGCCGTCTTCCAGCGGCCGCGCATCGCCTTCGCCCTCGCGCGCGCGCTGTGGACCAGCGGGCGCGATCGCCGCCGCGCGCTCGATCTCGCCCGCGAGGCGCGCGCCGCCTACGCGAGCATCCCCGGGGCCCGCGCCGATCTCGCCGACGTCGACGCCTGGCTGGCCGCGCGCGCCCGCCGGTAGGCGAGGAAGGCTCGAAGGGCCGACCGAGGTACGTTCTGGGCCCGTCGACGGATTCGCCGTGAGAACACGGAGTCGGGCTGCTAGCCGGAGCGCGGGCGGAGGAGGTGCGACGGCGGGACGCCGTAGCGGCGCTTGAATTCGCGGGTGAAGTGGGCGGCGCTCTCGAAGCCGACGTCGGCGGCGACCTCGTTGGCGCGCGCGCGGCGCTCGACGAGCAGGGCGCGGGCGCGTTCCAGTCGGACCTCGCGGACGAAGCGCATCGGGCTCATGAGAGCCACCGTGGTGAAGCGGTGGGCGTAGTGGGACGGGCTCATGGCGGCGCGCTTCGCGAGCTCCCCGATGGTGAGCTTGCGAGAGTGCTGCTCGCGGATGAATCGCATGGACTCGAGGATGCGGTGCGCGTCGGGCGTGCGCGCGACGCCGCTGCGGATGGCCGCGGCCGAGTCCGAGCGCAGGAGCCGGAACAGCAGCTCGTCGATGACGAGCGGGGCGAGCAGCTTGCGGTCCAGCGGATCCTTCAAGCTGCGCGCGAGGCGCTCGAGCGCGTCGGCGATGCTGGCGTCGCTCGGCATCACGAAGGCCGGGACGCTCTCGCGGACGGCCGGGCCGCCTGCGTCGGCGAGCGCGAGCAAGGCCCGAGCGACGCGGTCGGGTGCGAAGCACACGCTCATCCCCAGGTAGGGGCGTCGCTCGCTCGCCGCGATGGCGAGCGACAGGTGCTCGGTCTCGCGCGTGACCACGACCAGACGCGTCGGATCCACGAGGATCTCGTCGTGCTGCCCGAAGCGCAGCTTCTTCTGTCCCTGCAGCACGACACCGAGCGTCACCCCGAAGGTGGCCGCCTTGCGGATCGTGGTCGGCCGGGAGAACCGATAGAAGCAGAGGTCGGTGCCGTCGGAGATGTGGCCGTCCGCGGTGGCGATCTCCGCGAGCACGAAGTCGCGCACGCGATCCAGGGGGCCGCCGGAGTCGGTCTCGAAGATCGGCTGGTGAAGTGGTGTGATCGTCGCCATCGGAGACGACCGGAACTGTACTGCGCGAGCGCGGCCTCCGCTTGCCACCGCAGAAACAGGCAAGACGATCGCAGCGGCCATCATGCCGCAGGCTCGATCGCAGGGGCGAGCAAACACCTCGCAGGGGCCGCCAAGGCGCTCGGTCGCGGCCGGGCGCACATGGACGCCATGTCCTTCAACGACCAGATCATCCTCGTCACGGGTGGCAGCACCGGCATCGGCGCCGCCACCGCCCTCCACCTCGCCCGCGCCGGCGGGAAGGTCATCATCACCGGCCGCACGGAGGCCACGCTCCGCGAGGCGGCGGCGCGCGACTCGAACATCGCGCACGTGCTCGCCGACGTCTCGAACCCGGCCGACGCCGCGCGCACCATCGACACGGTGAAGGCGAAGTACGGCCGCCTCGACGTGCTGGTGAACAACGCGGGCGTCTTCGAGGTCGCCCCCATCTCCGACGCCGGAAGCGACCACTTTCGCCGAACGTTCGACATCAACGTCGGCGGGCTGATCGAGACCACGCGCCTCGCGCTCCCGCTGCTGCGGCAGGCGAAGGGCGCGATCGTCAACGTCGCCTCGATCGTCGCCGATCAACCGTTCGCGAACATGTCGGTGTACAGCGCCTCGAAGGCCGCGGTGCTGGCGCTCACGCGCGCCTGGGCCCAGGAGCTCGCCGCCGACGGCGTGCGCGTCAACGCGGTCAGCCCCGGCCCGATCGAGACGCCGATCTTCGACGCGGCCAAGCTGGGCCTGACCGAGCAGCAGCTCGCGGCGATGGGCGAGGCGATCCTGGGGCTCGTCCCGACGAGGCGCTTCGGCAAGCCGGACGAGGTGGCCAACGTGATCGCGTTCCTGGCGGCCCGCTCCACGACCTTCGTCACCGGCGCCCAGTATCACGTGGGCGGCGGGCTCGAGGCCTGACGCCATCGCGAGGGGGAAGGCGGCGTGTCGCTCGACCAGGCCGCGCCGAGCGTGTCACGGGGTCACTCGCGCGAACGGCTCGACATGGCCTGGCGCGTTCCGCCTCGCGCGGCCCGTTCCGCCTCGGCGCGGCTCCACGATCGGAGGAGCTCGGGCGCGGCCTCGTCGCTCGCGGCGTCGAGGAGGGGGCCGCCGCGGGCCAGGCGCGCCGCGGCGGAGTAGACCTCGCGAGCGTCGAGCGGGACGCGCCGCCGTCCGTCCACCGCGAAGAACAGCCGCTCTGCCGCCAGATCGCCGGCGATGAGCGACCAGCTGGCACCGTCGCGCGAGAAGGCGAACGAGTCCTCGATGACCAGATCGAACCGGAACCGGCGCCCGTCGACCACCGCGAACCAGTCGCGACCGCGGCGGGTCAGATAGGCGAACCGTCGCCCATCGCCGCTGAAGGTCAGCCCGCACACCCGGCTGCCGCCCGCGAGCGCGCGGCCGTCGACCACGGCGACCCAGGTCCGGCCGCGCCGGGCCGGGTAGGCCAGGCGGCGGCCGTCGGCGCTCCACACCGGGACGCCGACCTCGTCGTAGATCGGGCCGGCCTCGCCGTCGATGATCAGCCGCTCGCCGCCCCCCGCGGCCGGAGCCACGTGGGCCAGACCGGGCGACGAACCGGGGGCGCGGGCCGGCGCGAACGCCACGGTCGCGCGGCGCGGCTCCTGCCAGGCCGCCACCGGCGCTCCGTCGAGCACGACCAGGTTCGCGTCATCCATCTCGCTCACCCAGGCCACATGGCGCCCGTCGTCGCGGAAGACGAGCGAGCGCACGCGTCCGGTCGCCGCGCCGGGCTCGCCGTCGACCACGACCCGCCAGCTCGCGCCGTCGAGGGCGGCGTAGGCGGATCGGCCGCCGGCCGGCGCCAGGCGCAGCGCACCGATGGCGCGCCAGGCCGGGCCGACCACGCCGTCCACCACCGCGTGTCCGGTCGCGCCGCGACGGGCCGCGTAGGCGACGTGAGCGCCGTCGTCGCTGATGGTGAGCTGGCCGATGCCGTCCCAGCGCGCCCCCGGGCGACCGTCGACCACGGCGCGGACGCCGGCGCGGTCGCCCGCGACGTAGGCGATGCGCCGCCCGTCGCGGCTGAAGCGGAGCGTTCCGGCCAGGATCGCGTCGAAGCGCGGACCGGGCAGGCCGTCCGCCACGACCCGCCACGCGCGCCCATCCTGGGCCGCGTAGGCCAGGCGTCCGGAGCCGGCCAGCGCGATCTCGCCGATCCCGTCCCAGGCCCGGCCGGGGCGGCCGTCCGCGACCACGACCCACCGATCGGCCAGTCGCGCGGCGTAGGCCAGGTGCTTGCTGTCGTCGGAGAAGGTGAGCGACCAGGCGACCACCGCCCGGTATCCGGAGGCGCGCCGGCCGTCGATCGCGACGTACTGGATGCCGGACTCGGCGACGACGTCGACGCGCCTGGTCCGGTCCGGGGTGTGTCCGGAGAAGAGGATCGACGGACCGCACCCGGCGAGGCCGATGAGGCCGAGGACCGCCCGCCACGCTGCGTGCCGTCGGCGCCTCATGGCGACTTCAAGATCAAGCCGGTCATGTGTCCGCGCGCGACCGCCGTGCCGGCCACCTCCGCCTCGACCTCGAAGCGGGCGAACGAGTCGAGCGTGTGGGTCAGCGAGACGCGGTAGCGCAGCTCCTGGCCGGCGAAGACCGGCGCCAGGAGCTTCATGTCGATCTGTCCCGACAGGCCTGCGGGCGGTTCTGGACCCGCGAGATCGTCGAGCTGGAACGCGCCGGATGCGCCGGATGCGCCAGATGCGCCGGATGCGCGCGATGCGCCCGGCCGGCGGCGCTGCTCGAGCTGGCGGAGCGCATCCAGCACGTCGGCGGCGCTCTTGCCCTGTGCCTCGGCGGCGCCGATGAGGTGGAGCAGCACGCTGAGCACGAGCGAGGTCTGTCCCAGCCCCTCGATGGTGTAGATGCCGGGCCAGATGCTGAAGCCGGGGAAGTGCCCGGCGAACACCTCCTCGTTGGCCGAGATGTGCCGCCGCGCCCACAAGGTCGGTGCCGGTGCCCGGCGAAACGCGTCCACGCCGTCCACCATGAGGAGCGGCCGCCGGTGCGGGATGAGCCGCTGCACGACGTCGGGTCCCAGGCGCAGCGCATCCTCCTCTCGCCACCGGCTCATGACGCGGCCCTCTCCACGTCGCGCAGGGTCTCCGCCATCTCCACCTCGATGCCGGCGCCGAGCGTGCGGCGCACCAGCGCGCGCAGCATCTTGCCCGGTCCGACGGCGACCAGGCGCCGGCACCCGGATGCCTCGAGCGTGCGCAGCGCCGCGACCCAGCGGATCGGCCGGACCAGCTGGCCGGCCAGGAGCTCCGGGATGAGCGGCTCGTCGGCGACCTGGCCGTCGCGATTGGCCACCCAGCGCGCCCGCCCGGGTCGTCGCGGGATGCTCGCGAGCGCGGCGCCCAGCTCGCCCACCGCCCCGGCCATGGCCGGCGAGTGCCACGCGCCGGCCACCGCGAGCCTCACCCCGCGGAAGCGCGCGGCGATCCGGGACAGCGCCGCGAGATCGCCCGACAGCACCCACTCGTCCGGCGCGTTGTGGGCGGCGATGCACACCGACCCGGCGCCGAGCGCCACCGCCTCGAGGCAGGTCTCGTGGGTCGCGCCGGTGAGCGCGAGCATGCCGCCGGGACGATTCGCCGCCTCGCGCGCCATGAGCCGTCCGCGCAGCGCGGCGGCGCGGACCGCGTCTTCGGCCGCGACGCACTCGCACGCGGCCCAGGCGCTGAGCTCGCCGAGCGAGTGACCGGCGGCGAGATCCGGCCTCACGCCCGCACGCGCGAGCAGGCGGAACGCGCCCAGCGAGACCGCGACCAGCGCCGGCTGGAGGACCTCGGGACGGGCCAGCTCGCGACCGCCGCGGATCAGCAGCCGCTCCATGTCCACGCCGGCCGCGTCACCGGCCAGATCGACCAGCTCGGCGACCGCCGGCTCGGCCAGGAGGTCGCGCGCCACCCACGGTGGATCGACTCCCTGGCCGGCGAACAGGAACGCGATGGTCACAGCGACAGCCCTCCGTCGACGGTGATCGCCTGGCCGACCACGTAGCTCGAGCTGTCGGAGGCGAGGAAGAGCGCCACCTGCGCCACCTCCTCGCCCCGGCCGAGCCGGCCGAGCGGGATGCGGGCGAGCCGGTCGGCGACGATCCGTCGGTCGAGGCGCAGCGCCATCCCGGCCGCGCACAGGCCCGGCACCACCGCGTTGACCCTGATGCCGCGCGGGGCCAGCTCGGCGGCGAGCGTGCGCACGAGGGCCACGAGCCCGCCCTTGGAGGCCGAATATCCGGCCTGCCCCGGGCTGGCCCGCATGCCCGCGACCGAGCCGATGTGGACGATCGCGCCGCGACCCGCCGCCAGCATGGGCCGGAGCGCCGCGCGCGTGACGCGCAGCGCGCCGCCCAGGTTGACCCGGAGCGGCTCGTCCCAGTCGTCGGGCGCCGAGAGGGCGAACAGGTTGTCGCGCGCCACGCCCGCCGAGTGGACCAGCACATCGAGCCCTCCGCGCTCCAGGACCGCCGCGCCGACCGCGGCCTCCGCCTCGGTCGACGAGGTGACATCGAAGCGGAGCGAGGCCGCGCTGCCCCCGGCCTCGCGCACGAGGCGCACCGACTCCTCGGCGTCGTCGGCCCGGCGCGCGAAGCCGACCCACACGTGGGCGCGCTCGGCCCCGAACGCCACGGCGATCGCCCGCCCCAGTCCGCGCGACGCGCCGGTGACCAGGACCCTGGCTCCTGCGAGGCC
>Ga0126377_10000585_pt1 | contig 22375 bp, 23 predicted proteins | sample PanSoiMetPlot_22_FD_92647 | JGI IMG/M metagenome (GOLD analysis project Ga0126377, IMG submission 92647) | Tropical forest soil microbial communities from Panama - MetaG Plot_22 | ecosystem: Environmental > Terrestrial > Soil > Tropical forest > Bulk soil | place: Panama | collected 2016-02-17 | reverse complement strand
CGAATGTTGGGCCCAGACTGGACACCGTCGGTCCGTGTCAAACTCGCGCTTGGTTGTCGAACACCACCATGCCGGCACTGCGCACCACCTTGTAGGTGCACCAGGCCGTTTCGTTCGTCGTTGCGGAAGCGGCGAGGAAGCCGGTCGATGTCCACCGGTTGACCGTCACGCCGTCGTTGTTCTTCTCCACGAGGTTCGCGTCGCGATCGTCCTTCATCAGGCGCGCGATGCGATCGAGGGCGAAGTCCCACGTCACCTGCTCGAACTTGTCCGAGCCGGGCTTGCGGTACATCGGGTACTTCACCCGCGTCTCGGAGTGCACGAAGTCGAGCAGCGCCGCGCCTTTCGGACACAGCGTGCCGCGGTTGGTGGGATGGTCGGCGTCACCCTCGATATGGACGATGTCGGCCTTCTCGCCCTTCGTCCGATCGCCCTTCGAATACATGATGATGCCGCACGCAACGGAGCAATACGGGCAGGTGTTGCGGGTCTCGGTAGTGCGCACGAGCTTGAAGGGTCGAATCGTATTGGCGTAGGCGGTTTCGACGTCTCCGAACCCGAGCGCTCCGAGGGTTGTCCCTGCAAGACCCGCGCCGGCGCCGGCCATGAACTGGCGCCGCGAGAGTTCCATGTTCATCAGTGGTCCCTCTTGAGCACGTCATGCCCCCAACGGGGGACGTTGCATCCGGTACCCGCCGTCGCGGGCCCGGGATCGACGGGATTCCGTGATAGTTGAAACGTATTTTGGCGCTGTTCTACTGTCAAACGGTGCAGGAAATAACATAGCAACGAATGCCCCAAATTCCACACTTTACCTGCGCACGGATGTTTTTTTTACAGATTTGAACTCATAGTCCTAACCTATGGAAATGCACGTTTATGTTTTAATTTGTTTTTGCTGCGGCGGACTGGGCAATACACACCTTTCCGTTGACCGATCTGGACGGAGCGTCGCACTATCGCATTTGTGAGGTGACACCGCCCCCGACGCTTGGGGCGTTTACATCGCCGGCTCTTATCTCCTTCGCTCCGCAATCGTATGCGCGCTTGCACCATTTGCTGTCGGGCGCGCGACTCGCGGGCGCGGAACCATTCGTCGGCGGCGACGGTTTTTCGTGCGATCTCGAGCAGGAGATCGGCATGAAAGCTCTTCTTTTATTCCTGATCACGATGTTGATCACCGCGACGCCGTCACCTGGACGCGCGCAGGAAACACCGAACCCCGCGGCGGGTCCGCCCAACGCGACCGCGCCTGCCAACAGTCCAGAAGAGCGAGGCACGACGGGCTGGAAAGGCGGGGCGCGCGAGCAAGACAAGGACGCAACCGTCGGCGCTGGCGTGCAGAAAAAGCCGGACGAAGAGCTTGCCGCCGATCAGCCGCTGATGGCGACCGGTGTCGACCTGAACGGGCCGCCGAGACGGTTTCCGCCTAACAAGACACCGGAGTAACGGTCGGACTCCACATCTTGCGGGCGACCCGCGCGCTGCCATACCTTCCGATCGCAACCGGTACGCGCTTCAGTTTGAGGTGGGGCCATGACCGACGCGGCCCGTGGCGACGTCGTTCTCGACCTGCGCGGGCTGCGGTGTCCGGAGCCGGTGTTGCGCGCCAAGAAGGCGCTGCGCACTGTTCCCCTCGGCGGAGTCCTTGTGCTCGAATGTACCGACCCGCTCACCGTCATCGACGTTCCGCATTTCGTGAACCAGACCGGCCACGCCCTGCAGAGCCGCGAACAGAAAGGCAAGCTCTACATTTTTCGGATCGTAAAGCGACGCTGACCCCGTCGGTACGCGGAGATCGATAGGACGCCATGCATCCCATCTACCTCGATCACAATGCGACGACCCCGATCGATCCTGCCGTGCTGGACGCTATGCTGCCGTTCCTGCGCGAGGAGTTCGGCAACCCGTCGTCCCTGTACCCACTCGGACGGCGCGCGCATGCTGCCATCCAAAACGCCCGCGCCGAAGTCGCGGCGCTGATCGGCGCCAGCGCCGACGAGATCATCTTTACGAGCGGAGGCACCGAGGCGAGCAATATCGCGATCCGCGGCGCCGTCGGGATCGACGCCGGTCGGCGAGCCATCGTCACCACCGCCATCGAGCATCCGGCCACGGAGTCCTGCTGCACGCTGCTTGCGCGTGCGGGACATCCGGTTAGCCATGTCCCGCCTCGTCCGGATGGCCTGGTCGATCCGCAACAGGTCGCAAAGGCGATCGGCGAAGACGCCGCGCTGGTGAGCGTCATCCACGCCCAGAACGAGGTCGGAACCATCCAGCCGATCGTCGAGATCGCCGCGACCGCAAAGGCTCGCGGCGCGCTCGTGCATGCCGATGCCGCGCAGTCGGTGGGAAAGGTGCCGGTCGATGTCGATGCACTCGGCGTCGATCTTGTCTCGATCGCCGGTCACAAGCTCTATGCGCCCAAAGGCATCGGTGCGCTTTATGTGCGTCGGGGCGTGACGTTGCCGCCCCTTCTGGTTGGCGCCGGACAGGAGCGAGGCCGCCGCCCCGGCACCGAGAACGTGGCGGCCATCGTCGCGCTTGGCGAGGCTTGCCGCATCGCCGGCGCCCTGCTGAAGCAAGGCACCGCGCACGTCGCGACGCTGGCCGCCGAGCTGTTCGCCCGCCTGCGAGCGGAAGTACCGGACATCGTCCTGGTCGGCCACCGGACGCAGCGGCTGCCCAACACGCTCAATGTGCTTTTTCCCGGAGTATCCGGCCGGCGTCTGCTGGAAGCCTGTCCGCGGGTGCAGGCATCGACCGGATCCGCATGTCACGCGGACAGCGAGGATCCATCGGCCATATTGACTGCGCTCGGCATCCCGCGTGAGCGGGCGCTCGGCGCGGTGCGGCTGTCGCTTGGACGCACGACCACTCGAAGCGACGTCGAGGAGGCGGCATCGACCCTCGCCGAGGCTTGGCGACTTATCGCCCGCACAGCCCGTCAACCTGAAGGCGCACAAGCATGAACGCTCCGGTCATTCGGCTCACGAGCCTCGCCCACGGCGGCGGCTGCGGTTGCAAGCTCGCGCCGGCCGTGCCGCAGGACCTCTCCTGACCGATCTCCGGCAGTTCATTACGGCGTGTAGCGGACGGCGCCAGCATCGGAGACATCATAGCCGTCGAGTTCCTGCGCGCGGACTTGCACGGCCGGGCCGCGCAGGAAATTGACGAAGGCTTGCAGCGGACCACGAAAATAGTGCCGCTGCCGCACGACTAGATCGAAGCGCTCCCACAGGATCGGCACGAAATCGAGACCGGCGCCGCTGGCCACCGCCCGGAAGGCAATTCCGCAATCGGCTCGTCCGGCCCGGATGGCCTGCGCGATGTCGGGTCCGGTCGGACACGGCGGACTGACGCAAGCCAGGCGATCGATCCCGATCTTCATGCGGTGGAGAAGGGCCTGCAGAAGCAATTGCGCGCCGGCGCCTTCAGGACGAACAGCGACCCGCGCCCGGTTCTTCACGACGTCGCGGAGATCGGTGATGCGGAGCGGATTGCCGGCTGCCACCACCAGCCCCTGCTCGCGGCGCGCAAACGCAACCAAGACCGCGTCGTGCAGACTGGCCCCGACCCGGATCGCTTCGACGTTGGCGTCGACCTTCTCGTCGTCCAACGCATGCAGGTGAATGGCGGCAGCGACGAGCTCACCGCGGATGAAGCGGCTCAATCCGGCCTCGCTGCCTTCCGGCAAGGTGGCGAGACCCGATCCGCTTTCGCGCAGCGCCCATTCGAGCAAGAGGTCGTGGCTGCCGCCGACGATCGGCATCGGCTCGGCCGGCGCCATGCCGTCAGGCCGAACGAGACTCTCCGCCAGCCAGCGGTCGAGCGCGTCTTTCGGAAACAGCCAACGTCCCGTGATCTTGGTGCAGGGAATCGCATTCTCCGACACCATCTCATAGAGCTTGCGCTCCTTGAGCCGCAGATATTCAGCCGCTTCCGTCGTGGTCAGCAGTCTCATGCAGTTTGCCTGCAGAAATGCGCGTCTATTCCACCTTCGGACGGAAGGGCTGCTAAATGCAAGAGGATGACGTGTCAGTTTCCGGCGGACTGGTCACCTACCGATATGCGGAAATCGGTATCGACCGCCCGTGCTTGCGGCAGATCCGATGTCCGATCCGGCGACTCGCGGCTGTCCGCGATCGCGATGATCGACCCCTGGGGCGACGCCGCAACGGTTCCTTCCTGCGCAATCGTCGACGATGTCGACAACAACGCGATCGTCATCAAAGACAGCAAAGCGACATGACGGCTGACCATCGGTACCTCCGTTGAACTGGATGTACCGGCTCTCTAGTCGGCGATGTATTCGATGTAGGTGACGCAGATCACAGAAGACGCGAAAGTTTGGTTGCGACCGTCGCGTGCTACCTTCTCGATAATCGGTCGCTATGAAACGTGCTCTGCCGGGCGAGCTACTCCTTCAGAAATTCCAATTCCATCCCGCGATATCGTTCCGAATCGTCATCCCAGTGCTGGCGCACCTTGACGAAATGGAAAGGTGCCAACTGCCATCGAGTGAACCGTGCGCCCTCTTCGCGGGTCAGGGAGTGTTGGCAGAATTGCAGCGAGGAAGTGGGACACGTAGCCGAAAAAGCCTTGGAACATCATAGGACGATTTCGCGTCTCACTTCCGACGAAGTCATTGATTTTACCAATTTGGTGAAGTCCTCTCGGGACTGCCACGCGCTGCGACCCCTTGGTCTCTATGTTTCGAAGGTCTGGTAGTGGGCGAAGTTTTGGAGTCCGCTACTAACCCTTTGATGCCATTAGGGCCGAATATGCGCAGTTTTGCAGCTATGCAATTGATTTATTGGGAAACCATCGAGCTTCCCAAGCTGCATACGAGGGTTCGATTCCCTTCGCCCGCTCCTGAAAGACGCAGCGGCAGGCCGTTTGCCGATAGTCATCAAGCTTGCCGCTGGCCGTCTGATCACTCGATCATCACGTAGCTGCTGTCCGCGCGCACGCCCCTACCGGGGCCAGCCGTCAAATAGCGGTGTGGCCTCGTTCGTCCACGGGTTCGTCGAAAAGAAAAGAGTCGTCGGGCTCTGCCTGTGGCTTCTTCCACAGGGCATCGCGCGTCGCGTCAGGCAAGTCTTCAAACAGCACCCATACGTTGCTCTCGGGTGAACGGGCGAAGTATTCCCGCCCAATTTGTTGATATTCGATGGGCAAATCGGGATCGTCGCCGTACGGGTCGCAGGTGTATCGGTATTCGCACTTAACGATAGCAGTCTCTGGATCGACGTGGAGCCCAGCTGCCTTTCGCAAGGCATCCAGGTATTTTGCGGTGACCGTGAATGTGCGCTCGATCTCCATTGCCTGCCTCCTCGGTTGCTTGTGCTCGTGGTCTATACTTTCGTTCGCCGAGCGAATCCGGCGCGATGGGGGCGATCGTTATCCATCTGCGCGAGGACTGCTCGCGTGGGAAATACAGTGCAATCCTGCTATGACTGCCATGACGGGAAACGCCGGACGGCGACGCGGGGCTGTTTCCGTCATACCAGTCATGACAAATTCTCGTTGTACGCCGCACCTTCGGCATCGCTGCTGCCCGATAACGTGATGCCGGTATAAGCATGCTGCCGCTCGCGATAGCCGGGGCGTACCTTGCGGATTGAGGGGACCGCCGCGCGCAGGTCGCGCCCGAAAGTGTGCTTCGTCGTTCTCGGGTGCTCGGATTCCTCGCACCATAATTTGTAGGCGGCGTAGATCGTATCGACCTCGACGTTGCTGCCCGCATCGATCACACATCGCTCGCGCACAAATGCGGCCACTGGCGAGGCGAGATCGCGCATCGTGACGATCGCCTCGTCCGCCGACGGCACGCCCGTGAAGCGGTTCCCGTTGTTGATGGTGAGCCGCTCGAGCCCAGCGAGCGCCCAATTGAGGATGCCCGGCAACTCTCGGTGCAGCCGACCCTCGAGCCCGTGATCCTCGCGACCGAGCCATGACAGCGACAGCGGCAGAAGCACTATGCGGCCAATGATCGCGGTCGATGCATCGCCCAGCCGCGGCAGCTCGTTGGAAATGATGTGCAGTCGCGATGGCAAGGTGCCGGTCCACTGATCGCGGTACTTGCGGTTGACCGTGAGCGCATCCTCGCCGGAGATCGACAGGAGGCGCTCGACCACGATGCTGCTGTTCTTGCCGGCGAAGCGCGCGTCGCTGATGATTGCGATCGGCTTGCCGATCAGCGGTGCCAGGCCGAAGTCGCCGCCGAGGCTGTGGAGCGTAGGGCCGGCGACGTTCTGCTTGCCGACGAGCGCGGTGAGCACGCGCGCGATGACGCCCTTGCCCCCGCGCGTCGGACCAACCATCAGAAGTATCTTGTGCAGGTCGAGGCGCCCGGAGATCACATAACCGAACCATTCGCCGAGCACGTCGATGGCTTGCTGCTCCTGCGTCCATAGCCGCGCCAGGAAGGCGAGCCACTCTCTCGGTTCCGGCGCTTGCGGCTCGTACGCAAACGGAACTGCCGTCTGGCTGAAGTACAATGGGCTGTGCGGATGCAGCTCGCGCGTCGTGATGTCGAGCAAGCCGTTAGTGACTGAGACGATGGTGCCAGTCGAGCGGCCGTCGATCCAGCAAGGCTGCGCGATCTCGTCGGACAGGATGCAGATTGCGCTCAACGCCTCAAGCAGATCGCCGATCTTGCGCCGCGTCGGGTCCCAGGACGCCGGGCCATCCGTCGTCATATAAGCGGCGTGCTCGGTGAACGTGTAGAGCAGACTGCGTACGGCGCGAGCCTCGACCTCGATCCAGTGCGACGTGCGCCAGACCCACCAGCCGCCGCGCCAGTGCCGGAGCGTCGGCACGCCGCCGTCGAGGCAGCAGCACGCCATGAATTCGCGCGCCACCTGCATCGGTGCCGACGGTGGCGGTAGCAGCGGCGACGGTCGCTTGCGGCCGCGCTGGTGTTCGTGTGCGCGATCGTGCCGCGCGCGCACCGCCTCTACGCCTTCGTTGCGCAGTGTGTCGTTCACGTCGGGATGCGCTTTTGTCATGGAAGACCCTCGACTGCGACGTCGATTTGCGTTCGCGCTGCGCGCAGCGCTGATGCAAGTTTGCGCGCGCCGTCGCGCCCGGCCTTGTCGTCGGGGTGCGCGAAGATGGTGACGCACTCGACGTACGTCGGGACCACATCGGCGAGCGCCGGCATGCGGCCCGCGGCGCCCGCAGCCCATGCGCCGACGCCGGTCGCCTGATGGACAGTGAGCGCGTCCTCGATGCCCTCGGTTAAAGCGACCCCAAGCAGGTCATTCATCGGCGCCAGCACCAGCGGGTAGCCGAGACAGCGACCGATGATCAACTTGTTCGGAACGGTGTCGGCCTTGCCCGAGCCGTCCGGCTTGAGCAGCGTCAAATGCACGCCGCGCACCGAGGCGATGTCGACCGACATCATCCCCGGCGCCGGCTCGGCCGGCATGCCAAACGCCGTCAGCATTGTGGGATGGTGTTCGGGTTTCCGGGGGTGGAGGTACTTGATGGTCGGCGGGATCGGCACCGCGATGCAGCGCGAACGCAGATAGGCCTCAGCCGGCGTTCCGCTCGCTGGCCGACCTGCATTCCACAACCAGCGCGCCGTGGCGAGGCGCTGCCCTGCAAGCTTGCGCTCCCGGACCTCTGCCGCCCTGCGGGCAGCAGCGAGCCGTACCGGATCGGGCGGCGCGGCGGCTGTGTCGCGAGTATGGCCACTCTCGCCGCAACGTGCGCAGTGATAGGTCGCGAATCCTTCGTCGAGACGCCAGATGCGCAGCACCTTGCGCCGGCGGTTCACCGAGCTTCGCCGCAGCGGGCCGCAGAACGGACAAGCGATGTCAACCTTGCCCAAGTGGCCATTGGTGAGGCGATCGATGTCGGCGAGGCCAATGGCCATGTCGCGCGTCATGGCCGCACCCGCTCGATCGAGATGCATTGCAGCCGCAAACGCCGGAGCGTAATTTTCAGCCGCCGCAATGCACGCTCGGCGTCGGCAACGCCTGGCTCGGGCCGCAGCAACAATCGGAATAGCGGGCTCTCGTTTGCCATAGACGTGGGCGCTTCGCTCATGGTGGAGCCCGGTCAGTAGCAACGATGTGGTCGAGCGCGCAGCCCAACGGCGACGACGCGACGCCTCGGGGATCCCGCAACAGCGCCTTCCGGATCACGTTGACGGGCACGCCGTACTGCAAGGCGATGCTGCAAACGACCGCCGCATCCTTCGCGGCGGCGTCGGAATGCGATCCCGCTTTGGCGTTGCCGATGAAAATTTCTGCGAGCCGGCCGTCTTCATATCGCGAGATCGTCGCGAGATATTTCAGGCCGTTGCAAGAGAAGGCGAACGTCGTGCTTGCGCGTCTGTTTGCAAGGCGGACTCGGTCGGTCATGGCGCCACCCGGCGGAGGAATGGCGGAATCTCGAAGTCGTCCTGCTCAGCCGCTGGCGTTTGAACGCTGTGGCAGTCCTCATGGTCACATTCCGTCGGCTCCTCGAACACCTCGTTGCCGCAAACGGTCCATTTCGGACTCGCGTGGCGAGCAAACAGTTCGAGATAGGGTCCGGCCAGTAACCGTTCGATGCGGGAGCGGACTTCTTGCGGCTTTGCGTTGTGCTCGCCGACGGGCGCCAGCACGACCTGATGGATGTCCTCCGTCAGACGCAGCGGCGCCCCTTTGGTCGCCAGCAGGCAAAACTCGGTGTTAGCCCGAGTCCAATAGCCCATGCCCCAGTGCAGGCCGTCGCCGTCGAGCTTGATGTTCCTCGCTGTCTTGGTGTTCTTGACCCAAACAAATGCGACGGTCTTAAATTGGAAGCCCCACGCTTTGATCACCTCGAGTGCGCCGGGCAGGTCCGGCCACACGCCCCAGAGAAACAGCGCACAATCGTCGTCGGCGAGCGCCGCTACTGGCAACGCCTTGATGGCTTCGAGCGACAAGGTGTCGTAATAGCGCTCGGCGCTGCGCTGCTTGCCCCGGCCGGAATAGACTTTGAATTCCCAGGCCGGATCAGCAGCGATGACTTTAAATCGGCGACCGGCTTCGGCCATCTGGACGAGGTCACCAATGTCGCCACCTCGCTCAGCACGCGCCTCTTAATCTGCGCGCTCCTGTCGTTGCTTCATCTCGCGATGAACGGCATCGACCTTGACATCGTTGTCCTTCAACCGTTCGGCCAAGTCGCCAAACAGCGCTGGTTTCTCTTCGGCCGCCGCGACCACCGCCTCGGCCTTCTCCAGCGTGCGGCGCTTCTTGCCGGTCGCCTTCGCCGCCTCGTCGGCGGCGCGGCTTTTTTGCTTGTGGGCAATTTGCCCACTACCTTTCCGACCCCGCCCGGCTTTCTTGCCGCCTTCGCGCTGTCCTTCCCGCTGTCGTTCCTTCGCCGCCTGCTCCTCGACCGGCCGCACCGCGCGCAGGATCTCGACGGCCTCGGCATAGGTGAAGTCCTTGCGCTCGACGTTCTCTGCGTATTCGCCGAGCGCGATCTTCTCGATATCAACGACGTTCACTGAGACGTCGGTCCAGCCGAGCAGCTTGCAGGCCGCGAGCCGACGCTCGCCAGCGATCAGCACGCCGTCAGACCGAACGACAACTGGATGCAGCAGGCCGACTTCGCCGATGCTGGCCGCGAGTGCATCGATGTCGCCGAGGTCGCGCCGGTGGCGGTCGCCGATCTTGATGTCGGAAATGAGCCGCCTCGCGGCCTTGTCTTTTGAATTTTGATGCGATACCGACACGGTGCTCTCGAATTGCCCGGTCGTCACCGGGTTGCTCACATGCGATGCCGCCCAGCTGTGGGCGGCGTTTCTTTTTCAGGCAGCTGTCGCCGATTCGGTCGTCTCGCGGGCGGCGACCTTGGTCCTGATCCAGGCCTCGATCTCGGACTCGAGCCAGCCATGCCGGGCGCGGCCGATCGGCACGCGCTTCGGAAATTCACCGGCCCGCTCAAGGCGCCAGATGTGCACGCGGCTGTAGGGGATGCCGCGGGCGCGGAGGTCATTGAAATCCAACAATGTCATGGTCGTCCTCGTGATGTCGCGTAATGCGACGGAGGACACCGCATTGAGCACACCATGCGCGTCGGCGCACGCACCCCGAGGGGCCCACAATTGGTCAATTTGGGGCCCAATAAACAACCGTTTGCGGAGCGCCCCTAGAAGGAACAACTGAAAGCAGCGACCACCGGACTATTTTGGATGTTTTATGTCCTCTTCCTGCCGGCGCAGGTCTTCGATCTGGCTTCGCGTCTCGTCCATCTTCCGTTGCAATCGTTCCATCTCGCGCTTCAGGAGCAAATCGAGCGCGCTGGGATGGCGGCGAAAGAACTCCCGCACGTCACGATCTGTCTCCGGCGTAACCTTCATCAGCCGCTCTACTGCGGATGGGGCGGGGCGTTTCGTGGGAAACTTGGCCTTCTTGTAAGCCTTACGCACAGTGTCCGGCGACAGCTTTCTAGCTTTGCCAACTTTGTCGAGCGCCGCTTTCCGGCTCATCCCCTGGCCGCGGTGCCACTCGACTTCGAGCATCATCCAGTAATCCCGGTACCATTCCGGCCTGCGCCCAGGCTGCCGCCGCCGCTCGGCCTCATCCGCCTCGAGCTGCCGCTTGACCTCCTCGTCGAGGATGAGCCGCCTTGCCACTTGCTCCACGAACTCGATCGAGACGCCGGCCTGCTTGGCAAGCCGCGCAAGGGTCGGGTTGACTACCTCCTGCGCCATGATCAAGCCGTCGCCTTCGTCAGCGGCACCACGTTGGCTGACGGCGGCTCGACGATGCTGCGCAACAACACCGCCCATTTTGCGAGCGCCTCGCGCTTCTCATCTTCAAATCGATGCTGATCGTAAATCCGGGCGATGCCCTTGCGGCCATGGCCGATCACCAGCTCGGCAACGTGATCCTGCACCTTGAGCGCGCTGAGCCGCGTGCGCACTGTCCGCCGCAGGTCATGATTGACAAAACCCGCAAGCTTGACCTCCGTTGGGTCCTCGCCGCGCAACTCTGCTAGGTTCCCCAACCCGTTCAGCATGTGACGGTCGAGGCGTTCCTTTGCTTTGCTGAAACCGCGAACGGGCGTCTTGCCGAACGTGGTTGAAAACAGAAAGTCACCGCTACTGAACCGGGGCAGCGTCGCGAGCACCGCCAAGGCATCGTCGGTCAGCGGAACCTTGTGTTCGGAGTCGGACTTGAACCGCTCTGCCGGAATGGTCCAGGCCTTGCGTTCGAGATCGAACTCGCGCCAGCGGGCACGCCCCAGTTCGTCAAGACGGCAGCCGGTCAGCAGCAACAAGCGAAAGAACGGGCCGAACGGATAATCGAGCTGACCGGATGCACGCCAGAACGCCCGCAACTCGGTATCACCCAGCACCCGTTGGCGGTGTCGCTTGGGACCGATAACCGTGTTTCGCTTCAGCAGCCGGGCCGGATTGGCCTCGATCATATCTTGTGCGGCGGCGAAGTTGAGGACGGCGTTGGCGGCGTCGAAAACGTTGTGCGCATAGGTGGTGGCACCGCGATCGACCACATGTTCGACAAGTTCGCGGATATCCCGATGGGTGACGTCCGTCACCGGCCGGCCACCCCATGACGGCAGTAGCTCGTTGCGGATGATGCGCTCGACGACAAAGCCACGGCGTTGCGTCTTGAGCTTGCGGGTGAAGAACTTCTCGGCGGCGGCAGCGAAGGTGTCGGCCTGCTTGCGCTGTTCGGCTAGACGCTGACGCTCGACCTCGATGTGGGGATCAGTGCCTTTCGCAATCAGCGCCAGCCAATGCCGCGCCTTCTCACGAGCTTCGGCAAGGCCGATGGCTCCGTATTCACCCAATGCGCGTCGGGTGGGATTATGGCTGCCGGGATAGCGCGCCACGAGAGCGAACGTCTTCGTGCCGCGCTCGGTCACCCGCACGACGAGGCCCGGCATCGCCGCGTCGCCTACCTCGTACCGCTGGCCAGGCTTGGCCGGCTTGAGCGCCTTGAGGGTACGATCATTCAGCGCCCGCCTTGCCATAAAGACCTCCCTGCTCCCGAGGCGGACGGATAGCCATCCGGGGCAACGCTGGGGCAACGAAGTCGGTGAAATTGTCGGTTGCCCGTTGAAACGGGAGGTTAGGCCGAACGAGGGGAATGGCAAGCCAGATCAGGTATTTTCGGTGGTGGATGCAACGGAGTGAAACGGACTGGAGACCTATCGCAGACGGTTGTTTCCCGTCCGGTCGATGGTTCGAGTCCATTCCCGGGGAGCCAATTACATCAATGGTCCTGACGTCGACGCTCAATCGCCGTGCACGACGCCGGTTGTGGACTTTTTGTGGTACCACCGCGCGGCGCCGTCGTGGAACGGCAGGATCGTGTTGCGGGTGAAATTCGCAGGCACCGTATCGGCGGCCGCGTGGTGCGCCTGCATCATCTCATCATGATTGGCGAAGACCGCCTCCGCGATGGCGTAGACAAGGTCGTCCGGAAGCGTCCTATGCGCTACCGCAAAATTGTAGAGGCCCACCGTTTGATAGTGGCGCGTCAGCGACGGATAGGTTCCGGCCGGCACGACGGATGCGCCCAGCTCCGGAATGGCAAGCCGTAACGCGACCACCTGGCTGCCTGCCAGCGGCAGATATCGGACCTTGTTCCTCCGCTCGAGATTGGCAAATTCCGGAAACGGGACGCCGGCCCCCACCGCCAGCACGTCGAGCGCTCCCCCTTCCAGGGACGCGGCCAGGTCGGACCAGCTGCCGGTCAGCGCCGTCGGGTCGATCTTCAGGACCTTGAAGAACTCCGGCATGTAGATGCCGGTGGTGCCGCCTTGCGGGCCGATGCCGACACGCTTCCCGGTCAGGTCGGCGACCGTCTGGATGCCCGACCGTTGCAGGGTCATGAACTGGAACGGCGTGTCGTACATCGGAAAAACCGCCCGCATTGCTCGGAATTGCTTGCCGCCCGTCCACTCGCCGGATCCGTTCCATGCCTGCTGCGCGACCCCGAGCGTAACGAAGGCGAGCTGGATCTCGCCGGCCTCGAGCAGCTTGATGTTCTCGGTCGGTCCTTCGGTCGGCCGCATGAAAACCGGGACATCGAGCTTGCGGGTCAGCAGCCGCGCGAGGCCTTCGCCATACTCGTAGTAGGTACCGCCGGGCGAGCCGGTGCCGATCGTGAGGGTGTCGGGCCAGTGCGCTTCCCCCGGCCGTGCCGCCTCCGGCAAGGCCAGGACGGCAGCCAGCACGATAGCGACGCGAAACCAGGTGCCTCTCATGGTCACCTCCGTGTTTTGCCGTTGCGCGGCAGTCCGGGCTGCTCAGAACGTCGCCGGCTTGGGCGGCCCGGCGGCTTTGATCTCGTCCTCGACCAGGACGCGCTCCGGAGTATCGGCCTCTGCTTCCGTCTCCTGATTCAGATGTGCGTGCATCTTTTCGGTATCGAGCGCGCTTTCCCAGCGCGAGACCACGACGGTCGCGACGCCGTTGCCGATCAGGTTGGTGAGGGCGCGCGCTTCCGACATGAACCGGTCCACGCCGAGGATGAGCGCGATGCTGGCCACCGGAATGTGGCCGACCGAGGAGAGCGTCGCCGCCAGCACGATGAAGCCCGAGCCGGTCACGCCGGCAGCCCCCTTCGAGGTCAAGAGCAGGATGCCGATGATGCCGAGCTGCTGGGCGAAGCTCAGGTCGGTATTGGTCGCTTGCGCGAGGAACAGCGCGGCCATCGTCAGATAGATGCAGGTCCCGTCGAGATTGAAGGAGTAGCCGGTCGGGATGACGAGTCCGACGACCGACTGCTCGCACCCGAGATTCTCCATTTTCGCGATCATGCGCGGCAGCACCGACTCGGACGAGGAGGTGCCCAGCACGATCAGCAGCTCTTCCTTGATGTAACGGATGAACTTGAAGATGTTGAAGCCCGCGAGCCAGGCCACTCCGCCCAGGACGAACACGATGAAGATGATGCAGGTCAAGTAGAAGGCGATCATGAGGTGCGCCAGCGAAATCAGCGTCCCGACCCCGTACTTGCCGATCGTGAAGGCCATGGCGCCGAACGCCCCGATCGGCGCCGCCTTCATGATGATTCCGACGACGGCAAACAATGCGTGGCTGGCCTGATCGATGACGCCCAGCAATACCCTGCCGCGTTCGCCGAGCATCTGCAGGCCGAACGCAAACAGGATTGCGAAGAACAGCACCTGCAGGATCTCGCCCTGGGCGAATGCCCCCACCACCGTGTTCGGGATGATGTCCATCAGGAACTGGACGGTGCTCTGCTCCTTCGACTTCGCCACGAAGCCCTGGATCGCCCTGGTGTCGATCGTGCTGGCGTCGACATTCATGCCGGCGCCCGGTTGCAGCGTGTTGGCGACAATGAGCCCGACGATGAGGGCAAGCGTGGTCAGCACCTCGAAATAAATGAGGGCCTTGAGGCCGACACGGCCAACCCTCTTCATGTCCTGCATGCTGGCGATGCCGTGCACGACCGTGCAGAAGATGATCGGCGCAATGATCATCTTGATCGTCTTGATGAAGGCGTCGCCCAAAGGCTTCATCTGCTCGCCGAGCTGCGGGTAGAAATGGCCGAGCAGGACGCCGAGCACGATCGCGGTGATGACTTGAAAGTAAAGGCTCTTGAAGAACGGCCTGTGCTGGGTCGACAACGCAGCAGTCGCGGTTTGGGTTGCCATGGCCGCTTTCTCCCTCGCTTGTCATTGAGACCGTCCCCGTTCTGGCGCAGGGATTTCACGCGCAGCGACGCTCCGCATCCGGGGAGCCGATGCGACAAGCAAAGTCTATCTGGCGCGGCCGGTGCCGCGCCAGACTGCTTTCGCCTTGCGGATCATGCGATTTCTGCCTCGCGATCGCGACGCCGCGTTCACGCCGGCTGCTTCAACGCAGCAGTGTCGACCGGCAGCTGGCGCAGGCGCTTGCCGGTTGCGGCAAAGATCGCATTGGTCACCGCGGCGGAAATGCAGGAAGTCCCGGCCTCGCCGATTCCTCCGGGCGCCTCGGAGCTCTGGACGATGTGGACCTCGATGGTCGGGGCCTCGTTCATGCGCAGGATCTGGTAGGTGTCGAAGTTGCCCTGCTCGACGCGACCGTTCTTGAGCGTGATCTTGCCGTAGAGCGCCGCCGTGATGCCGAAGATGATCCCGCTCTGGATCTGCGCCCGGATGGTGTCGGGATTGACCGGGATGCCGCAATCGACCGCGCAGACGACGCGCTTGACGCGCACCGATCCGTCTTTCGCCACCTCGACCTCGGCGACATGCGCCATGTAGCTCGCGAAAGCGTGCTGGAGCGAGACGCCGCGCCCGACCCGTTGCGGCAACGGCTGTCCCCAGCCGGCCTTCTCGGCGGCGAGCGCAAGCACCGCCTTGGCGCGCGGGGTCTTGTCGAGCAGCGCCAGCCGATAGGCGACCGGGTCCTGCTTCGCCGCGACCGCCAGCTCGTCCATGAAGCCTTCGGTCACGAAGATATTGTGTGACGGCCCGACGCTCCGCCAGAAGGCAGTCGGGATGCCCGGCGGCTCCACCTGCACATATTCGGTATGCGTGTTCGGCAGCCCGTACCACAGTTCGATCGCGCCCTCGGTGGTGTCGGGGTCGAGACCATCCTTGAACGCTGGAGGGGCCCAGCGCGCGAGCACTGACGAGCCGGCGAAGCGATGGTTCCAGGCCACCGGCTTTCCGTTGGCATCGAGGCCGGCGGAGAGCCGGTCGAGCCAATAGGGGCGATACATGTCGTGCTGGATGTCCTCCTCGCGGGTCCATACGACCTTGACCGGGCCGTCGATGTGCTTGGCGATCTCGACGGCGCGGGTGACGTAATCCGTCTCCAACCGCCGGCCGAAACCTCCGCCGAGCAGATGATTGTGCACCAGGACCTTGTCCAACGGCAGGTCGGCGGCCTTGGCCGCAGCCGCCTGGGCGCGCGCCATGACCTGGCTGCCGAGCCAGACCTCGCAGCCGTCCTTGCGCAAATGCACCGTGCAGTTCATCGGCTCCATGGTGGCATGCGCGAGGAACGGCACCTGGTAGATCGCGTCGACCTTGCTGACGGCGCTCGCCATCGCCTTGTCGACGTCGCCGATATTTTCCGCCACCGCGCCCGGTTTGAGCGTGGCCTGCTCGAGCTCCGCCACGATCACATCGGTGTTGAGCTTGGCGTGCGGTCCGTCGTCCCATTCGATCTTCAGCGCCGCCAGCCCTTTCTTCGCGGCGCCCATGTGGTCGGCCACCACGGCGACGGCGTCGTCGAGCCGCACGATCTGGCGCACGCCCTTGACCGCCTTGGCCGCGGCATCGTCGACGCTCTTCACGCGGCCGCCGAACACCGGCGATTGCGCGAGCGTGGCGATCTTGACGCCCGGTGGCCGAACGTCGATGCCATACATGGCGGTGCCGTTGACCTTCGCCGGCGTGTCGAGCCGCTTGGCCGGCGTGCCGATCAGCTTGAAATCCTTAGATTGCTTGAGCGGCACGTTTTCGGGGACCGGCAGGCCGGCGGCGTCGGCGGCGAGCTCGCCATACGTGGCGCGTTTGCCTGAAGCCGCATGCAGCACCTCGCCCCTCTGGGCGCGGCAGGAGGCGGGATCGACGTTCCAGCGCTTCGCCGCCGCCGAGACGAGCAGGGCCCGCGCGGTCGCTCCCGCCTGGCGCAGCGGCTGCCACGAGGCGCGCACCGCGTTCGAGTTGCCGGTGGCCTGCTCGCCCCCCAGCAACGGATTGCCATAGAGCTTGGCGTTGGGCGGCGCGTGCTCCAGCCGCACCTGGTCGAGGCCGACCTCGAGCTCCTCGGCGATCAGCATCGGGATCGAGGTGTAGGTGCCCTGGCCCATCTCGACGTAAGGCATGGTCAGGACAACCGGCCCCTCGCGTTCGATGCGGATGAAGGCGTTCGGCGCAAAGCCGTCCGCGGCCTGGGCCTCCGCGCTTGCCAGCGGCAGGCGGAGACTCAGTATCAGACCTCCGCCCGCCGCCGCTCCGGCCTGCAGGAAGGTGCGTCGGGAGAGGACCTTCGCCGATGACGATCGAGCCGGGCCGGCGACGCGAGAAACGAGATGATCGATCATGGTCAGCCTCCCTGGGTGCTCGATTGCGCGGCCTGCTTGATCGCTTCGCGGATGCGCCCGTAGGTCCCGCAGCGGCAGATGTTGCCGGACATCGCATCGTCGATGTCGGCATCGGTCGGACGCGGGTTGCTCGCGAGCAGCGCCGAAGCGGACATGATCTGGCCCGACTGGCAGTAGCCGCATTGCACGACCTCGCGGTCGAGCCAGGCCTTCTGGATCTTGGCGCCGGACGGCGTTGCGCCGATGGCCTCGATGGTGGTGATCGCCGAGTTGCCGACGCTGTCGATCGGGGTGATGCAGGACCGCACCGCAACCCCGTCGACATGGACGGTGCAGGCGCCGCAGAGCGCCATGCCGCAGCCGAACTTGGTGCCGGTCATGCCCAGCACGTCGCGCAGCACCCACAGGAGCGGGGTGTCGCCGTCGACATCGACGCTGTGTGGGTTCCCATTGACTTGAATGGCAAAGGTCATGACGACTTCTCCTGTCTGTTGGAACAAGACCGATACGGCTCAGACCAGATTGATCGCAACGTCGATGTTGCCGCGCGTGGCTTTGGAGTACGGACAGACCTTGTGCGCTTCATCGAGGAGGGCCTCCGCGACGTCACGCGCGACGCCCGGCAGGCTGACGTTGAGGCGGGCGCTGAGGAAGTAGCCGCCGTCCGCCAGATTCAGGTCCACCTCGGCGTCGATTGCGACCTCGCCCGGCAGCGCGATCTTCTTCTGACGAGCCACGAGCGCGATCGCGCTTTCGAAACAGGCCGACCAGCCGGCGGCAAACAGCTGCTCCGGATTGGTGCCGATGCGCGCCGAGCCCGGGGTCGAGAGCCTGACATCGAGGCGACCATCAGAGCTGCGCGAGGCACCGTTTTCTCGCCCGCCGGCGGTATGGGTCTTCGCCGTATACACGACCTTTGCGGTGCGGGCCGTGCTGCGTTCAGTGACTTGGGTCATGGTGCAATCCTCGGTCTTCGATTTGTCTGCTCGCCCCACGCCGAGCGCGGATGCCGATCACTTTGCGGCGACGTCGACGACGGCCTGGGCAAAGGCCTGCGGCGCTTCCTGCGGCAGGTTGTGGCCGATGCCGCCCGTGATCAGCCGGTGCTCGTACTTGCCGGAGAACTTCTTGGCATAAGTGCTGGGGTCCGGGTGTGGTGCGCCATTGGCATCGCCTTCGAGGGTGATGGTGGGCACGGTGATGACGGGGAATGTGGCCAGCCGCTTTTCGAAATCGTCATATTTGCGCTCGCCGTCAGCTAGGCCGAGCCGCCAGCGATAGTTGTGGATCACGATGTCGACATGATCCGGCTGGTCGAACGCGGCTGCGCTGCGATTGAACGTGGCATCGTCGAATTTCCATTCCGGCGAGGCGAGCTGCCAGATGAGCTTCGAAAAGTCGTGCCGGTACTTGTCATAGCCCGCGCGGCCGCGTTCGGTGGCGAAATAGAACTGGTACCACCATTCGAGCTCGGCCTTCGGCGGCAACGGCATTTGGCCCGCTGCCTGGCTGCCGATCAGATAGCCGCTCACCGAGACCATGGCCTTGACACGCTCAGGCCAGAGCGCCGCGACAATGTTGGCGGTGCGCGCGCCCCAGTCGAAGCCGGCAAGCGTCGCCTGCTGGATCTTGAGCGCATCCATCAAGGCGATGACATCGGCGCCCAGCGCCGACGGCTGGCCATTGCGAGGCGTGTCGCTCGACAGAAACCGCGTCGTGCCGTAGCCGCGCAGATGCGGGACGATCAGCCGGTATCCTGCTGCCGCCAGCGCGGGGGCGACATCGACAAAGGCATGGATGTCGTAGGGCCAGCCGTGCAGGAGAATAACCGGAGGCCCATCGGCGGGGCCGGCCTCGGCGTATCCAACATTCAGCACGCCAGCGTCGACCTGCTTGAGGGGGCCGAAGGAGGTATTCGCTCCCGGCTTGATCGCAGGGAGCTTTGGACTGGCCGGCTCGGCATGCAGTAAGCGGATCGCGCCGAGTTGAGCGGCGACAGTCGCCGCGGCAGTGCCGAAGAATAATCGGCGGCGATCATGATCGATTTTTTCCGGCAGTGCGATCGTGTCCATGTGACCTCTCCGCATTTCGACTATTCCGTGAAGGGCGGCGCGTCCCAAGCCGCGATGGGCTTGTTGCACCCAATGTCTACGCGGAGGTCGAGGGAACTGCCCGTTATGCGTTGTGAGGCGCTGTTAGCGGTTGCCAGAAGTGGCAACTTTTTAGACACCCTGCTGGGAAGTTGACGGGAAATTTACTCGAGCCGATGGGTCTTGCGGGCCTGATGTGGCCGCACATTTTCTCCTGTATCTCTGACGGCGGTGGTGCTGGACCCGCCCTTCACCTAAAATGCGAGCCAGCGCAGACGGTTACCCGGACAACAAAAGCCCATGATGACGCCCGCGCCGCAGACCAGGGACGTCGTTTCGTTCGGTCCTTTCAGCTTGGTCGCGAGCGAGCGGCTGCTTACGAATGCGGGCGCTCCAGTGGAATTGGGCGGGCGGGCGCTCGACATCCTGATTGCGCTGGTGTCGCGTCCCAACGAGCCCATCAGCAAGAAAGACTTGTTGGCTCGGGTTTGGCCAGACGTCACCGTGGAGGAGAGCAGCCTGCGCTTCCACGTTGCCAGCCTGCGCAAGGTGCTTGGGGACGGAAAGAACGGCGCGCGATACATCACCACCTTGGCTGGCCGGGGCTACTGCTTCGTGGCGCCGCTCTCGCGCTCGAACGGCTCGGACAAGGATAACGGCCCGGACAAGGATGATGCGCCGACACTGGAAGGCTTTCCGAACGCCAATCTGCCCAGCCGCCTGCTGCGAATGGTCGGACGTGACAATGATGTCCTCAGACTGTCCACTCAGCTGACCGCCGGACGCATTGTTACGATCGTGGGTACGGGCGGCGTCGGCAAGACCACGGTCGCCGTCGCGGTCGGGCATCACCTGCTCGAAGCTTTCGCGGGCGCTGTGTTGTTCGTCGATCTTGGAATGCTGAGCGATCCCAGGCTCGTTGCCACGGCCGCCGCCTCCATGCTCGGCCTGTCAGTCCGCTCCGACGACGCAACTCCGAGCCTGATCGCCTATCTGCGCAACAAGCGGATGCTCCTGATCCTCGATACCTGCGAGCACCTGATCGACGCGGTGGCAAGCCTGGCGGCAACAATCGCCGCGGCTGCGCCGGATGTCCACATCCTGGCGACAAGCCGGGAGGCGCTGCAGGTCGAAGGCGAGCACGTGTACAAATTGGATGCGCTCGCTTGCCCCCCGGATGACCCGAAGCTGACTGCAGCGGTCCTGCAGGAGTTTTCCGCGACGCGGTTGTTCATGGAGCGCGCGCTCGCCAGCGGTGCTCGCCTGGACCTGAACGATGCCGACGCCGCAATCGTGGTGAACATCTGCCGAAAGCTCGACGGCGTGGCGCTCGCCATCGAGTTGGCCGCCCGCCGGGTCGAGGCCTACGGCCTGCAGCAAACCGCCGCGCTGCTCGACCAACGCCTGACCCTGTTGTGGGTCGGGCCGCGCACCGCGCCGCCGCGCCAAAAGACCCTGCAGGCCACGCTGGATTGGAGCTACGGGCTGCTCTCCCAGGTGGAACGCGCGGTGCTGCGCCGCCTTGCCGTATTCGTTGGGCATTTCACGATCGATGCGGCATTGGCCGTGGTGACCAGCGCGACCATCAATCAATCGCTCGTGTTCGGCGCCATCGACAGCCTCGTCGCCAAGTCGATGGTCACGACTCGTCCGATCGGCGCCATGATGCGTTACCGGTTGTTGGACACCACGCGCGCCTACGCCCTCGAGATCGGCATTGACGACACCGAGCTCGCCGAATTGGCCGTGCGCCACGCGACCTACTATCGTCGATGGCTGGAGCAGACCGGGGCCGAATGGCCGACCTTCTCGACCGGGGAGCAGCGGGCCCCGCACTTTGCAGCCCTAAACAATGCCCGCGCGGCGCTGGAATGGTGTTTCGGAGTCAACGGCAATGTCGAGATCGGCATCGGACTGGCGGCCGCAGCGGCGCCGATTTTCCTGGCGATGTCGCTGCTCACCGAATGTCATCGCTGGTCGGAGCGTGCGCTCGTCGCGCTCGACGACGCCACGCGCGGCGGGCCCGAAGAGATGCATCTTCAGGAGGCATTGGGGGTTTCGTTGATGTTCACGCGCGGCAACAGCGAAGCGGCGCGGGTGGCCTTGGAGAGAAGCTTGGCGATCGCCGAGGAGCACGGCGATGTGCCCAACCAACTGCAGGTGCTGAGCCTGCTGCACATGTTCCACCACCGCATAGGAGATTTCAAAACCACGCTGCACTTCGCCAGGCGCAGCGGCGCGGTTGCCGAGGACATCGCGGCTCCCGCCGCCATTGCATTGGCCCATTCCCTGTTAGGGGGCTCGCTCCACCACCTCGGCGACCTCGACGGCGCGCGCGTGGAGTTCGAGGCAGCGCTGCGGCAAGGGCCGGGCCATCGGCGGACGAGCACGATTGATCTCGACTTCGAGCACTACAACTATGCCGGTGTCGCCTTGGCAAGGACCCTGTGGCTGCAAGGCTATCCGGTTCAGGCCATGGAACGCGCGCGCCAGAGCGTCAAGGACGCCGCCTCCATGGGGCATCCGGTGCCGCTGTCCAGGGCCTTGGTTTGGGCCATCTCCGTGTTCTTTTGGGCCGGCGATCTCGACAGCACCGAAGAGCACACGGATTGGCTGATCTCCCATGGCGAATCCCACTCCTTGGGGCCGTATCTGGCCGTGGGGCGCGGCTACAAAGGTGCTCTGGCCATCCGCCGGGGCGACGCAACGGGCGGGGTCAAGACCCTGCAGGGCTGCCTGGAGGTGCTCCACGCCGCGCGTTACGAGCTGTTGACCACGGCATTCAACATCTCGCTCGTGCAAGGACTTGCTGCGATCGGACGGTTCGCCGACGGCACCGCATTGATCGACGAGACGATCCGATGGGTGGAGAGAAACGGAGATTTCTCGTACATGCCGGAGCTGCTGCGGGTGAAAGCGGGCCTGCTCGCGTCAATGCCGCAGCCCAGCGCAGGCGACGCGGAAAAGTATTTGATGCAGTCCCTCGAATTGAGCCGTCGTCAGGGTGCGCGCGCATGGGAGTTGCGAACCGCGACCGATCTGGCGGCGCTGCTGGCCAGTCAGAGACGATCCGAAAGCGCCCGCGCGCTGCTGCGGCCGGTGTTCGAGCAGTTCGTCGAGGGCGCGGATACGGCAGATCTGAAAGCGGCCGAACGCCTGTTGGCGACCTTGAGCTAGATCGTTGCTGCCCACACACCTAGGCCGAACGGCGGACCGGTGACGTCGTGCTCGGCGGCCGCTTGAGCAGGGGCTAGT